>Ga0181530_10002780_pt1 | contig 20351 bp, 13 predicted proteins | sample PEATcosm2014_Bin_42_FD_119769 | JGI IMG/M metagenome (GOLD analysis project Ga0181530, IMG submission 119769) | Peatland microbial communities from MTU Mesocosm Facility, Houghton, MI, USA - PEATcosm2014_Bin10_60_metaG | ecosystem: Environmental > Terrestrial > Soil > Wetlands > Peat | place... | reverse complement strand
CTGGGCGATGCCCCCGTTCCAGAACTGATTGTTGAAAGCGGTAAACAGCAGAGGCGCGGACTCGCCCGAAATGCGGGCCATTCCGAGGATCATTCCCGTCAGGATTCCCTTGCTGCCGGCCGGAACCGCGACAGTGGCGATCTCGCGAGGCCGCTCAGCGCGGAGGGCAGCGTAATGGAAGAGCCGCCGCCGGAGCCGCCGATATTGGCATCGGGGTTCTCGAGCGAGAGGCCCCAGGTCACCTGATCGCTCGGATGAAAGAGGACGCGAATCCCCGCGCGAGATCGAATCCCTCATCGCAATAATGTCCCCAATAGTATCACGCCGGTCCGGCGCCGCCGAACGGGCGCGGCTACCTTCCCAATTCGGCCTCGGCCTGCGCCACGGAGGGATACACAGTCAGCATCCCATCCACGCCGGAGACCTTGAAAAGGGTCTTGAGCCGGTCTGACACGCCCACCATGGCGTAGCGCCGGCCCTCTTTCTGACACGACACGTGCAACCCCAGGATGGACCCAAGGGAGGCGGAATCCATGTAGGGGACGTCGGTGAGGTCAAGAATGAGGACGCGCGGCGGGTCCTTGCGAATCTCCGCCTGGAAATCGAAGACGGCCGCGAGCGTGAACGGTCCAGTCAACTTCAGAATCCGCACGTCTTCCCGGCTTCCCGGCAACCACTGCCACGTGAAATTACTCATCGAGGCAAGTTTACTACGGCCCCGGAGATCCGGCAAGGTAAGTCGACTAGCATAGCTGGGCAGGTCAGTTACGAATCGGTGACAGATTCACTTCTAAGCCAGCTAGCTCAGCCATAATAGAGCCCAGGAGGCGCCGGTGCTTGTATTCACGTTCTTCTTCCTCGTTCTGGCCGTGCTTGTCTTGACAGTCAAAAAGCCTGCCAGACCACCGTATGGAAGCCCTGAATACCGATGGGATGACCGCGTGGCGGCGTCTGTTCTGGTAATAATGGCAGCCCTGTTCGCGGTTCTGCACTGACTTGTGAGCGGAAAACGATGAAGGCTAGCGACAATCCATTTCCAAACGTGTCGCCCACGTTCTACAGTCAGCAAGCGGTCTGGCAATACGTGAACGAGCTTCTGAAACCACGGACTCATGCTCTGTGTGCGGCCAGCGACGAGAGAATGGTGTACAGGTTCCAGGCGATCAGCGCCGCGAACCAGTAGTTGAGAAAGACCACCAGGCGCGGGCGCCGGAACGCCAAAGCGGCCGCCGCCAGGATGATGGCGAAACATTTCGAAATCAGCAGGCCCGACACGGGTCCCAGCTGCAGCAACCGGCCGACGAACACACTGGCTTCCTTGGCCCCCATGTGCAGCCCAATCAGAGTGGTGAGCACATCCAGGGTCTGGAGGGCGAAAAACACGGCCATCGAGGGCGCGGGAAACTCCCGGCGAAGTGGGAACGGGATCATATCTGTGGGCGGGTATAGAACCCACTTCCATTGTCTAAGCCGGGAACAGCAGGTTCCAGATTATCTTTGGTTATCGAGAAAAGGGAGACAGGAGTCAGGAGTCAGAAGGGCGAAAGGGCGCGAATCTTCCGACTTCCGAATTCCGACTCCTTCTTCCTTGGCTATGGGCGGCTGACGTCAACCCAGGATTTCCAGGAACCGCGCCACCGCCTCGATGCCGCGGTAGAAATTCGGCAGATGGAATTTCTCATTGGGCGCGTGCAGATTGTCGTCCGGCAACCCGAAGCCCATCATCACGCTGGGCACGCCCAGATACTTGTCGAACACGCCCACAATGGGAATCGACCCGCCCGACCTGATGTATACCGTCTCCTTGCCGAAGATCTGCTTCATGGCTTCGGCGGCGGCATGGATGTACTTGTTGTCTGGGTCGGTCAGCGACGGCGCCCCCGCGCTCAGCAGCTTCACCTCGGCCGTCACGCCCTTGGGACACGCCGCTTTCACCGCAGCTTTGAACTGCTCGATGGATTCGTCTACCCGCTGGTCGCCCACCAGGCGCGTGGAGATTTTGGCGACCGCGCGCGCCGGGATCACGGTCTTGGCGCCTTCGCCCACAAAGCCGCCCTTGATGCCGTGGACCTCCAGCGTGGGCCGCGCCCACACCCGCTGGAACAGCGGAACGCCGGGCTCGCCGACCAGTTCCTTCGCGCCCATTTCCTTCTCGGTGTACTCCTTCTCGTTGAAGGGCAGCCGCGCCCAGGCCTCCAGCTCCTTGGCCGCCGGCGGCACGACGCGATCGTAAAACCCCGGAATGCGGAGATGGCCGTCGCGGTCTTTCAGCGCGCACAGAATCTCGGCGATGGCCATGATGGGGTTGGGCGCCGCGCCGCCATACACGCCGGAATGCAGATCGTGATCGGCGCCCTGCACCGCCAGTTCGTAATACACCAACCCGCGCAGGCCGATGCAGATGGTGGGCATCTCCGGCGCGAACATTTCGGTGTCGCACACGATGGCCGCGTCGGCCTTCAGCCGCGGCGGCTTGCTCTTCACATACGCCTCGATGTGCTCGCCGCCGGTTTCCTCTTCGCCCTCCAGCAGGAACTTCACATTCACGGGAAGCTTGCCGTGGGTTTTCATGAGGCTTTGCACGGCCTTGATCTGGATGTAGACTTGCCCCTTGTCGTCGCAGGCGCCGCGGCAGAAGATGTCGTTGCCGCGGATGGTGGGCTCGAAGGGCGGGGACTTCCACTCATCCAGCGGGTCCGGCGGCTGCACGTCGTAATGGCCGTAGAACAGGACGGTCGGCTTGCCCGGCGCGCCCAGCCATTCGCCATACACCAGGGGATTGCCGCCCTTGGCGTCTTCGATCAGCTCGGCCGAGGTCATCCCCGCACCGAGCAGCTCTTTCTTCGCGAATTCGGCGGCGCGCAGGATATCCGGCTTGTGCTCGGAAAGCGCGCTGATGCTCGGAATCCGAAGGAATGTCTTCAACCCTTCCAGAAATTCGGCTTGGTGCTCTTGAGAATAATTCATAAGGCCTCCTATTCATTTACATAATCGCGGTCGGTGGCGCGGGCTCATCCGGCCGGCCGGCGTTCTTCAGCGGCAGCCGGATCATCAGCACCGCCAATGCCAGCAGCACCACCACCGCCAGCGCGTCGGTGCCGGCCCAGGTCCAGTCCGGCAGGATCTTGCAGCCGCAACTCTTTTCCGCCGCGCGGAAGCCCGCCACCACCAGCCCGCACAACGCCTCGCCCGCGATCAGTCCCGCGGCCGTTAATATTCCGGCGTTCTCGATGCGCGCCTTCTGCGCGTCGTTGAAGTTGCCTTTGTCGCGGTACTTGTCCGTCAGCCAGCGGAAGATGCCGCCCACGAAGATGGCGAAGGTGGTCTCCAGCGGCAGGTACATGCCCACCGAGAACAGCATGGGGCTCTTCACCTGCACCATGATCAAACCGAATCCCATGAAGATGCCGACCACGACCAGCGGCCAGGCCATGTTGCCGCCCACAATTCCCTGGGCGAGCGAGGCCATCAGTCCCGCTTGCGGCGCCGGAAGTTGCGGGGTGCCGAAGGTATAGGCGCGGTGCAGCCACATCAGCGGGAAGAACAGCGCCATGCTGGATACGGCGATGCCGAACAGGTCGCCGATCTGCATCTTGGCCGGCGTGCCGCCCAGAATGTACCCGGCCTTCAGATCCTGCAACATTTCGCCCGCCACCGCCGAGGAGACGCACACCACCGCCGCCACACCGAGCACGGCGGCGATGCCCGCATTGCCGTGCAGGCCCAGGGCCACCATCAGCAGCGCCGCCACCACCAGCGTGCACAGCGTGAGGCCGGAGACCGGGTTGTTGGACGACCCGATCATGCCCACCAGGTTGCCCGAAACCGCCGCGAAGAAGAAGCCGAGCACGAGCATGACAATCGCCGCCACCACCGCCCCGGCGATCTGCCCGGCGAAGTAGTAGTACAGCGCCACCATGCAAATGAAAACCACCGCCAGGCCGCCGAACACCACCTTGCTGTTCAGGTCGCGCTGCGTGCGGCTGGTGGATTCATATCCCACCGCGGATTTTTTCAGGTCGGCCACCGCGCGCTTCATGCCGATACCCAGGTTCTTGCGCATGCGGAACAGGGTGTAAGACGCGCCCACCAGCATGCCGCCCACCGCGATGGGCCGCACGATGTGATACCAGATGGCGCCCGCGGTCTTCGCCCAGTCGCCCGCACTCGTGGTGCTAGTGCCCAATTGGGGACCGAGGAAAAACGCCAGCAGCGGCACCAGCAGCCCCCAGGCGAAAACGCCGCCGGCGAAGTTCAGCGCTCCCAGGGTCGGCCCGATAATGTACCCCACGCCCAGATACGCGGGACTGATGGCCGGGGCGGAGAACGTCGTCATGGCGCCGGCCTGCACGGTGGGCGAACCCGCGGCGCGCGTCAGCTTAACCATGCTCTTTCCCAGTTGGCCCACGTTCACCAGGAAGTCCCGGCTGGCGGCGAACAGGTTGAGCGCGCCCAGAAAGAACGTCACCGCTCCGATTCCCATGTTGGCGAAGAGAATCTTGGCAGCCCTGGCCCCTTGCTGGCCGGCCTTATGAATCTCCGCGGCAGCCACCGATTCGGGGAACGGGAGATCCGGGTCTTCCACCATGACCCGCCGCAGGAGCGTGACAAACAGGATGCCCAACGTGCCGCCCACCGCCATCAGCGCCACCGATTTCCAGTAGCCGTGCTCGAGGTCAAACGCCGGCCAGACACCCGAAAGCACGAACGCCGGGATGGTGAACACGGCGCCCGCGGCCACCGACTCGCCGATTGAACCGATGGTACGGGCCATGTTCTCTTCCAGGATCGAGCCCTTCATGAGCCGCAGGATGGCCATGCCGATGACCGCGGCGGGATAGGTGGCCGCGATGGTCATGCCGGCGCGCAGGCCCAGATACAGGTTGGCGGCGCCGAGGACGACGGTCATCGCCAGACCCAACAAAATGGCGCGCACTGTGAACTCGCGCATGTCGGTTTTATCCGGCACGTACGACCGGAATTTCTTGTCCGCCTGAGGAGGTGTCATTGTAATCTGGACCTCACTTTATCACTTAGCGCCTTGCCGTCAACCGTCTTGCCCTTCAGCCTGGCCTGCACCGCCTTCATCACCACGCCCATCTGCTTGAGCGCGGTGGCGCCGGTCTCGGCCAAGGCCTCGGCAATCGCGGCGTCGGTCTCTTCCTCGCTGGCGCCCGCCGGCAGGTAGCTTTCGATGAGCTTGCGCTCGGCCTCTTCCTTGTCCGCCTGTTCGGCGCGGCCGGCTTTGCGAAACATGTCGGCGGCATCGATGCGCTGCTTGATCAGCGATTTCAATACCTGCATCTCGGCCGCTTCGTCCAGCGGCTTGGGCGAATCCACTTTCAGCTTCATGAGCGCGGCCTTGATCATGCGGAGCGCGCTGAGACGCGCTTCTTCCCTGGCTTTCATGGCCGCAACCATGTCCCGCGACACTTGATCGATGAGTGGCATGATCTGATATTCTAGAGGACTAACTCTCAAATGTACATCCGCAAGCAACGTCTATTGACGCCCGGCCCGACGCCTCTTTATCCCGCGGCGCTGCACGCCATGATGGCGTCCGACATCCACCACCGCACGGAAGATTTCCGGCGCGTGTACCGGTCTTGCCTGGCCGACCTGAAGGAGGTGATGGCGACCGCCAACGATGTGCTGATCTTCGCCGCATCGGGCACCGGCGCCATGGATGCCTCCGTCTCCAACCTCTTCTCGCGCGGCGACAAGGCGGTTGTCTGCTGCGCCGGCAAGTTCGGCGAGCGCTGGGCGGAGATCGCCAAGGCGTACGGACTGGATGCCAACGTTATCGCCGTGCCGTACGGCCAGGTGGTATCGCCGGCACAGGTGGAAGCCGCGCTGGCCGCCGAGCCGGCTGCCAAGGCGGTTTTCGTACAAGCTTCGGAAACCTCCACGGGCGCGGCGCACGACATCCGCGCGATGGCCGCGGCCATTGCGAAGACTCCCGCCATTTTCATTGTCGACGCCATCACCGGGCTCGGCACCATGCCGCTCGATATCGACGGCTGGGGCCTGGACGTGGTGATCGGAGGCTCGCAAAAGGCTTTCATGATCCCGCCCGGACTGGCGTTTCTCTCCGTCAGCCCGAAGGCCTGGAAACTGGCCGATGCCGCTACGCTGCCGCATTACTATTTCAACCTGAAGAAGGAAAAAAAGAGCGGCGAGGCCGGCGAATCCAGCTGGACGCCTTCCACGGCGCTGATCCTGGCGCTGGCCGAAGCGCTGCGCTACGTCAAGCAGATCGGCATGGACAAGCTGGTGCGGAACGCGCAACTTCTGGCGGAGGCCACCCGCGCGGCCGTGCTGAAACTCGGCCTGGAATTGTTCGCGCCGGGCTCGCCGGGCTCTTCGGTCACCGCCGTGAAGGCTCCCGCGGGTCTCGATTCGGGCGTCATCGTCAAGGAATTCCGCGCGCGGTTCGGAGCCATCATCGCTAACGGGCAGGGCTCCATGAAGGGGCAGATTTTCCGCATCGCGCACCTCGGCTACTTCGATTTCATGGATCTCTTCGCGGTGATCGCGGGCCTCGAACTCATTCTCAAAGCCAACGGACTGGCGGTGGAATTCGGCGCCGGCGTCGCAGCCGCCGAGGAGATCTACCAAAAGGCGGCCCTGCCATGAAGATCCTCATCGCCGAGCCGCTGGCCGCAGCGGGCATCGAACTCTTAGTCGCCCAGCCCGGCTGGCAGGTCATCGTTTCCAACCCCAAGGAATACGGCCAGCACCTGGCCGACGCCGACGCCCTGCTGGTGCGCAGCGCCGTGCAGGTGGATCGCCCGGTGCTGCAACGCGCGCCCAAACTGCGCGTCATCGGCCGCGCTGGCGTGGGCGTCGACAATGTCGATCTGGATGCCGCCACGGAAGCCGGCGTGCTGGTCATGAACACGCCAGGCGGCAACGCCATCTCGGTGGCCGAGCATACGCTGGCCCTGATGCTGGCCATGGCCCGCCACATTCCCCAGGCCAACGCTTCCACGCGCGGCGGCAAATGGGAAAAGAAAAAATTCCTGGGCAGCGAACTGCGCGGCAAGACTCTGGGCATCGTGGGGCTCGGCAGCATTGGCCGCGAAGTGGTCAAGCGCGCCCGCGCCTTCGAAATGCGCGTGGTGGCCCACGACCCGTACGTCACTTCCAAGCTGGCCCAGGACCTGCTGGTGGACCTGGTCACGCTGCCGGCGCTCTACGCGGCGAGCGATTACATAACGTTGCATGTCGCCGCCACCCCGGAAACCGAGGGCATGCTTTCGAGGGAGGCCTTCCAGCAGATGAAGACGGGCGTGCGCATCGTCAATTGCGCGCGCGGCGAGCTGGTGGATGAAGCCGCTCTCGCCGAAGCCATCCGTTGCGGCAAGGTGGCCGGCGCCGCGATCGACGTTTTTGCCGTGGAGCCGCCGCCGGCGGCCTCACCGCTTTTCGAATCCGACGCCCTGATCGCCACGCCCCACATCGGCGGCTCTACCGAAGAAGCGCAGGAGATCGTCGGCGTGCGCATCGCCGAACAGGTGGTGGAATACCTGCGGAACTCGATCGCCATCAACGCCGTGAACATGCCGGCGCTCACACCCGAGCAGTATCGCGCGCTGGGGCCTTACGTTATGCTGGCCGAGCGCCTCGGCAATTTCGCCGCGCACATCGCTTCCGGAAGCCCGCGCGCCGTGCGGCTGGTTTACTGCGGCAAGATCGCCGAATCCAATACGAACCTGCTGCGCAGCGCCGGCCTGGCGGGTGTGCTGAGCCGTTCCACGGCCGGCCGCGTCAACCTGGTCAACGCCATGCAGACCGCCGAGCAACGGGGCTGGCTGGTGGCGGAAAGTCACGAGCGCCGCTCCGCCCATACCGATTCCATCCGCCTCGAACTGGAAACCGACCGCGCCGTGACCACCGTGGAAGGCGCCGTCTTCCTGGGCAAGCCGCGCCTCACGCAGGTGGATGGGATCTATTGCGAAGTGGCCCTGGCGGGGTTCCTGATCTTCATGAAGAACCGCGACGTTCCCGGCGTGATTGGCCACGTGGGAACCGTGCTGGGCCGGAACCGCATCAACATCGCCAATTTCTCGCTGGGACGGCGGGACACGGCCCTGGTGCCCGGCGAACCGCACGAAGCCGTGGCGGTGGTCTCGACCGACGAGCTGGTGCCCGAATCGGTGCTGGCGCAACTGCGCGAAAACCCGGCGGTGGAGCAGGCGCGGGCGGTGGAACTGCCGCGGTAAGAGCGCCGCGGCATGCCATTCTTCGCCGGGTTTGCTAAAATGGTCTGTGCACGCGGTCAACACCTCGATTTGATAGCTGTTCCCCGTGACTGATTGATTCCAAGGCCACCCTAGCTCAGTTGGCAGAGCGGCTGATTCGTAATCAGCAGGTCTCCGGTTCGACCCCGGAGGGTGGCTCCAGCTTAAATCTTTCAATTCACAAAACTTAGCCTCGGAACAACGGCCCCCTTCGGAACGTCGGACTTCGGCAGTGTGCCCAAATCTATGACCACCCCAGACCGCTAGACTCTCGCCGCAAGGGCGGGAAGCGTCCCCTTTGGACGCAACTCCGCATGGCGCTAGACTTGGTTTTCGTCTTGAAATCGGGGCAACGGCGATGTCACACAAAAAAGCCAAGCGGGAGAGGAAGGCAGATCGGCGATACACAAGGCTAGAGAAGCACACCCGAGAGGGCCGGACCTTGGTCCCGCCGATCATGACGTATCCCCAGATGGTGCTGCGATCATGGGTGAATGATCGCCTGCCAGAAATGCTATGGGCAGCGCTACTCGTAACGTCGGACCGGGAGGTTGCATTACGGGTTTTTCGCAAACTCGCAGCACACGTTGCGAGCATCGCGCGTGATAAACGCGGAATTCTGGAATCCGTTACTCACTCCTCAATAGCGGCGGCTTCACCGCAGATCCAAGAGGAAGTGATCGATATTATTGCCAGCACACCGGTTGGAAAAAGTCGCTCTGGGATCGCTACTGCTCTTTGACGGGCTGCCAGCACGCGACGCTTGGCTCAAGTCGTTGGGCCCACCTCTCGGAGAAATTGACCCACGACCCCTAATGACAGCCGTCGCAAGGGCGCTGGACCACCAATCTCAAGAGGCTACGGATTGCCGTTGGATCAAAGTTCTGGTTCGACTGGCTGCCGGACGGTTACACCTTCCGACTGAGGAGGGAGTGCGAGAAATTGTTGAATATCCAAACTATGGGGATCTGCGCAAAGTGCGCCCAACTATTCGCGCCATAGAGATAGGGTTCGCTGATATCGGGGAGCAAACGACGCAGTGGCCAGCGCACTTCTGGACCGGGTGCCTTAAGGCGACCGGGTGCATGCTTCCGTCCGAAGAGCCTGATTCGGCAGTGGTAACTGACATCGGCACGACATCGCAAAGAGCGAAAGAGGTGTATGAAAGCCTAATTGCACACTCCGCGCAATGTCTCTCAACAACTGCGGTGGATGCGAGGTATGACACGGTGTTCGGGACCGCCCTTTACTGTCTGAGCATCATGCAAGAGCTACTGGTTCCCGGAGCTGGTAACTCGATCATGGCGCGAATGGCTCTTCGAACCGTGCTGGAGTGCTATATCACTCTGGCATATCTATTGAAGCGAGATGAACCGAGTCTATGGCAGTCTTATCGTGTTTACGGTGCTGGCCAAGCCAAGTTGTCCTTCCTTAAGCTTGTGGAAACGGAGGATGCACCAAGTTATATATCGCCGCAGACGTTGGAAGTCTTAGCTAATGAAGACCAATGGCAGGAATATTTGAAAATTGATTTGGGCCACTGGGACAAAAGCAATCTGCGCCAGATAAGCGAAACTGCTGGCGTGAAAGCTGATTACGATGCCTTCTATTCTTGGCCGTCTGCTTACGCGCATGGTCATTGGGGACCGGTTCGCGACTCGGTCCTTACCGTTTGTATGAATCCCCTTCATCGGTTACATCGGATTGCCCGACCGACAGCAAGAGTGCTGAATGATGTGCTTCCAGACGTCTGCGCCATATTTGACAAGATCTTGGGACTCGTAGATCGGGCGTATCCATCCTTCTCGAAAACGATATCAGTCGGAGCGGAGGCCCATAGTTAGCCGAAGCCAGAATTCGCTTGATGAATCATGTAGAATCTTGCCATGGAGCGCTTCACTGATGCGGATTGGGCAGCTGGCGTTGCCGAGATGACTGGAATTCTTCAAAGGCTAGCCACTTCCAGGAGTATGGTTACCTATAGTGATTTGGCGAGAGCGATGCACACAGTGCGACTTGAAGCTCATGACGAAGCCATGAATCACATGCTGTTGGAGGTCTCCAGGAATGAGGCAGAAGCGGGACGTGGGTTGTTATCAGTAATCGTTGTCCACAAGCTCGGCGACATGGAGCCAGGTAAGGGTTTCTTTGGGCTAGCGAAGGATATGGGGCTTGATACGTCTGACCAGACAAAGTGTTGGATCAACGAAACGAAGAAGGTGTTCGCCCACTGGAGCAACAGGAAGGACTAATTTACCGCCTTGGCGGTTTTCGTCTTTCGCTTGCTTTGACGTTCGTTTGTCATTGGCGTTGAAAAAGCCAGCCGCGGGCGCACTTCAGGCATTGCCAGCGCCTTCACGGCCTCGCGCTTCGAAGCCGGACCGCGCGGCCAGCGTTTAAGCCCTAAGACGTCGCCAAGTGTACTGAATGGGGCGGGTGCAAACCGATCGCACTATGTTATGCTGAGCGCGCCCCTTGAAGGCCTCGAAAACAATGACCGCAAATATCAAGAGACGGTGCCATTTCGTCACGCGCCGGCTGGCAGTGTTGTCGCTGCCGCTGGCCTTGCTTTGGCCGGCTTCTCCGGCTGCGTCCCAGGATAAGACCGCGCAGGCGGTGGACAGCGGTGCCCCAACGTTGCGCCTGGACCCCAAGCATGTTGAGGATGTCCTGGCAGGCATGGTAGCCGACGGGCGCGCCGCGGGTGCCTCCGTGCTGGTCTGGAAGGATGGCCGCGAAGCGTATTTCGGGACAGCCGGGTTTGCGGACCGCGAAGCGCACCGGCCGATGACCCGCGACACAATTGTGCAGATCTATTCGATGACCAAGCCGGTGACCGGCGTGGCCTTGATGCAATTGTGGGAGCAGGGCAAGTTCAGCCTGGACGATCCGCTTTCGCGCTATCTGCCCGAGTTCGAATCCATGCAAGTCTATGCGGGCAAAGACGTCGCGGGATCACCAATCTATCGGGCGGCATCGCGTCCGATCATTGTCCGCGACGTGATGCGCCACACTGCCGGGTTTGCCTATGGACCGGGGGATACGCCCGCGCACGACGCTTATATGAAAGCCGACCCGCTTGCGCTCGATATCGACTTGACCGAGATGGGGCGGCGGCTAGCCAAGGTGCCTTTGTTGTTCGACCCCGGAGCGCAATGGAGCTACAGCATTGCCGTAGACGTTCAGGCGCTGCTGGTGGAGAAATTGTCAGGGCAGCGATTTGCCGACTATGTCCGCCAACACGTGCTGGAACCGCTTGGCATGCACGATACAGCCTGGCGGCAACCCGACGAACGGCTGCCTCGCCTGGCCGCGCTGTACCGCAAGACCGATGGCAAGCTGGTGCGCGACCCGGATGCGTCCACGCGAAGGCTTAATTTCCAAAACAACCGATTGACGGCCGGCGGCTTCGGCTTGGCGTCCACACTCGATGACTACAGTCGGTTTGCCCGCATGCTGCTGGGAGGCGGCGAACTGGATGGAACAACAATTCTCAGAGCGTCGACCGTGCGACTGATGTCGGTGGACCATCTCGATCCGCGCGTCACCCAACGACAGTTCCTGCCTTCCAAGGGCTCCGTCGGCTTCGGCCTCGACTTCGCCGTGCGCCATTTGCAACCTCAAAAGCCGGAAGAAAACCGGGGAGCGGTGGGTGAGTTTTTCTGGGACGGCGCCGCGTCCACCTTGTTCTGGGTGGATCCGGCCAACCGCCTGGCGGCCGTTTTCTTCGTCCAGACCATGCCGTTTGATGGCACTTTGCATCGAGACATACGGGCGGCTATTTACGGGGCGGGCTATCTGGGCCCCAGGGGGGACTGAAGGAAAATGAGCTTTTCTCGCGAGGGGAGCACAGAGAGAAAAGAACTGGCCCTACAGCCAACCATGCCTCTAGCGAGGCCCTAGCAGTATTGGTAGCCGCTCTTGTCAAAGCCCCCAACGATCCTGCTCTCCTCGATCAGCTCGCCGACACTGAATCTGGCTTGGGCAATGCCTCCGCCGCCGCAGGCTACAGAAGCAAAACCGCGGCGCTGCGCCGGCATCCGTAGCGCCGGTAGTCGACACCCAGCGTCTTGGTGCCGGCTGACGGTGGCTCTTGAATCAGACCGAAGTCCGCGGGAAGAGGCGCGCCCACCCGACTCCCGTGCACGTGCGAGGCGCGAGCCGGCGTTGCTCGTGCTCGGCGCCGGCGCTCGCGGCTCCAGCTCGACGCCGCCGCGACCAAGCTGGCCTTGGGGTCAACCGGCCAGCACTCGCCGCGCGAACGGATGTTCACGATTTACTTCTGCTTCTGCATCCTGACCCTGGCACACTTCGGGCACTTCCACTTACGCTGCTTGTGGTAGATGTGCCCCTTGAACTCTTTCATCGGGACTTTGCACTTTCGACACGTCACGTGTACACCAGCATCGCACCGAAGTCCGCCTCCCATCGCTTATGCAGTCTATTCAAGCTATTTGAATAATTTAGGCGCCGTTTCGTTTACAACCTTCTTCATGGACCATCTGACACGTTCCGCTATGAATCCCGCGAACGGCTCGATGTCCGTGTCGATGCTGGCGCGGTCCAGCGCCGTGAGATAGGCGGTGCGGTCCTCGACGCGGATGACCGTCCAGGGATAGCCTCCCGAGGCGAGCATGGCGTTCATCAGGAAACGCGCCATGCGTCCGTTGCCGTCGGAATAAGGGTGCACGTAGCCGAACAGCCAGTGGCCAAGAACGGCGCGCACGCCGGGCTCCGGTTCGCTCTCCAGCAAATCGAACAGGGCGGGCATCGCATCGCGCACCGCTTCCCAACGCGGCGGCACGTAGCGCGACGTGCGCAGATAGACGGCGTCATTGCGGTAGCCGGCGAGAGCCGACGGCGCAATCAGACCGGCCCCCACGCAAGGCTGAAAGAGCTCGCGGTACCAGTCACGATGAGCGGCCCGGACCAGGCTGCCGGGATTTGCTCCGGCAATAATCTCGCCGACATTTGCCTTCACGACCTGAAAGGCCTGCCAGTAACCGCGCGCCGCCAAGGCATCGCGGCTTTGCCGATCCGCGTCATGATTGTCCGGGTCCCAGTTGCCCGCCCTTACGCGCTCGATCAACTCCGGTGAAACAGTGTAGCCTTCGATCGACAGCGAATGGTAGGCATCACTGCGATAGATGTCGTCGACGGACTTCAGATACGCATCCCTGTCTCGCGGCAGGCCGAGCGTCCTTGGACAGACTTCCAGGACCTTTCCCCTCATCGACTCCCACATCGCCTGCATCCGCCCGACTAAAGGAGCAACCGTTGCGGGCGCCGGCACAAGCGCCGCATGGCCCGCAAGAGGATCGGTCTCCCGCACGTCGTATCCGGCGCCCTTCATGGTCGTGAGGATCTCATCCGCTGCCTCGGCCCGGCCGATGCGGCGGAACGCCCCGGCCAGCCGCCCCGCGACGATTGAATGTCCACCGTCGAGAAGACGCCGGAGCAGTTCCGATACGTCGCGAAAGCTTGCGAGCACGACCTGGGTTTCCATGGGATTGCTGGTGAAGAAAGCCTCCGGAACTTTGACCGTTGCCGCCGCCGGAGAGAAGAGCCGCAGCCCATCCCTCACCGTCAGGTCCGCCGCAGGCGGCATCTGTGGCTGTTTAAGGTCGTAGAGCGACGTTCCGAACAGCAGCGTGGCCTTGTTATTGGCTCCTTTGGGGCTGTGAATTATGACCTGTGCCGGGATGACGGTATTCTCCGCATGCAGGAGAAGAGACTGCTCGGGCGACAGGTACCACTCGTCCCCGAACCGCTCGCCGCAGTAGCGCGCGCAGAATTCCCAGAAGGAGGCGTACCATGGCGTGCTGTCTCCTTCGCCCGCACCCGGACTGGACGAGATCAGCCACCCCTTCATGACTTCCTGGACGAAGCCGTTAAGAAGCAAACGCTCGCGATCGGTGCGGCTGAGTTCCCGCGATTGAAAGACCCGCCGTCCGCCCTTCTGAAGGTCTCGAAGGGCTGTCAGGGACGCGGCGAGCTTTTCGTTTGGCGCGGCCATCGGGCATTCCTTTGGAGGACTTCAAGTCTTTACTGTCGTTGAAATGCAAGTATATTATGATGAATCAATACAAGTCAATGCTGTTGTTTTGGTACAAGTCAATCATCTATCAGTTTTGGCCTGATTTGGAATAACATATCAATTTATCAGCAGCTTATGTGCAAGAGCCTGAGGTATTCTGAGCCCATGGCCGGTTCCCTATGAACCCCAAAAACCGGTGCTGGCAGGGAGGCCGTCCCGAAGGGGAAGCCCCTTTGGGCGCCTTCCAAGATCCCCACGAAAAACCTCGATTCGGGGGCGCGGCGCCCACAATGATGAGCCCTGTGGAGCGCGCTGACAAACTAAAGTTGCCGACATCGCGCACCTTAGGGCGCAGTCCCCGGAAGGGCGTCGAGGTTATTCGGGAGGTTCTGATCCTGCCTGCGGCATGAAACGGATCGATCTGATCCGCCATCCGGAAGACAGCCTACTTCCCCACCTTCTGGTGGTAGTCGGGATACGCGGGTTTGGTGTATGAGGGCGGAGGATTCTTCTTTAGCTGGTCCAGGATCACCTCGACCGCTTTTTCGAGCTGCGGGTCGTGTCCCTCGCGAACCACGGCGGGATCCATCTCCACCTCGACATCCGGCGTGATGCCGTGGTTCTCCACCTCCCAGTCGCCTTTGAGCCCGTAAATGGCGACGCGCGGCGCGGTCACCGATCCGCCATCGATGAGTTGCGGATAGTCGTAAATGCCGACCAGTCCTCCCCAGGTGCGGGTGCCCACCAGCGGCCCGATTCCGGAACGGCGGAAATACCACGGCATGGCGTCGCCGCCGGAACCGGCGAATTCATTGACGATCATCACTTTGGGGCCGTAGATGGCGCCGCCCGGGCTGGAAAAATCTGCCCCCTCGCGCGCTGTGATCATGCTCAGCAGCGGTCGCCGGAGGTAGTCGATGATGTAGTCCGCCAGGTCGCCGCCGTGGTTGAACCGCTCGTCCAGAATGACCGCATCCTTGCCTACTTGGGCGAAGAAGTAGCGGTTAAAGTTGGTGAAGCCGCCATCGGCCGTGTCCGGCAGATGAACGTATGCCACGCGGCCGCCCGTCAACTGGTCTACCCTCCTGCGGTTGGATTCGATCCAGTCGAGATGGCGCAGCGCAGATTCGCTCGCTAACGGCATCACGGTCGCTTCGCGCGAACCGGTTCCGCTGGGATCGGAACCGACCTTGAGTACCACCTGCTTGCCGGCCGTTTCCTGGAAGAAGCTGTAGACATCCTGCGTGGCGGGCACGTCGCGTCCGTTGACGGCCAGCAGGTATTCGCCGGCCTTGATGTTGACGCCGGGTTGCGTGAGGGGTGCGCGAAGCTGCGGGTTCCAGTTCTCGCCGTCGTAGATCTTGGCGAACCGGTAGTGGCCGTTCTCGATGGAATAGTCGGCTCCCAACAGCCCTACGCTGACCTTGGGCGGCTGCGGCCTGTCGCCTCCGCCGATAAACACGTGGCCCAGTGTCAGGTTTCCCAGCATCTCCGTGAAGAGGTAATTCAGGTCGTCCCGGCTGGAGACGTTCTCCAGGAAGGTAGCATAGAATTTCTCGGCCGCGGCGAGATCCAGGCCGTGGGCATGCGGATCGTACAGGAAATCGCGCTCAATCCGCCAGACCTCGTGGTACATCTGTCTCCACTCGGCGCGGGGGTCTACCCAAACTTCCATGTCCGCCAGTTTCAGCGGGACATTGTCGGGTTTGAGGGGTTCGGTGGGTGCAATCCGCCAGTTGGGGCCCTGGCGGAACAACATTTTCTCGCCATTGGCCGAAAGCTGAAAGCGGGTCACATCCTCTGCCAGCTTTTCCGTCTTGCGCTTCTTGAGATCGAACTTCTGAATGGTGGCCGGTTCATCGCTGAGAGGTGGGCCCTCCAGCAGAATCACCTCGCCGGCCTTGCCGGCCGCCAGGCCGACGTAATTGCGGTCGGGAACGGGAAGGGCCAGGATACGCTGGCCGATGCCGTCGAAATCGATCTTTACGGTCGGCGGTTCCTTGGGTTTGTCTTTCTTATCTTCGGCTGTCTCGCCCGTTTTGCTTTTGTCGGCTTCGGCAGCCTTGTTCCCATCTTTCGCGGGCACCGCGCCTTCCTTCGATCCGTCGGCCTTGGCGGAATCCCCGGACTTCTCCTCGTCGCTCTCCGGCGCCAGCGGCGACGGGTCGTCCTTCGAAAGCACTACCAGGTAGACGTTCCGCGTAACCGGCCGGTCGATGCTGGACATGTCCAGCCAACTCGCCGACAGTCCCACGTTGGTGCTGGCCGTCAGGTAGAAATATTTTCCGCCTTTATCCCAATCGGCGAAGCGGGCATCGCTGAGTCCGTCGGTAATCTGGGTCGCCTTGGCGGTCGCCAGCTCGTAGAAATACAAGGCGTGCAAATGGCTCTTGAGCTGTTTGGTATAGGCCAGCCACTTGCTGTCGGGCGACCACGCTGGATCGAGCGAACGAAAAGGGCTGTCGTACAGGTCGGAATCGACCTTGACAGGCGTGCCCTTGTCCACATCCACGTACCAGACGTTGAGGCGCTTGTCGGTGTAGGCGATCTTCTTGCTGTCGGGCGACCAGACGGGGGAATAGAAATACGACGAGGGCTGGCCCAGGTCGATCTTGGTCACATCGCCCAAGCCGTTCTGGTCGCGGATGTGCAGCGCGTACTCTCCGGTTTCGTCCGAAAGCCAGGCGATGCGCTTGCCGTCGGGTGACCATGCCGGGTCGCGGTCCGCCACCGCCGGGCTGTTGGTGAGGTTGCGGATGTCGCCTTTCTCGGCCGGCACCGTGACGATTTCACCATGCGTCTCGAACACGGCGCGCGCACCGGTCGGTGAAATCCGGGCGCTCAGAATGCGGTTGGCCGCCAGCTTCTCGAAATGCGGCAGCACCTCGGCAAACTGTCCGGGAACGCGCACCTCAATGGCCTTGCTTTTCCCGGAGCGCGTGTCCAGCAGGTGCAGCGAGCCAAACTGCTCCCACACGATGGCGTTGGGGCCTGCGCAGGCAGACTTGAAGTCCAGTCCGCCGTTCTTCACCACTTCGGAGACCTTGCGGGTCTCGGTATCATACACGAAGAGGCTGACGGGACCGTTGCGATCGGATAGGAAATAGACCTTGTTGCCGGCCCACATGGGATCGAAGTCGTTCGAGTTGGTACGCGGAATTTTCTCGATGCGAGAGTCCGCCAGCGAAGCGATCCAGATGGCCATGGTCTGGCCGCCGCGATAACCCTTCCACGCGTCCTGCCACTGGAACTTCGGCGTGTAAGCGATCTTCGAACCATCCGGGGAGAACGCACCGCCTGACGCCATGGGCAGCGGCAGTTCGGTGGCAAATCCACCCTCCACCGGCACGGTGAACAATTTGGGTGGATCGGTGGAACTGGTGCGGGTGGACGAGAACAGAACACGCCTGCTGTCCGGACTCCACCCGGCGGCCACATCGGCGGCAGGATGCCAGGTGAGGCGCTTCGGCTCGCCGCCGGCGGCGGGGATGACAAAGACATCGGGGTTGCCATAGTAGTCGGCGGTGAAGGCGATCCACTGCCCGTCCGGCGAGAAGTAGGGGTCGCATTTAGAGCCGACGCCGGCAGTGAGCCGCTGGGCATCGCCGCCATCGCGGCCCACCGTCCAGATATCGCCGGCGTAGCAAAAGGCGATCTTGTCCAGGCTGACGGTGGGATGCCGTATCAGCAGCGGTTGGTCAGGGGAAGCCCAGCCGGGGACTGCCAGGGCAGCCAAGTAAGGCAACAGCGCCAGACGTCGAGTCATCCGAAAAAACCTCCTTCAGGATTCGCAATTCCCGGAATCTAGTATATCGTTTCGGCAAAAATACTACTCCGGCAGTTCCAGGATGATCTGGCGCTCGGAAAGAATTGTGCCAGGAAAGTCCCCTTCATGTGCCTAACGTCACTTGGCCGTATCACGCGCACACCGCTGAAGTGACCGGCCTCTTCCGATTATGCCGAAGACCAGATCCGGGCAGGTCTGGCTCAGTGACGACTCCGCCGCCGCCTCCCGCAAGAGGTCTCTTCTCTTTGTGATACTTTTGTGTGATGCGCCCAACGCTTCTTGTGCTCTTCCTTGCGTGCAGTCTCACTGCGCAGACGAAACTTCCCCCCGCTCCTGCCGATTATGGCCAGTGGGAAACGCTGGTGGAGGCCGGCGGTGGCGGCGGTCGCGGCGGCGGCGCCGGCGCCGGCGGATTGTCGCCCGACGGCAAGTGGCTGGCCTACGGCATCAATCGCTCGAACGGCAACAACGAGCTGCGCGTCACCAACATCGCCGCCAAAACCACCAAGACCGCGGCATTCGGGACGCAGGCCGCCTATTCGGCCGATTCGAAGTGGCTCGCCTACAGCATCGGATACTCGGAGACGCAGGCCGACCGCATGCGCGCCGACAATCGCCCGGTGCAGAACAAGCTCGGGATCATGAACCTCGCCACCGGCGACCAGACCGTGATTGACGACATCGAAGCGTTCTCTTTCAGCCCGACCGGCGAATGGCTGGCGATGCGGCAGTACCCGCCGCAACGCGCGGGCGCCGCGGGTAGCGCTGCCGGACGCGGCGGAGCGGGCGGAGGCGGCAGTGGCCGCGGCGGGCGGGGCGGCGCGGCCGGCGCGGATGACGATACGCCCGGCGGCACCCTCGTTCTGCGCCAACTCGCCACCGGCCGCGACACGGCATTCGGCAACGTGTCGGAGTTCGCATGGCAGGATGAGAAGCATCGCGGAACGCTGCTCGCCATGGCCATTTCCACAGGCGAGAAAACCGGCAACGCGATCCAGCTTTTCGACGCGCAGGCCGGGTCGCTCAAAGTGCTCGATTCGTCCGCATCCACTTATAGCAACCTGGCCTGGCGCAAGGACAGCACGGACCTGGCCGCGCTGAAATCCAAAACCGACGACAAGCATGACGGACCCACCTACCTCGTCATGGCCTGGAAGCATCTGGGCGAGCCATCGGAAGCGGCACTCGCCTACGATCCCACTGCCGATTCAAAACTCCCGGCGGGCCTCCGCACCGTGACGTTCCGGCGTCCTTCGTGGTCGGATGATGGCGCCGCCATCTTCGTCGGACTGTCGGATTGGTACGACAAGCCACCCGCTCCCAAACGTCCCGGCCGGGGTGGTACGGCGGGGTCGGCCGGCGCCACTGTCGACGGCGCGGGCGACAGCTCGACTGCCGCGGCCGACGACGTGCCCGCGGTGGACGTCTGGCACTGGCGCGACACCGAGGTCATGGCGCACCAGGTGAAGAATGCCACTCAGAACGGACGCCGGTTCATGCTGGCGGCATGGAACGTCGACTCCGGCAGCCTGGTGCAGTTGAGCCAGGAGGAAATTACCGAGCAGGTGACCCCTCTCAAACACAGCAAACTGGCTTATGCGGAGGAGTGGAAAGAGTACGCCATGGACCGCAGCATCGGCCGCCCGGCGGCCGATATTTACCTGGTCGATACGGCCAACGGGCAACGCACCAAGATCAAGGACAAGCTGGCCGACGACCGTTACATGCAGGCGAGTCCCGGCGGTCGCTACCTCATCTATCTCGAGAATGACCATTATTGGGTGGTGGAAGTCGCCACCCGCGCGGCCGTCAATATCACCAAGAATATCAAGACCTCGTTCATAGACCGCGAGTCGGACGAAGCCGTCAAGCAGAAGCCGCCGTTCGGCGTCGCCGGCTGGACCAAGAACGACGCGGAGGTGATTCTCTACGACAAGTTCGACCTGTGGAAGATCTCAGCCGACGGTGCACATGCAGCTAAGCTTACCGACGGCGCGGCGGAGCAGATCCGCCACCGGTATGTCCGGCTCGATGCCGATAGCGAGTTCATCGATCTCGACAAGCCCGTGTATTTGAGCCTGTTCGGGATTTGGTCGAAGAAGTCCGGCTACGCCGTATTGCGGCCCGGCGCGGCCGGGCCGGAGCGGCTCATTCTGGCCGACAAGAGCATCGCACGCCTCGCGAAGGCTGCGGAGGCGCCGGTCTACCAGTACGTCACCGAGACCTTCGAGGAATCGCCGAACGCATATGTGGGCGGTCCGGATTTGAAGGACGCCGTGCGTGT
>Ga0181530_10002778_pt1 | contig 20354 bp, 20 predicted proteins | sample PEATcosm2014_Bin_42_FD_119769 | JGI IMG/M metagenome (GOLD analysis project Ga0181530, IMG submission 119769) | Peatland microbial communities from MTU Mesocosm Facility, Houghton, MI, USA - PEATcosm2014_Bin10_60_metaG | ecosystem: Environmental > Terrestrial > Soil > Wetlands > Peat | place... | reverse complement strand
GATAAGTTGACCGCGGGCTTTGACCCTGAGTCCTTTCTTGCAAAAACCGGCGTCGGCAAGACGGTTATTAATCTGAAAAAGAAAGACGCCGTCTTTTCACAAGGCGATCCAGCCAACGCGATTTTCTACATTCAGCAAGGCCGAGTGAAGCTTACCGTCGTGTCGAAGAATGGCAAGGAAGCGACCATCGCCCTGTTGGGAGCGGGGGAATTCATCGGAGAGGAGTGCATGGCAGTCGCTCACCCTATGCGCATGGCAACTGCGTCCGCGCTTATGGAGTGCACCGTGCTCAGGATCGATAGAGAAGAGATGTTGCGAGTGCTCCACCGGGAATCCGCATTCTCTGATCTGTTCGTCTCCTTTCTTCTCGCCCGCACCACCCGATTCCAGGAGGACCTCGTCGATCAGCTTTTCAATTCCAGCGAGAGACGCCTGGCACGGATTCTTCTGCTGCTTGCCCAGTTTGGGAAGTCCAGCAAACCCGAGACCGTGATTCCCAACATAAGCCAGGAGACTTTGGCAGGAATGGTCGGCACAACCCGTTCACGGGTTAGCTTCTTCATGAATAGGTTCAGGAAACTGGGTTTCATCGACTATCAACCGGGTGATGTGTTGCAGGTTCACAATTCACTTCTCAATATGGTCCTTCACGACTAGTGTCGTGTCCCGTTAATTCGCAACATAAATCAACCCTGTCATCCTGAGCGAAGCGAAGGACCTATGTATTTTGTTTGCACCACGCAAATCGTTGCCCCGGCTCGACAACGACTCCCGATTTTATTCGCGTATTTCCGGGACACCACACTAGCTGTCCTCCGCAAAACGGCTTTGAGCAATTTTGAACAGCTTTCCCTGCGGAAGTTTTGAGAATGAACTTTTGAAGGTGACTTATGTCCTTAGCGGCCTATTCGAAACCCAAGAGTGCTGTGCTTCTTTGCATCGACGATAACGAGGAAGTGCTGGAGTGCGAGAAGGCATTCCTCGAGACCTTCGGCTACACGGTGCTGACCGCTGCCAGCGGAGCCAGAGGCTTGGAACTGGCTTGCGTCCATCCGGTGGACGTGGTGATCGTCGACTACTTTATGCCCGAAATGGACGGGCAGGAGTTTTCGCTGGAAATGCGACAGCTTAGGCCGCAAGCTCCCATCATCATGCTTTCCGCGGCAGCCAATGTTCCCATGCAGGCTTTGAAGCTGGTAGACGCTTTCATACCCAAGTTTGATTTGGCCGACGCGCTATTGCCCGCAATCGCGCAGTTGCACGATCGCGGCCGGTCCGAGCTATTTTCCTATGACGGATGACGATGACGTAGGATAACGGAAAACGATCGAGGGACCATTTATGAAAATCTATTTGTACGCCGGACTAATCCTGATTGTCCTCGGCATTGCCTCCCTGATCGTGCCCATTCCTCACACCGAAACACATGGCATTAAAGCCGGGGACATGCACTTCGGCGTGCAAACCAGCCACAGTGAACGCGTGTCGCCCATCATCAGCGCGTTGCTGATTGCCGGCGGCATCGCATTGGGGATTGCGGGTGGGCGCGGGAAGTAATGAGTCGAGTGCTCTGAACCTCTCGACTGCAGCGCCGCCGTCCCCGCCCGCCGTACCTGTCGTGTAGACACGGGGCTTGCTTCGTCTCCCTCGGATGTAATTCAGGATTTGCTTGTGGGTACAGCAATTCTGGATTCCCCATAATCAGCTCTCCCACTTCTGCCATCTGACATTTTTCTTTTCATCGCAAACCATCTGGGATCGAATCCCGTTGACATAAGCCCCGCCGCTCGCAACCATGTTTATTAGAGATCAGATTGGGCCAGTTCCGAGACGTGCACGTCACCAGGAGGCCCCTCGAACCTGCCCCAAACCGATTCAAGGTGAAGTTTTAGAGATAAGTTATTGATTTATAAAGACTTTATACGCAAGTCCTTTAAACTCAAAGACCTGGCGGGAATCTCCTCTAAGTCTTTGATTCTAATATACCGGGAGGAGGGGGGGTACCCCTTCAAAACTGCTGGTTATTATATAAGCAGTGAATATAAAGGAGGACGCATCGGTCTCTGGTTGCCCCGCTCACGTAAGCGTTCCAAACAACGCTCCAACCCCAGCGGTCAGCGCCATCGCTAGCGCTCCCCAGAAGGTGACGCGTGCGGCGCCTATCGCAACGCCAGCGCCGCCTGCGCGCGCAGCCAACCCGCCCAGCAGCGCGAGGAACACCAGCGATGTTCCAGCGACCAGAGGAATCAAACTCGCCGCTGGTGACAGGGCAGTGACCAGAAGAGGCAGGGCTGCCCCGATGGCAAAGCTGCCAGCCGACGCCAAGGCAGCCTGAATCGGACGCGCGCGAAAGCTCTCGGAGATGCCGAGTTCATCGCGCGCATGGGCGCCAAGCGCGTCATGGTCCATCAGTTCTTTGGCAACTTGTTTCGCCAGCGCAGGATGGAGCCCGCGCTTGACGTAGATGGCCGTCAGTTCCTTGTGTTCGCCCTCGTCGTCGGTTTTGAGTTCCGCGCGCTCCAGCGCAAGGTCCGCTTGTTCGGTATCTGCCTGGGAGTGCACGGAGACATACTCCCCGGCAGCCATCGACATGGCCCCAGCCACCAGGCCCGCGACTCCAGCGACCAGTACGTTGCTGTGGGTCGCATGAGCAGCGGCAACACCGAGCACCAGACTCGCGGTCGAAAGGATGCCGTCGTTCGCGCCCAGTACCGCTGCGCGCAGCCAGCCGATGCGGTCCGTGCGATGTCGTTCTCTGTGGCGAACGTACATAACTATGAACCTCCCTGATTCAGGTGCAGCTAGAAACACGAGACATCGTTATTTCACGGACGCAAGTTCCGAATTTCCGGCACACGTCTGCCGGATTAAATCCAGTGCTTTCGCAGCAGCCACACTTTGATGATTTGCGTAAGTCCCATGTAGGCGAGCAGCGTAAGCATGAGAATTGGCCAGTACAGCCGCGGCAGCGCCGTGAATCCCAGCGCCGAGGCCAGCGGCGAATACGGCAGCCACACGCCAAGCGCCATGATGGATAGGGTGGTAGCCGTCAGCGCCCAACTCGCGCGGCTTTGCAGAAAAGGAATTTTGTTGGTGCGAATGACGTGGATGATCAGCGTCTGCGTCATCAACGACTCGACGAACCAGCCGGTCTGAAACAGCGAGGCTCGCGATGGGGCCCAGCAGTGGAAGATATGGAGCATGACGTAGAAAGTCGTGTAGTCGAAAATCGAGCTGATGGGACCGATAAAAAGTATGAACCGCCTGATTTCAGAAATGTTCCAGGGCCGCGGCTTGGCTACTTGCTCTTCGTCCACAGCGTCGGCTGGAATCGGCACCTGCGAGAAGTCATACAGCAGGTTATTGGTCAACACCTGAATCGGTGCCATCGGCAAGAACGGCAGGAAGGCGCTTGCCCCGAGCACGCTGAACATGTTCCCGAAGTTGGAACTCGCTCCCATCCTTATGTACTTAACGATGTTCGCGAAAACCTTGCGGCCTTCAATCACGCCCCCATCCAGCACCGTGAGGTCTTTCTCCAGCAAGATCAGATCGGCCGACTCTTTGGCGATATCGGTTGCGGTGTCGACCGAGATGCCGACGTCCGCCGCGCGCAACGCCGGTGCGTCGTTGATTCCGTCACCCATGAATCCAACCACGTGCCCCTTGCCCCGCAGCACACGGATGACCCGCTCTTTGTCCGCGGGCGAGAGCCGGGCGAACAGCGTCGCCTTCTCCGCGGCCTCGGCCAGTTCGACGTCGGACATTTTCTCCACGTCGGCGCCCAGCAGCATAGGGTCGGGCGCCAGGCCAACGTCCTTGCACACCTTGCGGCTGATCAGGTGGTTGTCCCCGGTGAGAATTTTTACGGCCACGCCATGCTTGGCCAGAGCCGCAAGGGCGCTGGCGGCGGTGTTCTTGGGCGGGTCCAGGAACGCGACGTAGCCTCGCAGTGTGAGGTCGCTCTCGTCTTCCTTCGCGCAAATCTGCTTCCCGGGCAGGTCCTTGGAGGCCACTGCCAGCACGCGGAAGCCGTCGTTGCTGAGGCTGTCGTACTCCGCCTTCAGCCCGACCATGCGATCGGGCTCCATGGGAGACAACTGGCCATCGAGTTCAAAATGCGAGCAGCGGTGGAAGACGTCCTCCGGAGCCCCCTTGGTGAGCAGGACCGGCTTCCCTTCCGCGTCCGCCACCAACACCGACATCATGCGTCGCGTGAAATCGAATGGGAGCTCGTCCAGCTTCTTATACTTCTCGACCACCGCTTTCCCGTGAAAGTCGGTGCTCTCCAGAATCGCCCGGTCGAGCAGGTTTTTGAGGCCCGTCTGGAAGTGGCTGATCAGATACCCGTCGAGCAGCACGTCCTCGGATTCACGCCCTGCGATATTGCAATGCCGCATGAGGACGACGCGGTCCTCGGTGAGCGTACCCGTCTTATCGGTACACAGCACATCCATGCCCCCGAAGTTCTGGATGGAGTTAATCCGCTTGACGATCACCTTCTTGCGGCTCATGACGAGCGCGCCGTTGGAGAGGCAGACGGAGACGATCATCGGCAGCATTTCGGGAGTAAGTCCCACAGCCACGGCAAGCGCAAAGAAAAAGGCACCTTTCCAATCGTGCTTGGTGAAACCGTTAATCAAGAAGACCAGAGGCACCATCACGGCCATGAACTGCATCATGAGCCAGGTGAAGCGGTTGAGGCCCTGATCGAAGCTGGTCAACGCGCGTTCTCCGGTGATCGAGCTGGCCATGCTGCCGAGGTAGGTTTGTACTCCCGTCGTGACTACGACGGCCGTCGCCGTGCCGCTCTCGACGCTCGTCCCCATGAAACATGTGTTCTTGAGTTCAGTCGGCGAGGTCTCTTGGCTGGTCTCTGGATCGTGAAACTTCTCGACCGGTAGCGACTCGCCCGTGAGGCTGCCCTGGCTCACGAAGACGTCTTTCGAAGTCAGCAGCCGCACGTCGCCGGGAATCATATCGCCGGCGGCCAGCTTGACGATGTCGCCCGGCACCAGGTCCCGTAGCGGTATCTCCCGCGCCGCGCCGTCGCGAACGACAGTAGCGGTCACATGGATCATGGCCTTCAGCTTCTCGGCGGCGGAGTCCGCCCTGGCTTCTTGCCAGAAGCGGAGTCCCACACTCAGCGCCACCATGCCCACCATCACCGAGCCGGCGCGCGCGTCGCCGGTAAGAAAGGAAATCGCGGACAGAGTCGAAAGCAGAATCACCAGCGGGTTGCGGATGATTTTCAGAACGCGGATGGGCCAGCCTTGCTTGCGCTCTTGTGCGATCTCGTTCGGCCCCGTCGTGCGCGCCCGTGCTTCGGCGTCAGCTTGCGTCAGGCCATTGAGAGACGTTCGCAAGTCCCGAAGCAACGCCTCGCCATCCTTACGGGCGGCGTCGAGGACGGCTGGCGAAACACGAATATTCTGGTTCTTCGGCTTGGGTGGAATCGGCGGCCCGTTTGGGCGGGCGGGTGGCACCGCGAGCTTAGTTGTTGCCGCTCCAGCGTCGACTGGAACTTCTGCCTTGCTATCCGCATTCGGTGTGGTCATCGTGTTTTTGACTCTTTGACCAGTTTACAGGTGAAGCTCGCAAGCCATGGCGTACTCTGTCAAGGCTTGCCGATGCGCCAAGGACACGCATCGAGAAACTGTGCTGGCCAAAAAGAATGGCCTCGCAATCGCCGTGGTCAGTTTTTGAGCGGGTGTGAGCAATCTTGCACAGAATAACGAACCCTGGCATGTCATCGTCAGCGTGCCGGCGATGCAGAATGGTCGAAGGCTTTTGCTTCGGGTGCAACAATTCGTTTGCTCCGGCAGGTAAGGCAAGGTTGACAAGTTCTCGAAACGCTTTAATGAGCGAAGGAGATCGACATGCTTTGGACAATTTTTGTTGTGCTTCTGATTCTGTGGCTTCTTGGTTTTAGCCTTCACATCGCCGGCGGACTGATTCACCTGCTGCTGGTGTTTGCACTCATCGTGCTGGTCATCAACCTGGTGAGCGGCCGGCGCGTGGCGTAAGGCCGCATTTTGAGAGGCTGGCGGAGATTGAGTATGCGAACCGTCTGCGTGCATGTCCTGGCCGTGCGGCACAGTTCTCCGCTCGATTGCCTCAGTGTGCTGAGCCCTCTCCGGAGCGTCGCATTCTCCAATGAGGGCAGCGATGCTTCTCAAGAAATCCTTTGGGTTTTTGGCTTTGGTATTGAGCCCGTCGCCAGTCACCGAGGGTATGGCGTCGCGTTCGTATGCGCCGCGCATGAACATTCCGGCAACTTACAGGAAACGGCGCGGTATGCAGGGAACCGGCCTTCTCAGAACTGGACACTTCCATTCCGGATGCTATTCCATTCCATCGGCGAAAAGGTCCGATCCTTCCCTTCAGTTGCTAATTGAGGAGCGTTGAAATTCGGAGGGTTGTCGCCGCAGATTCGGGTGATGGCGGGCACCAAGCAGCTGCGTGCTTCGTTCTTGGAAACGAAGGCATCCACCATTTTCAATGTGTGTTCTGGAATCGATTCGTCGCTGGAAACCATGACGATTGGAAGTTGGGGCCGAAGGCGCTTTATCTCGGTCGCGACCTCATGCCCATTCATCTCCGGCATATGGTAGTCGAGAACCACGGCAGTAACCGCGCACGCAACCGCAATCTCCAGGCCTTGCCGGGCGGAGGCGGCGGTGACCACGGCAAATCCGCGTCTTTCCAGCAGCGCTCGCTGGTAACCCAACATGCCGTCATCGTCGTCAATGCAGAGAATTGTTTTGCGTCCTGGATAAATAGACATGGCCGGGCCCTCCACATCGCGATGATCCACGATATGGCCGGCCAAGTCTGTTCAATTTTGCACAATTTTCGCGACAGTTCTCTTGCCGCATCGGTCTCTGCGGAGTCGCCTTCGAATATGCGACGCGCTCGCGCTGGCTAATACTTGTGTGCCCGGACAACGAACCGATTTGGCGAGGGGCCGACATAATAGAATGGATAGCAAGTCACCAGCGTAAGTGATGATTCAGTTGAGGGTGTAAGTACACTAGTGTCATTGGGAGCGACGATCTTCACCCAATCCACCTGATAGCGGAAGCGTCCATTGGCCGTCTGAATCTCAATCTCATCATCCCGGCGAACGTCTTTTAGCGCCCGGAAAAAAGTGTCGCGATGTCCGGCAATTCCACTGTTCCCAGGATCACCGGGAAGCGCAGTGCCTTTTATATGTCCAACGCCCAGCCGTAGAATTCGAGAGTTTGTCCCTTCGAGAACTGCGACCGACACTCCCAGTCTTGGAATATCCATGCGACCGAGAACGTCACCAATCTTGACCGCTGGTTTAGGTGCGGCTGGTTTTTGCTCGTTTTCCACCTGACTCTGGTTTTCCAGAGATCGCTTTGCAGATACCTGGTAGAGCCTGGCGTCGAGCAGAGTAAACCCGACGTAGCCGAGTGCAAGCATCCCGCCGAAATAAAGAAGGTATCGAATTCCGCGCAGTATCCATCGGTCACGCACAGGGGTAGACGTTCGACGTTTAATGACGAGCTTCATGGGCGTTCGCCGCTGGCGATGGGCTGCGGATTCAAAGGTGCGAAGTAACCGGTCCGGGCACGGACCAGCAACTCTCCACGACCCGGAGCGCTTGCCTTCACCTGTATGACCCGATACGTTCCATCCCGTTTTTTGTTCGTGGAGATGTAGGCAATGGTGTATTGGTTGCGAATATCGTGTGCGATCCGTTCACAAATGGGAGCAACGTCCTTTAACGATTCCGGCAAGAATGCCTCGCCGCCCGTATCTTTTGCCAGCCGCTTGAGCACACCAGGGTTTCGATCTGCATCTTGATCATCGAAAATGCCTATGGTGTAGATAGTTGCATCAGGCTGTCCTGCCAAGGCCATAATATCGGCTAACTTATGTTGGCTGGCGTTGTCTCCTCCGTCGCTGATTACGATGAGCACTTTTTTGTCCCGGGTGCCTTTTCTCAGGTGCGCAAGGGCAACAGCGAGCGCATCGTACAGTGCCGTCTCTCCTTTCGTTCTAATTCTGGACAGGGCAGCCTCCAACTGAGCGACTTGGTCTGTGAACGGGATGGTAGCTGGAAGACCAAACGAGACCTTCTCGTTGAAGTTGACCACGAACATCTGGTCTTTCGGGTTGCTGGAGCGGGCAAATGCCAGCGCCGCCGCAATAACATCGGCACGCTTCGGTCCCATGCTTCCACTGTTGTCGATGACCAGGCCGGCCGTGACCGGGATATCCTCGTGGCTAAACTGTTTGATCTGTTGCAGGACCCCGTCTTCGTAAACCTGAAAGTCGTCTTTGCCAAGTCCGGAGACCGGAATATGTTTGTGGTCCTCGGCGGTTGCGCTCAAGACAACCATGTTCACACTTACACTAATGATGTATGGGTCGTCTTCGCTGCTTTGCGACGGAGAGGAAACTTGGGTCCGGGCCAGTGTCGGTAGAGCGATAAGAACGAGAAGCACAACCAGACACCAGAGTGTGGAAGCACATTTCACCATGATGCGTGCCCCCATGACCACCCATTGTACGGCCTGCGGCCTGAACTCACTTTGCAGAGGTGACGCGGATGAGCGCAGCTCTGTCATCCGTCTAGTCCTTTCATGCAATTTGCGGCGTGAACCATGGGAGTCTGCCCATGCGGTCTACTATCTGAAAAGCTGGCGACGAGAGGCAGTACTCAAGTACTGTCTCTCGCGCCATGCGCTACCCGATCAACTTACTTGGTGGTAAACCACCCATTCGCTTCGCTTAAGCGGCTCGCTTCGAAAAAGTCGAGAGAGCAAAACCAGCGCCGAGTGACAGCAGCCCCATCAGTGCAATCAGGGGCAGTAGGCTTGCTGTCGCAGGCAGCGGATCTACCGCAGCAACCGTCACTGGTGCAGCAACGGCTGGTTCAGCGGCAGCCACGGGCGGTGCTTCAACTACCTGGGTTAGTTCGACTGGTTCTCCCGTAGGGGCAACGGCCTCGACAGGCGCCGTATTCAAAGCCTCGATGGGCGCGGTTGACAGGTCGATCGGGGTTGCGAGTACGGGCTCATTGGCTTCCTTGGCTAAGGTAATGGCTCTCGGCTTCGCATATACAAATTGCTCGCCCCATTCACGCCCAGGGTAAAACCATGCCCTGAGAGCTTCTGGCTGCCCTTCGGGCCGTTCGCGAAATGTTATTACCGTCTTGTCGGTTGGCTTCAAGCGGAAATTCGGAATTGCGAGGATGGTAGTAAATACATGGGTTTGGTCTTCGTTAAAAATCTGGACGATGTGGCGATCGCCTGTCGAACCCAGAAGCTTGAAGACATAGGTTCCTGCCGGCAAGATCTGCGCGCCTACGCCCGGGACTTCTACGGGCCCACTGAAGGTGACAACGGTTTTTTTATTCCAATCGTCGGCCGTTGCTTTCGGCGCGACCACCACACAGAGCGCGAGAATGCAGAATACGGTTGCTAACGTCGTAATACTTTTCATGTTTTGACCTGTATTTTTCTCCGACTGGCTCGTACGGCAGTGGTTAATCTGGAAGATCTCCTTGCGATGTCGGCTCGCAAGAGATCTACAGCCGGAAAACCCGGTAGTTTCTCAACCGTCGAGAGCGGTTCGATTTCCAGTATCGAGTGTTGTCGGTGGGATTACTGGTCAATATTGACCGTAGCGCCTTTTACTTGTTCCGTCAGTGGAGTTTGAGATCGGAACCGTAACATATTGAGAGTGGTAGGTCGCGCGGCCCATCCCATGGAAGTTATTTCAAGGAGTTGGTCGTGTAGCACGACGCTGAGGAGCGAGTTGTGGACTTGCACTCCGCCTTCCCGGCCGCCGGAGTAATCTACAAAACCGAGTTTCGTGAGCCGGTCACAAAAAAAGCCCACCCGCGCCCGAGGGGTTCCATTCATTTCGGCAAAAGTCTCCCACCTGAATTCAGAGACTGGTTGTGAGCGGCGTGCAACACTGTATAATGGAGAAACTGCGCCACATCTTCCGGGCCACTCAGGAATGATCCAATGCGTGAACCGGCAACAGCAGCTCTCCATGTCTGGTCAATTTTGACCAGTTCTCAAGTCCTCTTTCGTTGAATACTGACGAGGAGCGGATCCCATAGCGGACGAAACAGTTGGACAGTCACCCGGCGGGGTTCGTCCGCAAGCCAGCCTCTGTCACTACCTGCACTTAAGAAGGTGAGGAACAAATGTCGCTATCGAAAGCCGTGTTCCCCACCGGGGTCTTGGAAGTGGTTTCCCCGCGCCTTGTGGCACAAGACAAGTTGTCGACGGCTCGCGCAAACTTTCAGTCGAGGCCATCGCTGCCGAGCCGGATCGCGGTGATCGGGAATTATCTTCCACGACATTGTGGTATTGCTACGTTCACCGCCGACTTATGCGCCGCGATTTCCAGCGAATGTGGGACGGCGCGGCTGTTTGCTGTGCCCGTCAACGACACGGAACCTGGATATGACTATCCCGAGCGAGTGCGCTGGTCGCTAGCCCAGGACGACGTGAAGTCTTATGAACAAGCGGCTGAATTTCTCAACTTCAACAACATCGACATGGTCTGCCTGCAACACGAATATGGAATCTTCGGCGGCCCGGCCGGAAGCCACATTCTGCATCTGTTGCGCGGCTTGAAGATGCCCGTAGTGACCACGCTGCACACCGTCCTGCGCGAACCGAGTCCAGACCAACGGCGAGCGATGGAAGAGATCGCGGAGCTTTCGGACCGTCTTATCGTCATGAGCCAGCTTTCGTCCCAGTTCTTGCAGGAGATCTTCAAAGTGCCGGGCAGCAAGATTGACATGGTTCCGCACGGCGTTCCAGATCTGCCCTTTCTCGATCCTAACTTCTATAAAGACCGCTTTGGCGTGGAGGGAAAGGCTGTGCTGCTGACGTTCGGACTGCTCTCGCCGAACAAGGGAATCGAAAACGTGATTCAAGCGCTGCCGCGGATTTTGTCCAGGCACTCCAATGTTGCCTATATTGTCGCCGGTGCGACCCACCCTCACATTCTTCGCCGCGAGGGAGACAAGTATCGAGCCAGCTTGAAGGCTTTGGCAAAAGAAGTTGGGGTTGAGCCGCAAGTAATCTTTTTTGACCGCTTCGCTAGCCCCGAGGAAATGGCCGCGTTCATTGGCGCCGCCGATATTTACATCACTCCGTATCGCTACGAGGAGCAGGTGGTTTCCGGAACGCTTGCCTATGCGCTTGGAGCGGGGAAGGCGATCATTTCGACTCCTTATTGGCACGCGATTGAATTGTTAGACGACCGCCGCGGCGCGCTGGTTCCCTTCCAAAACCCAGACGCTATCGCGCAGAAGACAATCGAACTTTTGGATACGCCAGCGATCCGCCATGCCATGCGCAAACGGGGCTATCTCTACGCGCGCGATATGGTATGGAAAAAAGTCGCGCAGGGCTATATGGAGAGTTTTGCCCGGGTCCGCAGCGACCGCATGGAGAATCCGCGCGTCCAGTTTTCCGCCCGCATCACTCCGAAATCGCTGAATCGGTTGCCCGAATTAAAACTCACGCACCTGCACGCGCTGACCGATGATACAGGTATGCTGCAACACGCGATCTTTACCGTTCCCAATCGAGGCGAGGGCCATACCACCGACGACAATGCGCGCGCACTTGCTTTCACAGTTCAGCTGGCGCAAATGGATAGAGACAGAGGTAGAGATAGAGATGAAGACCGGATTGGGAAAGCAGATCCGGTAACGCCTGATTTCTCCAGCCGGTACTTGTCGTTTCTGGAACATGCGTTCAATCCAGCCAAGGGTAGATTCAGAAACTTTCTCGGCTACGATCGCCGGTGGAACGAAGCCGACAGTTCTGAAGACTGCCATGGGCGCGCGTTGTGGGCTTTGGGAACGGTCCTTGGCCGAGCCGAAGATCAAGGATTGCGGAGTGCTGCCGGGCGCCTGTTCGAATTTTCCCTTCCAGCGGCTGTGGAATTCAGCAGCCCTCGCGCCTGGGCTTATACCTTGCTCGGAATTCAGGAATATCTCAACTCGTATCCTGGAGACCGCGATGCTCAGAAAGTTAGGAACGTACTAAGCCGGCGATTACTTGAAATGTACGAGTCGATCCGCGGCCCGGATTGGAAGTGGTTCGAGAACGTCGTAGCTTACGGCAACGCGAGATTACCCCAAGCGTTACTCATTGTGGGCTTGGCCGGCTCGGACGATCGCATGGTTTCCGCCGGCCTCGAAGCGCTCAACTGGCTTATGGAAACGCAGCATTGCGAAACCAGCCAACACTTTGTGCCCATCGGATCGCAAGGCTTTTACCACCAGGGAGGTGAAAAGGCGCGCTTCGATCAGCAGCCGATTGAGGCCGCCGGCGCGGTTTCCGCGTGTCTCGAAGCGTACCGGATCACGGGTGACGGCCACTGGCGCAGTCAGGCGTGGTCGGCTTTCAACTGGTTCCTGGGCGACAACGATCTGCAAGTTCCCCTCTATGACTCCGTCACCGGCGGCTGCCGGGACGGCTTGCATCCCGATCGCGCCAATGAGAACCAGGGAGCGGAATCAACCCTGTCGTTTTTGATGGCTCTCCTCGAAATGCGCTCGCTCCAAGAATCTGAAAGGCTGGAAGATCCTTCATGACCGCTCCCGAAATTGCTCCTCTGAACCTCGAAAGCTCGCATTACCCGCCGCTACTTCTGCGTCACCCGGGCAACCCTATCCTCACGGGCAAAGATTGGCCATACTCCATCAACAGCGTGTTCAATGCCGGCGCAACTTTATTGCCGGATGGAACCACGCTGCTCCTATGCCGTGTCGAAGACCGGCGCGGGTTATCGCATTTATGCGCCGCGCGCTCGCGCAATGGCGTTGATGGATGGCAGATTGATCGCGAGCCGACGCTGATGCCCAACCCCCAGCAGTATCCGGAAGAAATCTGGGGCATTGAGGACCCTCGCATCACGTTCGTGCCCGAACTGCAGCAATACGCAGTCACTTACACCTCCTATTCGCGCGGTGGCCCCGGAGTATCTCTGGCTTTAACTAAAGACTTCCGAAGTTTCGAGCGCTACGGCGTCATCATGCCGCCGGACGACAAAGATACCGCGCTTCTGCCCCGGAGAATCGGCGGCTACTGGGCCCTGATTCATCGTCCGATGACCAACCTCGGAGCGCACATGTGGATTTCGTATTCTCCCGACCTGCGTTATTGGGGCAGGCACAGGCTGATGCTCGAAGCGCGCAAGGGCGCATGGTGGGACGCCAATAAAATTGGCTTGTCGCCGCCGCCCATTGAGACTCCCAGGGGGTGGCTCGTGCTCTATCACGGAGTCCGCCAGACGCCTGGGGGTTGTCTCTATCGACTGGGTCTGGCGCTCTTCGATCTTGAGAATCCGGAGAAATGCCTGCTGCGAGGAGATTCGTGGATCTTTGGCCCGGAGACCGAGTACGAACGCCGCGGCGACGTTGACGATGTTGTCTTCCCCTGCGGCTACACCATGGCCCCCGATGGCGACACGCTTAACATTTACTACGGAGCCGCCGACTGCGCGATCGCCCTGGCTCGCGCCAGCATCCGTTCTCTGCTCGATTGGCTCGATGCCCACGGCAGTTGCGAACGCCGCCAGCGAGTGGAGGATTTGTGAAGCCAGTCTCTTCAGTTTTGCAGTTTGCCTTCGGATGCCGTCACCGCCAACGGAGCGCCGTGTTCACGATCAGGAAGCGGACATACCAGGTCTGCCTGAAGTGTGGGCGGGAATTCGACTATTCCTGGGCGCTGATGCACGTCGTGCGATCAAATGTTGCCCATCGCCCGGATGCGTTATTAAGCCGGGCTCGACTCACCGACGCTCCTATGAATCGATCCCATCCCGGCATAGGCGACGCCGCCTAAATCGACGCATGTGAGCTATCTTGCTCAGACGCGAATGCGCGTACCTGTCATTCTCTATTCTCCTGAGTGTGTAGATGGAGCCGCGAATGCCGATTCGCAGCTTTGAGTCTCAGGTCGCTACGGGGCGGGTCTCGAGCCAGTCACGGCAAAGCGGCCACATCCAGCCAATCGGCATCCTTCATCCGTGTGTGCGGCGCACAACCCTGCGCCGTCACATGAATCGACTTTAAAAAGTCTTGCACGTTGAACTCCGGGCAACACCTCCAGGCGGATGAGAGGAGTTAGCCCGCGAAACATAAAAAAGGAAGGTAAAAAGTTATGCCGCTCATTCAACTGTTGGAAGTTCTCATCGTTGTGGGTGTTCTCCTGTGGCTGGTGAATCGCTTCATCCCCATGCAGGGAACGATTAAGTCCATCTTGAACGGCGTCGTGGTCATTGCCGTGGTGTTGTGGCTGCTCAATGTATTTGGGCTCTTTCACTCGATTTCCCGGATGCATGTAGGAACTTAAAGAACCGCTGGAGGCGTCTCGACGAACTACTCGTGTCCGGAGAAGCCATCGGCAGCCCGGCCAACGTGACCACAGGGAGCTTGCAGTAGGCAAGCGTACGCAACGATCGACAATGGAGGCAACACCTATGAACCTAGTTGGAGTTATCAGCACAGCAGTACTGTCTTTGACCCTCGGAGTCGCGGCTCCGGCATTCGCACAAGAGCAGCAGCAGGAAGAGAAAGCCAAGCCTGCCAAACAGGAAGAGAAAGCCAAGCCCGCCGAGCAAGAAAAGCAAAAAGCGCAACCAGCGGCAAAGCAAGAGGAGAAGGCCACGCAGCAGCAAGAAAAGAACACCAAGCAGGAAGAGAAAAACACACAGCAACAAGAGAAGAACAACAAGCAGGAAGAGAAAAACGCGCAGCAACAAAACAAACAGCAGGCGAAGCCCCAGCAGCAGGAACAGCGCGCCGGCAATAACGGTGGCGGACGCATCCCCGACGCCACTTTCAAGGCCCATTTTGGACAGGGACACTCATTTCGAGTCAGCCAAGGCGATTACAATAATCGCCGCTTCGAATATGGCGGCTATTCGTTCGGATTCGTCGACCCGTGGCCGAGCAACTGGCTCTACACGCAAAACGTCTATGTTATCGAGATTGACGGCGTGTATTACCTGTGCAACGCATCGTATCCCGGCGTCAACCTTGTACTCAGCTTCAATCTATAGCGGTTCGTCCGGTTGCCACCTGGAAGCGCAACCGGCTTAACTACTATCGGCGCGGATCCATCTTTTGGGTTCGCGCCGTTCTTATTTTGGGGTCAGCGAAGGTATTAGTCCAAAAAGAATCGTTTGGCGCGCGGAATGGAACAAATCACGAAAAGTGAGCGGTAGTGCACAGATTTGGCAGTCCGTGCGTGGGAATATTACATCGACGCGTCGCCATTCCATCCGCGCAGCCCGCGGCAGTTCAGGTTCACCGGGCAATCGAAGGATGATCTGGAAAGGTAATTCAAAATGCGCACCATCCGTATTCTGTCGCTCGCACTTCTGATACTGGCCATGTCGGCCGCCTCGTTCGCGCAGTTCGGCGTTTCGATCACGCTAGCTCCGCCCGCGCTGCCCATGTACTCGCAACCCATGGCCCCCGCCGACGGCTATTTGTGGACGCCCGGCTACTGGGCTTATGGAGATGACGGGTATTTCTGGGTACCGGGTACATGGGTCATGGCGCCCGAAGTTGGTTACCTCTGGACTCCCGGTTATTGGGGTTGGGCCGGTGACGCCTACGCCTGGAATGAAGGCTACTGGGGTCCGCACGTCGGCTTCTACGGAGGCGTCAACTACGGCTTCGGCTACGGCGGTGTCGGCTATGAAGGCGGGCGTTGGGATAACGGACACTTTTTCTACAACCGTTCGGTGAACAACATAGATGTGAGAAGCTTTCACAACACTTACGAACAGAGCGTAAGCAACAACCGCAATTATGTCAGCTATAACGGCGGCACCGGCGGAATTAGCGCCCGTCCGACCCAGGCAGACGAGACCGCGGCACATGAGCAACACAGGCAGCCAACGGAGCTGCAAACCCAGCATGTGCACGCTGCCAGTAGCAACCATGCGCTCCTCGCGTCCGTGAACCACGGACGGCCGGCAATCGCTGCAACCGCCAAGCCCGCGGAGTTCAGCGGTCATGGTGTGGTTGCGGCCAAGCAGGCGGGAGCGCCTTACAAAGCCACTGAGAATAAGGCGGCAGGAAATAAAGCGGAGGCAACCCGCGCGAGCAAGGCAGCCGAAAACAAACCATCTGCGTCTCGCGCGTATGAAAGCAAGGCAGCCGCGAACAAGGCAGCAGCAACTCGTGCGAATGAGAACAAAGTTGCTGCGAACAAGGCAGCAACATCCCGCGCGAACGAGAATAAGGTAGCAGAGAATAGAGCAACTGCAACCCGAGCGAATGAGAACAAAACAGCCGAGAACAAGGCAGCAACTTCTCGCGCGAATGAAAACAAAGCAGCCGAGAATAAAGCAGCTACAACTCGTGCGAATGAAAACAAAACAGCCGAGAACAAGGCAGCAGCATCCCGCGCGAATGAGAACAAGGCAACCGAGAATAGGGCCGCCGCAACTCGCACGACTGAAAACAAAGCGGCTCGCGCGCAACCTGCAGTCCGGCAACAAACCGCACCTCGGTCTGAGGCTCGTCCGCAGAGCGAACCGCGGCCGGCGACCATAGCCCGTGCGCAGCCTGCGCCTCGCCAGCAGGCAGCGCCTCGCGCAGAAGCCGCACCCCGCGCCCAAAGTGCGCCTCGTCCCGCACAAGAAGCTCCTCGTGCCAAAGAAGAGCGCCCTCGCCAGTAGCGAATTGGCTACGAGGCAGTACGCCAGGCCGGCCGAGGCCAGCAGATTGCCTTAACACGAAATGGCGCGCGCCCACTCCTAGGGCGCGCGCCACTTCTTTGTTGGAGGCACGCAGCCGTCAAAGCGATGATACGCGTCGTGGAGATGCGATCCGCCCGACGTAGTCGCCGGGCTCCCCAACGAGATTTCTAATTCCGCGCTCTCCTATGGATTTTTCACATTGAGCAGTTTTGACCAGCAAGAAGCCTGCTTAATGCATATAAACAGAGATGGCTCTCCCTTCAGGTTGCCTCCCCGCGCGAAACGTGAGGATCGAAAACGGCGCGATGGAATGGACCAGAATGGAAGCCGCCGCCTCGGGAGTGACGTTTCACCGTCGTCTCAGAGCAGAGAAAAAGGAGTGAAACATGCTTGGAACCATATTAATCGTGCTTTTGATTTTGGCGCTGCTTGGAGTACTGCCACGCTGGTCGCACAGTCGAAACTGGGGTTATGCACCGAGCGGGGGACTGGGACTGGTCCTCCTGATTGTGGTCATTCTCCTGGTCCTCGGGCGCATTTAGAGCAACCAAGGAGAATCTCGATATGAAGATGCGCGGGTTTATGCTCTTGCTGTTGGCGATCGGCGCTATGTCAGCGCTAACAGTGCTGGCAAATGCGCAGGCGCTTGTCAATTCGGGAGACGCCTCCAGCACACACGCTCTGTTAGTAAGCTCGGCAACCCCGCCAACCAATCTGACATATGTGCGACCGACGCAGAAAACGAAGTTCCGCAACTACGCTTTCGACGCGTTCGGGCCGTATCCCATCGTCGGCGCCGGAATCGCGGCTGGCATTCATCAGGAGTCCAACTCTCCACCGGAATGGGGACAAGGCGCGCAAGGGTATGGCAAGCGAATCGGATCCGACTTCGGCATTGCAGCGGTAGCTACGACGACGCGCTATGGGCTCTCGGAAGCCTTCCACGAAGACGCGATGTATTACCGCTGTGAGTGCAAAGGTGTTTTTCCGCGGCTGAGACATGCCGTAATCTCCACCTTCACCGCGCGCCGCGGCGACGATGGCCATCGCGTCTTTTCCGTGCCTGCTCTCGTCGCGCCGTACGCCGGCACCATGACTGCCGTCTATGGATGGTATCCCGGCCGCTACGATTACAAGGATGGGTTCCGATTGGGCAACTACAGCCTATTGTGGTACATGGGCGCCAACGTCTCCCTGGAGTTCCTTTATAGCGGACCGCACTCGTTGCTTTCCCGCATGCACCTCAACAATGCGCACGGTGCGCCAAATCCGGCCCCACAGCCCTAACCGGACCACAGTCGATGTGTCGATGAAGTCATCAGGCAGTTGCACGATGAAACGGTAACGGGCCATGCGCATCGTTAACTCTATCGGTTTGATGAATCCGCAGCGACTCGCAATCGCATTTCTATTGGCCGTTCCTTGTGCGGCTTTCGTGCCAGCTCAAAGTCCAGCCCCTTCTGCCGCTGCGCTTGTCAATGTGGTCGTGGCCAACGAACTGGCAGACCGCGTGGAGCATCGGAAATGGATGTATGCCATCGAAAAGCAGGACGGAAAACAGATGCTCACGGAAGAGCAAGTGGAAACCAAAGACGGCCCCATCCATCGGCTGCTTGCAATCGATGGTCTGCCGCTCGATCCGGACCAGCGCCAACAGGACAACGCGCGCATCGACCGCCTTCTGCACGTTCCCGGCGAGCAGTTGAAGGTCAAGCGGGCTCACGACGACGACGAACAGAAGCTGGAGACGCTGATGCGTCTGATGCCGGAAGCTTTTCTCTATGAGTACAACGGCGTCGAGGGTAGTCTGGTTCGAGTCAAATTCCGCCCCAACCCGAATTATTCTCCTTCCACTTACGAAGCCAGGGTAATACACAGCCTGGCCGGAACTATCCTGATCGATGCAGAGCAAAAGCGCCTGACGAAACTCTCAGGGCAACTCATCAATCCGGTGGAGTTTGGGTTTGGCCTTCTGGGGCGTATCGACAACGGAGGTACAGTTAAGATTGGCCGCGTGGAAGTCGGGCCTTCCCAATGGAAGACCGCATTGATCGACATTCAATTGTCGGGACGTCTCATAATATTCAAGACCATCAGTAAACGGCAGTACGAGGTCCGGTCGGATTTTCGCGAGGTTCCCGGAGACCTCAGCTTCTCGCAAGCGAACGATCTTACTATCTCCCGCATCCTCCGTATACCGGCCCCTGGGGGCCGGAACATAGACGCCGAAGCCACGCGACGGCAGCTTCTGCCTCACTAAGAAGTTCTTCTGGCAGAAGGCCCCCATCGCACCAACCAAAGATTGATGCGAAAAGGACCCACGTTGCAGGGCGAACCCAGCCCACCTGAGCAATATGGAACAGACATGCCCTAGGGAGGGTAGCTAGGCTTCGAATAGTTCATGGTGTCTCCGATTGTCGACCTATTTGTGGAACTATGGGCTGTAAGCGGCTGTCACTTACAACGCCAGACGCCAGGTTCTACGGGGAAGGAATGCTATGTCATTTGGAATTTATCTTGCCGGTTATGTCGTTGTAATTGCCGGACTGATCTACGGCGCGCACTTGATGCACGTACCGGCACACTGGATTGTGGTGGGCACGCTTGTACTGGTGGGAGTCGGGATACTCAAAGCTGTTACGACTACTCGCCAGAAAGACCCGCAAAGTAAAGCCTAGATTTGGAACCATCCCCACTACGATCACGATCGACAAATTTGGCAGTTGCACGAAGGCCACTGAAATCATGAAAACTGCGACACAAACCACGCCCATGAAAGAAATCACTAACCGGGATTGGAGTTTGGTGTTGTCGTCAGGTATGCATAGGAGCAATGGGAGTGTAACGCCAAGCCTGGGTTCAACTCCATGATCGATCGCAAACTCAGTACGGTCGCAAGCATGGCCCCTCCACCTGTGGGGCTGTGGATTTTATTCGAGTCTTCTGGAGTGAATTCCGCCAAGGACGTGCTTAACGAGTTTTTCGAATGGTTCGGCGATCTGGGAATATTCTTCTGGCGGGTAGTGCGGGCCGCGGCAAGTCCACCGTTTGAATTCCGCGAATTGTTTCGGCAACTCGACGAGATCGGATCGAAGTCCCTGCCACTGGTCGCTTTGGCCGGCGGCGCCATCGGAGTCGTACTCTCGTTGCAATCCCGCCAGAGCCTGACTCGGTTTGGAGCCAAGTCGCTGCTTCCCGCCGCAATCGTGTTTTCCATTATCCACGAGATCGGTCCCATCATAACTGCACTGGTCGTGGCCGGCCGCGTGGGCGCTGGCATTGGCGCCGAATTGGCGTCGATGAAAGTGACCGAGCAGGTCGATGCCATCGAGGCATCCGCGGTAAATCCTTATAGGCTGCTGGCGGCGCCCCGCATCCTGGCGTGCATCCTCATGCTGCCTTTGCTCACCCTTGCTGCCGACTTATGCGGCTTGGTAATGGGCTGGGTTGCGCAGGCGCTGGTTGAACCGCTTTCGCTACACCAGTTCATCACCAGCGGTTTCAAGGGCACCGGCTTCACCGATTTCCTGCCACCCACGTTTAAGACCGCGGTGTTTGGCCTGATCATCGGGCTGATCGCGTGTTTTCAGGGAATGCGCACAGAGGGAGGCGCTGCGGGCGTG
>Ga0181530_10002777_pt1 | contig 20359 bp, 19 predicted proteins | sample PEATcosm2014_Bin_42_FD_119769 | JGI IMG/M metagenome (GOLD analysis project Ga0181530, IMG submission 119769) | Peatland microbial communities from MTU Mesocosm Facility, Houghton, MI, USA - PEATcosm2014_Bin10_60_metaG | ecosystem: Environmental > Terrestrial > Soil > Wetlands > Peat | place... | reverse complement strand
TTCGTCGAGCTCGGCAGGTATCTGTGCGAGGTGCGGGCGGGACAGTACTGGAGGCTGGAGAACCTGAGTTCGTTTGACGAGTTCTTGGCGAAGCGGTTCCCGGAATCGAGAAGGAAGGCGTACTACCTGATGTCCATCCACGAGCACCTGCCGCCGCAGGCGCGGAGGGAACTAAAGGAAATCGGTTGGACGAAAGGAAGGGAGCTGGCGAAGATCGCGCGCCGGGACGGACAGCACTTCGATTGTGCACCCTGGGTGCACAAAGCCCGCTCAATGCCGAGGGAAGTGTTCAGGCGGGAGGTGGAGAAGGAACTGACGGGAAAGGAAGAGGAGCCGTCGGAGCTGATCTACTTCAAGGTCTACAAGAGCCAGATCCCGGTCATCGAGCAGGCGATCGAGACGGCAGCTCTAATGCTGGGCACCGACAAATCGCGCGGGTACTGTCTGGAGATGATTTGCGCCGATTTCCTCGCAGGAGCGCACTTGGACAACGGCGACCCCGAGATCCTGCTCAACTCGATCTCCCGCTACTACAAGTTCTTGCCCGGCGAACAGCGGCAGGCGTTCCTCGAAAACCTCCGCGAGAAGGCGTCATGAGAATGATTCGCCCCAAAGCCGCCCCATTGCGGCAGGACCCCTTGTCGTACGAAAGTCTGCGCCAGCAGATCCTGCGTCGCGACGGCGGGCGGTGTCAATCCTGTGGCGCGATGTCGAATCTTGAGGTGCACCACAAGGAATTCCGCAGCCATTCGGGAGCCAATTCAGAGAAAAACTTGATCACGCTGTGCACGGCGTGCCACGCCAGAGTACATCGCCGCTAAGGCCACAAAAGGATAGTGGCTGACACAGCGCCAGCGCAAGGGGCGGAGTCCACTGCAGTGAATCTGGCGAAAACAGTTCCACCCGCTTCTCTTTATTCTTGGTGCGGCAGTACCCGATGGAGATATTGGCACGGGAAACCGGGAGGGCTGGCCTGATCAAACACGAAGAATAAATTGCATCTGGACAATCCAGCTATGTCCGCGTTGCCCGCCACTGGTCAACTGCTTCCCACCAGATGAATTTGCTCCACTCCGTTACTGTCTGTTTCGCCCATTCGCGGTGCTCCCACCAGTTTTTCCCGAATTCAGCGGAGTCTTCCGAAGCAGCTACAGACCATTGATAACGCGGCAGAATTCGCTTGAATGTCGCTAATGCTCGGCGCGTGTGGTAATCAGACGTGACCAGCAACACGCTGCGAGCGCCGTATTGTGAAACGCACTTGTCAACGTGTGCTACCTCCTCAAACGTCGAGTCGCCCCGAATAGGACAAACGTGGACCTTTCCTGCGGCGGTACCAGAAATACGTGCTATGAATTCCTCAGCCAGCTGAGCCCGGACAAACCCGTAAACTTGAAGGTCGGTGTTCTCGTCGAGTAGGATCTGTTTTCCATAGCCTTGTTGAAATAAGCCGAGAGCTTTGCGAACGCGGCCTCCATTATTCTTTGCCGCAACAACAACGATAATATCCGACGATGCCGGCGCGTTCACTATAAGAAATCGAGCCGCGTCCCATAACCATAGCGCTCCAGTCGCAACTATACAAACCACGATTATCAGATTCCTGAGCAAATCAATCGCCTACTGCAAAACAAGGTCAACTTTTGACTTTACTTCAAGGGATATTCTGGTCACCCCATTATTGCACATGGCTGTCGCGTGCTCCGAGAGCCGTGAAAGTCGACATTATTTGACAACTCAGGCGCAACCCCCAGTGTGGTTGCGTTTGAGAAGAACGAAGAGGTTCGTATACTAGATAAAAGCCTGTATAGCGCACTGGTTAAGCGCTACGGTCACCTATGAGCAAGCCTTCAAAACACGTATTGCGGTTACCCCTCGAGAAGCGCGCGGAAATCGCGTTCAAAGCAGCCGTGGCGAAAGCGATTGACGAACACGCCCGTCTAGGATTGCCAATCTACATCGGGCGCAATGGCAAGGTGGTGGAGTTGTCCGCCGACGAAGTGCGTGATCTTTCAAGATCGACTCCAGGCAAGTAGACCAGACGGGTGAGCGAGAACTGGCGGCTCACGTTTGCGTTCGAGGGCGAAGACGCGATTCTCGTCGATTACCAGGATTACCACTAGGAGCTAAGCATGCTTTTCAATCCATCCCATCCCGGCGAGGTTCTGAAGGATTACCTGGGCGACATGACTGTAAAGGAGGCGGCCAGGCGCCTCGGGGTTACACGGCCGAATCTCTCCCGGATCCGAACCCACACCGCCGAGGTCGGCGTAATGGAGAAAGAAGCGGTTGCCGGCCTCGTGGAAATCCTGGTAGATGTAATCGAGCCGGTCGGTGTTGAAGCTGGAGGCGCGGCGTTTCAGGCCGTGGACCTCGTAACCCTTGGCGAGGAGAAACTCCGTCAAATAGGAGCCGTCCTGACCGGTGCAGCCGGTGATTAGAGCCTTGTGCATGGACCTTATCTAGTGATTCTACCTGGAGCTGTGATGCGTTGGGGCACTGCGGATGGTAGCACGAAACACAACTCCCGCCCGCGAATCACGGCGTCGTTTGGCGGGATACCGGTTACGCACTCCAGCGCGCAGCGATTGGCGGCGGCGTAGACTCGCTCCTAGGTACATCCGCTGTGGCAGCCTGTCGTGGCACAGGACTGCCCGACAAGGCGCAGTTAAGGAGGTGGGCGCTGGGGTTGTAATCGGGGATCAGGTCTTTGAGGGTGAGCACGAGGCGGGGCAGGTCGCGGCGGGCGCAGATGTCGCGAAGCGCTTCGAGGTAGGATTCCATGCCGGCTGGTGGCACGCTGTTTCCGGCGAAGATCTTGATCTTCTCGTGGGGAGTGGGAAGCGTGTCTTCTTCCATGGAGTTGAGTTCCTCGTAAAGCTTCTCGCCGGGGCGTACGCCGGTGAACTCAATCGTGATGTCCTCATCGGGCCGAAGACCGGAGAGCAGGATGAGGTTTCTCGCCAAGTCGACGATCTTCACGGGCGTCCCCATGTCGAGGACGAAGATCTCACCCCCATTCCCCATCGTCGAGGCCTGCAGGACGAGTTGCGAGGCTTCCGGGATGGTCATGAAATACCGGCGCATCTCGGGGTGGGTGACCGTGATGGGGCCCCCCGCGGCGATCTGCTGCTTGAAGATGGGGATAACGCTACCGTTGGAGCCGAGTACGTTGCCGAAGCGCACGGCTACGTACTTGGTCCGTTCGTTTTGCAGGGCTAGAAGCAGCAGCTCGGCCACGCGTTTGGTGGCGCCCATGATGTTGGTGGGTCGCACTGCTTTATCAGAGGAGATCATGACGAAGTCTTCGACTCCGTGCTCCGCCGCCGCCATGGCCACGTTGTATGCCCCGAAGACGTTGTTCTCGATCGCTTCGAAGACGTGCGCCTCCATCATGGGGACGTGCTTGTAGGCAGCCGCGTGGTAGAGGATGGACGGGCGGTACTGTTCTAAGACTTCGGCGAGGCGCTGCTTGTTCTGAATGCTGCCGATCTCCGGATAAAAACGGACGCTGGAGAAAGACTGGCGCATTTCGCGCTCAAGGTGGAACAGGGCGGTTTCGGCGATCTCAAAGCCGACGATGGCGCGCGGGTTGAAGCGGGCAATCTGGCGGCAGAGTTCCGAGCCAATGGAGCCCGCAGCTCCGGTGACGAGGACAGTGTTGCCGATGAGTTTCGCGGAGATTTGGTCGTGCTCGAGGAGGGCGGGGGTGCGGCCTAGGAGATCTTCCACGGCAACCTCGCGGATCTGCCGCGCCAGCCCGTTCTCTTCGATCATCTCTCCCAGGCTTGGAACCGTCTTGCATGATACCCCCGCCTGGTGGCAGCATCGTAAGATTTGGGTCATCTGCACCCCTGATGCCGAAGGGATGGCGATCAAGACCATGTCAACTCTGCGGCGTGTCGCAATCTGAAGCAGGTCTGACCCACAGCCGAGGACCTTCGTTCCCTGAATCGAAAGGCCTTTTTTCTTCCGGTCGTCGTCAATGAACCCGGCCACGTTGTACGGTAGTGCCGGGTTCTGGCGGATCTCGCACAACAGGAGTTCGCCTGCATCTCCGGCGCCGTAAATCAGCGTCAGCTTCCGTTCTCCGGGCATGACCCGGTACTTGAGCGCGTCGACCATCATGTGGGCGAATAAGCGAAGACCCCCGGTGAACACGAAACAGACGAGCAGGTCCAGCAAGTAAATCGACCTTGGGAAACCGGTCGGGGAAATACATAGGATAACCGCCGCTCCGGCGACGGACCCGAGTAAATTGCCGGCAGCCAGATTCATCAGCTCGTGCAGCGAGAGGAAGTGCCAGCCGCGGTGCAGATTCAGGAGTCTGAACACCAGACACTTCGTCACCACCCAAACACAGAGGGCGACACCGAGATGAACCAGGTAGCGGCCCGGAATGTTGAAATCGAACCGCAGCAGGAATGCCAGTATTCCTGCTGCGGCGAACACACAGAGTTGGGCCGGCAGCGCAATCCAGCGGCTCAATTCCGCCATCTTACTCAAGACACGTTGCGTGTAGAGCGCCATTTCCCGTTTGGACATAGTGTTGAGGTTTCTTTAAGAACTGTCAGCGGAGGCCGCCGTGGCTTGCTCCGGCTCGGCCGTAAGCGGACCCGCTCCGGCCGCTGTGCGAACCTGATTGATCACGTACAACTGCTCTTCGAGGCTGAGGCAACTGGAACTGGGCAGGCAAATGCCGCGCCGGAAGAGGTCCGCAGCGACTTCTCCACCGTAATGCTCCGCCCCGGCGTAGAGCGGCTGTAGGTGCATCGGCTTCCACACCGGGCGGGACTCCACGTTCGCTTCGTCCAGCGCTTGAATGAGTTCGTCGCGCGAGCAGTCGAACTTCTGCTCTTCGATGAGGAAGCAACTCAGCCAATTTGTATGCAGGCCGTAGGGCGCCTGCGGCATGAGCGAGATACCAGGAAGGTCGGCGAAGGCATCGCGATAGCGGAACGCGATGGCCCGGCGCTGCTGGACACGAAGGTCCAGGACTTCGAGTTGCCCCCTTCCGATCGCTGCCAGCACATTGCTCATGCGGTAGTTGTAGCCGAGTTCGGAGTGTTCGTACCAGAGAGCGACGTCGCGGGCCTGTTGGGACCAATACCTCGCCTTCCCGATCCACGCAGAGTTGCGCGAGACCAGCATTCCACCGCCGGTGGTGGTGATGATCTTGTTTCCGTTGAAAGAGTAGACTCCGACGTCACCGAGTGTCCCGGCCGGCTTACCCTTATATAGCGTGCCGACCGCTTCGGCGGCATCTTCGATCACGGCGACTCCGTATTCCGCGCAGGCACGGAGGATTGGATCCATATCGGCGCTTTGGCCATAGAGGTGGACCACCACCAGTGCCTTGGGGAGGCGATTCACCGCCGCCCGCTCTCGCAGGGCGCAGGACAAAACATCGGGATCCAGGTTCCAGGTTGCCCGGTCGCTATCCACAAATACCGGCACGCCGCTTTGGTAGACAATGGCATTGGCGGCGGCGACGAACGTCAAGGTGGGACAAAAGACCTCATCTCCGCACCCGACGCCCGCCAACCTCAGTGCCAGGTGCAAGCCGGCCGTTCCACTGGCCAGGGCAATGGCCGGAAGGCCCACCCGCTCCGCAAACGCTTCCTCAAATGCCGCGATGTTCGGGCCAACCGTCGACAGCCAGTTGGTGGCGAAGGCCTGCCGGACGTAGGTTTCCTCGTCGCCACCCATGTGGGGAACGGAGAGTAAGATGCGTTTCATCGGAGGGCTTTCACGTGCTCTGATCTGAAGAAGTTCAGCCGCGGTAGGCCGGGAAGTATTCCGGATTCGGTTGCCACTGCGCGCCTTGCATAGCTGCGAACGTGCGACGGGCGTGAATCATCTGCTCATACGCGGTGACGTTCAAAACGCGAGAGCCAATCGAGAAGGGGACACTTCCATTGGGAGCAAACGACAGCTTGTACCGGTAAATGCCGTCGTCGCGGGTGTAGCCGCCTCCCAGGACGAACTCTGTTTTCCCTCCGTTGCGCGCCCAGTTCATGATTTCGACTTTGAGCAGATCATTCGGTCGAACGTGAAACCAGGCGGCATCGGTCCCCCCGAGAAAGGAGTAAATCCGATCCGCGGAGACAAGCACCAGTTCAGTCGAAACGACCGCCCCTCCAACAAAGGCATGAAAGTAGGCGAATTGCCCCTTCAGATCCGCATGGATACGTTCGAAGTACTCACGGGGGAAGTAATAGGTTTCTGCGGCATTCCGCCGATTCATCGTGCCGGCATAGATGGCAAGAAAGTCATCCAAACGATCACCCTTTTCATCAATCTTCACCGTCACGCCGCTGGCACGCGCCCTATTCACATTCTTCCTGACCTTGTATTCAAAATCCCGCCATAACTCGTCTTCGCTCTCAAGGACGCGCACGACATTGTCCGAGACCACGCGGCGGTCGCCGGTGTATTCGACCAGGGTCTCAGGGAACAACGAGAGCCGTACCACTTCGGACACAACGCGAGATTTGGCCGCCCAGGTATCGAATTCTAGCCAAAATGCACGGACGGTGTCGGGATTCCATGCAGTCCCCCATCGAAACGGTCCACCGTAGCCGTAAGGCGTAGCGATATCCGCGCAGTCGCGCAGCGAAATATCGCAGAACGGCTCGTCGCCAAGCGCGCGTAGAAGGAAAGGATATAGGACGTTGCTTCCACCGGCTGAAGCAGCGGCACAAAGCGCACGGACGTGCGGTCCCGAATAGAGCCGGGCATAGTCCGGGTGCCCAAAGATCTCTCGCCCAGGCCATAGCGCCCAAAAGTCTATCCATGCCTTTCGATCGTGAAGGTCTGCGGCGTCCCAGATCTGAAGTTCCAGCCTCACTTGTTCCTCGCGCGACCGGCCAATTCACGCAGCATCGATTCAAGCGCCTCTTCCGAAGCGTCCTGGTGAACGGGCAGGTTTAGGATGTGACGCGATATCTTGGCCGCCGCTGGGAAGTGGTCGGGCGATATCTGCGAGATCAGCGTATGGTACAGGGAGACAACACCGAACCCGGCGGCATTCATCTCGTGATACAGGCGGTCCCGCGAACCGTCTCGGATCATGACGGGATAACTCTGCGGGACCTCGCGGCAACCCGGCGCTCCGAAGAGCGGCTCGATCTCGGGGGCCAGCTCACGGACCAGCTTATCCAACACCAGGCTATTGGCCCTGCGCTTGTCCGCGATGTGATTGAGATCAAAGTCACACAGCGGCAAGGTACAGTCCGGGTCGGCTACCAGCCTTTGGGCCAACGGAGATCTCGGATCATTAATGATCGCAGCGCCTCCAGACTCGACCGGCAGTATTTTGTGGAACGAGTAAATGCACGCGTCCCCGAGGCGGCCACAGATTCCGCCAACAACGTCGCTCAACATGGCATGAGCTTCGTCCTCCAAGACAAAGACGTCGTGCTCTCGCGCAATTCTGACGGCTTCCGAGTAAGACGGATCGACGTAGCCGAAGTAGTGAATAATAACGAGGACGCGGATGCAACCACTCTGAAGCTCGGTTCGCAATGAGTCGATATCGATACGGAGCCGCTCGTCGAGGGCATAGAAGCTGTAGTCGAGATGGAGTGACGCGACGGGATCGAACACCCCAGAGCCTTCCCTCGACGACCAGCCGATATAGGCTGGCAGAAGTACCTTGCCATGCGAGATCTCCAAGGAGTGCAAAATCGCGCCGAAGGCCTTCCGCGCAGCTTGAAAAGGGATGATCCGTCGCGCGCAGTTAGACGAGTTTTCGGCTCTCTTGGCAATCACCGGACAGTGAGAACATCAGATGAGGTATTTCCGCTTCCATCCTATGCGTTTTCGCCAGGAGTCGGACCACTTGTGCAGGCGGTGCTGAGGAAGCGGGGACAACGGCGAAAATGCGTCGCCCAGGATCGAGCAGGTTTAGCGCGGCGAAGATCGCAGGGTTGCCGACGGCGGCCACGTCAGTCAAGCGAAACCATGTGTCCCCGATTCGCCCGACGGAGAAGGTTCCCTTCCTGGTGATGAGATTGAACCTGGAAAAACCGAACCGCTCCTGGCACAAGTCGGCCTGCGGAAGACCTGAAACATATGCGGGTTCTTCGTCTGCCCCGCTGGGCGGCGCGATCTCCAGGAATTCCGCTGATGTCCTGGTCGCGAAACCGAGACGGCTATACCACTGCAGTGCGCGAACATTGTCGTGAAGCACGTCCAGCCCGATTTGGCCAGAACTCACGCCCGACATGCCGACCGCTGCTGAAAAGAGTATCGCTCCGACGTGTTGCCCGCGATGGCCGGGATGCACGGCGATGTAATTTAGGAGCAGCCTGTTCGATTGCCTGCGCAGTTCCGCGGCGCCGATTATGCCGTCGTTCGGCGTCTGTGCGACAAAATATGCCGATTCGGCCGTGGGGATGCCGGACGCGAGCTGCATCCGGATGTACTCCGACGCGCCTTCGCATCCGTAAATCAGCAATCGCGCAACGTCAGGACGGAAACCCCTGGAAAAGAGGTTCGCAATTTGTGCGGCGTCCCTTGGTTCGGCGAACCGTATTTGAATGCCGTCCATTTACTACACCCGATCTGGTTTCAGACCGGCGCGTTCCTCATCCAGGTTCAGCATAACAGAACGAGCATCAACGATCACCTGCTCGCGCCTTATGACTTTAAGGACCGTGATCCAGAGAATCTTGACATCAAATAGAAAGCTACCGTTTTTGACATACCAGATGTCGTTGCGGAGGCGGCCATCCCAGCTTGCCTCATTCCTGCCATTTACTTGCGCCCATCCAGTGATTCCCGGGCGCACCATAAACCGAATACGTTCTTCTTCGGTGTAGAACGGCAGGTACTTCATCAGGAGAGGTCTTGGGCCTACCAGACTCATATCTCCCCGAAGCACGTTCCAGAATTCGGGCAGTTCGTCCAGGCTCGTCTGGCGCAGCAAGGATCCGAACCGAGTTAACCGCCGCTCGTCAGGCAAGGGGTCGCCGTGCGAGTCTACCCCATCATGCATCGTGCGGAACTTATAGATCGTGAACGGCTTCTCACGGTACCCGGGGCGTTCCTGCCGGAATAACACCGACTTTCCCAAGAACAAGCGTGAACAAAGCCCAATCAGCAACATCAAAGGCGAGATCAAAATGAGGATGGGAACCGCCACCAGAAGATCGAACAGGCGCTTCCCGAACCGCTGATAGACAGAGGCACTCGATATCTTCATGAAACGCACGCGGAGCTCTGGGACGAATGCCGGGACGCCGAAACGGTAACTCCGCAGATCCTGGCGAAAAGAGCCTCGAACTTAGTGACGCCGGCTTTCAAGGAAAGTTGCTCATCGTAGTACCTCTTGCCGGCCTCGCCCATACGGTGTCGCTCTTCAGGCGACATCACGGCGAAGCGCGCGACCGTTTCGGCGATGCTCCTTGGGTCCTCTGGTTCACAGACCAGGCCTCCGCCCGATTGGGTCACCAATTGCGCGGCATCGCCGCGGACTGCCATGAGCACGGGTTTCCCCGACGCCATGTAGGCCTGGGTTTTCCCCGGTATCGTGATACTGAAGAGGGGATGACTCTTGAGATGTACCAGAAGAACGTCGGCGAGCCCCAAAACGGCCCCCATCGCGCTCATCGGTTGGCGTGGCAGAAAACATACATTGGTCAGCCCGAGGTCTGCGGTTTTCTTCTCTAGGCGGTTCCGATCCACACCTCCGCCCACGAACACGAATTGAACGTTCGGAAGGGTCTGTCGGCACAGAGCCGCAGCCTCAAGAACCGAATCGAGGGCCTGAGCTGTACCCATCGTTCCGGCGAATATCACGTTGAAGTAGCCGGAGAGTCCGAGCCTCGATGCAAGCTCAGGGTCGGCTCCGCCTGGCTCGATCGCAGCTTCATCGCACCAGTTATAGATAATGTCGATCTTGTCCGGAGCAACCCCCCGACGGACTAATTGCCCTTTGAACCCCGAGGAAACCACAACGATATGCCTGGCGCGGCCGTAGACAAAGTTACACCATTTGTCGAGCAGGGTGAGGGCCCCCGGGCTGGACAGCATTCCGGAGACCGCGACGGTGTCAGGCCAGAGATCGCAAATATCGAAGACAAAAGGGACTCTTCGAAGGAACCCGAGAACCACGGCGGGGAAGCCAATCGTCGCCGGGGGATTGTAGACATACACCACGTCGGGCTTCCTGACTAAAGCCGTGCCGATTACTGCTGCCGAGATCGCGAAACTCACGTAGTTGAGGGCTCTACGAAAGCCTGACTTGTCATGGCTCGGATAGAGCGCCACGCGTAGGATAGATATCCCATCGATTTGTTCGCGCACCCAGGGGCGTATCCGGTAGCCTGGATAGACGTGCCCTCCGGGGTAGTTCGGAAAACCTGTCAGCACCTCGACGTCGTGGCCTTGCGCCGCCAGCTCCCGCGCGAACAGCAGCCCCTTGAACGTCGGCTCCGGCTCAAACCATTGAGTGAGCAACAGGATTCTCATTGAGTTCCCGGCCGGCCGTGCCACTCCAGTTCCGCGGTATCGGGAAGCCGGTACCCCAGGACGATGCGGCACACTGTCTCAGCCACGGCCGGAGCCAGATACTCCTCCGGCGGTTTCCATCGGTCGCTCTGTGCGGTCACCATTCGGACAGCTCGCAGAACGTCATCCGGCATGGCTCCGCAAAAAACGTTGGACCCGCAGTCGAGCGTCTCAGGCCGTTCGGTAACGTCGCGAATCGTCACATTGGGCACGCCGAAAATGCAGGCCTCTTCCTGAACCGTTCCGCTGTCGGACAGCAGGCAGAACGCGCTCTGTTCCAGGCCAACGAAGTCGAAGAATCCGAAAGGCTTCAGAAGCGAAAGTCCCGCGCGTTGCAGGTCGATTCCGAAGGCCTCCATCTTCGACCGCGTGCGGGGATGCAGGGAACACACTACGGGAAATCCGAACTCCTCATGGAGCAACGCCAACACATCCAGGAGGAACCTGAGGCGCCTCTCGATGTCCACGTTTTCGGCCCGATGCAGTGTGACCAGGAAAAACCTGCGGCGTTCCAGGCCCAACTCTTCCAGGGCGGCACTGGCGGCGATCTTCTCCGAAAACTGGTCGATCACCTGCTTGATCGGGTTGCCGGTCACATAGACCCGGTTGCCGGGGAAACCCTCGGCCAGCAGGTTCTCCCGGCTGCGGTTCGTATAAGGCATCAGAACCGAGGTTGAGTGGTCTATCACCCGGCGATTCACTTCTTCGGGGACCCGGTCGTCATAGTTGCCGGCCTCCATGTGGTAGACAGGAATGCCGAGGCGCCGGGCGACAATGGCGGCCATGCCGGAGTTGGTGTCTCCGAGAATCAGCAGCCGGTCCGGACGGTGTTCCAACGCTCATACAGCCACCCTCGTCCGTGTCCAGGGGGTGTACTCGGGTAAACTGTCGCGGATTGCCTCCGTCGACTCGACCCAGCCCCCTCCACACGGCACCATTGCCCGCCGAGGACTGCTGTACAAAAAATGTGCTGAGATGCATGATCAAGACTCTGTGTGCGCAGGTCGGGGGGGCGGCGAGGCCGCAGCACCGGATGAGGTGTGCTGAATCACGATCCGGGCGTAGGCTTCGGCGACAGCTTCGGGCGTGTAGTTCTGTGCAAGACGAAAGGCATTGCTGGACGTTCGCCGCCGCAGGTCCTCGTCGACCAGAAGGCGCAAAGTCGCATCGGCCATCTCCTCAACCGAATCGATGACGAACCCCGCGCCCTCCGAACCAATCCGGGCAAAGTTGCAGCTACGAGAGGCGACGACCGGAACGCCGGCCGCGAGCGCCTCGGTGAGCGCGTTCGAGTGAGCTTCCTGGGCCGAATATTGGCAGAGCACATCGGCATCGGCCAGCAGCTCCCATTTCTCCTCCAGACCGAGGTGCCCAAGGAAGCGAGCACGAAGTCCACTAGAAGCGGCATATGCCTGCACTTCCTGCCCGTACGATGTTGTGGCATCGCCCGCAAGCAGAAAAACAACGTCCCCGGCTGAGTCCTGCACGAGACGAAATGCGCGGCAAAGCTCCAATACGCGCTTTATGGGATCGAAGCGATTCAAGTATGCAACGATTTTGATATTGTCAGGCAGATCGAGTGCCCTTCGGAATACGCCACGTTGAGCGGCCATCGGAACGACCGGGTTCTGAAGCACGTATACTGGTTTTCGAAAACCCCACTGGCGAGTGTGTGGCACTTCGACCATGTTGCACACAATGGCAGCCGAGAAGCGGTTCACAAGACGCCGCGCGAATAGGGCCCCCGCCAGTCGTTTGCGTCGGGGGTGGTGGGCCAGCGCCACCGGCAGAAAGATCCCTTGGGTATGTAGGAAGACAGCGCCTTGCGCTGTCGGGGCAACCCAAGCGCTCAGTAGTGCCACCACGGTCCAAAAGCCAAATACGTTGATGACGTCAAAGGGGCAGATTTCGCGCGAAAGTGTCGTTCCCGCACGAGTAGAGAAAAATAATCCGCCGAATAAACAGCGGAACACCCGGATCTTGCAAACCTCGTAGAGAGATGGGTCCAAATGGTAGATGTCGTGATCCGTCGTCCATATTGTCACGGTGTGTTGTAGCGACAGCGACTTTGCAAGCATGTAGATGCTTGTGACCGAACCGCCCTCGCGGACTGAGAGGCTCTTCGTAATGAAAAGAATGTTCACGCTTCGAACGTCTGCTCCGCCCTTAAATGCAGGTGCGGTCTCCGGCTCAACTCACTCGACGGTTTGTAGCTCCACGTCGGTACTCAACCCTACGAAACGCCTTCTGTCCTCGGCACCACAGCGGCGTGCCACGCGGCAAACCGCCTTAGTCCCTCCAAAAACTCAGTCTGCGGTACGTAGCCCAGAAGAGCCCTAGCCTTGCTGATATCTGCATAAGTCTGAGGTACGTCACCGGGTTGCTCGGGTTGCCGGTCAAGCTTTGCTATGACTCCCAACACTTCTTCGAGACTTGAAACCATCTCTGAAAGGGAGACCGTCCGACAATTTCCGAGATTAATAACCTCATACATCGAGCCGTCGAAATCCATGGCCGCGCGAATGCCGGAGAGGATGTCTTCGATGTAGGTGTAGTCCCGGCGCGTGGTTCCGTCGCCGAAGAATGGCACCGGTTTGCCTTCCAGCATCAGCCGCGCGAACTTGAGAATTGCCAAGTCCGGGCGCTGCCTCGGCCCGTATACCGTAAAGAACCGCAACGCTATGAACCGGATGCCGTGCAGGTGACTGTAGACGTGCCCTATCAACTCTCCACTCACCTTCGTACTTGCGTAGGGGCTGATGGGCAGTAATACAGTATCGTCCTCCCTCCAAGGCACGTGCGGGTTCACCCCGTAAACGCTGCTACTCGAAGCGAACACAAATTGCCCCACGCCCAACTCCCGCGCCAACTCCAGGATATTCTGAGTGCCTCCAACGTTCACCTCGTAATAGGCCACTGGGTGTTGGATCGACGGCCTCACACCGGCCTTTGCCGCCAAGTGGATGATCACGTCATAATCGGCAGCAAGCGATCGCCGCAGCGCTCCAAGATCCCGCACATCCGCCTCGACCAACTTAAAGCCTTCCTGCGCCGCACATCGATTCAGGTTGACCCACTTGATAGCCGGGTCATAGAACGGGTCGAAGTTGTCCACCACCGTGACCCGCCAGCCCTCATTCAGGAGCAGGTCCACCAAGTGACTCCCGATAAACCCGGCACCGCCCGTCACCAATGCATGTCGCATACTATGCCAGCGCACTACGTCGCGGCGACCGCCAAATCCGAATCATACTGCTCGGAATCGAGAAGCATTACACGGGCTCTCGTAAAGACGATTTTGATCTGTCGTTCAAGACCGCCGCATAGACCTTTTCGTATTCTCGCGCTATTGAATCCTGCGACCACTGTCTCACTGTGGCCAGCGCGCGTTGCGATCGGAAGACGGCCGCGTCTCGATTTCGCAGAACGCTCAAAACTCCCTCTGCTATCGCTGCCGGGGAATTGGGGTCAACGAGGACAGCCGTAGTCCTGTCAAGTATTTCTCTGTGGGCGGGAATATCTGAAACAACGAGCGGACACCCACTCGCCATGCATTCCAGAACAGTGTTCGGGCATCCTTCATAGTGGCTGACAGAAACAAATACATCTGCTCTCTTCAGCCATTGCCACAGGTTCGCAACATAACCCGGCACGATGGCACGCTCGGCCATCAGTGCTGCCTTCAGTTGTTCCCGAACGAACTCCTGGAGCCGCCCCTCGCCACAAATAGCGACGACGGCGCTGGTTTCGGACATCACAATTTTGAAAGCAGCCATGAGATTGGCTATGTTTTTCTGATTCTCCAGCCGCCCGGCGTAAAGCACAAAGGGGCGGGCCTCTGGGATGGCATGCTCGTTTCCGAAGATCGGTTCTTGGGATTCGATCTGATCTACCGGAACAGCATTGCGGATTACAAATAATCGACTCCTGGAACGCCCTGCGTTAGAGGCCCAGTAATCTAGACCCGCCGTCGAATTGGCGACAATTGCGTCTGCCTTCCTTCCCAGCCTTCGCCGTAACGACTCCTTCCAAGATTGCGCGTAGGCGGGAGCCGAGTTTCGCTCACTTAGAATCCACGGAATTCCTGCGAGTTGGCTATATACACCCAAGTGCGTGTCCATCAGAAGCAACCAACTCTGCACAAGCGCGGGCCGTATCTTTGCGCCAAGCGCGGCCAACCGTAAGCCGAGCAATGGGTCATGGGTGCCGACGCAAGGCAGCCGGTGCACGGTTGCACCGCTTTCCTCAAGTCGCTTCCCGTTCGTTCCGCCTCTGAGGCACGCGACATGAACCTCCCATCCCAGGCGTACGAGCCCACCCGATAGGTAAGCCAGCTGGCGTTCGGCCCCGCCCCCTTCCATAGTTGCAATAGCATGCAGAATACGTCGTCCTATTCCGTTCCCTGCCGGTGCGTCTTTTGATTGGCGAAGCATCTACGGCACTCGACTGAGGACGAGTTGTTCCAACTCGCTACCACCACCAAGCCGTTCCACTAGGGTAAAGGCGCCAAGTCGCTTTGTGAATATTGAAACTTCATTTCGGGGCTTACCATCCTCGACCGTTCTCCCGAGTATGAGCATTCCACCGTCGGTGAGGCTTCGAAATGCGGCACGTAGACCATCGGTGATCGTCTCGCTGGTGAAGAGCTCTTCGTTGTAAAGATTCAGAATCCTTAGGACCTCGCACGGTTCTGCCAGCTCATTGAAAGCATCGTGTTCCTGAATCCTGAACCTCGCAGATGACCGCATCAGCGCACGGGCACTCGGGTGCAGAAGGCTGATCTGCCGGAATTCCCAACCATCGACCCTTTGTACTCGTGAATCAAAGATCGGATCCCACGACAGCCCTCGAACTATGTTACAAAGGGGTTCAGCCAGCCGTGTGCCCCACCAACTCATAAGTCGGTTGCCGAAGTAAATCCACCTTTCGCCATAATCTAGTGCTACAACAAATGGGGGCCGAATGAACTGAAGCGGTGTCCCGCCTGGCTCGAAAATGACAGCTTCACGATTGCTCCGCCTTCCCTCAATTAGGTATAACCTGTGGTCGCTGGCGACTACCGTGCTGTTTGTCCAAAGACTTAACAGAGTTCGAGCCCATTCACTGCATGCCAAAGCGTCTGACGTGCCCAGATCATATATTCTCAAGGGATAGTTAGGAGCGAAGGTTCTCTTAAGGACCGAAGTGGCGAGCTCGTCGAGATCGCGGAATCGCCCGGCGTACGTCGTCCGGTGGCTACCAGACGAAAGTCGCACTGTCTTGATTGTGCGCCCAAAGCGCTCAATCTCTTGGTTCGTTGGCGATTGTCCCACTCTAAGCAATGAGTAAGCCACCGTCCGGGTCGTTCCGAACCACGTTTTCGGGTGACAAAGGCCGCGTTCTGACCAAACCCCAGTTTTGTACACTGCGTTTTCGACCTGCCTCCGGACTCCGGCACTGACTTGAGTGGCACACCTCGCACCCGTGTGGCCTTGCGCCCAAGATCACATCAGGTTCACTTGCGATCGCCTCCGCTAGGCACGAGGAGCGCTTCGCTGGTCCCAGTGCACCTTCGCGTGCGCTAGCAGCCTGGGACTCAGGAGACCCAAGCCAAGTGTTGCCCAGTTCCTTAGTCGGAGAGGACCCCCAAGTATTGCGCGAATTTCCCAAGCCAAACCCTTTCGGCGCTCTCTCATTAGGAAATACGACATCGCAGCACCGTTCACAATCCCAGCGTACCTTCGCGGTGCGAACGTCTTTAATGAACGCCCGTGGTCGACGATGATGTCCTCCGCTTGTAGCGCAAAGTCCTGAGCCTGAGCCAGAAGGCGCTTCACCGCCGCCTTCGGTGCCGCCTTCGTTACCCGATCTGGGCTATCCGTAAAATAAGTTATTGCCGGCTGACGGCTGATTGAAATCCTCCAGTCGCGAGCCAGTGCCAAATGAAAGCACGTCTCCGAAGCACGGCTGTCCACCCAATGTATGCGGTCAAACACGGTTCGACGCAGGCAGTTGAAGTACTCGGTCACCTTCCATCGTTCGATCCAGGTGAGATACTCTTCATACGTAATCGGGTTCCTGGGAACATCTGGAAACGGCGTTACCAAACCGTTGTCCCATTTACAGCTTGACGCCACATTTCCAACATCGTTTGCCGCGCGTCGAGTCCGTTCGTAGAGATCGGCCAATGCACCTGGAAGAAGCGCCATGTCACTGTCGAGCATCAGCACCCATTCTCCTGAAGCTCGCGATATCCCAACATTTCTTGCGGGATTCTGCCCACGATTCGTCTTTAGCGTTATAAGGGATATACGGGAATCTCCAGACTCCCGCACCACGTCGGCAGTGCAATCTGTAGAACCGTCGTCAATCACGATTATTTCGTAGTCGCCGAAGTCCTGACTCAGGCAGCTCTGAATTGCGCGCCTTAACTCCCTTTCGCGATTGTAAGTTGGCGTGATTATAGAGAAATACGGCATTGAATGTTAGGAGTGCCCCGTAACTAGCTCGGCGTTTGACTGTGAATGGGCTGGTGCGATCCATACTTTCGGGCAACCTATTACAAATGTTAGAAACCAATAAGGAATCACGATCCCATAGACTATGTATACGAAGGTTTCGCCCAAGTCATTTCGCAATACTCCGAAGGTAAAGCCGTAGAATCCACACACGAGCATTGCTTTTAGAAAGGTTAGGTTCGAACCGCGTGTTTTCATGCCGAAGAGCCATCGGTGAACTGTCCCCATGATTGCGCCGAGTAAGCATGCCAGTATCGGGACGCCAGCAACGCCCGCAAATCTATACCCGTCCCCGATCATCGTGCCCGCAACTCCAGCGCCCATTGCGGCCGCTGAGGATCCCAATAGTCGCTGGGAAAGAATGGCGGATGTCGAAGACCATTGCAATTTCTCCGGGACAAGCTGGCTCGGAACTAAACCTAAAGCACTCTGCCATAAATATTGGAAACCTTCTTTCGGCTCGCCCTCGAAAAATTCTAGAACCAGCGCTTCCTTGGCCAGCATGCCAGTGAACTCGCCCGCATTGTCGGCTTCAGTATTTTCACCAAAACTTTGATAGGCGACTCTCATCGAATCTCCGACGCCAAGATCCCGGACAGTCCTAGAGTACCCTAGCAGCATAAAGCCGAACGATCCAGCTAAAATGACAGGTGCGACCAGCTTCAACGAAATTGGGCCAACGACAAGATCGGCAAAGACAAGAGTAATGATCATGATGACTAATCCAGGGCTTCTCGCGCCTTCTCCGAACAGTACAACCGCTGCAGCTAAAGCCACAAGCAGCAGAAGCGTCAAATACGTTCGTTTGCGGAGCGCTATCGCGCGTGCTAGCATCAACCCACCGGCGACCCCTTGTATGACCCAAGGATAGAAGTACGTTTTGCTGCTTATCTGGGTTAAGATGTACCCGAGGCCGCCCCGACTACGACTTGCTATGATTTCGGTCTGTAAGTCGTACCAATTAGATCCATAGTTTGTCGCTGGGAAAAGGCTGCCCCCGCTTGCAAGCCTTGTAGCTATACTCACAAAAAGTACTCCTGCCGGAATCAGCAACCATGAGCTTCCAGACGGCAGGCGGCCTAAGTCGAGTTTTACCTGATTCCGCCGGCGTGGAGCAATGCAGATGTATCCTGCGGCGAACGCGATAATGAACAAGCTGTGGAGAACAAATAACAGAGAGGCAGTTTCGTAGGTTATCGACACACCAACCAGCGTCTCGGTTTTCATCCACACAACCGATGGATAGATGAGATAAAGGGCAGCCATTGCCAAGACTAGCACGCCTGGGTCGCTTAGGCGGATGGAATTGCCGCTTCGCTTGGCCATTAACGCCATCGCAACCGTCCACGTGGAGACTTGAAGTAGCAATGCTGGTCCCCCGGCCTTGAACGCTTCGGGACCAGCGGTTCCTAGTATGTATAGCCACAACGCAGCCGCTCCGGCGATTAGGTAGAAAATTACCGAGAATTGTAGCGGAGCGCGCCGGAGCTGGTGATAACTGAAGTTTCCCATAGACGAACTATCTGTGACCGGATTCGGAGCGGCGCTTTAGAGGTGAAGAACCGAGGGAGCGAGCGGTCCTCACAGCTGAGATAATGAAGCGCTGGACCGGAAGAGAAAGCCAGGAGAAGCACCGGCTCGAAGTTTTGTGAAAACGCCATCGCAGCATTTCGGCGCGGGTCATCACCTGCCGCGCGGAGAAATCGCAGCCAATATCCTCAGAACGATATCGGCGAGCCTCAGTGCGGAACCACTTGCCGCGCTCGATCACGTGGTGGTCGTATGGCATGATCGAATCGTATGTCGCGTAATACCCGAACGGACAGCTGCGACATCGAGTCGTGCCGTTCACTTCGAATTGCCAGATACTTTCCTCTTCATCGAGGATAGACATCAAATGATCGCGTTTCCAAATCGCAGCCTGTGCGCTAACCCTCCAGGGTGCAGACGGAGAGATCTGCCCGAACAGAGTTTCACCCGGGACTGCGGCATCGGGGCCCGGGAGCGGTTCAAGGCGCATTAACATCCCATCGAGTGCCATTAACTGCGTCAGACAAGCAAGAACAGCGGTCGTATTGATCGGGCGCCTGAGAAAAAAATCCTCCAACATTAGGAGTACATAGGGTTCGTCCAGTTGGGCCAATTGACTTGCCAAAGCCGCACTCCAGCTTGCACCAGGCGCAGACGTTAAGGTAGTTACATTAGTACTGGGAAAGCGCTTCTCCCCGGCGGCGAGGAAAACCTTAAAGGGGCAGTCAGGCCAGTACCTCCAAAACAGAGTAAAAAAAGGAGTCCACAAATCCGAATATCGATCGCTCGAGCATACGAGGACGACACAATCGCTCTGGCTGGCAAATCGTATAGGTAGTGGGGGCATTCTTAAAGAGTTCGCCTAGAATACTGTCGCTGTGCTCCGTTACGTCCGCACAGTCGCTTTGCCGCACTAGCTACTGCAGCAAGCTCTCGGCGAAAGGACTTTGATACGCTTGCGAGCAGTGCAGTATATGCTACGACAAAGAAACAACAGTGCCGTGTCAAACTATACCAGTCGGCAGGGATACGCCGCGGCCAGAAAAGTGCCAATAAAAATGGAAGGCCTAGCGTAAGAGCAAGATCTGTTAAGAGAACGAGCTTTTCTTTCTCACTCAACTGCAGATGTCTAGCAGGCTGCGGAAAAACGACGGCTCGACTTAAGAATGCTGTCCAGGTTTCGCGATTTTTGTGACTAAGGGGAGAGTTTTGGTTGCAGCCGCTACGGCTTGTAGATCCTTTTCCAGCCCAGCCGGCACAGCTCGGCGTTGGCTTACGTCGCTTGCATCGCCAGATTCCGCATGCGGACTAAGTTATAGGCAGTCGCGGCAAAGGTGAAGACCCATCCCACCTTGAGGACCCCACGATGCCGAACCTTCCGCAACAGCGCGATCGTCTTCAGCCATCCGAAGCACTCTTCAACGCGTTTTCTCTTCCTCTGACTGATGGCATATCCGGCGTGCTGTGTCGTGCGGGCATCAATCGCGCTCCCACCGGGCCGCTCCAGGTTCTGTGCCACGTGCGGCGTGACCTTTAAGTTTCTGCACTCGGCCACGAAATCCGCCGTGTCGTATGCCTTGTCGCCGCCCACGGTCACCTGCTTCGTTCCCGGAATCTGTTCCAGCATCACCAGCGCGGCATCGCGCTCCGCCGTTCCGTTGGCCTCGAACACCTCGGTGTTTATGATCAGCCCGTTGCGGTTCTCCACCAGCAGATTCCCGTTGTAACTCAGCTTGGCTTCCTTGCCCTTGCCTTTGCGCGCCATCTTCGCATCCGGATCTGTCTTCGATGCGTGCGTCTCGTTGCACCGCTTCTCC
>Ga0181530_10002773_pt1 | contig 20372 bp, 22 predicted proteins | sample PEATcosm2014_Bin_42_FD_119769 | JGI IMG/M metagenome (GOLD analysis project Ga0181530, IMG submission 119769) | Peatland microbial communities from MTU Mesocosm Facility, Houghton, MI, USA - PEATcosm2014_Bin10_60_metaG | ecosystem: Environmental > Terrestrial > Soil > Wetlands > Peat | place... | reverse complement strand
CATATCGTTGTAGCAGCACACGGCCGTGGGCGGATGATGCAATCGCAACAGCGCATCCATGGCCTCGATGGCAGCCTCGGGCCGGCCGTCGCCTTCGGCCGCCAGCTCCGGCGCAAAAGCGATGCTTGCTGCCGCGAGCGCCTCTTTGTAGCCCCCGAGCCGCTCCGCATCCGATTGGTATCCGCCGCGGTCGCCGAGATACGCAATGCGCCGGTGGCCGAGCTCGATGAGGTGCTCGGTTGCCGCGCGCGTGCCTTCGCGGTTCGCGATCATCACCGAGTGCACAAACTCGCCGGGATATTGATCGTTGACCAGCACAATGGGAACCTCAAGCTCCTTGAGCAGCGGCAAGTACAACGCGCCCACGCGCGACGACGTGACGATGATTCCATCCACGCGCCGCTCGGCAAGCTCCTGCACCACGCTGCGTTCCCGCTCCGGATCGGCGTGCGAATTGGCCAGAATCACGGCGTAGCGGTGATCGTTGGCGATCTCCTCAATGCCGCATGTAACCTCGCTGGCGAAAGGATCGTCGACTGTGGTGACGACGAGGCCAATGGTCCGCGTGCGCCGCGTGACCAGGCCGCGCGCCACTGCGCTCACGCGATAGCCGGCGTCTTCGGCGATCTTGCGGATCTTGGCCGCCGTTTCCGCATTCACCAGGGGACTGTTCTGCAGGGCGCGCGAAACTGTGGGGTGCGACACGCGCGCCAGGCGCGCAATGTCCTTAATCGAAGGTTGCCGCGCGGGCTGACGCTTGGCTTGCCCCGGCATGTGCTTCATGCCCGCATGCGGAACTGCTGCTGTCTTGCCCCCGTCCTTGTCGGCCATGCCCCGAAACTCCTATTGCACACGTGTACGATAGCCCTCAGTCTCTTCGAATGCGGGCTCGTTAGTCAATACATATCAATGGGCGTTTCGCTGCGCCCTAGTAATCTGGATACCGGCCGCTTCATGCTTCCATCCACCTCAATCTCGGCCGACCACCCCACCGGGCACGCGCCGGGCACTGGCGATTCCGGCGCGCTGCAGCGCCGCATCGGCCTGCGCTCCGCCGTGCTCTTCAACATGCTGGAGATGATTGGCGTTGGTCCATTCATCACGCTGCCGCTGGTGATCGCCGCCGCGGGTTTTCGGCTGTCGGTGTGGGCGTGGGTGCTGGGCGCGGCCATCGCTATCGCCGACGGCCTGGTCTGGGCCGAGCTGGGCGCGGCCTTCCCGCGCGCCGGTGGTTCGTATGCATTTCTGCGCGAGATTTATGGCCCGGAGGGCGCCGGCAATTGGCTCAGCTTTCTCTACGTCTGGCAGGTTGGCTTTACCGCGCCGCTTTCCATCGCGTCCGGCTGCATTGGTCTCTCCGGATTTCTTGCCGTCTTCTGGCCGGGTCTCGATGCCGCGCCCATGTCTGCGCTGCCCGCACTGCACTATGCCAACTTCGCTGCTGCTGCGGCGTGTCTGCTGGTCACCGTGCTGCTCTATCGCAACATCAGCTCCGTAGCGCGCATGGCTTGGGTGCTCTTTGCCGGCGTCCTCGCCGCGCTCATCGGCGTCATCGTCTCAGGATTCGCGCACGCCGCGGCAACTGGCGGCTGGCATATGCCTGCGGCGCCTCCGCTCTCCGCGCTCGGGCAAATTGGCGCTTTGGGCGGCCTCGCTCAGGCCACGCTTCTTGCCACCTATTGCTACTGGGGCTACTACAACATTTGCTTTCTTGCCGGCGAAGTCCGCCGTCCGGAGCGCACCATTCCCCGCGCCATTTTGCTCTCCGTCCTCTTCGTCGCAGGGTTTTATATTCTGATGAACCTGGCCGCGCTGCCATCGCTGGGCGACGCCGCATCGCGCGCAGGCCAATCCGCCGTCCTGCGCTTCCAACTCGTCGCCGATATTGCCCGCTCCGCATTCGGTCCCTGGGCCGGTTACACCATCGCCGCGCTCATCGTGTGGACCGCCTTCGCCAGCGTCTTCTCGCTGCAGCTCGGCTACTCGCGCGTGCCCTACGCCGCCGCGCGCGACGGCAACTACTTCCGTTCTCTTGCCGCAGTGCACCCGAAGCACGGTATTCCCCACCGGTCGCTTGTAGCGCTAGGCGTTGTGGGAGCCTTCTTCTGTTTCTTTTCGCTTACCCAGGTCATCACTCTGCTGGTCATCACGCGCATCCTGCTGCAATTCTTCCTGCAGCAAATCGGCGTCATTTATTTGCGCGTGCGCAAACCCGATCTCCCGCGTCCTTTCCGCATGCCGCTCTATCCACTGCCGCCGCTCTTCGCCATGGCTGGCTTCGGATTTCTCCTCGTCTACCGCGTTCATGCCGTGACAGAGCTCGCCGTCGCCGCGGCAATCGCCGTTTCCGGAACGCTGCTTTATCTGCTGCGCGCGCATCGCCTGCGGCAATGGCCGTTTGCCGGCGCAGCGCAGAAATCCGGCATGGTGGGCTAAAACGTCTTGCCGCAGCTCTGGCACGTCCACACCACATTGCCGCTTCCGACATATCCGGCATACCACTTCCATCCCCGCTTTCCTGCTTGCACTTGAGTGGAGTGGCAGAACGGACACTGTGTGGCCGGGGCCTGCGGGACCGAGCCATATACTGGTTGGGGATTCTGGGGTTGAGGGTTCTGTGGTTGTGCCCAGGGCGCTGGCGGCGTCGGATTCTGCAGCGGTTGCCCACAAGCGCCGCAAAAGCTGGACGGGAGGTTCACCGCTGCTCCACAGTGGGGGCAAAATGCAGTCGAAGGTTGATTCACGACGCTCTCCTCAATGCAAATCTAATGTCGAATGGTTCGTTTTCTCCCGTCGTGCCCGAATTATATCCCCACGCTCGGCGTTTTGCCACAATCCAAATCCCCTCCAACTTGCGTACTCAAGGTGCGGGTCTAAGAACCCTGCTCGGCGCAATTTCTGCAATCTCCGCCGCTGGCGAAGGTTTGCTTTCTTGCTCCCATGATCCCTTGCTCCCTGTTTTTCTGTAACCTCCGCCCCTCGGCAGTGTCTAATAGATGCATCAGGCTGTTCCCCAAGCGAGGTCATTCATGCTGATCGGCAAACCGCCCGATATTTCTTCGTCGGAAATCACTTCCCGCGAGGACTATTTCCGCTATCTCTCGCGCCGCCGTTTCCTGAAAGGCGCGGCCGCAACAGCAGGCGCCGCAGCTCTCGGCGCCAATCAATTGTTCGCGCCGCGCGCCGCTCGCGCGGAGACCAAGCTGCAGACCGTGCAAAGCCCGCTCACCACCACCGGCGAGCAACTCACCAGCTTCGACGACATCACCCACTACAACAACTTTTACGAGTTCGGCGTAGACAAGGGCGACCCCGCCAAGAACGCCGGCGGCCTGCCCACCCGTCCCTGGACGGTCAAGGTAGAGGGCAAAGTCGCCAAGCCGCTCACCTTCGACATCGACGACCTGCTCAAGCTGCGCCCGCTCGAAGACCGCGTCTACCGTCATCGCTGCGTCGAGGCCTGGAGCATGGTCATTCCCTGGGTCGGCTACTCGCTCTCTGAATTCATCAAGCAGTGCAACCCGCTGCCCAGCGCCAAGTACGTGCAGTTCCTCTCCTACTACAACACCAAAGTGGAGAAATGGACCTACGAAGACGCCACCATCAACTGGCCCTACTCTGAAGGCCTGCGTATGGATGAGGCCATGAATCCGCTCACCCTGCTCACCTTCGGCCTCTACGGCGAAACCCTGCCGAACCAGGATGGCGCGCCGGTGCGCGTGGTGCTGCCCTGGAAGTACGGCTTCAAATCCGCCAAGTCCATCGTTACTGTGCGCTTTGTCGAAAAGCAGCCGCCCACTACCTGGAACGACCAGGCGCCCAACGAGTACGGCTTCTACTCCAACGTCAACCCCAACGTCGACCACCCTCGCTGGAGCCAGAAAACCGAGCGCCGCATCGGCCTGCCCTTTTACGCGCAGCGCCGCACCACGCTCATGTTCAACGGCTATGGCGATCAGGTGGCTTCGCTGTATAACGGAATGGACCTGCGGAAGAATTTTTGAAGCGGAGTTAGCGGAGTTAGCGGAGTTGGCGGCGTTAGCGGAGGTAGTGGGACTGCCATTCGCTCGGCGCATCTTTTGGAACGGGATTGGGCGTCGTTCTAACTCCGCCAGCGCCGCTAACTCCGTTCATAGGACGTTTATGAAGCGCACGACACTCATCATCCTCAAAACGCTCACCTGGATCGCGTGCCTTTCGGTCGCAGCCCGTCTCGCTTGGGGCATGGTCACCAACGACCTCGGACCCGACCCCTCGGCTGACATCGCTTTCGCCACGGGCAAGACCACAATCTGGCTGCTCGCTATCACCCTCGCCATTACGCCGCTGCGCCGTTTCGGCGCGAGTCTTGGGCCGCCTCTCGCCGCGCAGTTCAACTCGCTCATCAAGTTCCGTCGCCTCCTCGGCCTCTTTGCTTTTTTCTACGCCACACTGCATATGCTCACCTACGTGGCGCTCTATTCCGGCTTCAGCGTGGCCGCCATGGAGTCCGACATCGCCAAACGCCGCTTCATCACCATGGGCGTCGCTGCCTATTTGCTGCTCGTGCCGCTTGCGCTCACCTCCACCACGTGGGCCATTCGCAAGCTCGGCGGCAAAAATTGGAATCGCCTGCACAAGCTCGTCTACGCCGCGGCCATTTGCGGAGTGATTCACTACTGGTGGCAGGTGAAGACCGGTGTCATCACGCCGCTCACCATCACCGTTGTGCTCGCTGTGCTTTTCCTGGCGCGGCCTGTGACGGCTTGGCTGCAGCGCCGCAAGGCCCGCGCCACCGTTGCGGCTTGAGCGACGCTCATTGGCACGAGCCCACATTGCGGTCGTCCCTTGCATCTCCCGCGCGCCCCAGGCTTGGTCTGTTTCACCTCGATTTCCGCCTTATGGCGTTCATTAATTGGGACTTTAGCCCAAATTGGGATGTTTTCCCCGACTACATCCTTCGTGTCAGTTAAGATCCCAGCCGGGCGTGGCACACTCAAGCTGTGGTGCGGAGTTAGAAAGGCGCACCCGAAAGGAGATGTCGATGTCAGCCATGGAAGCAGACCAGCTACAGGCATTGCGAGACAGGGTGGAAGAGGACTTCCGCCGGGCGGAAGAAAACTACCGCCTCGATATCGCAGCCATTGAACATCTCCAGCGCCGGTTCTTCGGCGCCGTCAGCAGCACTTCCACCGGAAACTATTCTGAGACCACCGACGGGTCGAACAGGGACTCGGCCCCCACGCTGTTGCCTCTACGGTCCAACCAGGCAACGCCGCAGAATGACGTCCTGGAAGGCTCGCTCCGGGCGATGTTCCGAACCGGCACCAAGTAGGACAGCTATAGAGCTTAGAACAGCATTCTCTGCGCCACCGGGCTGAAGCTCTTGCGGTGCAACGGCGTCGGCCCCAGCCGTCGCAGCGCTTCCAGGTGCTCGGCCACACAGTAGCCCTTGTGCCGCGCCAATCCATAACCCGGATACACTGCATCCAGCTCGACCAGCAACTGGTCGCGGTGTACCTTGGCCAGTACGCTTGCTGCGGCAATCGAAACGCTGCGCCCGTCGCCCCCGACCACAGCCTGTTGCGGGCACGGCCAGTCGATGGTGTCGCACCCGTCAATAAGCAGAAAGTCGGGCAGCAAATAATCCGGCGCTGCCGCCAGTTGTTCCACGGCCATGCGCATGGCCAGCAGCGACGCGCGGCGAATATTGATACGGTCGATCGTCTCCACATCCACGGCCTCAACGGCCCACGCCAATGCTTTGCGCCGGATGGCTTCAGCAAATCGCATGCGGTCTTCTGCGCAGAGCTGTTTTGAATCAGTCAGGCCGCGCAGGCGCCAGCCATCAGGAAGAATTACCGCCGCTGCGACCACCGGCCCGAACATCGGCCCGCGCCCCACCTCGTCCAGTCCGGCGATGCGGGTGGCTCCGCCGCGCCGCGCGGCGTTCTCCAACCTCCATCCGCAAATCGGAGCCGTGGCCATGCTGAAAGTATAGAAAAGCCGCCGTGTACCATCGCGTGGAAAAGCCGGCCGCATTGGCACCGTCCCGGCTGCGCTACTCCCATTCGCTCGGCGTTGGCGGCAGTGGGCCAAGTATCTCGATTCCGAATTTGGCCGCGGTTTCAACGAGTTTTTGCATGTCGGGCGGGGAGGGCGGAGCCGACGCGGGCTGACCTAATGCCAGCACAAAATTCTCAAAACCTGACGGCGTGTTCAAAATCAGCAACCGCGCCGGACCGTTGCCGATGACCTTGAACCCGTGTGCAATCTCGCGCGGCCCGAATACAAAAGCCCCCGCTGCGCCCTTCACCCACTTCCCGGCGCAGACGAAAGCCACTTCGCCTTCGATCACGTAAAACGCCTCGTCCTCGCGGTGATGCGTGTGATACGGAGTTGCCCATCCTGGGGGCATATCCCAATGCTCGGTCAAGCCAAACGCGCCATTGTTGGTTTCACCGGTCGACCGCATCAGTGTCGGCAGTCCCAGGAACCGGAAGGCTTCGTCATTGCGAGTACTCAGATAGGGCTCTAGCGTGGGAGTGCTCAAGGACTCTCCTTTTGGGTTGCGAACGGGTCATTCCTGGGGAAGCGGTTCGCTGGTGTTCTTCGGAATTGTAACGGCCCCCGCCGGCGTTGCCCAGAAAAATGTGGATGAATCGCCAGCGAATTCTGGGCAGGCGAGCCGGAGCGCCGCGATCGCTTACTCGCGCGCGAACACGTAGTCGCGTTCCACCCGGCAGATGCGCACCTTGAACTCCTCATACCAGGTGTCGCGCCCGTGCTGCTGCGCCACCAGGTGCGCTGCGTTCGCTTTCCACGCCGCAATCGCTTCCAGGCTCGCCCAGTAAGACACCGTAATGCCCAGCCCGTCGCGCGCGGATTCGATGCCAAGAAACCCCGGCTGCGTCGCCGCCAATTTCTCCATGGCCTCGGCCATCTTTCCGTAGCCGCGATCGCCCGCGGTGCGCAAGGAAGTGAAGATCACGGCGTAGTAGGGCGGGGAAGGGGTTGCCGCAATTGCCATGCGTACAGTATAGGGATAACAAGGACGGCCAAAAAAGATGCGGCTTGGCCATCAACACAGGAGGTCATTCACTATGCCAAAGTTCGTGATCGAGCGGGAGATTCCCGGCGCCGGAAAGCTGACCCCGGATCAACTGCACGCCATTTCTCAAAAGTCCTGCGGAGTGCTCGAGTCCATGGGCCCGCGCATTCAGTGGCTGCAGAGCTTTGTTACCGACGACAAGATTTACTGCATCTACATCGCCCCGGATGAGGAAACAGTGCGCCAGCACGCCCAGCAGGGTGGATTTCCGGCCAACTCCATCGCCCGCGTGCGTTCGGTCATCGATCCCACAACCAGCGAGTAGGACTGCGAAAGGCTCCCGCACAGCGCCGGCAGCAAACCGGAATCAGTCCACGTCCCAAAGTCACGGATGAGTTCTGCGCAGCAAAAACCCCGGCCGAAGCCGGGGCTGCTATCTTTCATCAAACTCTCTACGATCTGCAACGGCCACTGACACCTGACCGCTGTCGTTACGCCCGCACTTTGCCGGTCACACGATCTACTTCCCGCAGGCGGGCGGCCTTGCCGCGCAATCCGCGCAGGTAAAACAGCTTGGCGCGCCGCACTTTGTAGCTGCGCATCAACTCCACTTTGTCGACGACCCTGGAGTTGAAGGGGAAGATGCGTTCCACCCCCTGCCCAAAGCTCATCTTGCGCACGGTGAACGTACCCTGGGCGCCCTTGTTGACGGCGATCACCAGGCCCTCAAAGGCCTGCAACCTCTCTTTATCGCCTTCCTTGATCTTTACTTGCACGCGAATCTGGTCGCCGGGCACAAACGCCGGCAAATCGGTGCGCTTCAGCTTGTCAGCCAGGCGCTGCATTACGGGATGGATGGACATGGGTTCTTCCTGCGATGGACTCGTCTTGTGTGATTCCTGCGAAGAAACGCAGAATACTCAGTTTATCAAAGATTTCCGGTTGCGCATAATCCCTCTGCCCTCAAGCTAGTGTCCTCAACTGCCCGGTTTTGAAAGGGCATGGTTTCAGCCTGCCTTGAGCGAATTCGAAGAACACCGAAAGATCAGCAGAATGAATCCGGGCTTCAGGGTGGGATCGCAATCTTCATCCCCAAACGCGCAACCTGCGCTATATTTCCCTCATGGACGAAAAACGCGACCTGCTCCGTCATACTCTGGCCACGCTGGCTTACCGCACCACGCGGGCCATCGGGAACGCCCCTGAGTCCTTCGCCGAGTTCGACGGCGCCGGCCGCAGCCCCATTGAGATCCTCGCGCACATGAGCGATCTGCTGCAGTGGGCGCTGCATATGGCGCAGGGGGCGAACCGCTGGGAAACCCACCTGCCTTTTCCGTGGCGCGCAGAGCAGAATCACTTCTACGGGCTGCTCGCCGCCTTCGACCAATACCTCGCTTCCGATGCACCGATCCTGGCGCCCGTCGAGCGCCTCTTCCAGGGACCCATCGCCGACGCCCTCAGCCACGCCGGCCAACTCGCCATGATCCGCCGCCTGGCTGGCGCGCCCATCCGCGGCGAAAACTACTACGCTGCAGACATCGCTGCAGGCAAGGTCGACGCCGCACAAGCCGCTCCGGTTCAACCCTTCAAATAGGCCTTTGCGCGGCTCAGTCCACCGCATCCGCCGCCAGGTTTCCGCTTGGTTTCTCTCTCTCAGCCGCCGTCCCGCGCGCTGATCCACTTTTCTGCTCCAAAATTCTCTGATAAATTCACTGTTTCTTCGAAAACGAGCATTTTTAAATACGTAACTCTTTCATCATAAACGAATTATATTTTTATCTTGACAATCGTATCGTTTAAAAGAAACAATATTGACGGTGACTATCGTCGCCATGGAGGATTCACATGCGCCGTATACTCGCAGCCAGTCTTCTGCTCCCCTCACTGTTTCTACCCGCAGTGGCAAAAGCCAGCACGCCCGTGGACGACGCTACTGCCCCAACCCCGGTGCGCGTCAGCACCGGCGTCATCGCCCCCGTTCTCATTGGCTCTCCCGTACTTTCTCTCCCCATGGGCCTCTCCTACGACCTCGTCCCCGCGGACGCCCAGGTCCAACTTTCCCTCACCGTCGACGAGAAAGGCCAGCCCCAGAACATTCACGTCGTCAAGTCGTTCAGCCCGTTTATTGACTCGCGCATCATCGATACCGTAAGCCAGTTCCACTTCCGTCCCGGCACCATCGACAACCAGCCTGTGGCCATCGATCTGAACCTCACCGTCAACGTCGCTCGCTAACCCGCTCGACCACGTTCCCCGGAACCAGGGGATGCTGCGCTCTACGGGGCACAACATCCCCATTCGCGGGGCAATGCCAGCTCGCAGTCATCCCCTCTTTTCGCGTTCTTCTCTTTTTCCCGGGTTGATCGCGTCGGCTTTTACGGTTTGCCCGCCTCCTTTGCAGATCCAGCCGCCGCCGCCTTTACCGGAGACGCCGCTTTCACCGGCGCCGTCGTCATGTACTTCAGCTCCGCCAGCGCCGCACCGTACTCCACGTAGTCCTTGATGCAGTTGTCGTGCACAGCGCGGAAGCGCGCCAGCGCCGTGGTTTGCCTTTGATGCTCCAGCGCATCCTCGCCGGTGTAGAAATTCACCTCGCAGGCTTCGCCCACGTGGGTCTGCGGGTCGGGATTGGCAGCCGCCGCCATCAGCGCGTCGTCGGTGATCAGTCCCATGTAGAACTTCAGCACCGGACCGGGCCAGCTTGAAAGGTCCGCCTTCTGCGCCACTTCAGCAAGTTCCTCATTGCCCTCCTGGTGCAGCCGCGCCTTGGCCATGTGCAGCCACAGCGCCGCGTAGACAGCCGTACCCGACGCGGGATTGACGCCGATGGCGAGCTCAAAGTCGGCCGCTGCCTGGGCGGTTTGCCCTGCCAGATAATGCGCGCATCCCCGCTCCAGGAAGGCGTACTGCCGGTTGGGTTGCAACTCCAGAGCCTTATTGAAGTCTGCGATGGCCTGCGGGTACTGGGCCTTTTCGAAGTATTCCAGGCCGCGCTCGGCGAATCCGTCCGGATCCTTTGGCTGCATCTCAATGTACTTTCCCATGGTGGCGATCGCGGTATCGTACTGGCCCTCAAGATCGGCGGTGAGGCCGAGATAGTAATACGCGAGCGAGTAATCCGGCTTCACTTGCAGGGCATGGTTGTAATCGGCAACCGCTTCATCGAACTGGCTCTGGTGCCGGTAGGCGCTGCCGCGGCTTTCATAACCGTCCGGATCGTTGGGTGCGAGCGCGATGTAGCGCGTGAGCCACGTCACCGCCTGCGAGTACTCCCTCTTGTCGCTGTATGTCACGCCGGTGTTGTAGGTCGCCAATGCATGATTGGGGTTGAGTCGCAGCGCCGCCTGGTAATCCTCGAGGGCGCGGTCGTAGTCGCCCTTCATCATATAGGCGTGGCCGCGGTTGTTAAAGCCATCGGGATCGGTGGGCGCCTTCTGCACGTACACGTCGTAATCGGCGATGGCCTTGTCCCACTCTTTCTCGTCGCCCCAGTCGTTGCCGCGGTTGTAGTAGGCCAGCGCGTAGTTGGGATCGAGGCGGATCGCGTCGTTGTAGTCGGCCATGGCGCGTTCGTGCTCGCCCTTATCGGCGTAGACATTCCCGCGGGTGTTCAGCGCGCCGGCAAAGTCCGGCTTCAACCGCAGGGCCTCATCCAGATCCTGCAGGGCCAGGTCGTAGTCCTTTTTGTCCCGGTAGGCAATGCCGCGGTCGAAATAGGCGCTGGCCAGATCGGCCGGGGTTTCCTGGCCGGACTGGATGAGCGCCGTGCAACCGGCGATGCTGGTATCGGGATCGTCGGCCTTGCACTTATCCCAGTTCTGGTCGCGGGTTTGCCCTGCGGCGGCTACTGCGGCGCCGAGTAAAAGACATGCGAAGAGACCACTCCTGCGAATCATGTTTGCCGCCTCTCTGGATTTCAAAACTTGATGGCGGGAACAGGATACACCCAGTTAGAATTTCTGAGGATGGCCCTTCCGAGGGGTCCTGCAATCGGTTTCCCGATTCGATCGCTTTCTAATCCCTGGAATTGGTCGCATAAATCGGGTTTTGTATCAGGGCGCGAGTTCACTCGCGCCCTGAGCTGCGCAAAATGAGTGTTGGGCTTTAGCCCCTGAGGGAAGTTTTTCAATCGGCTCCGCGGATTTATGCAACCAGCCCTATTCCTACTCCCTGTCTTTCCCCATCGCTTCCAGCATGCGCCGATCTTCAGCGCTCAACGTGGCCCTTTCCAGCAACTCCGGCCGGTTCTTGAGCGTCTTCTTCAGTTGCTGTTCGCGCCGCCAGCGGCGGATCTGGGCGTGATCGCCCTTCATCAGGACTTGCGGGGCCTCAAGTCCACCAAACTCCGCCGGCCGCGTGTAGTGCGGATAATCCAGCAACCCGCCCGCTCCATGCTGCGACCGCGGAACCCCCTCCACGTCCACGTCGATCTCCGCGTCCGCCGCGCCAAAGCTCTCAAACTCGCCTGATGCTTCGTTGCCCAGCACGCCCGGAATCAGCCGCATGGTCGCGTCCACCACCACGGCCGCCGCCGGCTCGCCTCCGCTCAACACATAATCCCCGATCGAAAGCTCCATGTCGCAGTAGAGCTCGTTGATGCGCTCGTCCACGCCCTCGTAGCGCCCGCAGACCATCACCACGCGCTCCAGCGTCGCCAGCTCCCGCGCTACGGCTTGCGAAAAGACTCGCCCCTGCGCCGAAAGCAGGATCACCCGCGTCCCGCCTACGCTGCTGTCATCGTGAGCGAAGTCCGCCGCGGCGGACGGAGTCGAAGGACCTGCATCTAGTTTGCCTGTTGCGGCTCCCCCGCCCAGCGCTGATTCGCTGACTGGCTGACTCGCTGACTTGCTGCTTTCCCGCTCCGCTCGCGGCCGAACTCCTAATGCCTCCAGCGCCTCCGCCAGCGGCTCCGGCTTCAGCACCATCCCCTCGCCGCCGCCAAACGGACGGTCGTCCACCGTGCGGTGCCGGTCGTGCGTAAAATCGCGCAGATCGTATAGCCGGATCTCGATCAATCCCTCAGTCTGCGCGCGGCGCACGATCCCCTGCGCAAACACGCTCTCAAAGAATCCGGGAAAAATGGTCACGATGTCGAAACGCATGCCACTAATGATAGAAGCCCCGCTCGTCGTCCGGCGAGGAAACACCGGCAGCGGGTCGGCCTCAATTCACAGTCGAACGAACGTGGAAGTAGCGTGCCAGCTTCCGAGTGAGCGGCGATTCTGAACCCGATCCTAATTCTCCGAGGGTTTCGCGGCGGAGTCGATCACGTAGGTCGTCAAATCTACCTTGCGCGGTTCGAACTTCATTCCCAAGTCCTCCTCAACCTCCGCCATCGCATCGTCATCGTCGTTCCGCGGCATCCGAAACGAGAAATCGTAATGGCCCTTCAGCCCGGTTTCGTCGATTACTGGGCGATCCGCGTGGCTGCTGTACTGTATTTGCCCGAGCGCCCCGCTTATGGTCGCCCCAGTCGCCGTGCAGCTGTCGCCGCTGCACGTGATTACGCCGGGGAAAGGTTTGCCGGGATTCTCTTCACGATAATGCTTCATCGCCTCCATCAAGTCGCCGTTCACTTCAGGCGGCGCGGGCGCCTCCTTCACCTTCGCTCCACCCTTGGCCTGCACCAGCGTATATACCGGCGTCGGCCGCAGCTCGGTATGGAGCCTCAGGTGGAACCGCTCTTCCAGCAGCGCCTGCACCATGGGGCGCATGCGATCGTTTCGGTCCGCATTGGATAGCCGGTCGAACGTGGGATCGTCGACCTTTGCCATGATGTCCCATTGTTGCGACTCGATCCAGCCTCCGCCGCCGGATACCAACTGACGCTGCGGGCTTCCGTTGGCATAGGCATACCAAACCAGCGCTTTCAGCGACATGTTGCGCGCCTCAAACATGTCGCCAGTGATCCGGACACCCATCCAGCCGGGCTGCCCCGTCCGATCTGGCGTCGGCCGTATGCTCGCCACGTCGAACTTCTGCGGCGCAGCGGCCGTAGGCTGGCTTGACGGGCTCTGCGCACTCCCTTGCGCCATGAGGAGGGCGAGCACCGAGACGAGCAACGGTCTGCCGTACTTTCGCACCATGATCTTCTTGCTTCGCGCCTCGCGAAAATGATACAACCCTCTATCCTTCTCACCAGTGGCTGAAAGCCAAAGGCTAATAGCGAATAGCTACCTTTTGCCTCCACAGCCGCGCCGTCACCACTCCAAACAAAAATCCCCCCACGTGAGCGAGATACGCCACTCCGCTCGTTTGCACACCCGCCACAGCGCCTGCGTTCCACAGTTGGATCAGGAACCACACCCCGATCAGCCACACCGCGGGAATGTAGGTGACGCGAATAAAAACAAAGATCCAGACGAACGACCGGATGCGATCGTGTGGAAACAATACGATAAACGCGCCCATCACCGCGGCAATGGCGCCGCTTGCGCCCAGGCAGGGAACGTGCGAGCTGGGACTGCCCGCCACCTGCGCCAGCATCGCCACCACGCCGCCCGTCAGGTAGAACACGAGGTAGCGCATGCGCCCCATGGCGTCTTCAATGCCGGGCCCAAACGCCCACAGGAACACCATGTTGCCGATGATGTGCAGCCATCCCGCGTGCAGAAACGTGCCGGTCACGAGCGTGATCAGATTACGGCCCTGCATAATATGAGCCGGAATCAGCGCCCAGCGCGCAACAAACGCGTCGCCCTCAACCAACTCGCGCAGAAAAACATACGCGTTGGTCAGGATGATCAGCAGCGTAATCACAGCAAAGCGGCGCGGCCGTCGCGACGCGTCTCCGAGCGGGATCAAAGTTGCCACGTATCAGTCCTCTAAGATTTTCGGCGTCGGCACATAAAACACCGTTGGCGCCGGCGTCATTCCTTTGCCGCGCCGGTGCCTCATGCTGCGCATGCCCGCGCCGCTACATTCAAACCGGCTGGGGGTGAGCACGTCGCGCCGCCGCCAGCAACCCGAGGCGCGACACACCGCTGAAGATCATGCTGACTCCAACAAGGGTACCGATGATCCACGCGCTATTCGACGGCCAGGTCGTCCAGATCACGATGGAAAAAATCAGCGTTACCACGCCATCGAAAAACAGCCACCCCGATCCCCCCATCGGCCGCAACTTCCACGCCAGCGCAAATTCCAGTATCGCTTCCGCGAAGAGGTATGCGCCCAGCGCAAGCGTAAGCACGGCCAATCCGGCCACGGGTTGAAGCAGTATGTAGATCCCCGCGAACAGATAAGCAAGCCCCAGAAGAATTCCCCAGACCAATCCGCCCATTTTGCGGGTATGCCAGCCGAACGCAAAGTGCGCCGCAGCGGCGAACACAAGCAGCCAGCCGATCAGAATGGTTGCCGCGATTCCCGCTGCCGGGGGCACGGCGATGGCCAGAGCTCCCGCCAAAATGATCAAAGCGCTCATTGCCTTCGACCAGGCTATCGAGTGTTTCTCCATGGTCCCGATGGAATTGTCACTCATATTCGATCTCCTTTCCTGGATTGCCGCATCGGGTCTTGCGACGTTGCCCCAGCCGCAGATTGCGGCGTCGATTGCACTCCGTTGGAGAACGGACTCGGGGATCCCGAATCGGCGTATCGGTAGTCTACCCGTTCGCCGCGCAGATCAACCACTATATTGTTCGTCGCTGACGTGTTCCATCCAGTCGACCGTCTTGCCGTCGAGCTTTTCCTGGATGGCGATGTGCGTCATGGCCGTCGAGGGGGCTGCCCCGTGCCAGTGTTTCTCTTGAGGTGCAAACCACACCACGTCGCCCGGCCGGATCTCCTCCACCGGCCCGTCCCAGCGCTGCGCCCGGCCGCAACCGGCCATGACAATCAGCGTCTGCCCCAGCGGATGCGTATGCCACGCCGTGCGCGCGCCCGGCTCGAAGGTTACGCTCGCGCCCTGCACCCGCGCCGGCTCCGGCGCCGCCAGCAGCGGATCGATGCGCACTGTTCCAGTGAACCAATCCGCCGGCCCCTTGCCCGAAGGCTGGGTGCCGGCTCGTTTGATTTCCATTTGATAGACTCCTTGCTCTCTGCCGATCAGCTTGCAATGTTGCGCGACCGTCTATTATTCCGCTTTGAGCGACGCCATGTCGATCGAGAAGCGGTACTTCACATCCGACTTCACGAGCCGCTCGTAGGCTTCGTTCACTTTCTGAATCGGGATCACTTCGACGTCGGCAACGATGCTGTGCTCGGAGCAGAAGTCGAGCATCTCCTGGGTCTCCGCAATGCCGCCGATGCACGAACCGGAGAAACTGCGGCGCCGCATGATGAGCCCGAAGACCCCGACGGGCAGCGGCTTATCCGGCGCGCCCACCATGGTGATGTTGCCATCGCGCGCCAGCATATTGATGTATGCATTGATGTCGTGCTGCGCGGCCACGGCGTCCAGAATGAAGTCAAAACTCCCCGCGTGTTTCGCCATCTCGTTGGGATCTTTTGAAAGCACCACTTCATCGGCGCCCAGGCGCAGCGCGTCGTCTTTCTTGCTGGGCGATGTGGTGAAGACCACGGTGTGCGCGCCCAAAGCGTGGGCAAACTTCACACCCATGTGGCCCAGTCCGCCCAGCCCCACAACACCCACCTTCTTGCCCTTGGTCACGCCCCAGTGGCGCAGCGGCGAATAGGTGGTAATGCCCGCGCACAGCAGCGGCGCCGTGCCCGCGAGGTCAAGGTTCGCGGGAACGCGCAGCACAAAATGCTCCTTGACGACGATGCTGTCGGAGTAACCGCCGTACGTCACGCCGCCCAGGTGCTTGTCGGGAAAATTGTAAGTAAGCGTGAAGTTCGGGCAGAACTGCTCCATGCCCGCTTTGCACTCGGGGCAGGTGCCGTCGGAGTCGACCATGCAGCCCACCGCGGCCAGGTCGCCCACCTTGAACTTCGTCACCGCCGGACCTACTTTGGTCACGCGGCCCACAATCTCATGGCCGGGAACGCAGGGATAGACGGTGGGCATCACGTCGTTCCACTCGTTGCGCACCTGGTGGAGATCGGAGTGGCAGATGCCGCAGAAGAGAATCTCGATTTGGACGTCGTCGGCCGTAGAATCGCGCCGCGCGATCGTGGAGGAGGCAAGCGGCGATGTGGCGCTGGCCGCGGAATATGCTTTAGCTTTATACATGAAATCACCTCAGACGTTTGAATAAATCTGTTGAAAATCAGATGCGCGGCAGAGCCGGCAGTCGCATCCATTTCTTCATCACCTTAGCGCTGGCACCCCGTAGGACGCCAGCAAGGGGATTCACCGGCCATCCATCGTTGACCAGGATTCGGTAGTTTCAATCCTGGCCTTCTCGCTCCCTTGCTCACTGGCTCCCCTCGGCCTATCATGGTGCGCAACCAACATGAACGACATCGAATCGCAGCTGACACGCTGGCAATCGGCCGGCGTCCTCGATGCGGACACAGCCGCCCGCATACGCGCGTACGAAATGGAACGCCCCGCGCAGCCCACCGTCGATTCCGCCGCCCCGTCAGCCGCCGCGACCTCGGCAAGTCCTGCGGGACTCAAGTGGCTGGTGGTCACGGGCCTCATTCTCGGTGCCATCCTGCTGGCCTGCGGCGTGGTGCTCTTTGTTTCCGCGCATTGGGACCAGCTCGGCCCCGGCAAGCGCTACCTGCTCGTCATCGCCATGGTCGCCGTCTTCCACGTCGCCGGCGGCCTCACGCGATCCAGCTTCGAAGGCTTCTCCACCGCGCTCCACGCCGTGGGAACCATCTCCACCGGCGCGGCCATCGCGCTGGTTGGCCAGATCTTCAACATCCAGGAACACTGGCCGGCCGCGGTGCTGCTGTGGGCGCTAGCCGCTTTCGCCGGCTGGGCGTTGCTGCGCGACCAGGCGCAACAAACCCTCGCGCTCCTGCTGCTTCCCGCGTGGATCTTTTGCGAACTCGGATTCCGCATGCAGGGCCACATCGGCGATTCCATCTACATGGGCCGGCTCAGCTTTGTCTGGGCCATCCTCTACCTCACCTTCTTTGCCCACTCACGGCGCAGGGTCGTGCGGGGGATTCTCTTCATCGTGAGCGCCATTGGCGCAGTGGACGGCATTCTTTACATGATCTTTGGCTGGTCCTCGTACAACTCCGGCCAAGCCTTCATTCCTTTCGGCACGAGCGTCTGGGCCTGGATCGCCATCGCCGCCGTGCCGTTCATCATCGCCGCATTCCACGGCCACAAGGGCTTGGTTCCCATCGCCGCTGCAGTCGCATTCGTAATTGCGCTGCCGTGGTGCTATTCCAACATCACCGAGTCCTATAGCTACGGCAGCGGACCGAAAATGACCTACACCCGCGCAGAGCCCAATCTGCTTGCCCACGCCTTGGTGGCTGCCTTCGCCGTCTTTCTCTGCTGGTGGGGCGTGCGTCTGCTTTCCCGCGCCCTGGTCAATCTCGGCATCGTAGGCTTCGCCGCCGCCGTGCTCTGGTTCTACTTCAGCAACATTTATAACGACCACGAGCGCGCCCTGGGACTGATCGGCCTCGGCGTTCTCTTCCTGGCCGGCGGATGGGCGCTCGAAAAAATGCGGCGCCGCATTCTGGCGCGCATGGCTCATTCCCCGCAACCTGCCGCCGCAACCGAAAATGGAGGCGCGCAATGAAGATCGGCCGTTTCACTTTCTCTGCCGCCTCGCTCACGCTGCTCATCGTTCAGTTGATGCTGGTCTCCGCCGTCGCCGCCAAGTATTTTTACCAGCGCTGGACCTGCCCGCGCGTCTGGACCCGCGCCGCCGCCATCAATCCGCATCTGCCCATGCGCGGCCGCTACCTGGCCCTGCAACTCACCGTCGATGGCTGCCAAAGCACGCTGCCCTCGGCCAAAGACGCCAACTTCCCGCGCGACGTGAATGGCGCTGTCAAACCCGGGCCGTATGTTCTGCGCCCGCGGGATGTCGATTTCCACGCCGATCTGAAAGTCGTAAACAACACCCTCGTCGCCGTGCGCATTGAGGGCACGGAAGACTCGACCGCGGGAGAAGAAGTGGTTGGCACTGCCGGTTCGGCCTGCAATCAGATGCAGCTCGCATCGTCTACCGACTTCTTCGTCTCCGATACCGCGCACAGCCCGTTGCCGCTCAAGCCCGGCCAGGAACTCTGGATCGAAGTGACAGTTCCGCCCCAAGGCCCGCCGCGCCCTATTCAACTGGCCCTCAAAGACAACGCAGCGTGGAAGCCGCTGGATTTGCGCTAGACCGGCGCACCAATAGTTTGAAGCCGGGGCCCTTATCCAATGATCGAAACCAGGGCCCCGGCTCTTCGTTAAGCAAGCGCGCGAGCGCCGGTTTCACGCTCTGCGCAGCAACCGCGATTTGAAGGATGCGGCGACCAGGCCCAAACCCGTAAGAGTCAGGAGCATGGTGCTGGGTTCGGGGGCCGGTTCCACCACGAAGCTGTAGTCGGAGCCCGCTGCGGGCGTCCCACTCAAAGCAATGGTGGACGTGGTTACGGGGTCACCAGTCCCGGTGGTCCCGGTAAAGTCGAGCAGCAATTCTGCGGGGGTCTCGGTGCTTTCAAAGCTGAAGCCGGTTAGCGACTGCCCGGGGTCTAGATCGCCGGTCGTGGCAGTCCATTCGATGCCGGCCTTGCCCGCGGTCGCCGGCTTTACTGTGTCCGTCCAGTCAGTGGGTGAAGTAATATCGGTCGGAACGGCTGACAGAAATCCGGTACCCGGGACCCAAGCGAACCAAAAGGTTCCGATGTCGGAAGTGCCGGTGTTGGTGATGGTGATGGTGTAATCGTAGACACCCGCCGAAGGCTCGGTGTAGTTGTAGGTGCCTGTGGCGGAAAGACTGACGGCATGCGCGGCTGCGGCAAAGACCGCAACCAGGGCGAGGAGAGACAGCTTCCTCGCGTGTTGGGGAAGAGCAAGCATAATCGACCTCCTTAACCAATAATGCTACGTTTGACGCCGAAGAATGCAAATTAGCACGGATCTGCGAAGCGTTCACTCCTTTTTTATTGCATATTAATTTGCAGAGCGTTCAGCCGGGAAACCCGCCGACCGCTCGCTACTTGTGCCGAGCCGGTACTCTCATCATTCGGCTCGATTCGGCTTCCTGCAGTTTGTCCTTGACCAGCTCCATGAAGGCGGCCATGGCCGGAGAAATCCATTTGTCCTTGTGCCAGAGGATTTGGGTGACAATGTCGAGGGAAGGGCCGGTCCAGCGCAGGGCTTTGAGATGGTTCTGGCGCAGTTCGCGGCTAACCACGATCTCCGGCAACAGCCCCAGTCCCATGCCGAGGCCGATGCACTGCTTCAGTGCCTCCACGCTTGAGAACTCTGTCACATTGGCGGGGCGAATGTTGGCCAGCGCCAGCGCACGGTCGAGCTTTTCGCGGTAGCTGCATCCCGCTTCGGTCAGTAGCAGATTCTGTCCGGCCAGATCGGCCGGCTTGACCTTGGCCTGGCTGGCGAGCGGGTGGCTGGCATCCGACAGCAACAGGATTCGCTCCGTGCGCAGGCGACAGGACTTGATGCTCGAGGAGGGCGGCAAATTGTCGCCGTGAATCACCATGTCGAACTTTCCGGCTTCGAGATCGAGCGCAACCGACGCGGTCGAGTGCTGGCTGAAGATGAGTTCAACATGCGGAAAGCGGCGATGGAAGGCGTGCAACACCACCGGCAGGCGATAAGTGAGCTGACTCTCCGCAGCCCCGATGCGCAGCGGCCCGCTCGGTTCAGCTCCGGATTGGAGCGCGCGCTGGCCATGGTCCATAGCCGCCAGAGCCTGCGTCGCAAAAGGCAGAAAGTTACGGCCTGCGTCGGTCAGCGCCACGCGACGGCCGAGGCGGTCAAAGAGCGGCATGCCGAGCTCTTCTTCGAGCGCCTTGATCTGCGCGGTCACGTTGGACTGCACGGTGTGCACCTTTTCCGCCGTGCGTGTGAAGCTCAACTCTTCAGAGAGCGTGCGAAAGATTTGTAGCTGCCGGACTTCCATCGATAAATCTCCAATACAGATGCACTTTATCACATCAATCTATTGGACAGATATACAAACCTGCGCCAGACTCTCGATATGAAGCGACCGAACATTCCCCAAAGGAGGTTGTTATGAACCGTATCACCACCCTCGCGCGAGTTTTTTCACATTGTGACTAAGCGCATGCGAACTGTGACCAACAGCATCTGAGGCGCTTTGTGTGGACGTCTGAGCTTGACGAACTGTGGCGCTAAACCACTGAATCCAAAAATCTTCTGGAATCCTTGCCGTCTACACTGCATCTGTTGGGCAGGTTCGAAACTGCGCGCAATTCCCCAGAAACACACAACCAAATTCCGAATTGGAGAAAAATCATGACGCTGATACGCCGCATTCCCCGCAGGCAAACT
>Ga0181530_10002771_pt1 | contig 20376 bp, 17 predicted proteins | sample PEATcosm2014_Bin_42_FD_119769 | JGI IMG/M metagenome (GOLD analysis project Ga0181530, IMG submission 119769) | Peatland microbial communities from MTU Mesocosm Facility, Houghton, MI, USA - PEATcosm2014_Bin10_60_metaG | ecosystem: Environmental > Terrestrial > Soil > Wetlands > Peat | place... | reverse complement strand
GCGCTCACTCTCTTTACGAATGATGCAGTAGTACTCCTGATATTTTTCCTGCGAATTGAGCCGGCCCATTTCCAGAGTTTCGGCGTAAAGCCGGATCAGAGAGAGTGGCGTCCGCAGCTCATGCGAGACGTTCGAAACAAAATCCGATTTCAGCCGGGCCAGCGCCATTTCTTTGCTTACGTTGCGATAAGTCAGCACAATTCCGCCGGCCAGTAACAGAGACAGCGCCCCCAGAGCGAGGAAGTTGGTGCGCGCGAAGTGCCGGCCGATGGCTTCCAGCGTGGTTCCACGCAGCTTGATGGCCAGCGTAAGACCGGGAAACACGGCTTCCATGTTGCGTTCCACCTCTGGCGCGCCGCCATCCCAACTGGCGGACGCCGCCAGGGGGGTCGGTTCACCCTTGGGGTGCAGCATGATCGCGCATTGGTTCTTGTCACCCTGCCCCTCATTGAAGTTGCGGCTCATCACCGTTTCCAGCATCTCCGGAAAGAAGTGCTCTTGCAGATATTCGGCATCGTAAACGATTCCCCCGATCATCTTTTTGCCAGTGGCCTCGTCCGTCGTGGCAAACATGGCGAGGGTCTGATACTGGTGTTTCTCGCCGCGCGGCACCCAGTTGGGGTAGACGTAGTACCGCACTCCCTTCTTATCCATAGTCGTCATCCTCTCGACCAGATCCTTGAACTCCAAGCCGAACCAGCCATCGATCATTTTGGAGAGTTCATCGGCCTCCGCGTGAAACGCCTGGTCATTCTTCAGGCGGTAGGGCTGGGAACGAAGGACCAAGCCCTGATCGGGATCATAGGCGAACAGATGAGCGGCGTAGGGATGCGCGGCAAGAAGCCTGTCGAGTGTTTCCGGGCACATACTCCCCGGGGCTGGGAACCCGCTTCGAACATCGTCCAACTGTTCGTATGCCTTCCGGTTGAACTCCTTTTCGGAAATGGCCAGCATCTGGCTGAAGTCGCGCTGTATGGCGGCCTCCACCGCCCTATCACGCTGGATGTGCATCAGGTGCCAGGCACTCAGGATCACGAGAGCGGCGGCGGGCAGGACGACGGCGAGTTCGAGGGTTAGTATCAGTCGGGTTCGCTCGTTCCAGCGCCGTTTCGGTTTCATGATGCAGGAAACATACTTGAACGGAACAGGACATGTGTCAATTGGGAGTAAAAATACGTAAAAAGTTGTGAACTGGTTGATATTCGAGGTGAGGTGCCCGCCTCACGAGTGTTCGAGGTGGGCCCGAACGCTACCTTGCCTGCAAGCAGGATTCGATCGGCCGTCAATGATCGCATTGGCATCGAGCCGAATCCTTGCGCTGGGCCTGCGGGTTGTCGAACGGTGGCTGACCACCCCAGAACCTTCGTCTCCTTCCGGAACTTGGGAACTGGCCGCTGCACGAAGACACCGGAAATCAAACCGTTCGACATCATCGACGATGAACGACAGGACGAAAGTCGCGGATCAGTTTTTCAGCAGCCTGCTAGGGCATGAGTTTGGGAGCGCCGGTCTCCCGCCCGGCAATCTGGAGGGCCTACTGCTCTCCTTCGTTTTTTGGCGATCCCGAAACATCCTTCGCGGTCTGTGAGCGCCTCTAATTCGGAATCACAAACAGCGTGATCGACTGCGCCGGGAAGGTGTAGTTGTCAATGGTGCTGGGGAATAGTCCGGCCTCCGTGGGCGGCGATATGGGCGCGGCCGGTTGCTGCACGATGGCATTCAAGTTGGCGTTGCTGTATTGATACACCTGCGCTTGCGTGCCGCTGGCAGGGCTGAAATTCTCAAGCGACAGCGTAGAGGTAAGCGGACCGTAGGTCTTGTTGATGACCATTATGGTGACGGCGTTGTCTGAGCTGCGCAGCGCCGCGTAAATCGCGAGCTGGCCCTCGGCATCGGAGCCGGACGTTGTACTTGTCGCGTACAGGTACGTATCGCCGAACAGGGAATCCTTTCCGTCGTAGTTGCGATACATGGCGAAAGCGTAGTTGGCCGGGTTCTGGGCCGTTGAGTCGATCACGCTGGTCGGAGTTCCGAGCGGCCACAGCGCACCGATGCCCAGGCCCTGACGCCCGAAGATGCCCAGAATGTCCGCCTCGACCACGGCGCCGCTGATTGATTCCAGGCCGCCGAAGTTGTACTCGTCGATGGCCGTCTGCGTTCCCGGGTAGTCACGGTTCACCCAGGTCTGCAGCATGGGAATCACATTGGGGGCCTGTGGCGGCGGCGAGCAGTTTGTGGTGTAGTTTGTGTCGGTGATGTAGTTCGGTTGCGGGTAATCGGGATCAGTGTAGGTGGGATCCCAGAAGGCCCGCGTCCCGTTCGCACGCACCTCCTGCTCCTGGGTGTCGCCCGCAGGGTTGAAGCCAGTCGAGACGCCGCTTCCCGGCGGATAGTCAGGCGCGAAATAGCCGTGAACGTCCAGGTAATCGAGCAGGCGGACGCCGTACTGCTGCGAATAATTGTTGAATTGCTGCAGGTAGTACTCGATCAGGGGCACGCCGTTGTGCGCCTTGCGGTCTATAGGATTGCTCCACGGTTCAAAGCAGGGATTTCCCGTTTGCCAGCCTGACTCAATGTCTTTCTTCGAATAGAAGTATGCCCACCAGTAGTCGATCACCGGCCCCGAGACCAGCGCCGTGGGGTCGGCCGTCTTGATTGCCAGCGCTGTTCCAATTCCGTTGTTAGTCACCTCGTCGTAGGTGAAGGGGTCCGGATGCACGTCGCGGTGCTCGCCATCCCACCATGGGGGCTCGTTGTCGAGATCCCAGACAGCCACCCCCTTGCCGCTCGCGCCGTTGCCATAGCTCGGATTGCTCGCGATTGAATTCACCCAGCCGCCCGGCCATGTTCCATTCGCCCAGTCGCTCATCGTGCCGATGGACGAGCCGGGAGCGGGGGCGTTGGCAATGCTGGGCGGCGCCGCCGCGACGCTCGTAACCTGCGCGACCGTATTGTTGCCGAAGATGTTGCAGCCGACCGAAGTTGTGCAGCCGTCGAATCCGTCGGGGTAGACTCCGTATCCGCATTGCTCGTTGTTGTAGCTGATGAATGCGCTGTAGTTGATGAATCCAGAAAAGCCGACCTGGCCCACCTGATTCGGGAACGACGAGCTCGGAAAACTGCACGCATAGGTTCCGTTGCTCACCCAGCCCTGCACTGGCACCGTCCCCAGCGCCGTCGAACCCGCCGCATCCACGGCCGGGAAGAACGATGTGAAATTGGTGCCTGCTGTTGCGTTGGAGGAGCTGAGAATGCTGCCTCCGGTTGCGTTGGGGAACATGTACGCTGCGCCTTCGCCATTCTCGAAGTACCAGTCGCTGGCCGAGTTGGTCCAGCCGTTCTGATAGTTGTAGCGCGAGGTATCGTCGCCGCCCCAGCGAAGAATGCCCGGATTTGCGATCTTCTCTGAGGCCGAGTCCAGAAGATAGGCATTCATTCCGTAAACGTAGGGACTGATGGTGTGCGGATTCTCGCTCGGGTTGTTGGGCGTGTTCACGTCTACCGCGAGCGCCGGGCCGGTTGCGGTTGGCGGCGCTGAGAGTGTGACGGTGGCGCTGCCACTTAATGCTGGCACCGCGACGCTGGTGGCTGTGACTGTAACCGTGGAGGGCGCGGGATATGGCGTGTTGTAGAGGCCGGTGGAGCTGATGTCGCCGGGGCTGAGGGTACTGCCGGGCGCGCTAACTGACCACGTGACATTATTGCCGGCAGAGGGGTCATTATTCACGGTGGCAGTGAACTGCTGCTGCTTTCCGATGACAGCCGAGGCCGGAGTGACCGTGATGGACGGAGTGGGCGGCGGCGGGGCGGAAGAATTTCCGCAGGCCGAAATTATCAGGCACGCCGCCGAAACCGCGCCTAAAGCTGCTCGCCAACGAGAGGGGTGCATATGATCCGGAATCTTCATTTTGAAAACAAACTCCCGGCAATTTTACGCCCGTTGGCGCAAATTGTTAGACCAACGCGGTTGGTAGTGGTGCAGTTTGCTTTTCCACAGGGGTAGCGCCGTGAGCCGACCTGTGGGAAACTGTTGCGAGTGAGGAACAATCCATGTAGTTCAAACTCAACAAACTCGAATCTTGCGTTGAAAACTCGGACTTTTCGAGCCGGCAGTCGAAGCAGAGGGCGCAGCAGCTGCGCTATCCATCAGAGGCCATGATCGTTGGCCGTGACGGGGATTACCCAGGACTCTGCATAACTGAGCATCACCGAGATTCTGCAGTTCAATCGCCACTGGCATCGCATAGCAATTTTAGCCGAAGAGCTCGCCGCCCATCAGAGTTTGCGGGTTTAGGCGAGACCGTCGTGAAACTTTGGGTCGGCCGCATGCGCACCGTTACAGAAAGGTTTGTTCTCGGACCTGCCGCAGCGGCACAGGGTCATGCGATTGCGAATCTCATAGGCCTGGCCGTCGGTACCGATGAGCGGAATACCCCCGCGCACCCACAACGGGCCGCTGCACTTCTTCGCCGGATCCTCGACTAATCCGATCGACTGCGGCAGTTTCGGCTCGATTGGTTTTCCGGTGTCTTTGTCGATGGCGATCAGTCGGCCGGACGCGCAGTCCCCCACCTGCCGGACAAACTGCGCGCGCTCCTTGGGATCATCGGTGTCTTTCACCTGATTCCACACCTGGCCGTGCGGGTCGCAAAAGCGCGCGAACGCGCATAACGCTTCGGCGTCGGCGAGTTTCATCGTCGGCCCGTCGAGCAGTTGCGCTTGCTCCATGATCGGCTCATGGCTGGCCGTTTCCGTCCCGTCGAAACCGATCTTGGTGTGCGTGCCGTCGCAGAACGGCTTCGTCTTCGATTTTCCGCAGCGACAGAGCGCGTACTGCTCGGAGGCCGGAAGCGCCTCGCCCTCAGCCCACTCAGTCGACTCGCCTTGTTTGTTGACTCCGATGGTCTGAAAAGCGAGGGGTACTGAACCGGAGACGAGGTACGGTCCATTTTTGGAGACGGTGATCTTTTTGTGGCTGGACATAGCCACCTCCTTCCGTAGTTGAAACTTCCTCCTGCTCTTCTTCAACAGCCGAAATGCGACGGCAATCCCAGAATTAGGATCCGGTGACAGGGATCCGAAAATCCTACTTGCGCTTCCCCTCTTTCAGGAATGTGCCCTCTTGAAGTTCGGTGAATGCATGCCGCAGTTGCTCCTGGGTGTTCATCACAATTGGGCCGTACCAGGCGACGGGCTCTTCGAGCGGCTTTCCCGAAACCAGCAGAAATCGGATGCCATCGTCCCCAGCTTGCACGGTGACTTCATCGCCGCGATCAAAGAGGATAAGCGAACGGTTGTCGGCCTCCACGGGAGGAGTCGTGTCCAGCCATTTGACCGCCTCGGTGGGCACTGCGAGCGGACCCGAGGCATTGCAGAATTTTCCGCTGCCTGCAAAAACATAGGCGAAAGCATGGCGAGTCGTCTCTACTGGAAGAGTTTTTCGCCTGCCGGGAGATATCGATACATCGAGATAAGTAGGATCGGCAGCCACTCCCTCTACTGGGCCTTTCTTGCCCCAGAAATTTCCGCAGACGACTCGCACATGAGTGCCGTCGTCATCCGTGACTTCAGGGATATCAGGGGCTTTCACCTCCTGATACCGTGGCGAAGTCATTTTGAGCGATGCGGGAAGGTTCCCCCACAACTGGAAGCCGTGCATGCGGCCCACTTGGTCGCCCTTCGGCATCTCCTGGTGGATGATTCCACTGCCCGCAGTCATCCATTGCACGTCCCCAGCGCCGATTACCCCACTATTGCCAATGCTGTCCCCATGCGCCACGGTTCCAGCCAGCACGTAAGTGATCGTCTCGATTCCCCGGTGCGGATGCCATGGGAATCCGGCCAGATAATCCTCCGGAACATCGTTGCGAAAATCGTCGAGAAGGAGGAACGGATCGAAGTCTTTTGTGTTTCCGAAGCCGAATGCGCGGCGCAGATGCACGCCAGCGCCCTCGAGAGTCGGCTTCGATTTGATCAGCCTCTTCACAGGTCGGATCGACATGGTGAACCTCCGTCCACTCTCCAGCATAGGATAGCTTGTTTTTTCGCACAGCGGTCAGCCACTCCGCCAAACGCAAACAATGATCGCGGGCTTTTATGCAAATGCCAGTGGAAGACCGGTATCTGCTCACGATCGACGAACTCGAGGACCGGATCGCCGTTATGTTGGGCGGGCGGGCCGCCGAGATAGTGGAGTTCCGGACGATCAGCACCGGGGCCAGTGACGACATTATGCGGGCGACTGAACTGGCCCGCCGTATGGTCACCGAATTTGGCATGAGCGACAAGCTCGGATCGGTGCGCTACGCAGGTCAGCAGCTCCAATACCTGGGGGGATCGGTAGAGGACAACAGCCAGATCAGTCCCGAGACTCGTCAAGTGATCGATGGAGAAGTCCAACGTCTCGTGACCGAACAATACCAGCGCGCCCAGGAATTATTGAAAACGCATCATCCAGCCCTGGAGACATTGGCCCGGCAACTTCTGAAGCAATAGACGGTGAGCGGCAGTGTCGTGAAAGAGGCACTGGAGAACAACCCCAGCCCAGGATCTTCTGCGGATGGCATCCACATTGAGATCCCAAGCCAGGCGGCTACGGGCTGAGCTCGCGGCGGAATGCGCTGCCGATGTTTGAGCAATCATCGATGAGTTCAGGTAAGGCTGTTGCCATACGATGTATAAGCGTAGTAACTGAGATGTCGCTCGGATGTTCTGTGGAGGCTCCTGAATGCTCTCAGCATTATCAATAGGCCGGACTCGTCACTTGCTATTTGCCCTGCTCCTTGCACCCAGTTTGGCGAGCACCTCTGGATCGGCGCAGGAGCTCGGAGCGAAAGAGATTATCCAGCGTTCCGTCGAAGTCAACCGGAGGGATTGGGATCTCGCCCCCGGCTATGACTATTCCCAGCGTGAACGAGATGGCGAAAAGACCAAGACAAACGAAGAAATCATGCTTGCAGGATCCAGATATGAGCGGCTGGTAGCAGTTGATGACAAACCCCTATCACGCGAAGCTGAAGCCAAAGAACGGCGCCGATTCGATAGGGCCGTTGCAGAACGACAACAGGAAAGTCCGAGTGAGCGCGAGCATCGGGTCGGGCAATATAAGAGAGAGATCGATCGGGACCATGCGCTGATGGGGGAGCTGACTAAGGCGCTTGATTTCAGCTTGTCGGGGAAAGAGATATTGGGACGTCATGAAGTCTACGTCCTGAAAGGCACGCCCCGCGCCGGTTACATCCCTCCCAACAGGTACGCCAAGGCACTGACTGGCATGCAAGGCACGCTGTGGATCGATGCCGCCAATTTTCACTGGGTGAAGGCCGAAGCTGATGTTGTGCGTCCGGTCTGGATCGAGGGTTTCATCGCACGGATAGAGCCGGGGACGCACTTCGAACTTGAACAGACGCCCATCGCGACGGGCGTGTGGGTGCCGAGCCATTTTGTAGTGGAGGCCAAAGCCAAGGTGCTTCTCCTCTTCCCCCATTATGAGCAGGATGACATCACTTATTTCAGTTATCATAAACTGGGCATCACTCCGGCGGAAACGGACGATGTCAAATGACAGCGCCGGGGGAAATGGCGCCAGGAACGGGAGTATAGAGATGCACAAGGTCGTCCTGCTTCGGCACGGAGAGAGCGTCTGGAACAAAGAAAACCTGTTCACCGGTTGGACCGATGTTGACCTGTCCGACAAGGGCAGACAAGAGGCCACGGAAGCGGGCCTCCTGCTTAAGAAGCAGGGATATACCTTCGACATCGCCTTCACCTCGGTGTTGAAACGGGCAATACGCACGCTGTGGATCGCGTTGGACGAGATGGACCTCATGTGGATTCCCGTTCAACGCAACTGGCGGCTGAACGAACGGCATTATGGGGCGTTGCAAGGCCTCAACAAAGCTGAAACGGCAGCGAAATATGGCGAGCAACAGGTAAAAATCTGGCGCCGGAGTTACGATGTCCGCCCGCCGGCGCTGGAGGAGACTGACCCACGTTATCCTGGGAACGATCCACGATATAGAGACATCCCAAAACAACAACTTCCCCTGACCGAATGCCTCAAAGACACGGTAGCGCGCTTTATGCCGTGCTGGCATGAACTGATTGCCCCCAGCATCAAATCAGGGAAGCGAGTATTAATTGCGGCCCATGGCAACAGCCTGCGGGCGCTCGTGAAGTACTTGGAGGACGTACCAGACCAGCAGATTGTTGATCTAAACATTCCCACCGGTATACCGCTGGTGGAGGAACTTGATGACGACCTCAAATCTCTTCGTCATTACTATCTCGGAGATCCCGAACGAATCCAGCAGGCGATAAGCGGAGCGGCAAGCACAGGCAAAGTCAAGCAGTAATAGAGAAGCAATCAAGTAGCATGCTCACAAACTTATGAATGACCTGGAGCTGTTACTGGAGCGATGGGCGAATTTCTATCTGCTCATGGCGGCGGCAGCCGCAACCCTGATCGGACTGTTGTTTGTCGTTATCACGCTCGCTGCTGAGCGGAGGGTGGAAGAGGCCGAAACTAAGATTCGTATGTACCTTACGCCCACCGCTATCTATTTCGCTTCCGTACTAGGTGTTGCCGCGCTTCTGACCTTTCCGAACCATACTCGGCTCACGGCTGCCTTTTGCATTTGCCTGGCGGGTGTCGTCGGCTTAGTGTACTCGGGGTCGAATTTAATTGGAGGCGATAGGAAGAATTACGTGGACTGGCATGACCGGATCCTTTACGCAGTTTTTCCATTCGCGGCATACGGGCTCCTTGTATTGGGCGGGGCCCTGCTCCTCCACTTCCCCCAACGGGGACTCACCATGATGGCTGTCGGGATGCTCTCATTGCTCGCGGTTGCTATCCGCAACTCGTGGGCCATCACCATCGTCGTCCTCTCCGCCCCTCCTAGCCGACGTTAGCGTCAGCGTGATGGTCGAGCCCGTTCGACGGACCCGGTGCTGAGAAAGTCGCTTGGGTATCCTAGGTTGCGATCGCTAAGGTATTTCCAGGCCTCGTCGCATTCTTGGGGGCCTCCGCACGAAGAAGAAGCCGTTTGGCAAATTCCACCATCAAGAGATAAACGCCCGTCGCGACGGCAACAAAACCAAAGTACGCCGCGGGCAGCGGCATGAAGCCGAGTATGCCTGCCAGCGGGCTAAACGGCAAATAAAGTCCGATGGCCACAACCGCGAGGCAGGTTGCGATCAAGGGACCGCTGGGGCGGCTGCGCAGTGGATTTTTCGCCGTACGGATGACAAATAGCACCAGCGTCTGGGTCGCGAGCGATTCGACAAACCAGCCAGTATGAAATTGCGCCTCGCTCGCGTGCAAGAAATGCAACAACACATAGAAAGTGAGAAAGTCGAAGATGGAACTGATCGGCCCGATGAACACCATGAAATTGCGGATCAGGCCAACATCCCAGCGTTGGGGCTTCTGGAGATAAGTATCGTCAACATTGTCCGTCGGAATGGTAAGTTGGGATAAATCGTAAAGAAGATTGTTCAGCAGGATTTGGGTCGGAAGCATGGGCAAGAATGGCAGGAACAGCGAAGCTCCCGCCATGCTGAATACATTTCCGAAGTTCGAACTTGTGCCCATCAATAAATACTTCATCACGTTGCCAAAAGCTTTGCGTCCCTCGATGATGCCATCGTGGAGAACCCGCAGGCCGGGCTCAACCAGAATCACGTCGGCAACCTCGCGAGCCACATCAACCGCGCTTGAAACTGAAATGCCAACATCGGCCGCATGCAGCGAGGGCGCATCGTTGACGCCGTCCCCCATGAAGCCCACCGCGTGGCCATTATGTTTGAGAGCCAGGAGAATCCGGTTTTTCTGCGTCGGAGAAATACGGGCGAATACGCGCGTCTCCTCGACGACATGCGATAGAGCCGGGTCCGTCATCTTCTCCACGTCCTCGCCCGTGATGATTTTGCCGGGATCGACTCCTACCGCCGTGCAGACGTGGCCGGTGACGCGGTCGTTGTCGCCGGAGATAACCTTGACCTCAACCCCATCCTGCTTTAATGCAGCCACAGCCTGGGCGGCGTCGGGCAAGGGCTCATCGGCAAAGCTTAAGAAACCGGCCAGAATCAGATTGCGCTCGTCCTTCACGGAATAGTCCGGAAGCACAGGAACTTCGACATAAGCCACCGCCAACGAGCGAAATCCCTGGCTATTGAGCTCGTTGCCGGTCTGTTGCATGCGCTTCCTGGCGTCGTCGCCGATGGGTACTGTTTTGCCTTCGACCTCGTAACCGGAGAGCAGCGGGAAAATTCCTTCTGGAGCACCTTTCGTGATGAGAATTCGCTTGGACTGCCGCTCCACCACAACCGAGAGCCGCCTCCGCTCGAAGTCGAAGGGAATCTCGTCGCACTTGGTGTAATCTTCCGTCTTCGGCGGAGGTTGATGGAGGATGACGTCGTCGAGCGGACTGCGGATACCCGTCTGGAACTTGCTGTTGAAGTGGGCGAGTTCCAGTGCGCGCTGGGATACAGTCCCAAAGGGGTCGAGGGAGCGGTCAAGCGACATAGTTCCAGCGGTGAGCGTTCCCGTTTTATCGCTGCAAAGCACATCCAGACTACCGAGATTCTCAATCGCGGAAAGATGCTTAACGATGACCTTCTTACGGGCCATAGCGACGGCGCCTTTTGAAAGCGTCACCGACGTGATCATGGGCAGGAACTCGGGTGTCAAGCCAACTGCCAGCGCAACGGCAAACATCAGAGACTGAAGGGGGTCGCGGTGGCGTGCAACGCTGACGACAATCAGAAAGAGAACAAGAAAAAAAACCGTTCGCGCGAGGAGTTGGCTGAAATTCCGCAAACCTAGATCGAAAGCCGTCGCTTCGGGGCGTGCGCCGAGGCGAGCTGCAATATCGCCAAAGGCAGTCTTAGCGCCCGTTGCGACGATCTCTGCCGTGGCCGTTCCGCTAACGACGGATGTGCCGAGAAAGACCATGTTGCTCGCATCCGCTTTGGTCGAGGCAGGCTCTCCGGTCGCTTCCTTGTCGGCCGGGAGCGATTCGCCGGTTAACGATGCTTGCAGAACGTAGAGATCGCGTGCGATCAAGAGTCGCGCGTCCGCGGGAACCAGATCTCCGGCTGAAAGGCGGACGATGTCACCCGGCACCACCTCACGGCGCCGAAGTTCTTTCCACTCCCCGTCGCGGAGGACGGTTGCTGTAGGGGCAACTTGCGCGCGCAGTTTTTCAACTGCGCGTTGCGAACGATAAGTCTGACTGAAGTCAATCGCGGCGCTCAGCAGAACAATCACGCCGATGATCGCCGCATCCACCTTGTCGCCCAGGAATGCCGATGCGATCGCGGCAATCACCAGAATTAAAACCAAGGGATTCATGAACCCATGCAAGAGATCGAAGAAGATGGAATGGTGCTGTGCCGCAGCCGGCTCATTCGGCCCGAACTGGTCCAGCCGGGCCTGAGCTTCCTGGGTCGTCAAGCCGGTAATCGCGACGTGGTTTTCATCTGCACTGGGCGACATGGCTAAGTTCTCGATTCGGCGCTGCGTCCGAGGTTCTCAAACATTCGTGCGGTAATCACCCCGAAGATGAAGCCGCCAACGTGAGCTGAATAAGTGACGCCGCCGCTCTTTACATCCGCCACGGCGCCGACTTGACTGAAGAATTGTATGATGAACCAGAGTCCGATCAAGAGCGCAGCGGGAATAAACGTAATGCGGGCAAACCAGCCAAATATCAGCAGCGCGCGTATCTCATCAGTAGGATAGGTAATCAAGAAGGCGCCCATGACACCCGCAATCGCGCCACTGGCGCCCAGGTTGGGAACGGTGGAAGTCGGCATGGCTGCAATCTGCGCCAGCGAAGCCACCAGACCGCTGAGCAGATAAAACACCAGGTAGCGCAGCCGGCCCATCGCATCTTCGATTTCCGGACCAAATGCCCATAGGAACACCATGTTCCCAATAATGTGCATCCAGCCGGCGTGCATGAACTGCGACGTCAGGATAGTGATCAAGTGCCGGCCGGCGACAATCTCAGCGGGGATCACCGACCACTGTTTCACAAATGCGTCGCCACCCATCAATTCCAATACGAAGACGAGCGCGTTCGCGACGATGATTGAGATCGTGATTACGGGAAAACTGCGGGGTTGCCGAGATGCGTCCGTTAATGGGATCATGCCCCCCACAATGTCTTCCTCCAATTCTCGGGACGCACTAGCCTCAGCTAAATGCTCGCATGGACCTGACGCTCATTTGCGCCGTCGCACGGGATTTTACTGACTCAATCCCTGGTTCGGCAACCCCGAGGATTCACCCTGCCTTCTCCTGAGTATTCAACTTCTCGCGGGTGCGCGCTGCCTTCGCCTTAAGCACATCGGCTTTTGCCTGAGCCTTAGCCTCAGCGATTTCATGCCGTTCTTTCGCCTTCTGCAGCTGCTGCTGGATTTTCGTATCGAGTTGATGGATCCTTTCGAGCAGCTTGGCTTTGTGATTGGCGTTTGCCTGAGCATGTTCAGCTTTCATCTGGGCAAGATCGGCCTTCAGGGCAGCGATTTCTTCCTCATTCACCGCACGCTTCACTTCGGAAAGAGCGCGGCGGTAAACGACTCCCCCCAGTTCCTCCATGCGCAGATTGACCCAGGGTGTCCACTCCTCGTCAATCTCCGCCACCACGGCGAATTTGCCCGGAGTCAACTGCTTCGAAACCTCGTCCACAAAGTCAGCGCCGACCCGCGCATTGTCGAGATCTGCCGTGATGGCTGCCAGGGATCCCGCTGCCGCTCCGATGCCGACGCCGATAGGCCCGCCGAGAAGGCCGATCAGGCTCCCCAGGGACTGGCGCGGATGCCCCATGCGCTCGATCCGGAGAGCGGATTTCGCGTTCGCTCGGAATTCACTTTTTTGGACTTCATTGAAGTCGCGCAGCCTGCCTCCCCGCTACGCTGGCTGGCTGACCTGATCTTTGGCCTGGTGGGAGCGCGAAGCATAATCAAGAACGACGCTCGAAGGTGTCTCGCCAGGCTGCTCGAATTCAACAGCACCCGCGTGCAGAGCGACATTCTCAACCGGGTGCAGGAGAGCCGAGGGAAGTTAGAAGCCGAGATTCGCAAGTTGTTGCACGAAGTCAGCCGCGTCGCCGAACAGGCACTGGCCCGTGCGAAAAGAGTACGAGAAGAGGGCGCCCCGGCAGTGCAAGCGGCGTTACAGCGCCTCGACTCCTTGGAACAGGAGGTGCGCGCACTCGGTGCGCCTGGAATCTCGGAAAATTGAACCGCAGAAACGGCTGGAAGTTCCTCCTACAATGCGTTCGCAGCGTGCCAGGCGAGCCGAGAATCGATGTAGAGCGGCGAAATCTTGATGTGCCCCTGAATACGGTATCTTGGGAGCAGGGCCATCTTGATCATCGTAACGATTGCTCCGGGCGGACCATTGCTCAGATCCACAATCCGGTCGAGAAAATCAGACAAATTCCATGCCAGCAGACCTGCCAGCTGAGCTCTCTCTTCGGCAAACTGCCGGGCTTCGGAGCGGCCGAAATTGGGCAACGGCATGCGTTCCGAACGAAGCACGAAAATCCGCCGCAGAAAACCAAGATCTTCCATGTGGGCCGAACGGGCCACCGCCAGCACACGCGTGTTGCCATAGAACATGATGTCTCGAACATCCGCCGAAAGCGCCGCGGCAGGAGCTTGCAAATGATCGAGCACCACCCAGTAATCGCCTTCTCTCAATGCCTCAAGGACGATCCCCCGGAGTGCGATGGCGGATTTATTGTTGACGGCTCTGCCGTTATGCAGGGAATGCCGAGCCCGACGGTTTCTGGCGCTCACGAGCTCTGTGGCAAGACTTTGAAACACCGATTGAGCCGCCGGCGAGTCAGGACAATACAGCGCATTGGGAAGTGTTCTTAACACCTGGTGGAGGAGAAACGTCTTCCCGGCGCCGCTCGGTCCATGTAGGACGAATGACTCGCGAGTCGAAAGCCGCCGTCTCAATTCCTCAAGTTCTTTCTCTCGGCCGAAAACAAACTCACTTACGCTGGCATCGTTTTGTGCGAGGGTGACCATGAGTTTTTATCCCGCGGCATCTTGGATTGACAGGGCAGGGGTGGAGCAGGGCATTCGGAAGATGACCGAACAGATGCACGGAGACCCCTTCTGCCAACCTCGTAACTTATGGCTTTGCGGGGATCCTCGCTGGCTTGTGAGCTCCCAGACAAAAACCCCTTGTCAGGAGTCATCAGCCATCCAGCGACATCAGGAAGGATAGCGGTTAACGGTGGAACTCCTTCACCGATAACGACACCCCTAGTTTTGAGCAGACGTTCTCCGTTGTCAAGCAAGGAATCTTGCGGGCAATCCTTGCGAGAGCCGCAACTACATTCCCATGACGGGCAATTGCGGCTGACCAAAGTTCAACTTACTGGCCTCACATCTGGCACTCAAAGTCGTTCTCACTGATCACTGCTTTGTGATCGGTGTTGACCGCATGCGGCGGAACTTCGAGCCGATGCGAGAAACTCGGTGGCACCTTGCGCGTGGTCCGACTATGGTCCAATAACTGTGCTTTGGTGTCCTAGGGAGCTGCCGAATGCTTTCAATGTCGGCTTCGGGGGAATGGAGAACGCCGCCGAATTTATGCGAAATGGAGGATAAGAAGGAGTTGTGGTCAGCATAGCGATCACGGAAAGAAATGGGAACCAGATGCAGTACGAATTCCGCGGATTTGAGACGGACGGCGCTCTGCGCGTCGCTGGAATTGGCGAACACAGCGGCCTGAAGACAGCACTGATCGAGCGTGTAGCGGCGACTCGAAAACAGCAAGTCCAGCTCCCGCTGTTGCCGCCGGGTTGTGGCGGTCCGACTTCAGGCTTAGGCGGTACATAGAAATCTGAACCGATGCCGTGCGGGCTGCGGGGAATAGAGGCGACCGACAATCAGGCCGCCTCCAAGGATTCTCAGTGTTCGAACACAAAGTGGTCGACTCTGTTCTCCTGCCAGCATTGTTCGTTGTCCTGCGTGCAGAATGGCTTCTCCTTGCCGTAGCTGATGGTCTTGATGCGCCCTGGGGAGATCCCATGCTGCAACAGCGATTGCTTCACCGATTCCACGCGACTGCCTCCGAGAGCAATGTTGTATTCCTCCGATCCGCGGTCGTCACAGTGTCCTTCGATGAGAACCTCAACGCTCGCATGCTGCGAGAGGAAGGCTGCGTCATTTTCGACCGTTGACGTTTGGTCGGAGCGAATGGCGGATTTGTCGTAATCGAAAAAAACGTCTTTGACGTTCTTGGCGAACAATTCCTCGTCCGTGGGTGAAGGTGTTGCCTTGGCGATGGGCGCGTTTACCGTGACGCGGGCAGAGACGTCCTTCGTTCCTCCCGGACCCTTCGCCACCAGAGTGTAGGTAGTGGATTCACTCGGCGTGATCGACCGGGAACCGGACGGCGGCAGCGTGCCGAGTCCGGCGATGGTAATTTCATTGGCATTGCTGGTTTGCCACGTCAGTACGGTTGACTGGCCTTGCAGAATCACGCTGGGGCTGGCTGCGAGAGTGGCTGTCGGCGCGACCGGTGCGGCTGCGGGCGGAGGTGGGGGTGTTACTTGTGTTACCTTCTTGTGGCAACCTGCCAGCGCCAACACGACCGCGAGCGAGGCGAGTAATGCAAATGTCTTTCCTGTTCTCTGTGTCATATTCTTTAGTCCTTATCCTTTCGTCCGTCTCACTAGAAGAAATGTTGAGTTCGTATGAAGCAAAGACTTGCTTGACAACCTCCGTCGAGCATAGGAAAGAGAAAATAGCCCAGCAAAACGATATCCGTCCGGTAACTGCGGCGGAGATTGACGGTTCTAGAACAACAGTGTGAGAAAAATCAGCAACGGAGGATGGAGTTGTAACGTGGCAAGCTGAGCAACTGGAATTCCGCGTTCGGCACTGATATCCAAGACAGAACCACTTGTGGTGAAATCAGACGATTTCCCAGGGATTTCAACGCGCCCTGCGCGATGGCGATGCGCAAGCGGAACGCTGCTCGCGCCGCCAGAAGTGCGGTAACCGGTCCATGTACCATGGAATACGAACCCTGCACGGACGGAAAGAGGAAAATCATCAGCACGCAGAGAACCGCCAGCACAGCCAGTTCGCACGTGACGCGGCCAGAGATCATTGAGGTGGGAACATTATATCGTGAGATGCCGACTGCTCAATCTGAGTTTTGGGGGGCCGGGTGGAGCACGAAAGTTCATGTGTCGCCATGGCCTTCTTGGCACTGTGCTGGCGCCCGCAGTTTATCGTTCGCGCGACGGTTTTGGGCGAGAATCTAACGCGTGATCACCAGCGCGCGTCGCGCCCCACGAGCTTTATGCGTGTGCAAACTGGCAAGCGCCCGTAGGGTCTCGCAGCCCTCGCAAGAATTCCCGATAGAGGCCCGCACCTGATGTGTGGAGATCGCGGACCGCAGGCACGCGGCTGCGCCCTCAACTATTTTCGCCTACAATTTCGTCAGGTTTCATCGTACACTTCGCATGTCTCCGGCCTTTGCCACTGGCATTACAGATTGGCTCCGGAGCGTAGAGCCCTAGTTGCCCTCTGGGAATCTTACGATCAGCGGAGGGCGGAAAGAGCGGCGTAGGTGAAGTGGCTTTTACGACTGCTGACACTGGCCAGCACTACCGCGTGCGGCATATTATTCCTCGGCCGCATGGACACAATATGGGTCGGTCCTGGTTTCCTATGCTCTGGAATTCTTTATCGCTACCTCGTGCGCAATATGCGCCCAATTTCAAAGTAGTCCACTACCCTACCGGTGATCTGTTTGAAAGCCGCTCCAGTCCACGGACGGCGTGGTGTTTTTCGTGTTCCTCAAAGCATATGCGTACTAGACGCAGGTGCAGCTCTTGCCCACGACGTTCTCTGCCAACACCTAAGAGTCAATCCAGTGCGATATGCTTTTAGGAAGGAATTCCCGAAAGATGAGTGAAAACATCCAGACGACGAGCGGGGTTGGGTGGAGAACCTGGCTGTCAGATCGCGTGGCCGAATTGCGGCAACGTGAGGGGCAGATCTTTCTGGTATTGGCGCTGGTGATTGGCGCATTGACTGGGCTGGCGGTGGTCGCGTTCATCCTGCTGACGGAACGAATGGGGATGCGGCTGTATCCAGTGGGTGGCGCGCCGTGGCGGCGGTTGCTGTTTCCGGTGGCGGGATCGCTCAGCATCGGTTACCTGCTGTATCGCTATTTTCCCAATGCGCGCGGCAGCGGCGTGCCGCAGACCAAGGCGGCGCTGTTCGCGCGCGAAGGGCGCATTACACTGCGCACGGTGCTGGGCAAGTTTTTCTGCACGTCGGCGACCCTGGCCAGCGGGATCCCGCTGGGACGCGAAGGGCCTTCCGTGCAAATCGGCGCGGGCATTGGGTCGGTGCTCGGACGGTTCCTCGGACTGAGCACCGAGCAAGTAAAGAAACTGATCCCAGTGGGAGCGGCGGCGGCCATTGCAGCCGCGTTTAATACCCCGCTGGCGGCGGTGCTGTTTTCGCTGGAGGAGATCACGGGCGATCTCTACGCTCCGGTGATGGGCGCGGTGGTGCTGGCCTCGGCGACGGCATGGGTGGTTCTGCGCGTGTCGCTCGGCGATCATCCTCTCTTCAAGGTTCCGCAATATCAACTGGTAAGCCCGGCGGAGTTTGCGGTCTACGCGGTGCTCGGCGTGGCCGGTGGTGTGGTTTCGGCGGCCTTCGCAAGACTCTTGTTGGGCATGCGGGCGCGCTTCCTGCGGTTTCCGCAGAAGACGGTCTGGTTCCAACCGGTAGTGGGAGGGTTGCTGGTCGGCGTGATGGGCTGGTTTGTGCCGCAGGTTATGGGCGTAGGTTATGGATTTGTCGGCGAGGCGTTGAACGGAAGGATGGCGTTCCAGTTGATGGCGCTGCTGGTGGTGCTGAAACTCTTCGCCGTTACCGGCAGTTATGCTTCGGGCAACGCAGGCGGTATTTTCGGGCCCGCTCTGTTCATCGGTGCCATGTTGGGAGGTACGGTGGGGACGGTGGCGCATCATTTGTTCCCCGCTTACACGGCTACGCCGGGCGCTTACGCAATCGTTGGAATGGGCGCGGTGTTTGCGGGGATTGTGCGCGCTCCGATGACTTCGGTGCTGATGATCTTCGAGATGACGCAGGATTATGCGGTGATCGTCCCGTTGATGATTGCGAATCTGGTGAGCCTTTTCATTGCGTCAAGATTGCAGCACGAGCCCATCTACGAAGCGCTGGCCGTGCAGGATGGTATCCACCTGCCTTCAGCGAAGACGCGCCAACGATCTGGTGAGCGTCAGGTAATTAGAGTGATGCAGACTGCGAGCCAGTTGCTGCCCGCCGAGATTACGGTTCGGGAGGCGCTTGAGCGGGTTCGATCGAGTGAATTCCAAACATGGCTGGTGACGGATCGACGAGGTGTGGTTGGCGTGATCAACCTTTCTAGGCTGGAGCGAGAGCTGGCGGAATCTGCGGATAAGAAGCTCGGCGAGCTGGTGGATGCGCTGGTTTTTCCGCACGTCCACTCCGACCAGGGGCTTGATTTGGCGCTTGAGCGCATGGGGGCGAACCAGATCGAAATATTGCCGGTGGTAAACCGTGCGGACGTGCATAAGTTGGAAGGCATTGTCACGCTGCGGGACGTTTTGGATGCATACGGCGTGACCCACGCCTGATCGGGCTTCGCCTTAGCACTGGATTCCTCATGAATCAGTGCCCGAACTTCTGTATTCCAGAAGCTCCGGTGATAGGAATCATTGTCTTCTCTTCGTAGTCCCTCCAGGAACTGAGGCGGATGCCTCCTCCGGGCTGGGGTTGTCACAACAACCGTCTGAACCGAGTGGATGCACATCTATGGGCACTTGGGTATTCATATAACACTACTCCACTGCCAGTTCCGGATTTCCGGCAAATCCTGACCATGCTTGTCGATGTAGTGCTTGCGCTTGATGAGCCGGTTGCGGCCGCAAGCTGCTACGCTTCTCCCAACCACTTCCGCGCCTCAGGGGCCTCGGCATGATCGAAGTATCGAATCGCCGCTTTCGTAAACGGCTTGAAGAACATCGCCATGCCGTGCTGCCACTTTTTATCGCCGACCATCGCGAGCCGTTCGATGTCGGCGAAGTGTTTTAAGTCAAACTTGATGTCCTCCCACACCACCCCTGCGTCCCAGCCTCGGAGATCGGCTATGTCGAACAGCACGCGCAATTTTCCGTGTTGCCGGACGAGTCGCTCGAACTCGGGCACAAAGTGCTCGTAATCCGCATTTACCAGCTTCCCGGTGACTTGAACGGCGACTAATTTCCCGCCGTTTTCTTCTTTGATTTGAATGGGCATTTTGAACTCCTTGGATTCGATTCAGTTTTCTTTTTGCGTTTCGCTCTGATTCCATTTCCAGTTCCGGATTTCCGGCATGTCCTGACCGTGCTGGTCGATGTAGTGCTTGTGCTCGATGAGCTTGTCCTGCATCTGCTGTTTCAGGTAGGAGCCCTTGGAACCTAGATGCGGCAGGCGATCGACCACGTCCTGGACCAGGTGGAAGCGATCCAGATCGTTCTGCACCCTCATGTCAAAGGGCGTCGTGATCGTGCCCTCTTCCTTGTAGCCCCGGACGTGCAGGTTACGGTTCGTGCGGCGATACGTCAGCCGGTGGACTAGCCATGGGTATCCATGGAAGCCGAAGATGATGTGTTTATCTTTGGTGAAAAGCGAATCGTAATCTGTTTCGTTTAGTCCGTGCGGGTGTTCACTCGAAGATTGCAGCTTCATGAGATCAACCACATTGATCACCCGGATTTTCAAATCGGGCAGATGCTGGCGAAGGATGGAAACCGCGGCCAGAATCTCCAGCGTGGGCGTGTCTCCGCAGCAGGCCATCACCACGTCCGGCCCGGCGGCGTCCTGGTCGTTGCTGGCCCATTGCCAGATGCCAATTCCTTCGGTGCAATGTACGACCGCCGCGTCCATGGTCAGCCATTGCGGGAGGGCGTGCTTGCCTGCCACTACCACATTGACGTAATTCCGGCTGCGCAGGCAGTGATCGAAAACCGACAACAAGCAATTGGCGTCAGGCGGAAGATAAACGCGCACAATATCAGCCTTCTTGTTGATGACATGGTCAAGGAAACCGGGATCCTGGTGCGTGAAGCCGTTGTGATCCTGCTGCCAGACATGGGAGGCGAGCAGATAGTTTAGCGACGAAATCTTGCGGCGCCAGGGCAGTTCCAGGCACACCTTCAGCCACTTGGCGTGCTGGCTGAACATCGAGTCGACGATGCGGATGAAGGCTTCATAACTGTTGAACAGCCCGTGCCGCCCAGTCAGAAGATATCCTTCCAACCAACCCTCGCACTGGTTCTCGCTGAGCAT
>Ga0181530_10002770_pt1 | contig 20380 bp, 25 predicted proteins | sample PEATcosm2014_Bin_42_FD_119769 | JGI IMG/M metagenome (GOLD analysis project Ga0181530, IMG submission 119769) | Peatland microbial communities from MTU Mesocosm Facility, Houghton, MI, USA - PEATcosm2014_Bin10_60_metaG | ecosystem: Environmental > Terrestrial > Soil > Wetlands > Peat | place... | reverse complement strand
TCGTCTCCGTGGCCGCGAGCCACGCCAGAACGCGCGCAAGCCCAGGACTATCAGCGGCAAACCATGACTCGGCGGCAGATCGTGCGCCGGGTGAAGGAACGGTGGCGGACCGAGCGCGTCTATAAGGACGCCAAGGGTGAGCTTGGTCTGGATCACTACGAAGGCCGCTCGTTCAAATGCTGGAACCGTCACGTCACGGTCGCACTCTGCTGTTTCGCCTTCATCGGACGGTCGAGCCGCCGCGCCGGGTAGTCCCACCGCACCAACTTCAACCTCAGACTTAACAAAATCTGTGAAGTCCGCAAACGAAGGTTGCAGGTTGCTGACTTCACAAACTTTGTTAAGTTGCGATCCGAATGAAACACGTCGTCCCCCGAGGATCCCAGGCATCGAAAGCTATCGAGAATGCTTGGAGTGCACTGCGACTCCTCTATCCTCAGATTCCACCCGCGGTCGTCGTGATCCTGAGTGCTCGTGAACGTCGGCGACGTGGTCATTTCGCTCATTCGGCTTGGTCTGCCGGACCAGGCGGCTCACACGAAATAGCCATATCTCCTGCTCTCTTCAAGGATCCGAAAGCCGTACTTGCGACCATGTTGCACGAGGCTGGCCACGCCATCCTGTGGCGTTCTGATGGTGGTGTTACTGGCGCCTACTACCACAGACACCAATTCCGGGACGTGTGTCACGATCTCGGTCTAGCGTGCGAGTTTCACAACACGCGATATGGGTGGACACGAACTGGCTGGCCAAAGACCGGCGTGCCAAAGAAGTATGATCCGATCATCCGATCACTTGCGGCTGGTCTTCCGGAGGGTGCTGCTGGAAGCTTGCCCGGAAAAGTGAAGCCGGGGCGACTGCCTCCCAAAGGGCTCATCAGGCTTCGCTGCAAGTGCCGCTTCCCGCGTACGATTCTGGTATCCAAGCGTTCCTTGCCCGGCGCGATCCACTGTGGCACATGCGGAAGAGAATTTGCCGCTCCATGATCTGCCGCGACAATGAGAGGATTGTTGTCTGGTAATGAAACAGATCATTCGGAAACACTCCGCGCACACCACAGCGGGCCTTGCCGCCTGCCAGCGCCTTGCCCATCATCAACGGCACAACCACGCGGAGGAAGCCATGGATTCGCGCAACAATCACTCGTCAGACAAGCCGCCTTGTGCGCGCTCCAAAGACGAAATGGTGTACCCGGCGCTTGACCAAAGTCAAGCGCGTTGAATTTCAATTTCAAAAGGTGCGGAATCCTTGCTTGGATAACCTGTCATCCTGGCGAGTTCGCGCGAGAAACCGGGGGACAAACTGGTCGTTGCCCTAGTTAAAGCCGACCTTCTTGGTTTCGGTTGCTACTGGCCCCTCCGTGACCTGCTTCTTGAAAACCAAGCAGTGCTCGGGATGGGACCATTTGATCGCAAGGTGCATCGCATTGTCTGATGAAACCCCGGAGGCCGTATAGCTGGTGACCGATATGAGCTCCCAACCATCAGCTGACAGACGGTCTATCTCAGAAATCGTTTCGGCATCGTCAAGGTATCCTCGCGTCCGGAGCACGAAGTGCTTCCATTGAGTCATGGGCGGACAGTACCACCCGCCCCCCAACACCGTCTATCCGTACAGCGCTCCATGGTTTTGCGGAAATGCTTCGGTCGACGGGGCGAAAGAAGCTCTCTTCACCCCGATGCTAGCCGTCGGGGATGCTGTGCGAGCGACGCGACCGCGGCATGTACCTGTTCGCCGACGAGGTGGACATAGTGCCGCGTGGTGTCTAGGGAAGCGTGCCCAAGCACGTCACCCACGACCTCGATGCCATTGCCAGCGCGGATGAGTGCCGTCGCCGTCGAGTGCCGGAGAACATGCGGGGTGACATGTTTGTCGAGCCCGGCGAGCTTCGCATATTTCGCCACGAGATCTTCGACAGCTCGCGGGGAGAGGCGGCGGCCACGGTCGCTGAGGAACAGGGCAGGATCGGTAGCGGCGTTCGGGTACTCCTTGCGCTGCCATAGCCACCGACGGAGCGCGATGACGACGTCGACGTTGAAGTAGACGGGCAGAACCTTGCCGCCCTTGCGGCGCACGGCGCGGAAGACCTCGGCTTCGAAGTCGACCACTGCCAAATCCAAAGAAAGCAGCTCCGCCAGCCGCAGGCCAGTGTTCCAGAGGGTGACCAAGATCACCAAGTCGCGTCGAAGGTAGAACTCGGCAGCGTTGTCCTCCACGACGCGCCGGAGCTTGGCGAATTCTTCGGCGGTCAGGAAAGTCGGGGCTCGTTCTGGCAGCGTCGCCGAGTGGAGGCCGGATGTCGGATCGCGGGTAAGACGTTCTTCCGCCAACAGGTACCGAGAAAAGGCCCGGATAGCCGCGAGCCGGCTATTTCTCGTCGCTGCCGATGCTTGAGCTCCGGTCACTCCACCTTCCCGGACGAACAAGACGACCAGAGCTTTGTCGATCTGGCTGGGGGTGATTGCGTCCTGGTGTAGCTCGGCACAAGCGAACCTGGCGAACCGATGGAGCAGGTCGGTGTAGCGGGCGACGGTGAGTGGCGACCGGTTCCGGTCGCGCAGGTGGGTGGCGAAGTCGGCGATGGCTTGGTCCATATCGCGTGCTTCCACGGTACCGACCAGGCCGGTTTCGGTCGAGCTACTCCGCGCACAAGGCGGCTTGTGCGCGGAGTACGACCCCATTTTTGCCTGTTTGCGGACCAATTCCCTCGTCACGAAAAGGAGATCAAAAATGTCCCGGATTCCACCTCTTCCATCCCCCCTCGCTCTTTCCCTGGCTTCCCTTCTTGCCATTGGCTGTGCCGAAACCGTGGGCGTACGCGTTTTGCGGCCAGCCGAGATCAACCTGCGTGGTATCAGCAAGATCGCCGTCGGCAACATTTCCGGCCCGGGCGGCCAGGAGTTGTCCAGCGAGCTCACGACGGCGCTCATGGGCACCGGCCGGTATGAAGTTCTCGACCGTCAGAACCTCGACAAAGTCATGGCCGAACAGCAACTCTCCGGCTCGAACATCGCCGATCCTGAAACAGCCATCAAGGCGGGAAAGGTCCTGGGCGCCTCGGCCGCGATCTTTGGCACCGTCACCCGTCACGACTACCTTGAGGTACCGATCCAGAAGGAGAACTTCGAGGTCAAGGACAGCAACGGCAGAAAGCAGTACATGGTTCGTTTGACGAGAAGCGGCTCGGCGAAAGTGAACGTCAGCCTACGCGTGACCGACTTGTCCACGGGCAAAATCCTGGCTTCCAAGACATACAGCGAGGAGAAACCTGAGCAGACCCAAAAGGAAGTTCCGACGGGAACCGATCCGCAGGAGGCTCAACCCGATCCGATTGACGGTACGTCATCCCTCACCAGCGCGCGCGCTAGCATCATCGAGCGCTTCACCAAAGCCATCGCTCCGTACTACGAAACGCTTTCCTTGCCGTTCGAGACAACCGGGGATCTGCCGGAACTCGAACAAGGTGTGGCCCAGGCCAAGGCCAATGCCTGGCCGAAAGCCATCCAACTATTCCAGGCGGCGGCGGCCAAGTCGCCGTCTCTACCGCCAAAAAAGCAGGCGTACGCACATCTCGACCTGGGCATGGCCCTCTGCTTTGGCGTCGGCGATTTCGATAACGGGCTGAACGAAATCAGGAATGCCCTGTCGCTCAAGAGCGATTCGGACTGGGAGAATGTCGCCAGCATGTGCGAGGGGCGCAAGAATGACGCTGCCCGCCTGGCTGCCCAGGGTGTAACTGCTGGCGGTTCCCCGTAGCTGAGTCCGTGTGGGGCTTGTTCACGATCTTCCTGGGCTTGCGAAGGAATGGCGGAAAGGCAGATGGCGATATGAATACAGCAAAAGGCTCTCTTCTTGCGGGTAGTTCTCCTCTTGGGACTGGTTCTCACGGTCTTGTGGCCACACCAGCGGACGAGTCGATGCTGCTGGCGCCGCTGTTGCCAAGACCCGGTTTGACTTCCCCTATCTTCGCAAAAAGTTCCAGGACACCTATTCGCAAGAACTCATGGGTGAGCGGAAGCTGGTCAGCTCGAAACAAGTTCCGTAGCGGAGGCGTGCCTGTGGAAACGAAGAGCGATCAGACAGAATCCGTCAGTTCTCCCCAACAACGAAGACTTGTACGGCTGCATGCGCGAGGCATGACTCGCGCTCCTGTGGTCAGGGCTCGTGTGTACTCGCTGTGGAACTGCCTTGCTGTCTGGGCCGTGCTCCTTATTGGCGCACCTGTGCAGGCCGCGCCCGCGATCATATCAGCGGGCAAGCCCGTGACTATCACGACAAATGGTGCCTGGGAAGCGGGCGGCTATTCCCCCTCCAATGTCACAGACGGATTACTGTCCTGCGTGGATTTGGCGTCGAGTTCGGAGGTCGGTACGGTCGGCTGGCAGAACAACGACTACAACGAACTTGGCGTCGTGAACGTAACGATCGATCTCGGCAACGCGTACACGATCAGCTCTATCGACTACAACATGGGAGATTGCATGCGTGCCAGCACGTGGGGAGCGGACAGCATCACGACTCCGCTCGGCACGTTCTCTCCATCGCCTGGCGCAGGCTCGACCGGGGTGTGGAGTAGCCAAGCGGCGGTGGACCAGGTCGTTGCCTCGACCGTCACGATGCAGCTGAGCAAGACACGCACGACGTGGGACACGGACTGGATGAGCATCGGCGAAATTCGGATTTGGGGCGAACTCGTGCTGCTTCCGGAGCTGGGGCCAGAAGCTGGACCGGAACCGGGACCTGAAGCAGAATCGGAGCCGGGGCCAGAAGCTGGACCGGAGCCCGGTCCAGAGCCAGGCCCAGAATCGGGCCCTGAGCCGGGACCCGAACCCACGCCCGAGCCGCCACGGGACGCGGGTGTCTATGTTGTCCCTGATTCTGCGCAGGCAGCGCCTGAGATCGTATCAGCGGGCAAGCCCGTGACTATCACGACCAACGGTGCCTGGGAAGCGGGCGGATATTTCCCCGCCGATGTCACCGATGGAGATCTGTCCTGTGTGGATCTGGCGACGAGCTCCTTGGATGGCACGGTCGGCTGGCAGAACAACGACTACAACGAGCTTGGCGTCGTGAATGTGACGATCGATCTCGGCAATGTGTACACGATCAGCTCCATCGACTACAACATGGGCGATTGCATGCGTGCCAACACGTGGGGTGCGGACAGCATTACGACTCCGCTCGGCACATTCTATCCATCGCCTGGAGTAGGCTCGACCGGTACGTGGAGCAGCCAGACGGCAACGGGCCAGGTCATTGCCTCGACCATCACCATACAGCTCAGCAAGACGCGCACGGCGTGGGACCAGGACTGGATGAGTATCGGCGAGATTCGGGTTTGGGGCGAACTCGCACAGCTTCCGGAGCCGGGGCCTGAGCCCACGCCCGAACCGCCACGGGATGCTGGTGTCGACGCTCCCGCGGATTCGGGGCAGGACGGCTCTGTAACTACGGCGACCGGCACTGATACGAATACGGTTACCCTGACCGCCACGACGACCAGCACCACGACCGGGACGACGGCTACGAACACGGCCACGGTCACCCGCACCGCCACCGCGACAACCGGCACGGTCACGACCACCGGTACATCTGTCTCGCCTGAGCCACAACCTGACGCCGCTCCGCCGATCGCTGTCGCCGACGCCGCAACCCCGGATGTGATTTCAGTTTTCGCAATCGGAGTTGACGCAAGCGTGAGCGATGGTGCCGTGGCGGATACCATGGCCGGAGCCGTGGACATGGCGGTCATCACACCAGCATCCGACGCCACGATTTCCGCGGTTCCCGATGGTGGGATCATGCTCGCAGATGCGGCGACCGGCACCGCGCGTGATGCCGGAGTGTTCGGGCGAGACGGCGGCCAGACGCGCTCGCAGGATGGTGCTGGAAACGATGGCGCGGCGACGACAAGCAAGGCGTCCGGTGGCTGCGGATGCGTGGTCGGTGGAGGCAACACGGATCCGGCTGGATTCTGGCCGTTGCTCGTCCTCGGCTTCCTGGTGCTGTGGCGAGGCATCCGGCCAGGCCGCAGAAAGGCCGATCGGGTCTGACAGAGAACCACGAGCGGGGCCGCTCCAACACGAGAACCGGCCAGGCCGGCCCCGCTCGCAGATTGCAGCCCACGCCGTCGGCTTCCGCTATACTTGGCGTCAAATGCCAACCCCCGAGGCGGAGCCCGTGGCATGACCCGAGCCGACCTGATCGAACGCATCTCCGAGAAGGGGCATATGATCAGATCTCAAGCCGCGTTGGTGGTCGACACCGTCTTCAACTGCATGGAGCAGTCCATAGGCCGAGGGGAACGGATCGAGCTTCGTGGCTTCGGAACCTTCCAGGTGCGGAGCTACAGGGCGTTCAAGGGACGGAATCCTCGGAATGGTCAGATCGTCGAGGTCAAGCCGAAGCGCCTGCCCCACTTCAAAGCCAGCACCGCGCTCGCGACGCGAATCGACCAGAGGCGCGGGAAAATTCTGGAAGAACATGCGCCGGGACGTTCTTTCCGAGCCAACCGCACCGATTGACGGCCGAGAGATCTCGTATTCCCGTCCCCATCTCATCCGAGACCAGCCGCGCCAACCCAGAACCCGTCTCCGCTCGCCGGACCTAGAGGCCACCAAGGAAGGATCTGCTTGAAGCAAATCCATCTTGACCCGCAGCGTCCTAATATTCTGCGCCGATCTGCCGAATGGTTGAATCGGCCCCGCCGGGCGCTCCAAAGAACTCGATGGTGACGAAGAGCCTCACCCACTGGCTGTCCCAGTTCTGTTCGTGGCACGAAAGATTCAAGGGCGGGACCTTGGGCGAGGATGTGCTACCAAGCTACATGAAAGCGCGCGCGGACCTGGGGGCGATTCTGGTCATGGCTCAACGTCTTGATATCCGCGCCAATCACGGCACTCGCCAGTCAGTTCGGGTGGCGCGCGCTGTGCCCGTGGAATTCGATCTGCGTAGTGGCAAGGCATCATCGCTCACGCGGGACATCAGCGTGAATGGCCTGTCAGCTCTGGTCGGCGAGGCCCAGAACCCGGGAACCTTGGCTCCTTTTCGGCTGAGGCTCGACCGAAACACTCAACCCATCGCGGGCCGCTGCCGCGTGGTAGCCAACATTCCCTTGCAGGGCAGCGTGCGCATGGCTGCCACGTTCGAGGATATCCCCAAAGACGGACGCAGCCGCATTGAGACCCTGGTCTTCGACGCCATTTGTTCCGAGATTCGAGTGATGTTGCGTAGCGAGCAGTCGCAGGAGTCACCAGCGGCTCCTCCGCCACCTAGGCCTTGAGTGGACAACCGTTGCTCACAACTCCCCAGCACAGCGGCGTGGCACGGAGCGGATTCTACTCGTGCTGCGGAATTAGTGTCTCTACTGTCGCTATTCCGCGCACAAGACAGCTTGTCTGCCGAGTGATTGGAGCATGAACTCATGGGCTCCTCCGCGTGGTTTTCACGAAAAGATGGGCCGGTCTGCAGAAGCCTTCAAGCTGCAGCGCGATGTGCGCCAGGTAAACCACGATGCCCAAGCCATAGGCGAATGGTGCGAGAAATAGGGCTTCCCCGAACAATACTGAGTGGCTTGTCGCATGATCGCCTCCGCTTTTTCTGTCCAAAGCTAGGCAGAAGTGGGCGCCAATCAAGCCGCAGCGAGGTGCGAGCGCGAGGGCCGGTGGGATGTGGCCTTCGAAGAACCCGAATTGGGGAAGGCCGGCCGGCGTCACCGAATCTTGGGTGGTGGAGGCCGCCGCTCGTGGACGAGCCCAGCGATGCCCAGGAATGCAACGGCAACGACTGCCAGCTACGAGAGGATGAGATTGAGAGCCCATGCTCAGCGCCTCCTCGCATGGCTCCGATTCCGAGAACGACGAGAGTGGTCGACAGCAAGACATCGGACGGGCGCGCAGAAACCACCTCGCACTGCGCCCGGTATGCCCGGGGCGCACATGCTGCCCAGGACATCAAGATAGGCTTGGTCCGCCTCGGTTGCCGTCTCAACCGGCAGGCGAAGCTTACCAGAGCCCCCTAACCGAGAGGGAGGTTATCCAGATTGTTCGCCGTGGTGGAATCAGGGGCAGTGGTGATGTACGGCTGATGAAGGCAACTAGCCTCTGGACAGAATCTTATGGCCCGGATCTTCGCCTTCTTGCCGCCCACATTCGTGTACCATTCCTCGCCGGCATTGATACCGTCCACCACCTCCTTATTCGTATGGTAGATGCCGTCAGAGGTGATCACACCAATTATGTGCTCGTGCTTTTCGTGTTTCTGATTCTCGACGGTTTCCTTCCGTACCTTCACAGCCTGTGGCATTTGTCGATTCCCCCCTTGGTTTGACCTGGCGAGCTCAAATGCAGCCGCCTATGCTCGACTCACACAACTCTCGCGAAACACCCTGATGCTTGATCATTCCGCAGAAGTGGTCAAGGACGTGCCGGACCCGCATGCGGCCGCCCCGACGACGAGCGCCCCAAGGAGGATGGTGCTCGAATTCGCGGACGACCAAGAGAGACACGACGGGACCAAAGGCGTGGACATGCGAACCTCCCCTTTCGAAAAACACCCGTATGACCGCTCCGTTTGGCCGTTCGCGTTACGTCGCTCGAATCCCCAACTCGATGTACAACGGGGCAGGCACTGGTTGGACGACGTGGGCCCCGACTCCCTCCGCTACGTCGTGATCAAGCGAAAAGGGGCGCTACTTCCTGCGCACATTCCGATGTGTCAAGGAAGGCCGTGATGTGCGCGGAGTGCCCCAATCATTGGGGGCGGCGGGGTGGGATGACGGAAAGCGAATGTGGCGCGGAATGGCCGTTCCACGCCGAATTTTGCGTCACGGTTTCCATCGTCTCCTCCGCGTGTTGTTGCCTCGAATGACGGCGGCGACCTTGGAGGCCTTCAAGGAATGGTGTGAAGGAGAGAACGGCGAGACTAGGAGAGCCCAGAAGGTGTTCTGCTGTGCAGGAGGTCGCTCAGGGCGGAGCAACCGGACCGGATCAAATGCTTCCTGGCGTGTTCTGTCAAAGGCCGGCACAGGGAAGATCCGTCAACTACATCACACCGCCCCTCCAAACCCCGGGTAGCGAGCCTGGGCTGATTTCGGAGTGCAGTCCATGGTCGGGGATACCAGGCGTGTCGCTATCCCTGGATTGAGAACATCAAGGAGTATGCTCGGCCAGCTCCCAAGATGGCTTCACGACTCGCTGCGTGGGCTGGCGTTGGAGTTGTCGACTTCCTCGACATGCCGGGGGCCGATATCCTAATGTTGTGGCACCCGAACCGATGCTGGTCTCGACCTCACCCTCTCGAACGTCCCGCGCCGCCCAGACAGAGCATCCCCTACGTGATGCCCAGATCCGTACGATCTTGCGAAGGAGACTGGCTTGCGCGAAGCGATTGGATCCGACGGCCGTCATCATCGAGGAATTCGCGCTACGCCGTCGGCGAGTCCGCTTCGACCTAGCGCTCATCTCGAACATCCTGCACGGCTACGAGATCAAGTCCGACCTCGACAGCCTTGTTCGGCTTCCTCGTCAGGTCGCGGTCTACAACGACATCTTTGATCGAGCAACCCTCGTGGTAGGCGAGCGGTATGCAAAGCGTGCGGTCAGAAGTGTGCCCCGGTGGTGGGAAATCCTTGTGGCTACCACTAGGGCAAGCGGCACTGAACTCCACAGGCTACGCAAGGGGGTGGCTAACCCCAAGCGGTCCGCTCGCGCGCTGGCAGAGTTGCTTTGGGCGGACGACGCGCTTCGGCTAATCGAGACGCGGCGCGGAACTCGAAGATACAGGTACGAACCGCGCGTCGTCCTTTGGAAGCTCGTCAGCGAGACCTATACCCTCGAAGAGATCGCTTCCGCGGTTCGGCATATGCTCAAGGCCAGGCGAGAGATTGGATCTGGCGTACGGTATTCGTGATGTGGTGAACCGTGCCGAGCCTGACCCACGCCTCGGGCGTCCGATACCCAGTCGCAGACGACGCAGACCAAATAGCGCCTTCACATCCCGGGCAATGGTTCTTCCCGTCAAAGTGATCCTTAAGTTTCCCACGAACGAGTATCCGTGAGAGCCGCGGGATCTGCTTCGACGCGTGTTCGTGCTCGGTGCTGTGGCCCTTCACGATCAGCCATTGGTCACTTCGGGCATAGCGGATCGTCGGCGAAAACCAGATCCCTTTGGAGAAGTCAATCTCATCGTCGCCTCCGCCGAGATGCCGGACCCCGTGGTCACCAAAAGTTGGGAGCCTGGGCAGAACCCCTCGGTCTCTGTAGAGATGGTCCCGCCACGCGCGGAACTCGGTCCGATCAGCCGTTCCGTAGCCGTCTCTGTCGATGAAGCCCATTGACAGTGGCACCGCGCAACCGATGAGGGAAAGCGTTCGCCAGCTCTGTGGATAGGGGACATCACGCAGGAACGCCTCCGCCTTATTGAGCACGCCGGCGACCACCATCTTGTCGACCCAGCATAGATCGATGACCAGATCGACCTGCGCCGGGTCGAGATTGTGGGTAGCGATGAAGGTTGGAAGCACCCTCCGGACAACACAGCGCTCAAAGTCCGCGGGCACCAAACGCAATGCTATCCCATTCTGGCTTCGTTCGAGGGCTGGAACAACATCGCCTTTTCTAGAAAGCCCTGTGACCGGCGTGAACGTGATCTTCAGCCGGGAGGCCAGGTCGAACACGGCCCTTGCACTCTCTTCGTCACCCGATTGAATATGGTGTAGATCCAGGAGACATCGTCCAAACCGGCCGAGAGAGCTAACTGCCTTGGCGTCGAAGCACGTCTTGAGATGCTCAGCGAGGCTCTTGGGCTCCTTTCGCCCCTTGGGATTCTTCGAATCCTTGACTGTCTTGATACCGATCTTGCTCACCTCAATGAGTGGGGTTACGGAGCCGACCAGATCATTCTCAAGAAGCGCAAGAGCGTCTCTCTCAGCGCGCCTGAGCTGTAGAACGGCTACGTAGTGGTTGGGACCGAAATTCACGACGATGCTCCTTGTTCAGGAGACCAGAGGACCACTGGGTGCAGGTCATGGGTATCGGCGTACAGGTAGGATTTCAGACCGTCACGTGGAGACGAGTTTCCTTGCGAGAAGCATACTTGTGCCATGGTATCGAGTCGAAGCGCCGGCATCATGGCTGCGCGTATGCGATTGTCGCCCCTCAGAGCACAAAGCGCAAGCAGGACCGCATGTGGCATAGCGATCCTCCCCCGAAGAGCCTCAACGAGGGCGCTGGTATTTCTGAGGGCAAGAAGAGATCTCTTGTCGCCGGTGAGAATCAGGTCGTCGGATCCCGCAGCGCAAGCAAACAGCTGTGCTTCTCCAGGATCCACGTCCGGCAGACCGACAAGTTGGTTCAGCCAATCAGATGAGGCCGCCGGAACGCATTTCATTGCAGCGGCAATGGGGGCAAGCTTCTCGCAAAGCTCACGACCAAGCCACCTGCCAAGTCGACGCCCGTCCAGCATATACGGGAGAGCTGGCAGGCGACAGCAGTCCAACCACTCCACGCCGAGCACACTCGCGGCATCCTGAAGCAGCCCAGCCGCACCAAACTTGCAGAAGGCATCAGTGTCAATCAGCAGCCGCATCGCGCTCAGGGCCAAGAAAAACGCTTCTCAGGAGTTCCCGGTCCGTCTCGCTCGCGTCCTCCCATCTGACATGCTGGTCGAAAGCGTCGCGGAGAATGCGCTGACCACCCTGCGCTCGATAGAGAGCCTTCAGGGCCATTTCGCCTTTCGAGAAGTTCTTCGTTTGGTTCGCCCAACTCCATAGCGTCACGCCTGCGTCAATACCTCGTTTCCGTTGGTCCTCCCATGCGGCGTTGGCCCAGTCGAGTTCGCTCCCGTTCCCCGCCTCGAGGATCGGCTGGCCGCCTGTAAGTGCCTTCCATGCGTAGTCTTCCGCTGCTTGCTCCATCTCGGAGGTGTCAGGGAAGAGCTCATCCTCATCAACAACGGGGACGTCAGGTCCAGCGTCACGATGCACAATGTGGCCGGTTTCGTGGAGCGCATACAGCATTAGTCGCACCGGCGCATCGCTTCCGTGGGCGAGAAGAATCACTGGACGCTTCTGAACCACGCATGCTAGGCCTTGGAACCGCGGCGGGGGCACCTTTTCAAGATGGATGACGGGGATGCCGCCGGACCACAGATCGTCGACGAACGATTGGAGACCAAGAACCGGACCCTTCGTGCAGAGTCCCTGTCGCCATCCGAGGGGATCGCTAGGTGGAATCCGAATCGGCGACTCGGGGGAGCGCAGGCAGCGAACGACAGCAGAGGCAACGCGAAGCCCGGCATGTATGGCCGCCTTCAGCCGATCTCGGTTCAGGTTTTGAACACGCCGAAGCTGAGCGCCGGGATAGTCCGGTGCACTCAGAGGCGCCACGGGATCCCGGATGGTCTCTACCGAAGCGCCGAGGAAGCGGGCGAGCCGGAACTCCACCTCTGGCAATAGACTGGCGTCCTTCTCGCACTCGGGCGCCCACCAGTCGGGTAGGACTACGTCCCGGATGAAATCCGACTTGAACCCGGCTGCCGCAGCGCGGTGCATCAGGTTTCTGTAGGTGTGTGCTGGCAAGTCCGCGAGTCCTCGAAGCGATTCTATGTCACAGGCCCGCACTTTGAAAATCCGGCGGAGGCAGGCCTCCTCAGGGCGCCAGGGCGCTGCAGAGAGATGCACGTGCGGTGCGCCGATCTGGAGACGGGATGAGAGCCAGATCAGGTGGTCTGGAGGTCTGGGGCGAACTAAGCGATGGGCGCGACCGAGGTGCTGGGCCGGGCTGCAAGGGCAGGGGCGCTGACGGTTCAGAGGCTATTTCTGCCCACGTTGTCGCGTCGCGATGCAGATCCCCAGCGCCCCGAGATGTCCGGTGCCGCCTCCTTGACCGAGCGGGCCGCCCTCGAACCCCGTTAGCAAGAAAGGCAGGAACTCCTCCAAGTTCCTGCCCGTGATGCGAACACGATTCATTTGTCCGGCCCCAGCGCCTTCCAGATCGCCCGTCGCTCGGCCGTGCTGAGCTTAGCCTGTACGAGCGGCACGGCCGTGTCCTCGTCGTAGATGGCGAGGCGGAAGCCGTGCTTGCCGCGGTAGATCCGCAGCGCCCGCACGTCCCCCTCCTTGAGCCTGATGGTCTGCGGGCGCGCCTTCATGACGGCCGCCTCTCCCGGTCATCCCCGAGCCAGAGTTCGGTAGCGGTGAGGAGCGGCTTCTGGCCGCTCTCCCGCAGCTTGAACTCCGATCGGTACCAGTCACGAACGCGCAGGAGCTTCCGTTCAACCGCACCGCGATCATTCCCGCCCGCGGCCACGGAGATGAGCCCCTCCTTGGCCGGGTCGACGATGGCGGCCTCGAAATCGAGGAGATCCACGCCGAGCCCATGTGGGTGAAGGTAGACCGAGCCCTGGACGCGGAGGACCGTGATCGGTTCGCCACCCGGGACAGCCATGATCTCTTCACGAACGGTGACGCACTCGTTCCGCCAGACTCGATACTGGCAGTCTGGCGCGAGCCGGAGCGCCGAATGGTCCGCCTGGAGAAGTCGAGGATTCCCTGGCGGCATGCGGCGGATCGGCTCGTCGTCCACAATGTAGTCGAAGGGCTCCGCCGGCGGCGAAACGGCGTATGGATCGTGGCGGATCATGACACTGCTTCCCCCGGCGAGCCCGCACCGGCCGCGACAAGGCCGGCGAATTCCTCGACTTCGAGACGCCGCTCAGGCGTGAGTCCTTGGGCAGCGCGGGTGAGCGCCTGCACGATCCCGAACCTGTTGGGCTCGGGGTCGGCCTCGTAGGCGTCGTAGACGGCCTGGGACATAGGACGCAGTTGCGGGTTGTTTTCGAGGAGTACCTGCAAGGCGGGCAACGCGGCACTAGGATCTTCGAAGGCATCCTGCCGGGCACGACGCAAGGTCGACGCGGCTTGCTCCCATTTCTCGGGCAGCAGCTTGAACGCCTCTGCCAGACGGCCATCGAGCGACTCGTTCTTGCGGCGGCGGTGGACCATGCGGAAGAGTTGTGAGGCGGCAGCCACCATGCCGTTCGTGCAGACCAGGCGCCATATCCAAGTGAGTATCGAGAGTGAACGAGAGCCCACTTCCGAGTTGGCGATGAGAAATCCATTCCGGTGACGGTCGGGTCCCCTGACACCGAGATCCACCTCGGCCAAGCTGACCACGGCGTACTGGCTGGACTGCGGCGTGAGATCGAGGCGGACGAACCGGAAGTCCTCCATCTGGCCGGGCAGAACGCGTCGAAGCGTCTCGAAGATCGGCAGGTCATCGATGGGGGCGTACGTCGGCGAGACGAAGGCGCGGAGCACGGCGTCGCCCGTGGCGGGTTCATCGGTCGCCCGACGACGCGCCCGGATCTTCCAGATACCGCTGCTTCGCTGGAAGCGGCGATTGATCTCCCCGGCGCGGTCAGCAGGAGCCACAAGATCGCTGGCGAACCAGCGGTCCCAACGAATGCCGAGAATGTTGGCAAGTTGCTGTCGGCTCCAGGTCGTGAGACTTAGCTGGCCCAGCCCCGGAGTGTCGATGAAGCCGTCGGTGGTCGCGCGCAGGCGCGAGAGCGGCAGCACCTGGTCAGGGAGAGCCAGGTCGGCCTGGCTGGTGACCTTGTCGAACACCTCGTCGAAGGTCTGCTCATCGGCGTGAGAATTGAAGAGAGCTGGCGGTGAAACGGACGAAACGGCGTCTGTGAACATGATGATTCTCCTCCCGGCACGAGGCCGGCGTCGTCGGAGCCCGAACCATTCGGGCGCCTACGAACAGGCGGGAGGAAGGAGAGGCCCAGGGACTCCAGCGAGGAATCCCTGGGCATTTTCGGACGGCAAGACGATCTGTCTTCACTGGACCACACCTGCTTCGGTCGGCCCATGACCGGCGCCGTTGGGCTTGCCATTCTTGAGCCGGTCGATGGCTCGGCTCGCCGCCGAGCGCGAGAGAGCACGAAGGTCCTGGATGCCGAGCTGCCCTAACAGCCAGACGTGAGCGTTTTCGGGCGCAATACCGCGTTCACCAGCGATTCGAAAGAGCAGCGCTCGCTGGGCACCAGACATCGCGCGGAACTCTGGCTCGGTGGCGGTCGGAAGATTGGATTCCCCGACAGGAGGAGAGGCGTTGTCGTTGGCTGGGCGAGCTGATGGGGGCGTGGGAGTGGCCGAGACTGCCGGCCGCGGGAATTGCTCGACTGGTTCGGAGGAGAGTTCCTCCTCGACCATATCGCCCAGCTCCTCAAGGGCGACAGTGCCGATATCGACCGCGTCTCTGAGTGCTCTTGCTTTGGCTCTGGTCTCGGCCATCCGGATGATGTGGGCCGCTATTCTGCGGTTCACATTGCCCGGATTGGCGTCACCGATCGCGGTGAACAGGCCCCGGTTGGTGCGGACCACCGCCGTGACGATGGCCACCGTGCCGTTCTCCTTGGTGGGCACCTGGACGAGCTTCGTGATGATGGAGCGGAGTCCCTCGTCATGTGCGAGCGCCAAGATGCCAGCGTACGTTGCGACCTCCTTCTGGCCGATCTTCCGGCCTTCCTTGTCGTGGATGTCAATCGTGGTGGTAAGCGGTGCGTGACTGCCGTTTGCGCGCATTGGAAAAGACCTGATCTTTCTCGCTGCCCCGAGCGCCATGCTCAGGGGAGCGGGACCGGTGCCGACCGGGGTGGTCAGCGGCGAGCCCGCGCCCTTGGTGCGTCTACGCGGCCTTCTGGCCGGGCGGGAAGATCTGCGACATGCCCAGTGCCTCGCGAATCTCCCGGTCCACGATGTCAGCCGGCCGTCCGTACCTTTCCGAGCTGATGCGCAGAAGCGTGTCCGGCACGTCACCTGAGACGGGTACTGGTGGGAGAGTACGCACGACCATCGGCCGTTGCAGCTCACCATGGCGGAGAAGGCGGAGCGCGAGGTGGTGCCGCCGCAGGCGGACCAGGTCTTCCGCTGACAGCTCGGGCGCGAACTCGCCAGAGATCGCCTTGGCATCGTCGGCGGAGAGCGAGAAAGCGCCGATGGTGCCGGCATTGCCCAAGATCGCAGCTCGCGTCTCGGGATCGAGCTGGGCGGCATGCTGGTGAGCCAGCGCGGCGCAGATGCCGAACTTCCTTCCCTCGGCGAGAAGTGTGAGGAACGATCTCGTCAGGTAACTCTGGAACTCGTCGGCAACAAGCAGGAACGGCGGCCGCTCAGCCGCATGCGCGGTTGCACGCGCGTGCGCGGCTAGGTCGAGCCCGGTCACGATGATGGCACCGATGAACTGGGCCGCGTCCCGCCCGATCCCAGAAAGGTCAACGACCAGGATGCGGCGGTGATCCATCACCTGTCGGAAATCCAGTCGCGGTGCCGCTTGGCCGACGATTCGCCGCACGACCGGCGAGGCCAGGGCGCCGAGCTTGTTGAGTACGGGCGCCGACACTTCGGCCGCGAACTGCTTGCCGAGAGCCGGGTATTCCTTGGCCCAGAACACGCGCACCACAGGATCGGTGACACGGGCGAGCGCGCGCATTCTGTAGTCGGCGTCAACCAGGAACCGGAGCAGCCCGAGCAGCGTGGCCGCAGGTGTGTCCAGGACGGCCAGAACCGCATGGCGGAGCACATGCTCCGAGCGAGGACCGAACAAGGTCGGCCCCCATAGGGTTCGGAAGATTTCGATCACGCCCGAAGCCACCAGCGCGCGCGAACTCCAGGCCAGCGCGCCTAGCAGATTGATGCCCACCGGCCGGCCGTTGTCCGCAGGTCGAAGGATGATGACTCGGTTCCAGTGGCGAGAGGGAAGGTTTTCGAGGATGCGCCAGAAGAGATCGCCGTGCGGGTCGATGAGAGCCGCGCCGAAGCCGGCGTCCACCGAGCGAACAAACAGGTTCTCAAGGAACGTCGATTTGCCCGTGCCGGTCTTGCCGACGAGGTAAATGGAGCGAAGCAGATCAGCCGGCTGGATGGCAACCAGCGCTCGCGGCGAGCGCGGATCATGGGTGGCGATGGGGATTGGTTGAAGATTGCTCATTCTCGTCTGGTTGAATTGGTCTGTCTTCGTCGACGCGAGGATGATCGGATGCCGTGCCATCGTTGACGTAATCTATGGTGGGACGTACCTTTGATGTGGAGGTTGTCAGCGCCATGGTCGTGAGAAGCGACGCTCTCGCGGTCAGGTGTTGGTCAGCGTCAATCGAGGTCCATCATGAGTCGAACATCAGCCGCCCGCCGGGTTCCTGCATCCGACTGGCATCATCACATCGCCATCGACCCGAAGATCCTAGGTGGCAGACCGGTTATCAAAGGAACGCGTGTCTCTGTCGCTGTGATAGTGAGCGGCTTGGCCGATGGCGGCAGCGTCGAGGATATCTGCCGCTCGTACGAGATCGACGAGCGAGACGTGCGTGCCGCGCTTGCCTTCGCGGCCGATAGCGTCGAGGGGGAGCGCGTTGTTACGCTTCCTCGTCGATGAGAATGTCCCGGTCGAGATCGGCCTTATCCTGGAATCTGCCGGCCACGACACCCTGATCGTCCGGCGTTCTCCTCTGGTGGGGTCATCCGACCGGGTGCTCTGGGCTCGCGCAGTGAAAGACGAACGCATCATCGTGACCCGCAACCATGACTTTCCCCTTGTGGGAGTGGTCGGAAAGCCGGGAGGCATCGTTCTCCTTCGGCCCGTGAGCAACAAGCCGTCTGTGGTAATCGGGCTGTTTCGTGACTTCTGGGCCGAGGCAGATCCGAGATCCCTCCCCGGCCATATCGTCGTCCTTCAGCCAGGACGCGTCCGGTCTCGGGCTCTGTAGCATGGGCACGCGCCGGCCTCTTCTCCGAGGCCGGCCTTCTTTTTGGAGAACGCTTTCCCGCGCGCCCGCGGCGCGGCCACCCCCACGGCGGGAGCGCCGAAACGCCCAGGTGGGGTTCGTTTCGCACGACCGGGCCAAGGTGCGGCCCGGGCGCGGGGAAAGTGAGGGTGAGCCAAGATGGCCCCGGCCCTCACCCCAAGTGTCCGGAGACGCCACGAAAAATGACTTTGAGTGCAGCCATCAGCACATGGCCGATGTCACCGCACGCGATGTGGTCGTCCCCGGGCAACTGAAGTGAGATCAGGTCCAAAGTGGCAGGCGCTCGACTTTGGCGGTGGACCAGACGGGCGCCATGATTCCGTGCTTTGCGACTGCTTCTTCGGCGCCGAACCAGAACAAGCCGCCGGCCTTCCCGCGGGTGGATTCCAAGCAGGCAACGCGCAATCGTGCCGTCCTCTTCTCGTCGGAGGCAACGGTGAGAATACGAACCGTATCTACGTCAAACCGTCGCAGATGTCCGCCCTGGCGCCACCATTCGAGATAGCCGGCGTATTTGCGACCAAGATACCCGACGGGCTCCGTGTTGCGGTCAACTTCGACCAGCAGTCCCTCAATGCCGCGGGGTCCATGACAGACGGCGAACCCATCAGCTTCGAGTGGCTGACGGCACAACTGGCTGGTGTTGGCCATCATTGCTACCGAGTCAGCGAGCCGGTCGCGGTCATGCTCCCAGGAGAGAAGAATGGAGCTCCCGTCCGCTTCGCACTTCATGCCGGCAAGGGATAGGGCGAAGCCGTTGCGCGCGAGCGTGTGGTCGAGAAACATCACCGAGCGTGAGGAGTTGGACCGAGTCGAGTGCGGCACCGTGCCCGGTTCCACATCCATCACCCGAGCCAGCTCAAGCGCACCGGCGCGCGAGAGCGCTAGGACTTGGGTTGGAGCCGGATCGGTCATGCGTCGTTGGAGCTGAAAACGCAGGACGGAACGGACTGCCTCAGCGGCTTCCACCTCGCCGTTGTCGATGCCGACCAAGGCGAGATCGGACACCGTGAGAAACCGGAGGGCGGCGAGTAGCGCCAACAACCGCATCGGCGCGGGCAGGGCCAGCAGACAAACGAGATCGGTTTTCGGAAAGGATTTGGTCATGTAGGGCTTGGGTGAGGATTCGATCGGCGAGGGCCAAGGCGCGGCGGAGCAGGAGTTCGTGCTTCATGCCGGCGAAGCGGCGCAATTCTGCTTGGTCGGGAAGGACCGGGTCTTTGGCCACCGGGTCCGGGAGGACGAGTTCAGGTCCGGCTCTGAGCAGCCACGGCCAGCGCTGGGTAGTGGCGACTGCTGTCGGATGCTCCCGGAGAAGCGCCAGCCGAATGGTGGCAATCGGCGCGACCATGGCCACGCGTATCTCCCACGGATCAAGCACGACGAGGGCAGCGGTCTGGCGGCGAGCCACGACGGCGGCCACGCGCGGTGTTCTCTTGGGTGGGGTTCGATACATAGGTGTGGTGGTCAGGGTTTCGGCTCGCAGCGCCGCAGATGCGGCATGACGAGGCTCGTAAAGTAGGCGGCGCGGGAGCGGCGGACATCTGCGGGCCGAAGGTCGAGCGCTTTCACCAACGCGTCGCGAATCACCTCAGGGGGAAGGATCTCGGCGGCGCGGCGGAAGAAGGCCATGCTCTTGTGATCACCCAGCTTGTCTGCCAGATAGCTGGCGGTTCGCTCGGCCGCTTGCCCATGGGCCGAAAGCCCTGCCCTTCCGGACTCATCCCAGCCGAACGAACGTTGACCAAGAACGTTTTCCATCCCGCTCCGTTCGTTCCCTTCTTCTTGCCTGACCGCTTCTCCTTTCCCCGTCGCCCCACCGTTCCCCGTGACGGGACGACTGCGGGAGTACAGCACGGCTGCGAGGCGGATGACGATTCCCGGCGAGTCGAGAAGCTGGGCAAGCTCTGCACCGGTGAGCGCGCAGTTGCGGCCGGCGCGAGAGAGGGTAATCTCAAGATCTCCGAGTTTCGATAGAGTCGGGTTGGTCATAGGTTGTCGGGAAAGTGTCGTCTCGCGGACTCCGCGAGGGCGGCGTTGAACCGGCCCATCGAGAAGGCGGCATCCTTTGCAACGGCCGCTGCGGACAGTGGGGCGCGCGCCACGAGTTCGTGCAGAGCCAGCGCCACAGCCTCAAAAGAATGACTGCGGTATCGACGCTGGACCGTCTGCTTGCCGTTCCGAAAGCTGGCCAGTTCGGGGAAGAAGCCGCTGGTGACGTGGTCGGCGAGCGCATCATCGTTGTCGCCGCGCAGGCAGCCAAGCAGCAGGCGTCGGCCAGCCGCGACGGGACGCTCGACAACAGGCATACCGAGGGCAGTTGCGAGTTGAGTCGCTTCCTCACGCAGAACACGCGCAATCGGTCCATCGAACCTGGGAACACCGAGAACGAGTATCGCGGGCCGATATCGGCGCAGGGACCGGGTGAGATGGCGCTTGAATGAACGGATTCGCGCTTCGTTGGTCGCAAACGAGATGAGATCCCAGGTGGCGAAGCTCCCGGGAGCCAAGCCCCAGCCGTCGACGACGGCATGGCCTGAGAACTGCGACGTCGCCACGATTACGAGCACGC
>Ga0181530_10002769_pt1 | contig 20382 bp, 22 predicted proteins | sample PEATcosm2014_Bin_42_FD_119769 | JGI IMG/M metagenome (GOLD analysis project Ga0181530, IMG submission 119769) | Peatland microbial communities from MTU Mesocosm Facility, Houghton, MI, USA - PEATcosm2014_Bin10_60_metaG | ecosystem: Environmental > Terrestrial > Soil > Wetlands > Peat | place... | reverse complement strand
CGTCTGCCCAATGTCGTATTCCGCCAGCCGCCGCCCCGCCGCGCGTCCGTATTCGATGTTCTTGCGCTCTTGTTCGATTGGAGCCCGCTTGCTCAGCACCCCTGTTTTCGCCAGCAACGGCGAGAGCAGCGCGGTTGAGTTTTCGAGCACGATGCTCTCATCCGCCAGCACCTTCGCGATCGCACCCAGCAGCGAGTCCGTATTGCGCGTGCCCAGCGAGAGCAGCAGCTTGGCCAGCCGCCAGTCCGGCTTGATGGAGGAGAAAATCTGCTTGTGCTTGACCTGCCCCGCCATCACCGCGCGGGTGACGCCTGCGGCTTTGAAAGTTTCGATGAGCTTCGACAGCTCGCCCAGAGAAAGCCAGTGAACGGAAGCCGCGCCGTGCGACTCAATCTCGGGAGAAGTTTCTTCTTTGATGGCGGCGACGACGACGTCATAACCCTGCGCCCGCGCCGCATCCAGCACGAGAAAAGGAAACTTACCATTACCGGCAATGAGTCCAAGACGTGTCATCGGCAGGAACCACTACTTAATCACTCCACGCTCCGATGCCTCGATAAACCGGATCAGCATCTCCACATCTTCCCCGCAATTTCCTTCCGCCTTCATCTTTTCCAGCGCCTGCGAAGTATTCAGCTTCGACGCGAGCAGCAGGCGATACGCATGATGAATCTTCCCGATCCGTTCCTTCGTGAATCCCCTCCGCTCCAGGCCCACCGCATTCATGCCATAGGCGTGCGTCCCGCGCTCGGCGGACGTCTTCGAAAAGGGCAGCACATCGCGCGTAATCGTGGTGCCTCCGCCGATAAAGGAATGCGCGCCAATCCTCACAAAATGGTGCACCGGGCAAAGCGCCCCCACCGTCGCCCAGTCTTCGACAATGACGTGCCCGCCCAGCGTGGCCGCGTTGGCCATGATGACGTGGCTCCCAACTTGGCAGTCGTGCGCGATGTGGACGTATGCCATGATCAGGTTGTGGTCGCCCATCCGCGTGCATCCTCCGCCCTTCACCGTGCCGCGGTTGATGGTGACAAACTCGCGGATCTGGTTGTGGTCGCCGATTTCCAGCCGCGTCGGTTCGCCCGCATAGCTGATGTCTTGCGGCGCCAGCCCAATCGAAGTGAAGGGAGAAAACCGGTTGTCCGCGCCGATTTTCGCCGGACCTTCCATCGCCACGTGCGAAATAAGATGGCAGCCCTCGCCCAGTTCCACCTCGGGCCCGATCACACAATAAGGCCCAATCGTGCACGAAGGATGGATCCTGCTTTTCGGATCGACAATAGCAGTCGGATGGATAGACATTTGTAATTGGTGATTTGTAATTTGCAATCTGGGTTGGCAACGCCAGGATTCAATCCAAATTACAAATTACAAATTGGAAATTACAAATTCCCCCCGCTCGCCTGCCTTGGCACCAGCCGGCAAGTCACTGTCGCCTCCGCCGCCACTTTGCCGTCCACATACGCTTTGCCTTCCAGACGCGCCGCTGTGATCCGCCAGGCTTTTACGCAAACTTCAATCCGCATCTGGTCTCCCGGAACCACCGGACGCCGGAAGCGCGCCCTCTCGATTCCCGTGAACACCATCAGCATCTCGTCCCGGTTCGGCACCTCCTTCAGCAACAGCAGTCCGCCCGCCTGCGCGATCGCTTCCACAATCAACACCCCCGGCATGATCGGCTTGTCCGGAAAGTGCCCCTGAAAAAAAGGCTCGCCGATAGTCACGTTTTTCACCGCGACAATGCTCTTCGTCCGCACCAGCTCGATCACCCGGTCGATCAATAGAAATGGATAGCGATGGGGCAGGAGCTTGAAGATATCGCCAATCTCCATCCCCGTTTTCTCTGGCGCCGCTGCCGGTGTCGCCGCGTCTGCCGCACTCTGATTGTTGTCTGTCATGTCAATTTGCCCAAGGCGAAGATTATACTGTAGCCTGCGCTTGCCTGACAGACGCTCCCCTCAGTAACCACTTCGATGTGACGCCCGCTATAAACTCCCCCACCCTCCACGCCGATAAACACTCCAGGAGCCTTTTAATCATCGGGCCCCGGAGCCCATTCATGTATTCGCCCGACGCCGAGCCCTCTGCCCCCGCTCCCGCCGCACCCGATCGCCGCCGCCATCGTCGCTACACCGTGCAGGTCCAAATCGAAATCCGCCAGGAAGGCACCGACGTCCCCGTGCGCCTCGTCACCACCGACCTCAGCCGCGGCGGCTGCTACGTCGAGCTGCTCGTGCAGTTCCCCGTCGGCACCCGCCTTCGGGCCACACTCTGGCTCGACCAACAGCCCATCGTCGTCCGTGGCCTCGTCGTCACCCGTCATCCTCAATTCGGAAACGGCATCATGTTTGTCGAATTCGAAGGTCCCGCCGAGCAACTCCTCGGCCGCTACCTCGACGCCATTACCAACTAGAACATTTCACGTCCTGCCGGTGGAGTGCCGAACGTCCCCGCTCCGTCGGACGGGCACGGTCCCATCACATCACTTTTTACCCCTGACTCTCCACCAGCCGCGTACCGGAACCCTGAATCCGTTCTAGAATAGCGGCAGCATGCGGACGATCTTTCAGTGGAACGTGGGCTCTCGCACTTTCGAGTTAGGGCGGCGCACCCTGATCATGGGCATCTTGAATGTCACTCACGATTCGTTTTCCGATGGCGGATCCTGCCTCGATGCCGGTAGGACCGTCGCCCGCGCCGAACAGATGCTCGACGAAGGCGCGGCGATCATCGACGTGGGCGGCGAATCAACTCGGCCCGGAGCCGTCGGGGTTTCCGAGGAAGAAGAGCGTCAGCGCGTGCTGCCCGTAATCCGCGATTTGAAGTTCCGGCGGCCCGACGCCCTGGTCAGCGTCGATACCTACAAGGCCAGCGTAGCCCAAGCCGCCGTCGAACTGGGGGCGGAGATCGTCAACGATGTGAGCGGATTCCGCTGGGACCCGAATATGGCAAAGACCCTCGCCACACTCAAAGTGGGAGCTGTCCTGATGCATACCCGCGGCCGGCCCGACGAGTGGCCGTCGCTCCCTCCCATCGGCGATTCCTTACTCATTGTGAAGCGCGATTTGCGCGAGTGGGCCCAGGCGGCGACCCTCGCCGGCATCAAGCGCGACCGAATCGTGCTCGATCCCGGCTTTGGATTCGGCAAGCGCTTCGAGGAGAATTATCCGCTGCTCGCCCACTTCGACGAATTGCAGAAGATGGGATTTCCTCTTCTGGCAGGTGTGTCGCGAAAGTCGTTTATCGGCCGAACCCTGGCGCGTTATGGCCAGGATGCGGACGTTGCCGACCGGCTCAACGGCACCCTGGCTGCGGAAACGGCGTTGATCCTGAAAGGGGTGCACATCCTCCGCACCCACGATGTGCACTCCGCCGTGGAAGCCGCGCGCGTGGCCGATGCCATTGTCGCCACCGGAGGTTAGTGTAGAGACGGGGCGTGCCCCGTCTCCTGCCGCGGAACCCGACGACCCAACCCGAGTCTCCACGGGGAATTTAGACGTCCATCACTGACACACCCTAGCCCCTTCGCCGGTCTGCGCCGTCATTGTCACCGCCGGCAGCCGGATTTCAAATACCGCTCCGCCTTCCGGCCGGTTGTAGCAGGTGATTTGTCCCTTGTGGTCCTGGATCACCCCGTAGGCCGCGCTCAGCCCCAGGCCGGTGCCTTTGCCCACCGGTTTCGTGGTGTAGAAAGGATCGAAAACGCGCTCCGGATTGCGTAGCCCCGGCCCGGAATCGGCGAACTGCACCACCACTTCGTTGTCTTCTCGCCAAAGCGAGACCTGCAGGCGCCCGCCCCCCACCTCCCGCAATGCGTCCACCGCGTTCTCCACGATCTGAAGAAAGGCTTGCAAAAGCTGGCTCGCGTTGCCCAGCACGCGAGGCAAGGGATCGCTGCTTTCCACCGTCAGGCTGATCTTCTTGTTTTCCAGCTTGAATCCCTCCATCTGGATCGCGCGCTGCAAAAGAGGCTTCAGTTCCAGAGGGCTTTTCTCTCCCGGAGTCTGCTGCGCGAAGCTCAGCAGATCGTTCACCAGCTCTCGCGTGCGCCGCGCCTGCTGCCCGATCTTCTGCGCACTCGACATTTGCTCCCGGCTGAGGTTGCTGCTCGCCGCCATGCGCTCCGAACTGCTCAGGATGGCCGCCAGCGGAAACCCCAGTTCGCTCGCCGCCAACGCCACCAGTTCTCCCAGCGAAGCCAGCTTCGCTTGTTGCACCACTCTTCCTTGCAGCCGTTGCAGGTTCTCCAAACTCTGGTGCGAATGATCGAGCAGCTGCCGCAGCCTTCGGTCCAGCAGATGCTGTTTCAGAAAAACAAAAACTGCCAGCACCGCCACCCCGCTCATCGCCACCACAAATCGCACCCGGGCCAGATAAGGACGGTCGCCGCTCAGGAACAACGCCCAATACCCCATCACCGGCAAAGACAGCAGCGCGAGTTGCGCCAGTTGAATCGTCACGGGACGGCTGACGCCCGTAGCCGAGGGCATCGTCTCCGTGTCCCCCAGCCTGCGCCGCCCCGCGATCCCCACCCACAGAAACGCAAGCGCTGCCGCGACGAACATCACATCGTAGATTCCGCCCGTCTTGTAGGTGCGGCGAATCGCTGCCCCATTCATGACTTCCGAGGAGAATGTGTAGAAAACGCTGGCAAAAAAAATGTTGCGATAGAGCTCGCGCCACGGCCCGGAATTGCTGAAGAATGCCGATGCCGACACCACGATCAGGGCCACTCCTTCGACGCCGTACAGCAGGTCCCAGCGCACCCTGAACACGGAGATATCGGGGACAACGTATTCGTCGGGAATAACGAAGAAGGCGTAAACCACTACCCACCACACCAGCAGCATGAAGATGTTCAGCGCGCTGGCCCATATTCCTTCGCCTTCGTTTGCCCGATAGGGGCGAATAGTCACCGCCGCCATGATGGGGACTATATGGAGAAATAGAACGATGTCCCCCGGAAAACCGAAGTGCATCGGCCGGCGAATCACCACTTCCAACCACGCGTAGAAGGCCTGGTTGCAACCCCATAGCGCCATCCCCGCCGCCATTAGGCCCCAGAGCAGCCGCGGATGTCCACGGCTGTCAACGGCGTTCCTGACCGACACTATGCAGGCAGCAACGATCACCGCCAGTGGAACCAGGTTTCCCATGGCCACGCGAAAGAAGGGCCTGGGAAACACCACCGGAGCCAGCGCAAAAGCCACCAGCAGTCCGGCTCCCCCGAGGAGCGGCAAGATTTTGCGCCAAGGCACCACGCTGCATCATACGACGTTCCCGGCCAGATGTTTAGATGACGCGCTGGTTACCTGTTGTCACTACAGTAAGCTTCCAGGCTGCGGAATGACTCCGACTCACATAGGTTGTTGGAAGGGGAGCGGCTTCCCAGGCGCCGGAAAACACTCCCGGTCTTAACTCTGTTTTGAAGGGGAGCGGCTTCAGCCGCGCCGTATGTCTTTCAAAATTAGCCGACCCTTTAGAAAATGGGCATGCAATATCGAAGTCTGCCGCACCTCTCCACCGGCTGCCGGCAACTGCTAAAATTGCCAATTATGCCATTCCCCGCCAATCGCCTTCGCCGTTTGCGCCGCACCGGAACATTGCGTGCCCTCGTCCGCGAGACCCGCCTCTCGCCCGAGTCTTTCGTCTATCCACTTTTCGTCTGCCCCGGAACTGGCATCCGCAAGGAAATTCATTCCATGCCGGGCGTCTTCAACCTTTCGGTCGACGAACTGGTTAAAGAAGTCCGCGAGGCGCATTCCCTCGGAGTCTCGTCGATCATTTTGTTCGGCCTGCCCGAGACTAAAGATGAAGTCGCCACCGGCGCCTGGGCCGAGGATGGCATCGTCCAAAAAGCGGTGCGCGCCATCAAGAGCGAAGTCCGCGACGTCCTGGTCATCGGCGATGTTTGCCTGTGCGAGTACATGTCGCACGGCCATTGCGGCATAGTTAAGGTTAACGAAAAAGCGAACGTCAAATCAGCCCCGCCATCGCCAGCCGCGGCCGCCGAGTACGAGATCCTGAACGATGCGAGCCTCGAGTTGCTCGCCCGCACCGCCGTTTCTCAGGCCCGCGCCGGCGTCGACATCATCGCTCCCTCCGACATGATGGATGGCCGCGTCGGCGCCATTCGCCGCGCCCTCGACGACGCCGGCTTCACCAATACGCCAATCCTCGCCTACGCCGCCAAGTTCGCTTCCGGTTTCTATGGCCCCTTCCGCGAGGCCGCGCAATCCGCCCCCCAGTTCGGCGACCGCCGCTCCTACCAGATGGATCCCGCCAACCTTCGCGAGGCCATGCGCGAAATCGAATTGGACGTTGAAGAAGGCGCGGACATGATCATGGTCAAGCCCGCCATGCCCTATCTCGATGTGATTGCCGCCGCCCGCGCGCGTTTCGACCTTCCGCTCGCCGCCTATCAAGTCTCGGGAGAGTTCGCCATGATCGAAGCCGCCGCCCGCAACCAGTGGATCGAACGCGAGCGCGTCATCATGGAATCCCTAATCTGCATCCGCCGCGCCGGCGCCAGCATCATTCTCACCTACTACGCCAAGGAAGCCGCCAAACTCCTGGCCTAGCTTTCGAAACGAATGCCAGGGGGCCTCACGTCTCGCGTTTGAGAAGTGGGCCGCGGCGCGCATGTAATCTCAGCCTTCCATCCGATACGCCATTCGCACCAGTGTTCTTTCCGCATAGGGAACGTACAGCAAAGCAGCCGTGGCCGCGAACGCCAGTCCCACTCCAATCCACGGCAGCAGCAGAAACGGCGCGATCGCCCAGAGTTCGTCCAGCGCCAGAACAAATGGGAAGAGCCGCCCGAATGTCCCCGCCAGCTTGCGGAAATCGAACCCCACCGCCGACAGCAAATAAAATCGCAGCGGAATCCCCACCGCTCCCGTCACCAACACCGCGCCCGCGATCACGAGCGCTCTCCGGCCCGGCAGAAAGCCGCTGGCCACCTGGTCCGCCTCGCGCAGATGCGCAAGTCCGCTCACATAAAAGATGAGATACATCGCCTGAATCAGCGCGAAAAGCGCGCGCACCAATCCCCGCCGCGGCATGGGCACATGCAGCTCGGGATGCAGCGCAGGCTCGCGCGCGCTTTTTGCCGGATCATCGTCCTTCGCGCCGATCGTCTCGACCGGAGCGACAAAGCGGTATCCGCGCCGGGCAAGCGTTTCGACAAAGCGCGGGTTCGATGCGGAATCGCCCAGCGCCTCGCGGATCTTGTTCACCGCCGTATTCAGTCCGTGATCGAAATCCACAAATGTGTCGGCGGCCCAGATGGTTTCGCGCAGCGATTCCCGCGTCACCATTTGTCCCGCATTTTCGACCAGCACCCGGAGCACTTGAAACGGCTGTTCCTGAAGCCGTATGCGAGCGCCGTTCTTGCGCAGCTCCCCGGCCGCCAAGTCCACTTCAAATACGCCAAAGCGCAGCAGCCTTGCTTCGCGGTTGGAGAAAGGCATCGGCATAACGGTGCGCCCGTAGTGTACACCGTGAATAAGTCGTCGGTCGTTGGTCGTTCGGAATGATTTGCCTGCTCGCGACCAACTACTAACGACAAAAGACTAACGAACAGCGACTGAAAAAAGCTACAATAGCCGCGTGAACTCCCCCCTTCCAGCGAAGCCGGCAGCCGGCAGCGACGATCCCAACACCCACCATCATCACCGCCATTCCATCTACGCCGCCGAAGCCACCGGATTGCTGCTTATGGCGGTCCTTCTGCTCATCGTCACTATCATCCGCTACTGGCGGTACATCCCGTGGACCGCCCACTGAAGCTGACCGCTCGTGACCCGCTCGTCGTAGTCGTCCTCGGCCCCACGGCCAGCGGCAAAACGGCCCTGGCGCTCTCCATCGCACGCCGCTTTCACGGAGAAATCGTTAACTGCGACTCGGTCGCCATGTACCGCGAGTTTGAAATCGGCACCGCCAAGCCCACCGCCGCCGAGCGCGCCGAAATCCCGCATCACCTCCTCGATTGCGCCGATCCCCGCTCCGAAGTCACCGCCGGAGAATACGCTCGCCAGGCGCGCCAGATTCTCAGCGAGATCGGGCGCCGAAAAAATTTCCCCATCGTCACCGGAGGCACCGGACTCTATCTGCGCGCGCTCCTCGAAGGACTGTTTCCCGCTCGCCAACGCGATGGATTCTTGCGCAATGAAGATCTGCGCAAAGAATTGCGCGCTCGCGCCCAGAGGTTCGGCCCTGAGCACGTGCATCGCATCTTGCGGCGGCTCGACGCGGCGGCCGCCGCCCGAATTCACGCTAACGACCTTTCCAAAGTAATTCGGGCGATCGAGGTCTGCATCGCTGCGCGCAAAACCTCTTTCCGAACCTCCATCCGAAATATGACCGGACTTTGGCAGCAGGGACGCGACCCCCTGCAAGGCTTTCGCATTCTCCGTCTCGGACTCAATCCCGAGCGCGAACTTCTTTACGCCCGCATCAACCAGCGCGCCGCGAACATGTTTGGCGAAAGAAGGCTTGACGAAAGTCGCACGGGCGGCGGCCTGATCGCCGAAACCGAGAATCTTCTCGAAAAATATGGAAGCGAAGCACGTCCGCTAGCCTCGCTCGGATACAAGCAGGCAGTTCAATTCTTGCGCGGCGAACTGGATCGCACCAAAGCCATCGCCACGGCCCAGCAAGCGCATCGCAACTATGCCAAGCGCCAGATCACCTGGTTCCGTCGTGAACCGGACGTACATTGGCTCAAAGGCTTCGGCGACGATCCTGCCATCCGGGCGGAGAGCATCGCAATCATCGAACAGCAAATCTGAAAAAGTGGAGCGACGGGCGTCCCCGCCCGTCCGCAGAAACTTTCGCGCCCCATCCGCACGACGTTCCCGCCCATTTTTGCTATTGTCATTGCATGTCCCGGCGTCTGCTGCCGATTCTTCTTCTGCTAATTGCGCCTCTCTGCTTCGCCAAAGACAAGAGCAAAGACCGCTTTCTTCCCCCCGGCCCCATCCATCTCGACAAGTCCGGACGGAAGTGGGCCTCCAAGACCTTGCGCAAGATGTCGCTCGAAGACAAAGTCGGCCAACTTTTCTCTATTCGCGTCAAAGCGCAGTTTTTCAACGACGCCGACCCCGCCTACGTTCGCCTGCGCGAAAACATCCACAAATATCGCGTCGGATCGCTGGTGCTGACCGTTCCCGTGGACGGCCCCTTGATCCTCAGGACCCAGCCCGACGTTGCCGCCGAGTTGCTCAACCGCCTGCAAAAACTGTCTCAGTTGCCTCTCATCGTCACCGCCGATTTCGAGCGTGGCCTGTCCATGAGGCTCACTGGCGCCACCGCCTTTCCCCACGCCATGGCCTTTGGCGCCGCCGGAAAAAGCGAAAATGCCGAGGCTTTCGGACGCATCACCGCGCTCGAGGCCCGGGCCGTCGGCGTCCATTGGAATTTCTTTCCCGTCGCCGACGTCAATTCCAATCCCGCCAATCCCATCATCAACACCCGTTCTTTTGGAGAAGACCCGCAGCAGGTCGGCGACCTCGTGGCTGCCTACATCCGCGGCGCCCACCAGGGTGGCATGTTGACCACCGCCAAGCATTTTCCCGGACACGGCGACACTGCCACCGATTCTCATCTCGGCATCGCTCAAGTCCGAGGCGACCGCGCCCATCTCGATGCCGTCGAGCTTCCTCCGTTCCGCCGCGCCATCGCCGCCGGCGTCGATGCCGTCATGGTCGCGCACGTCACCGCCCCCGCTCTCGATCCCGAACCCAACCGCGTCGCCACAACCTCCAGCGCGATTGTCGATGGACTGCTCAAGGAAGAAATGGGATTCAAAGGCGTCGTCGTCACCGACGCTCTCGACATGGCCGGTTTGACCCGCCTCTACGCCAAGAACATCGGCCGCGCCGCCGTCGAATCGTTCAAGGCCGGCAATGACCTGCTCGTCATTCCCGTCAATCTGGATGCCAGCTATCGCGCCATGCTCGAAGCCGTCCGCAGTGGCGAGATCGATCGTCCCAGCCTCGACCGCTCCGTGCGCAAGATTCTCGAACTCAAAGCTTCCCTCGGCCTCCACAAAGCGCGTTTGGCCGACCCCGCTCAACTCTCGAGCCTGATCGCCAAACCCGAGAATCTCGCCACGGGCCAGCGTATTGCCGATGAAGCCATTACCCTGGTCCGCGACGACGCCAAGCTCCTTCCGCTGAAGCCTTCCGAGACTTCCGCTGGAACTGCCGAGCCCGCGCTTCCGTATCAGTATCAGGCAGTACCCGAGGCGAGCGGCCGCCTGATCGTGGTGATTTTTTCCGACGACCTGCGCACCGACTCCGGACGTATGCTCGAACAGCAAATCCAATCCCGTGTGCCTGACGCCCGCATCCTCTACGCCGACGCCCGCTCCGCCGCCGCCATGCAGCCCTCGGTGGTCGAAGCGGTCGATGCCGCCGACCGCGTCATCGCCGCCGTCTACGTGGTCCCCACTGCCGGTAAATCCGTGCGTGCCGCCTCAGGAGCTTTGAAGAATTCGGTCGCCATGGATGATGCTACGGAATCCTTGCTCACCGCGGTCCTCGACCACGCCGCCCAGCGTACCGTGGTCCTGTCCATGGGCAATCCATATTTTGTGCGCGATTTTTCGGCCATCCAGACCTATCTTTGCGCCTTCTCCAATGCCACCGTCTCCGAAACCGCCATAGTCAAGGCGATCTTCGGCGAGATTCCCATCGGAGGCCATCTGCCCGTCACTATTCCCGGCGTCGCATCCCGAGGCGAGGGCCTCGAACGCCCCGCCCAGCCCAGTTCAACTCCACCCATCCCAGGAGGTTTTTCCAATGTTCAACCGAAAAACGATCAACCCAAAGACGATTAGCCAAAAAATATCGAAGTTCAGCCCCACCATGTTCCGCCGTGGCGTGATCGCAAAGCTGTCCGTCGGCGCGCTCGTCGCCGCCCTCTGCGCCTTGCCTGCTTGCAGCATCGACACCCACGACAAAGACAAGAATGGCGCGAAACGCGTTGACATCCAGTCTCCCTTCGGAGATATGCATGTCAGCGAGCAAGCCGATTATCATGACACCGGCCTCACGCTCTATCCCGGAGCAACGCCCGCTCCCAAAGACAACAGCGAAGACTCGAAGAGCGCCAATGTGAATATGTCGTTCCCAGGCTTTTCTTTGAAAGTCGTGGCCGCCGAGTTTCTCTCCGGCGACGCTCCCGGCAAACTCATCGCCTACTACAACAAAGAGCTCCAGAAATATGGCAGCCCCATTCGTTGCGATGGCGCTTGGGCTGGCAATCAGGTGAATGCCAAGCCCGGCAAGGGTGACGATGATGGCTCTAAGCCCGTTACCTGTGACAATGGCAACGACGGTAAGTCGGTCGAGGTGACAGTTGGAGACTCGGGCAAAAAGATGGTTGTGCACCCTGGCTCTTCTGAGCCCGGCTCCGTGGAGTTGAAGGTCGGAACCGAGTCCAACCAGCACATTGTATCCGTGAAGCCAAACAACCAGGGGGCCCGCTTTGCCCTGGTGTATGTGCGCACCCACACCGGCAAGGACGACAGCATCTGAGGAATGCATCGGGTCATCGGGGGATCGGATCATCGGGTGATCTTTTCCCGGCCCGCAGTTTCGATGGCCCGATCACCAGATCGCCCGATTGCCTTGATCGCCTTGCTCTCCGGGTTGTTTGTGCGCTAGCTTCAAAGACGTGGATCACTCCTGCCAACAATGTGGCGCCACGGTCGAGGACGGCCGTCCCTTTTGTTCGCAATGCCGCGCCCCTCAAATCCGCGTGCAGATCGCCGTTCCAGAGGCCGAGACTCCCTCTGAAATCCAGGCTGTAGAAACGGGCCTTGCCCCGCCTCAGCCCCGCCCAGCCGCGTCCGCCACCACGCTGGACCGCCGTGCTGCCGTTCGCGCCGCGCTCAAGGCCGGCGTCCTCGGCGTTTTTATCGGCATGATCCCTGTTCTCGGCATCGTGCTGACCGGCTCGCTCGCCGTCTATTTCTACCGCCGCGAACGTGGATCCGTGCTTACCGCCGCTCTTGCGTCGCGTTTGGGAGGAGCCGCTGGAATCGTGGCCTTCGCCATCAACGCGCTCTTGATCGTCATCCGGGTTTTTGTTTTCCATGCCCAGCAGGAATACATCGATGTCATGCTGAAATTCGTGCAAAAATTCGGCGCCAACCCCGCCGACCCCAACGTGCAAGCCAGCATCCACGACCTGTTCACTCCCTCGGGCCTGGCGTTCACTTTCTTTTTTGGCATGATTTTCGCCTTGGCCCTCGCCTCCATCGGCGGTGCCCTGGCCTCCCTGTTCATGCGCCCCCGCCAACCCCGCCTGTGATTTAGCCGCATTCGGCGCGGCTTTCCCACTCGCCCTTGCCCTGATTTTCCCCACAGGATATGATGCAGCGTTTATGACTTCACGTTCCCCACGCCATTCCGCCGGACTCCAACCCACGTCCCAGCTCATGTCGGCTTCCGAAATCGAGCGCACCCTCGTCCGGCTCGCCCATGAGATCGTCGAGAAGAACAATGGCTCCGAAGATCTCGCCCTCGTAGGTATTCGCCGCCGCGGAGTTCCCCTCGCCGAGCGCATCGCCAAGATCATTCAGCGCATCGAAAAGAAGCCCGTGCTCGTCGGCACCCTCGACATCACTTTCTATCGCGACGATCTTTCCACTCTCGACGTGAAGCCCGTCGTCCACCCGACCCAGCTCGAAATCCCCATCACCGGCAAGTCGGTCGTGCTCGTCGACGACGTGCTCTACACCGGCCGCACCACCCGCGCCGCCATGGACGCCCTGTTCCGTTCCGGCCGTCCGCGGCGCCTGCAGTTGTGTGTGCTGATCGATCGCGGCCATCGCGAGTTGCCCATCGAGGCCGCCTTCGTGGGCCGTATCGTCCAAACCACCGAAAATCAGATTGTTGAAGTCACCCTTTCCGAGGTTGATGACACGGAGAAAGTTTTGCTTTTGGAAAGACAGCAGGTCAATTTGTAATGTGCGATTTGTAATTTGTAATTGAGAGTCGTGGTTTTTAAATCACAAATTACAAATTGGAAATCAGAAATTAACTATGAATCCCGCGCCTGGTTCCTTACTCGGCATTGAACACCTGGACGCCTCTGAGATCCTCAAACTCCTGCGCTTCGCCCGGCGCATGACTCCGGCCAAGCCCCGCCCGCTGCTCAAAGGCAAGCGCGTCCTTCTTCTTTTCTACGAAGCTTCCACCCGCACCCGCAGCTCGTTTGAAATTGCCGCCAAATCCCTCGGCGCTTACACCGTCCTCATCCAGGCCATCGGTTCCAGCATTGAGAAAGGCGAGTCGCTCCTTGATACCGGATACACCGTGCGCGCCGTCGGCGCCGACATCATCGTCATCCGCCACCCCAACGCCGGCGCGCCCCACCTCATGGCCCAGCACCTCGACATTCCCGTCATCAACGCCGGTGACGGACTCCACGAACACCCCTCGCAGGCGCTTCTCGATGCCTACACCATCCTGCGCAACAAGAAGTCCTTCAAAGGCCTGCAGGTCGCGATCGTCGGCGACATTTTTCACAGCCGTGTCGCCCGCTCCGCCTGCCACTTGTTAAGCAAATTCGGCGTGAAGATCGTTCTCTGCGGACCGCCCGAACTTCTCCCCGACATCGCCTCCACCATCGCGCCCGGCGTGCGCGTTACCCGCCACCTCGAAGACGCCCTGCGCGGCGCCGATGTCGTCATGCTGCTTCGCGTCCAGAAAGAACGCCTCGCGGGACTCAACATCGACCAGGCCGACTACATCGCCCGCTACCAGATGAATTCCGCCCGCTTGAAGCTGGCCCGGAAAGATGCCATCCTTATGCATCCCGGCCCCATCATTCGCGGCCTCGAGCTCACCAGCGAAGTCGCCGACGGCGTCCAGTCGCGCATCCTCGAGGAAGTCCGCAACGGCGTGCCCACCCGCATGGCGATCCTCGCCCGCGCCATAGGAAAACTAAGATGACAACCGCCGAAAGAAACCGTGCCAGCCGCCCCGCCGCCAGCCTGCTGATCAAAGGCGGACATCTCATCGACCCCGCCGCACGCATTGACGCGCCCATGGATGTACTGCTCAAAGACGGCCGCGTCGTTGAAGTCGCCGCTCCCAACAAAATCAAAGGCGCCGCCGACCGCAAATTCGATGCTCGCGGATTAATTGTTGCGCCCGGCTTCATCGATCTCCACGTCCACCTGCGCGAGCCCGGCCAATCCTACAAAGAGACCATCGCCACTGGCACTGCCGCCGCTGCCGCCGGAGGATTTACTTCCGTCTGCACCATGCCCAATACCTCTCCCGTCGTCGATTCGGTCGAGTGGGTCGAGTGGCTTCGCCAACCCGAACGCGGCGCCGTCGTCAATGTATTTGCCATCGCCGCCGCCACCCGCCAGAGCAAAGGCGCCGTGCTCACCGATTTCCGCGCTCTGCAATCCGCCGGAGCCATCGCCGTCTCCGACGATGGCCGTCCCATCCTCGATGACAACACCATGCGCGAAGCTCTCGCCCTCGGTGGGGAACTGAATTTCCCAGTCGTGCAACACGCCGAGGATACCCGCATGACCGAGAATTGCTCCATGCACTTCGGCGCTCGTTCCTTTCGTCTGGGATTGCGCGGCATGACTGCGGCCGCCGAAGCCTCCATCGTCGAACGCGATGTCCAGCTCGCCACGCGCATTCCCAATGCCCGCCTCCATCTCGCCCATCTTTCCACCGCCGACGCTCTCAAGAGTGTCCGCCGCGCCCGGCGCGCCAAGGTCCGCGTCACCGCCGAAGTCACGCCCCACCATTTCACCCTCACCGACGAAGACATGCGCGACTACGACAGCAATTACAAGATGAATCCCCCGTTGCGCTCTCCCTCCGATCGCGAAGCCATCCTCGCCGCCATCGCCGACGGAACCCTCGACGCCATCGCCAGCGATCACGCTCCCCACGCCGCCCAGGACAAGCAGATGGAATTCGAGCGCGCCGCCTTCGGCATCACCGGCCTCGAAACCGCTCTGGCCCTGGCCGTCACCCGGCTCCATCGCGACCAGCGCATTCCGCTCGCCCGAGTCGTCGAACTCTTCACCGCGGGTCCCGCCCGCTGCTTCGGTCCACGCGGTCGCGGCTCGCTGGTTCGCGGCTCCGTCGCCGACGTCACCCTTTTCGATCCCAAAAAGAAGTGGACCTTCGATGCCTCGAAGTCCCTCTCCAAGTCGAGAAACACCCCCTTCGACGGCTGGCAACTCACGGGAAAAGTCGTGGCCACGATCGTCGCAGGAAAGATCGTTTACGCGGCTTAGAACTGCGTAGGGACAGCCGCCCTCGGCTGTCCAGCCGTGCGAAGCTCGGCAAACGTCGCCGGTGCGAGCACGGAAGATATTCCCTACGAGCGTGTTTTGGGAAGGGCACGGCTTTTCAGCCGCGAAGCGGCACAAGCACGCAGCCCACGGCGTAAGCCGTGGGTCTTACGCGCTCTTGATCAGCGGGTTCCCGGGAGAAGTAAACTCGGCGCGATGCAGCTTGGCGGTGAGGCGTTCTTTGTCGTTGGATGCGGTCGCTGCGGCCAGACGCTTGCGCAGCTTGGCGATCTTTTCGGCGCGGGTGCGGCGCCGGCGAATTTCCGGACGACGGCTCGGTGCGGACATAATGTTCTCCTTATTGTTCAGCGGATCGGTTCGGTGAATTCACGAGTTGCAGATAAGGCGACTTCTTGCACTCGTGCCAAGCTCCAATTATAGGGTTGCGGGCCGTTGCTGGCAAAGAGAGCGGGCACGTCAGCCCCGGCCTCCCGCTCACGTCGTTACTATCACGCCCGCGCACGGAGCCTTGCTGGCTCGGTGGTAGCTGTGACGCACTCCCGAATCAAAGTACACTGCGTCTCCCGATTCCAGATCGAATGTCTCCGATCCGATCGTGAGTTCCAGCTTCCCAACGATCAGATACAGCAATTCCACTCCCGTATGCTGGTGCGGCCGCGCCTTTCCCGGCGAGGTGGGCTCAAATTCGGCATAGAAAGCATTCAGCTTGCGCTCTGTTGCCTTGAAGTCCAGACTCTCGAAGTGGTACGCAATGCTGCCTCCGCCCGGGTTTTCGGGAAAGCGCAAGCGCTCCTTCTTGCGCGCAATGGCCACCACATGGCGCTTGCGCTCGTCGGTAAAGAAATAGTCCAGCCCCACCCCGAAGACCATCGCAATTCGCAGCAGCGTCGGCAGTGTGGGAAACAATTTGTCGCGCTCCAGTTTAGACAGCATGGCCGCCGAAAGGCCTGTGTGTTTGCCCAGTTCCACCAGCCCCATGCTCTTTCGCAGCCGCAGCGTCCGCAGCTTCTCACCGAGGGCATAGGGCCGCAGCCCTTCGACAACTGTTTTGTTGGCCACTCTCTACCCCTCTTTTCCCGCCAGTACAACACTGGTCCGGATTTTTAACTGCCACTCACATGAACTACGGAACTTCGTTGTTTTGCATTGTAGGAAAATAGTTGTTCTTTATAGTTAATACATCACCGGGCAACGGTGCAACAAAAAAATCATGGAAGAAGGAAAAAGGAGAGAAGACATGAAAGCAGCAAGTTTCTTATTGATTCTCAGCGTCCTGGCCAGCGCGATGCCGGCGGCAGCCGGCTCGGGTAATAAGGACATAGTGGAAACTGCGGTCGCCGCCGGCAGCTTCAACACGCTGGTCGCGGCCCTTCAAGCCGCCGGCTTGGCGGAAACCCTCAAGGGCAAGGGCCGCTTCACCGTGTTTGCTCCAACCGACGAAGCCTTCGCTAAGCTGCCGGCGGGCACAGTGGACTCGCTTCTCAAGCCCGAGAACAAGGAGAAGTTGAAGGCCATTCTCCTCTACCACGTCGTGTCGGGTGAAGTGACTGCGGCGCAGGTCGTGAAACTTACCTCGGCGAAAACCGTCAACGGACAAAGCGTGCAAATCATGGTCAATGACGGCTCGGTCATGGTCAATGATGCCAGCGTGGTGAAGGCCGATGTTATCGCTTCGAATGGAGTCATCCATGTGATCGACACCGTGCTTCTACCCAAAGAATAGAAGTTGTCTGGCCCATAGTTTTGGGATCGGAGGTCGGTTTGCATTGAATGGGAGCGGCTTCAACCGCTCGGTTAAGGACCGGGAAAAACGTGGGCTTTATCCCCCGAGGGATCAGTCAGTCCCCTCTAAAAAATGTTTACGAAACAAGCGCTAAATCAAAACCAAATGGAGAAGAAAATGAAAACGTTAGATGTGATCGCAACTGTGCTTCTAGTAGTTGGCGGACTGAACTGGGGTCTGGTGAGCATTGCCCACTTCGACCTGGTGGCCGCCATCTTCGGCATGAAATTCGGCGAAACTTCCATCCTCAGTTCCGTGGTCTACGGTCTGGTTGGCCTCGCGGCCCTCTACCAGGCTGTCTCTTTCAAGGCCATTCACCACCGCTGGGGACAGGAATCGGCTCCGGCTCGCGCCCGTTAGAAAGAAGGCAGGAGAACAATGCAAAAGCATGGGGAGAACAAGTACTTGTTCTCCCCAATTTGCTTGTGATGAAAATCAAGCCGGCTTCGCCCGTAGTCACTCCCGCCCCACCGCGCACTCCCCGCAAGGACAAACCTCCCGCAGATACGACCACGAATAGATTCCCAGATCGTGCCGGTCGTTCCAGGAAAACTTCAGCGCGTACTTTCCCACCGCCTCCGCCCCGAGCGCTTTCACCGCCGCCTTATACATCGGCAAAGCTCCCGGCGCGACCTTCGCCGCCTCGCCCGCCTTTCGTCCCGATTTCCGCCGCTCCTCGTCGCATAGCGCGCAAGGACAAGCATCCCGTAAATACGAAAACGAATAGACCGACCGGTGCCCATCCTTCCACTCAATCTCCATCCCCGTCCCCGTAGTCAAATGAATCACCACCGAGCGGGGATCGGACGACGAAAGATCGTTTCCCGCCGGAGGCGAATCTTCAGCCAGCGCCATAGAATTCAGTATCGCACGCGCCAAGCCAGTGTGGGCCCGGTCGACCTCGCCCGCGTTCCCCAGTTTTCGCCAAGGCAGCTAATATTCGCAGGGGATACCCGAAATACATATTCAAGAACTGCGCTCCCGCTATTCTTACCACTAGAATCGATTCAGACTTCTTATGAACGCCGCCCGCATCGCCGCCCTCCTCGAGCCATTTCTGGAGCAACCTCTCGCACCCTCCCAGCTGAATCAAATATCGACGTACATCGATCTATTACAGCGCTGGAACGCCCGCATCAATCTCACCGCCATCCGCCACGAAGATGAAATCGTGACCCGCCATTTCGGTGAGTCCCTATTCCTGGCCCGCCACCTCTTCCCGGCAACCGCAGCGGCTGATGCGGCGGATGCTCCACTCGTCGCGCATCTTGCGATGAGCGGGCCGCCACCCCGTCCGCCGCGCGTCATCGACGTCGGCTCCGGCGCCGGATTCCCCGCCCTTCCCCTGAAGATCTGGGCGCCGCACATTCACCTCACCCTGATCGAATCCAACCACAAGAAGGCCGCCTTCCTCCGCGAAGTCGCCCGCGCACTTATATTGACGGACATCAATGTAATTTCCGATCGAGCCGAGACCGTTTCCGGCCAACCCAACTCGCCCCAAGCCGAAGTGGTGACCCTCCGGGCTGTGGAGAACTTCGAGAGAATTCTCCCCCAAGCCCACGCTTTCCTCGCCCCGAACGGATCCCTGGCCCTGCTAATTGGCGTCGCCCAGCTTCCCCTCCTCGGAAACTTGACCACCCTAAAATGGAACCCGCCAATTAGTGTCCCAAAGTCACATTCAAGCGTGTTGTCAATCAGTGTTCCTAGACAAAGTGGTAAATTATTACTTTATAATTCGTAATAGTGGAGAATATATGCAAATATTAGTGAATTATGAGGACGTAAGTGGTATTTACTTGTTAGAATCTCATAGTGATACCCGTCCGTAAAAAGTGTTTCACGTGAAACACTTCTCCATTTTGCAATCCAAAACCATCCGCCGCCGCCCGTAGAATTGAGATGTGTTTCATGTGAAACACTTCTCCATTGCGTGGTTTTGCCCCAGGGTCGCAGGCACAAGACCGAGCTATGTTTCACGTGAAACACTTGACGCAATTGCACAATTCTTCGGCATTGATTTCCCCAACCCATTCTCGTATCCTGACGCGCTACACCAAAAAGAGAAAACCATGGGACGTGTCATCGCAGTTGCCAACCAGAAGGGTGGCGTCGGCAAGACCACGACCGCCATCAACCTTGCCGCCTCCCTCGCTGCCGCAGAGGTCAACACGCTGCTGGTGGACTGCGATCCGCAGTCAAACTCCACCAGCGGACTGGGTTTCGTAAAGAATCCGGAGCGCATCAGCACCTACGACGTGCTCATGGGCGCGGCCACGGCCGAGGAGGCGCTGCAGCTCACCGAGATGGAGCAGTTGTGGCTGATTCCCTCGCACAAGAATCTGATCGGCGCCAACCTTGAACTGGTGGGGGCGGAGCGGCGGGAGTTTCGCTTGCGCGATGCGCTCGCCGGTTTGATCGACCGCTTTCAGTTCGTCGTGCTGGACTGTCCGCCGGCGCTCGACCTGCTGACGCTGAACGCGCTGGTCGCAGCCGAGGGAGTGCTGATCCCGATGCAGGCGGAATACTTTGCGCTCGAAGGTGTGTCGGAACTGCTCGACACCATCGAGAGGATACGGGTGCAACTGAACCCGGCGCTGGTGGTTGATGGCGTGGTGCTGACGATGTACGACGAGCGGACGAACCTGGCGCAGCAGGTGGCGGAGGAGCTGAAGAAATATTTTGGCGGGAAGCTGTGCGAGACGACGATCCCGCGGAACATACGGCTGGCGGAAGCTCCGAGCCACGGGCAGCCGGCGCTGGTGTACGACGTGCGGTCGCGGGGAGCGGAGAGCTACATCAGGCTGGCGAAGGAGATCATGGATCGGCGGGCGGCGATCGAGAGCGGTCCGGTGGAAGCGGCTTAGATTGATGGACGTAAATATTTATGCACGTCGATATGTAGAGAAGTTCTCAGTTCCCGGGTTCAGTTGTCAGTTGTCAGTTGTCAGTTGTCAGTTTTCAGTTTTCAGTTCTCTAAATCAGTTCGCGGCAGGGAGATTATTGGATGACTACAACAAATGGGGCGGCGGAAAAGGTCGGAGAAAAGATGGGCGAGAAGCTGGCGGAGAAGCGGCGGGCGTTGGGGAGGGGGTTGGAGTCTCTGTTGCCGGGGCCGCGGGTGGTGCCGGGAGCGTTGGCTCCCACGCTTCCGCAAGGTGCGCGGAAGGATGGGGCAGGCGCGGCGATCATTGACGAGTTGTCGGCGTCGGCTGTGGGGATGACTGCGGATAGGGAGACGGTGTACCTGCTGGAGATCGGCCGGATCGACCACAATCCGCACCAAACGCGGAGG
>Ga0181530_10002768_pt1 | contig 20384 bp, 19 predicted proteins | sample PEATcosm2014_Bin_42_FD_119769 | JGI IMG/M metagenome (GOLD analysis project Ga0181530, IMG submission 119769) | Peatland microbial communities from MTU Mesocosm Facility, Houghton, MI, USA - PEATcosm2014_Bin10_60_metaG | ecosystem: Environmental > Terrestrial > Soil > Wetlands > Peat | place... | reverse complement strand
GATGCCGCCGTAAGCGTCGATGCGGCGGTCGCGCAGAAAGGGCCAGTTCCGCCGCACCTCTTCCATCTGCTTCGGATCGCACTCGACGACCAGAATCTCCTCCCGGTCGTGCGAAGCCTCCGCCAGTATGCGGCCGAATGGATCGCTGACGAATGACGCGCCCCAGAACTCCAGACCATGCTCTGGCGGGCCTTCGAAGCCGACGCGGTTCACCGCTGCTACATAGATGCCGTTGGCGATGGCGTGTGCGCGCTGCATCGTGCGCCAGGCATCGTGCTGCGCGGCGCCGTACTGCGCCTTTTCGGCCGGATGCCACCCGATAGCGGTCGGATAAAACAGCACGTTCGCGCCGGTCATCGCCGCCAGACGCGCCGCTTCCGGATACCACTGGTCCCAGCACACCAGGGCGGCGATGCGGCCAAACTTCGTATCGAATGCGCGAAAGCCCAGATCGCCCGGCGTGAAGTAGAACTTCTCGAAGTAGAGCGGATCGTCCGGGATATGCATTTTGCGGTAAATCCCCAGCAGCGTCCCGTCGGCATCGATGACGGCGGCAGTATTGTGATACAGCCCCGCCGCCCGCTTTTCAAACAACGACGCGACGATCACCACGCCCAGTTCCGCCGCCAGCGGACAAAGGCGATTCGTGGAAGGGCCGGGGATCGGTTCCGCCAGATCGAACAGGCGCGCGTCTTCCTCGCGGCAAAAATATTGGGAGCGGAAAAGCTCCTGCGTACACACGATCTGCGCGCCTTGCCGCGCGGCTTCGCGGATTTTTTCCATGGTGCGGTCGAGGTTCGCCTCCGGATCGAGTCCGCAGGTCGTCTGCACCAGGCCGATTCTGAATTTTTCCGATGGCACTCAGACTATTCTAGAGTGGAGCAGGAGACCTTGCCTCATCCACGGTTCATTCAAGCGGGCTTGTTGACGGCCGCCAGCGTCATATCAATCGCCGCCGCCACCACGCTGCACGACGCGTTCAACGCGCAGCAGGCATTCGCCTATACCGCAAAGGTCGCGGGCTATGGCGAGCGATGGCCTGGTTCGCCGGGCCACAAAAAGACCGAAGACCTGATTCATCAGGTGCTGCAAAAAGACGGGGCGCAGATCGAAGCGGACAACTTCACGGCCACCACACCGCGCGGGCCCGTGCAGGTTCACAACATCATCGGCAAATTCAACGTCAGCGCCGATCCGAAGCAGAAGATATTCATCCTGGCCGGACACTATGACACGCTCTTCCAGCCCGGCTTCATTGGCGCCAACGATGGGGCCACGAGCACCGCGATCCTGCTCGCCTTCGCCGATGCCCTCGCGGGTCATCCGACAAAGATGCAGATCTGGCTCGTCTGGACCGATCTCGAAGAAGCCGTCACCGCTTTTACCGACAACGACGGTCTCTATGGAAGCCGCCACCTCGCGCAAAAACTGAAGGCTTCCGGCATGGTCCCGCGCTTCATGGGCTTTTTTCTGCTTGACATGATCGGCGACCGCGATCTCGGCGTCGCCCGCGAAACGGAGTCCGAGCGATGGCTGCAGGACTTCATCGCCAAGGCGGCGACCGAACTCGGCTACAGCCAATATTTCTTCCAGTACGAATCTGGCATCATCGACGACCATGTCCCTTTCATCCAGGCGGGCATTCCTTCGGTGGACATTGTCGACGCGCATTATGGACGGATGGGTCCGTCGTTCGACTCCATGGGGGAGTTCCATCACCGGAACACAGACACGATGGATAAGGTGTCGCAGCGCAGTCTCGAGATCGTGGGCCGCACTGTGTTGCGAACCATCGAGCTATTGGATAAGTAATGACCGGCTTCTCCACGGTGGGGCGGACCCCCCGGTCCGCTGCCGACGCCCTCGTCGGCTTGCCGGTGTTGCCAGGAGCGGGTCCGGGGGGACCCGCGCGGACGAGGGCGTCCGCCCCACCGTGAAAACCACCTTGCCCCCGCTGATTCTCTTTGACATCGACGGCACGCTGTTGCGCCGCGCGGGTCCGCATCACCGTCAGGCGTTGGTGGATGCGGTCCGCGAAATCACTGGCCTCGAAACCACAACCGAGGGCATTCCGGTTCATGGGATGCTCGATCCGGATATCCTCACGCTCATGATGCGGACAGCCGGTTGGAACGACAGTCGCATCGCTGCGGTCATGCCGTCGGTGATCGACGCGGCGCAGAATGTTTATGAACACAGCGTTCCCGACCTGAGCGACAAAACCTGTCCCGGCGCGGGTGAGCTTCTTGCGCAGCTGCAGCATCGCGGAGCCATCCTCGCACTGGTCACGGGCAATCTTACGCGCATCGGCTGGCGCAAACTGGAACGCGCCGGACTGCGCGATTACTTCCGTTTCGGCGCTTTCGGCGAAATGGCGAAAACCCGCGGAGGCCTGGCGCGCCTTGCCATCGAGCGGGCACGAAACGAGGGCCTCATCGACGGCGATTCACCCATCTCGCTCGTTGGCGACGCTGCCCAGGACATTCAGGCCGCGCGCGAAAACGGCATCCGCGCCATCGCTGTGCGCACCGGTATTACTCCGCTTGAGGACCTGCAGGCTGCAGCGCCCGATCTGCTGCTCGAAGATCTGACCCGCCTGGACCTTGAGCTTCTGCATTAAGATGAGATATTGTCCCCCAGTTCTCCGTCGCGGCCTTCCAGTTGGCCGCTCCTCTACACGGCCGTTGCGCTGACCACGCTCGCGACGCTCCTGTTTGAGCTCTCGCTGACGCGCATCTTCTCGGTCGTCTTCTACTACCACTTCGCTTTTCTGGCCATTTCCATCGCGCTGTTTGGCCTGGGCGTCGGCGGCGTTCTTTCTTATGTGGTTTCCGCCCGGCCCGGTTCCACATTCCGGAAACTGGGAGCCATCAGCCTGGTCAACGCGGTTCTGGTGCTGGCTGCCCTGCTGTTCGTTCTCACTCGGGGCGCCGATGTCGGCACGCTCGAGCTGGGCCTGATCTATTTCGCTGCGGCGCTGCCGTTTCTCGGCTCGGGGGTGATCGTCTCGCTCGTGATCGCGGAGACCATCGAACGGGTCGCCCGGATCTACTTTTTCGATTTACTCGGCGCCGCCGGGGGCTGTCTCGTGCTCGTTCTCCTGCTGAATACGTTCGGCGGAGAGAATACCGTGATCGCGGTCTCCGTTCTTTTCGCCGCCGCCGCTGCCATCTGGTTCAGCCTCGGGGGCATGAGATACGGGCGCATCGCCAGCGTCTTCGTGGGACTCGCGTTCACGATGCTCATCATCGCGAATACTAAGTTTCACTTTGTCGAGGTTCGTTACGCCAAAGGCCAGAAGCTGCACGACGAACAACTCACGAAGTGGAACAGCATCTCGCGCATCGGCATGGCACACGACAAAGACAGCGGCGGCGAGATGATCTACATCGACGCCGACGCTTCCACAGCTATTGCGAATTTCGACTTCAGCCGCCTCTCACCGAACGACCTCGAGCATCTCCTGCATCAGGGGCCAGCCCTTCCGTACAATCTGCGGCCGGGCGCGAAGACCCTGGTCATCGGACCCGGCGGCGGCTGGGACATTTCGCGCGCGCTGGCGTCCGGCAGCCACGACGTCACCGGCGTCGAGATCAATCCGATCATCGCCAATACGATCATGCGCGAGCGCTTCCCCGGGCTGAGTCAAAATCTCTACCTGCGCCCCGACGTGCATATCTTCGTCGAAGACGGACGCAGTTTCGTGCGGCGCAGTCCCGAGAAATATCAGGTGATTCAGGCCACGCTGGTCGACACCTGGGCATCCACCGCAGCGGGAGCTTTCGCGCTTTCGGAAAACAACTTATACACAACGGACGCGTTTCGCGACTACCTTTCGCACCTCACCGACGACGGCCTGCTTACGTTCACGCGCTGGGGCTTTGACCCTCCGCGCGAGTCGCTGCGCCTGCTGTCTCTGGCTATGTCGGCATTCAACGATCTGGGTGAGCACGACCCTGCGCGTCACGTGATCGTGGGCCGCGCCGGAGGCAAGGCCGAACTCGCCGGCTGGGGCGCAACCGATACCGTCACTATTTCCCGCAAACCGCTCTCGGATGCCGACGTCGCGCGCGCTCGCAGCGCTCTTTCGGACGCGCACATGACGGCGGTTTACCTACCCGGAGATCGTGCCGCGAACCAGTTCGGTGAGCTTCTGCTGGCCGCGAACCCACTGCAATACGAGCGCAACTACCAGTTCGATATCACGCCGGTGACCGACGACCGGCCGTTTTTCTTCTACACTGTTCAGCCGCGCGACATCGCGTCTTTTCTCCTTGAAACCGGCGCCAAATCGGCGGATATGAAAGTGAACGTCGCCGTGCCGAAGCTCTTCTCGGCACTCGCCGTCAGCGTGGTCGCGGTCGCAATCATCCTGCTGCTCCCGCCGTTTCTGCTGGGAACGAAACTGCCGCGCGAGCGCTCCGTGCAGTCGTTCCTGCTCTACTTTCTTGCCATCGGCGTTGGCTACATTCTCATCGAAGTCGCGCTCATCCAGAAGTTCGTTCTGTTTCTCGGTCATCCGACGTATGCCCTGACCGTGGTGATTTTTTCTATGCTCATATCGAGCGGACTTGGAAGTTTTCTCAGCCGCAGGCTGATCGGAGACGCGAACCACCGCCTGGCCATTGTCCTCGCAATCGCCGCCGCGCTGGTGGGCCTGCTGGCCGCCACCGTGCAGCCCATCCTGACCGCCGGAGTTGGCTTGCCCCTGTTCGTCAAAATCGTAGCGACGGTGCTGATGATCGCTCCCGCCGGCTTCGTCATGGGCATTCCGTTCCCGACCGGATTACGCCTGCTGGAACGGCGTCATGCGGCATCCGTCCGCTGGGCGTGGTCGCTGAATGCGGCGGCCAGTGTCCTCGGTTCGGTAGGCGCGCTCGTGTTGGCCCTCTATCTCGGCCTTGTCGAGACTCTGCTGATCGGTGCGGCGCTCTACGTATGCGCCGGAGCGGTGGTGCTCGCCAGTCCGCTGGTTCGCCAGACCGCTACGCGCCCGGTTTCGGCGGTGCTTTCGGCGTGAGGATGTTGACCCGAACGGGATTCGCGCCCGGCGACACTTTGACGATCCTGCAAATCACCTGAGCGGCGTTGACCGGCGAAATCAGACGGGTCACGTGGCCGGTCGCGTCGTTTCCGGCGAATACCAGCACATGCGTGTTCGGCACGTAGATTTCGGTCACCCGCAGCACCTCGTCGCCGGCGTGCACGGTTACAACGAGTTCCTGGTCTTGTGTCAGAGGCCGCTGCATGGCCTGGATTTGCCCCAGAATCGTCGATCCTGCATCGGCGGGCGGCGGTGGCGCAGGCGCCTTCGGCGCGGCCGGCGGGTTGACGGCATCCAGCACGGTGTTCTTCGTATTCTCGAGCGCCTGATTCGCCAGAGCCTTGCCGATACTGCCGAGGTTCATTGATTCGATGCTAGCACTTGCGGTGTATACTGGGGACCGTTTAGGTAGTCCCCGACACTGTTCTGCTTTAGAAACGAGGAGAAAGGTAATGAAAGTTTCCAGGATGAAATTGCTTGTTGGCGCGCTCGCCCTGCTGGCCCTGGGTTCCGTTCCCATGGCCGCTCAGGAGCCAACCGCGCCCATGACAGCGCAGGAAAAAGCCAACCTCAAATTTGTCGAAGATTGGTGGCGCGAAGTGATTATCTCGCGCCATGTGGATCTCGCGCCCAAGTATCAGGCCGAAGATTATATTCAGCACAACCCGAACATCGCGACTGGCCGCGACGCCTTTGTTAAAGTTTTCGGCGCCCGCCCGCCGCAACCGATCCCCGACGTGCTGCCTAATCCTCCTGCGGTGGCGTTCGCCAAAGGCGATTATGTTGTGCTGGTCTGGAACCATGCAGCCGTGGATCCCACGAACCCCCGCCAGACTTTTGCTTACAACAGCTTCGACATTATCCGTCTCCAGAATGGAAAGATTCAGGAGCACTGGGATAGTGCCAAGAAAAATCCGCCTCAACCGGGCCGCGGCCTGTAAGTCCTGAGAATCGATACAAGGAGAAATCATATGAGTCTGTCGAAAACTAAACTGATTGGCGGTCTGGCCGCAATCGCTGTGGCTGGCGGAGTGTTCGTGTTCGCCCAGGATAAGCCCGATCTCAAGTACTCCGCTCAGGAAAAGAAAAACATTGAGATCTTCAAGAAAGAGTTCAAGGACATGCTGCAGTACGGGCACCTGGAGCTTGCCGACGAGGATATGGCCGATGGCTACATCCAGCACAATCCCAATGTCCCCGGCTCGAAGGAAGGATTTAAGAAGTTCTTCGGTGCGCTGAACCGGCCCGTGGAGCCGATCAAGCCGGAATGGAAGACTCCGCCCACGCTGCTGATCGCCAGCGGTCCCTACGTCATTTTAATGCGGGATACGCAGGCCGACGATCCCACCAAGCCCGGCGAGAAGTACACCTGGGATCATTTCGACATGGTACGCATTGCCGATGGCAAGATCCAGGAACACTGGGACGAAGCCGAAAAGACCGCGCCGGCGGCTGGCCGCGGTGGTGCGCCTGCAGGCGGCGGAGGCCGGTAGTTCAACTCGAAACTCTGTTATCCCGCTCCTCGGTGAATTCACTGGGGGAACCCGGTCCGGGTGATGCGGATCTGCGGCTGATTTTCGAAGCTGCGGTCCGCGCGCCCGATCATGGACGGCTGCGTCCCTGGCGTTTCTTCGTCGTTCGAGGCGAGGCGCGCGGGCGTCTCAGCGAACTTTTCGCGGCCGCTGCCCGGCGGCGCGATCCCTCCCTTTCCGAAGCGCAGCTTGAGAAGGAACGCAGCAAACCGTTCCGCGCACCGGTAACGATCATCGTGGCCGCGAGAATTGTTTCGGGTCACAAAATCCCCGAGATCGAGCAGGTACTCTCCGCCGGTGCCGCAGCGATGAATATACTGAATGCGGTTCACGCGCTCGGCTTCGGCGCGAAGTGGGTGACGGGCGCGAATTGTTACGATCCGGAGTTCCGCGCCGCCATGGGACTCGACGAGAGCTATCGGCTCATCGGATTCATTCACATCGGAACGTCATTGGAAAACCCTCCGACGGTGGAGCGCCCCAACTCGGATGAGTTCGTTATCGACTGGCAAGGCGCAGGCCAAAGGCCTACTCCGCAAGTCTGAAATGTGGAGCAGGCGTTTTCGCCTGCTATGGCCTGTTCACGAGAATCAACGCCCCGAAGAGCCGAATCCTCCGTCGCCCCGCTGCGAATCGGCGAGTTCGCCTTCTTCCCATTCGATGGCTTCATAGCGCGCGATCACCATCTGCGCAATCCGTTCGCCAGGCAAAATTTCGAAAGGTTCGCGCCCGAGGTTGTGCAGAATCACGCGCAGTTCGCCCCGGTATCCCGGATCGATGGTCGCGGGACTGTTGGGAAGCGTGATCGAATATTTCAGCGCGAGCCCGCTGCGCGGACGGATTTGCGCCTCATAGCCAGGAGGCAATTCGATGGCGAGTCCCGTAGCCACCAGCTTCGTTTCTCCGGGGCCCAGCGTGACCGCTTCCACGCTGTGGAGATCCATGCCCGCGTCTTCATCGGGTCCATGGGCATAGCGCGGGATCATCGCCTGCTCGTGGAGCCTTTTGATTCTTATTCGCTGCAACTCGCTATGATAACCGTTTGACTAAGAGAGTCGTCACCGTAGCCCCGATGCCGCCGGAAAAAAGCGCGTACGCGCTTGCGCGTTACAGCCGGTCGGCCGATTCCATTCGCCAGTCGATCGACTGGGTGCGCTCGCATAATTCGCAGAGCTTCCTCGAAAGCTACTACTTCCAGTACGGGCATCAGTCGATCGCCGACCTCGGTCACGCGGCCATCTGCTTCGAAGGCATCAGCGAACTGGCGGCGAGCGAAGTCGAAGACGAAACGCTGTGGGACGGCCAGGCGAAATCGTCGCGTTACCAGGATTTCTCGAAGGCTGGTTTCATCACGCCTCCCGAACTCGCGGGCGAGCAGGCGGCCCGTTACACCGGTGCGGGCGAAGCGCTCCTGCGCGCGTACAACGACGTTCACGCCAGTGTGAACGACTATCTTTTGGAGAAACTACCGCGTCCCGAATCGATGAAGCCGGAGGCCTATAAGCGCAACATCGCGGCGCGCGCTTTCGACGTGGCGCGTTATCTGTTGTTCTGGGGCGTGCCGACCAACGTCGGTCAGGTCACCAGCATTCGCACGCTGGAAAAGCAGATTAAGCGGCTGCGCGTCTCCGAGTTCGCGGAGGTCCGGGAACTGGGCGACGAGATCGCGCAGGCTTGTGCGGAGCCTCCCGAGTGCATATGGACCGATCAGGAGCGCGAGCCCTTGGCGCCCACCCTTGCCCGCCATGCCGAACCCGACGAATTTCTTCGGCTGTCGCGCTACGATCTGACCCTTTGGGCGGCGCAGAACCTCACCGTTCCAACGTACGAAGCGCCGCGCGTCGACCTCGTCAAGCCCGACGATGTGTCGGCCGAGATTGTAGCGACGCTGCTTTATCCGGTCTGCGATCATCCCTTCCGCGCCATTTATGAAACGGTGCGCGGATGGAGCGCAGCGCGGAAATCGGAAGCGATCGATGTGGCGTTGCGTTCGCGCGGCAGCCGGGACGATTTGCCGCGCGGTTTCCGCGGCGGCCAGTATTGTTTCGACATGCTGATCGACATCGGCGCTTACAGGGACATGCACCGCCATCGGCGCTGCCATCAATACCGGCAGGCGTACAACGGGCGGCATGGATACGACATCCCGGAGCTTCTGCATTTGTCCGGCGCCGACGCGACATACCGCGCGGCCGTGGACACCGCGCTCGCGGCCATGCAGACTTTGCCGGATCCGGCGCGACAGTACCTGCTGCCGTTCGGCGCGCGATCGCGCTTCCTGTTCAAGATGGACTTCGCGGAAGTGGAATATATTTCGCGTGTCCGCAGCGGCGTGAAGGGCCACTTCAGTTATCGCGAAATCGCCTGGGAGATGAAGCAGCGCGTTCAGGAGATCGAGCCCTATTTGGCCAGGCTGATCGATGCGACGCCACCCTGGATCGAAGACCCGCTGAAGCGCTGATCTGGTCCTGAATTGCTTAGATGCCTTTGTGGGGCGGCCATTCCTGGCTGCAGCCGCCTCAGGCGGCTCAATAAAGTATTACTTGCTATCCTTACTGTAAGGAGAGAAAAGTAAGGAATGGCCGTCTACCGGAGCAAGGTCACGAGCAAGGGGCAAGTCACGATCCCGATCGAAGTGCGGAAACGCCTCGGAATCCGGCAGGGCGACGAGCTGGAATTCGACACCGGAAAGCAGGCCACGATTATCCGTCCGGCACACCGTCGGAAAAATCCTTTCGACAAATGGAAGGGCGCGCTTGGTGGCTTCCCGGGGGGCATTGACGAAATCAATGCATGGATTCGCGACATGCGTGGACCGCTATGAGGACATGAATTGAAGTCGGTGATCGACACCAACATCGTTGCGGCTCTTTTTGGCGGTGAGCCCGCGGCCACGCACGCCAGCAACATATTGGATCGCGTGCGAGAGGACGGCGCCTTGGCGATTTGCGGTGTCGTGTATGCCGAATTGTTAGCTTGTCCGGGGATGACTCCGACACGACTCAATGAATTCCTGCGGGAGACAGGGATCGAAACGGACTTTGAATCAGATGGTCCTTTGTGGCACGAAACGGGAATCCGATATGCTCGCTACGCCGAACGCCGCAGGCGCGCAAAAGGCGGGTCGCAAAGACGCCTGCTGGCTGACTTTATGATCGGCGCTCACGCGCTCCTCCGCGCCGATCGTCTCGTCACTTTCAATGAGGCGGATTTCCGGACCAATTTTCCGGAGTTGAAGATATTCCCCGCGCGGCGTTCTCAATAAAACAAATACTTGCGCCACTGCTCATCGCCTTTGCCGAGCAAGCGCATCAGGTGACGGCTCGTATGCAGACTGAACGGCCGCGGCTGGCGGGCCAGCTTCAATCCCGCTTCTTCGGGCGTGCGGCTGCCCTTCCGGTTGTTGCAGGGATGGCAGCAGGCCACCAGGTTTTCCCACGCCGATTCGCCGGCGCGCGAACGCGGAATCACGTGATCGAGAGTCAGCTCGCCCGCCGGCAGAATCTTCATGCAGTACTGGCAGGTGTACCGGTCGCGCATCAGGATGTTCTTACGCGAGAGAGCGCGCGTCTGATGCGGAATGCGGCGGTATTCAAGCAGGCGGATGACCGACGGAACGTGAACGGTGCGCCGCGTCGAATGCACGGCGTGCAGGGAAAGTTCCTCGGCCGAGGCGATGCCCTTGAACACCAGCACCAGCGCGCGCCGCGCCGCACAGATATTGATCGGTTCGTAGCTCGCATTGAGAACGAGCACAGGCTTTTGTAGTCTGCTGTAAGTTTTCATGCTCTCCATCGTCGATCCACTCTCGCCAGGGTCAGCAGGGAAACGGACTTCGCCCCCGCTCGTTTCAGGGCCGTCGCGCACGCACCCGCGGTCGCGCCGGTTGTCATCACATCGTCAATGAGAAGAATCCTTCCGCCTGCCAGGCGGGCAGCCATGCGAGCGCCGCGCTTCACGGCAAAGGCGCCTGCGACATTGCGCCGCCGCCCGGCGCTGGCTAATCCGGCCTGGGTCGCGGTCGCGCGTCTGCGCCTTAGCGCGTTGAGCACCGGAATGCCGCGGTGTTTGGCTACATGCCGGGCGAGGAGTTCCGACTGGTTGAAACCGCGCTGCCACTTCCTGCGCCAGTGCAGCGGCACCGGAACCACCACATCGAATTGTTTCTCCATCGATAGTGCGCGATCCAGATAGCCGGCCAGCAGGCGCGCCAGCGGCTTCATGCCCGAGTACTTGTAGAGGTGAATGAGGCTGCGCAGAGAGCCTTCGTAGATGCCGAAGCTGGCCGCGTAATCGAAGCCGCGCAATCCCGACCGGCAGGCGGCGCACACCCCGCGTTCATCCAGCGGGTATGAGTTCGCAAAAGGCATGTTGCAGACCGCGCAGAAAAAATCGGCCTCCAGCGGGGCTGGAGACTGCAGGCATTCATCGCAGACGGGAATCCGTGTAAACTTTGTGAGCGCGTGTTTGCAGATGCGGCAATCGTCGGGGAAAAACAACGAAAAAATGCCGTGGGGAATCCCTCGAAAGAGATGGGAAGCGGCCGTTCTCGCTAACTCGCTACTCGAGAAGGCGCACCTCCTGGCATCGCGCCCGCAGCGAGGCGCTTTTGGTCGGCGATCTCCTGATCGCGAATACAAAGAGTGGTCCAGGGCACCGCATCGAGGCGCGTGACCGGAATTTCGCGGCCGCATACGGCGCAAAAACCATAGCTGCCCTCGCGCATGCGTCCCAGCGCGGCTTCCACCTGTGCAAGCTGTTCGGATTCGCGGCCCGCTTCCTGCAGCAGATCTTCTTTGGCGACGGCCCCTGTGGCCCGGTCGCCATAGTCGAGCCTGCCCAGATCTTCCTGATCGTTTACCGCGGATTCGGCACGCGCGGTCCCGCTTGCAAGCTCATCGCGGCGCGCACTGAGGATATGCCGGTATTTTTCGAGCTGGTTGGACGTGAGCGCCATCGGAAGGCCCTCTAAACTCTGAGTGTAGGTAGATGACAGGATACTTGTCAAATGTTGCGGCACTGTTAAACTGAGCGGAAGAGAGCGGATTTGGCCGAGCTGGAGATCAAACCGACGCGCGGCGCGCGCATGCGTGTGTTTGCCGTGGCCGCGATTGCGGCCGCTATTCTGTTCGATCTGATCTACCTGCTGGCTGGCGGCGGTGGCCTGTTTGCGAAGCGAACCACGTTGACCAGCTATATGCCGGATGCCTCGGGACTCATAGCCGGAACCAGCGGTTCCGAAGTCCGGCTCAGCGGTATCCGCATCGGCTACGTCAGGTCCGTCGATGTCTCCCCAAACCTCGATCCGCAGCGCGCCGTCCGTGTTGAGCTGCGCGTACTGACTCGTTATTTAAAAAATATTCCAAGCGATTCGCAGACTGATATCAGCTCGGATACACTCGTGGGCTATCAGTTTCTGGATATCGCCGAAGGCAAGAGTCCGATCCCAATCGGCGAGAATGGCGTGCTCGAAAGCCAGCCTGCCAAAGAGGCGCTTATACGCGCCGATCTGGTCAAAACGATTCAGGATAACGTCGCCAGCGTAGACCAGATTCTGGCGGACATTTCATCGGGCCAGACCCGGGTTGGCCAATTTGTCGTTGGCGAGGAATTGTACGACAAGGTCTTCTCCGACGTGCGCGGTTTCGATCAGGCCGCGAAAACTTTAATCATGCCGGAGAGTGCTGTCGGCCAGGCCTTCTATTCGCTTGACGCTTACAACGGGATCCGGGATCTGGTTCTGAAAGTCGACCAGCATCTCGCTTCGATTCAGAACGGCGAAGGGACAGCGGGGCGCCTCTTCGCGAGCGACGAGCAGTACAACACGATTGTCGGTCAGCTGACCGATCTCCGGTCGCGGCTGGCCGACATCAATGCGAACCCGCTGATCCGGAGCGATGCGGCATATACGCGCATCCAGCGCATGATCAGGGCGACCGATGAGCTGCTGACATCGTTGAACGCGGGGGAAGGACAAGCCGGCCGTCTGCTGACGAACGCCCAGCTTTACGAGTCTCTCAACGGTTCTCTGAAGCAGATGGAGGATGTGCTGCGGGACCTGCGCGGAAATCCGCGAAAATATCTGCGCGTGAAGCTCCGCTGATCAATGTGGAGCAGGCGGTTCCGCCTGCTCTTTTCGGGGCTATTGTCTTCGCAGCGTCGGACCGCTGTCCTCAGCCTTCGGTGACTGGAAGTGCGCGATCTCGGCGAGCCGCGCCCGCACGTCCTCGTACTCCGAAGTGTTGATGACGTACTGGTCCCGCGACGGCAGGAGCCGATCGATGTTCTTCTGTGTCTTCTCAATCCGCTCCGGCGTGAGCGGATGGGAGCGGAAGAGCCTGGCGACGCTGCCGGGCTGTCTGCGCTCCGTCGACTCCATGCTCTCGAATAAATCGACGCTGGCGTTCGGATCGTAGCCGGCCTTCCACAGGTACTCGACCCCGAACAAATCGGCCTCATTCTCGAATTCGCGCGAGGCCCTGAGAAACGCCAGAGGCACGACGGCATTCGTAGCCTGACGCGCGGCGAGACCAGCCCAACCGCCGAGAGCCACCAGCGGAAGCGTTCCCAGACCGGCAATTTGGTCGCGTGTGGCCTGCCGGGTGGCGTGGCGTCCCGCGGCGTGTCCCAGTTCGTGGGCCATGGCGGCGGCCAGTTGCGATTCGTTGGCCGAAAGTCCGATGAGTCCCGTGTTGATGAAAATATGTCCGCCCGGAATCGTGAAGGCATTGATCTCGGCGGAGTCGATCACCTCGAAAGAGACCGGAAACGCGACGTCGGAATTGCGCACCAGATTCTGGCCCAGCCGGTTCACGTATTCGGCGACGATCGGGTCGTCGACGATCTTGACCTGCTTCCTGACTTCGATCGCCAGTTGCTTGCCGAGGGCCAGTTCTTTTTCGAGGGAGTAGAAATTGACGCCGCCGGAGACGTTACGATTGCCGATGGCCGTGGGATCTTTCTTGTTGTCTTTCGCGGGCAGCAGCGCGGCCGCCGCCAGCGCGATTGAGACCGCAAGAAGTTTCTTCATTGTTCAATCCCGGAACAACCGATTCGGAGCCGACGCGACGGAGCGCAGCCCGGATTCATTATTCTCGCATGTCCGAGCTGCCTTGCCGCGACGACCTACTTGCAGAACGTCCGCGTACTGAGGGGATAAGCGGCTACCGGACGCGTCTTTTCGGTCGCGCCTCAAAATCAGCGTGGAGTAGGCGTTTGCGCCTGCTCCTTTCAGTCCCGCCGATTCGGCAGGACAAACCGCGCTAAGCGGATGCTCTCTTGAGTGCCCTCGCGGCTTACTTCCGGAGTTAGGGACGCGGGGTGCCCGGTCCGGGCTCGCCTGCCTTTGCGGGCCGAAGATGATACTCGATCTGGGAGAGTTTTTCGATCACAACCGCCGCGCCGATTGAAAGAATCCCCGATGCGAAGACCTCGAACATTGCCAGGTACTCGCCCGACGCCGGAGCGTCAGCTTTGCAGCAAAGGACCATAGCGAGATTGAAGCCGTCGATAGCTCCAGCCAAAATCAAAATCGATCCGATCACATAAAGAGCTATGGAGATCACAGGAGTTCTCATGGCTGTATCTTACCCTTCTGACGGCATGATGCACCGGAGTGGAAGGTGGCACGGCGCCCGGCATACTCTCTCGGTTTCTGTAGTATGCTGGGCTGCATTTATGAAGCCTGACGACGAGCAAATAAAGAGAGCATCACAAGACGTGGCGTGGGAATACGACACTATGTTCGCGGCAGCCCTGGAAATGGCGAATGATCACGGCTCACCGATCAACCATTTGGTTCAATAAGCCTTTCTCGCGCACGTTCGTAATCTGGCAGAGTTTTTCCGCGAAGGAATAGAGGCATTCAAGAAAGTGCAGTCCCCGCCTGAGCGTCCCAAAGACAACATCTATGCCGTGGACTATTGTCTTTCAGTTGGCTGGAAACCGGAGATGTTCGGCAAGGATACAGAATTGATCAGAGCCATTAATAAGACTCTCTCTCATATGACCTATTCACGAGACCAAACGTCCGAAAACCACGCCCATTTTGAGGGGTATTCGCATCTTCACGGAACGGTTAAGCTAATGCGCCGGACTTGGGAAGAATTTCTCAAATCGATAAAGCCAGAATTCCTGCATCCCGAGAACCCAAAGGACATCCACTACTGGCTGAACTATCACACGAGAAACTGGAAGGTATCGATCCCATCGCGCGGGGGCGAAAGGCTAGACTTCAGCGCTCTTGAGAGCCAATTCGAAACACGGGTGAACGAGTTGGCGCGCGAAAGGCCCGATTATTGGGTGCTGAATGAAACTCCAGATGGACCGGTCTGACAACTCATACCGGCGCACGCCTTCAGCGCTCCCATTTTTCGAGATGTTGCTTCTGAGCTTCGGTGGCATCCGGCCGCAGCTCAAGCTGCCACCGCTTCGGCTCTTCGCCGAGGGTCAGATCGATGCGCTGCAATCGCTCGCGGCGCGCCACCAGGATCGAAACCTTGTCGCTCGGGCGGTAGTTGTCGAGGCGCTGCGCGATCTGATCGGCGCGCACCCGAAAATCGCCGATGGCCACGATCTCGTCGTCCACGTTCAGCCCCGCTTCGAAGGCTGGCGTGTCCCGTGGCACGCGCGTAACGACCAGCCTCCCGTTGTCAACGCGCGTCTCAATGCCGATCCAGGCCTTCTTCATTTCGGCCGAGCCGTTCTTCGGTGTGCCGTTTTCCGCTTTGAAGCGCAATCCGAACCAGTCGAGCGCTTCGCTGTAATCGAGTTCTTCAGTCGATTCAACCGAACGCGCGAAAAATTCCCGCAGCGATGTCCCGGCTATTTGTTCAGCCGTCTCCTTGAATTGATCCACAGTGTAGCCGCGGTCGCCGGAGTAGCGCTCGAAGGCGAGACGCATCAGGTCGTCGAGCGATTTCCCTCCGTTCGTCGCGTGCCGGATGCGGGCGTCGAGCAGCCAGCCCACCACCGCGCCTTTCGTGTAGTAACTGATCGACGAATTATTCGAATTCTCATCCGGCCGGTAATACTTGATCCACGCATCCAGCGAAGACTGCTCGGCGGACTGCACCAGACGCCCTGGTGTCGACTGCAGCGTGGCGATCATCGCGGTCAGCGATCCTGGCGAAGGCGGCGTGTCCGTCCCCAGATATTCGGTCTGGTTCGACAGCTCCGCGCGCCGCACCGTGAGCGAAGCGTAATAGTCGGTAAAGCCTTCGGCAATCCACAGCGCACGGGTCGGGTTTTCGTTCTCGTAATCGAACGGACCCAGCTCCACCGGGCGCAGCCGTTTGATGTTCCATGCGTGGAAATACTCATGCGCCGTCAGATCCAGCCAGCCGAGGTAGGCGCGTCGCGTGCGTGTCGCCCACCGGCTCGTCATGAGACAAACGGAATTGTTGTGCTCGAGGCCGCCAGTTGACTCGGTGAGGAGATTCAGGAACACATACTTCTTCCTGTAGGGCACCGATCCCCACATTTCGCGGTAGCGGCGGACGATTTTCTCGACGTCGGCCGCCGATCGCGCGCCATCCCACACGCCCGCTTCGCCTTCGTTCACCAGAAAGTGCGGGATGCCGTCGATATCGAACCGGTAGACCGCCGGATTGCCCGCCAGAATGGGCGAATCGACCAGCGTGTCGTAATCGGGCGCCAGATAGTGGTGCGCCGCGCCGTCCGGAGCCTCGTCGAGGCCGGTCATCGTCGTCTTCCAGGCTGCGGGCAATTCGAGCCGTACGTCGTGAGGACGCTTCAGGCCTCCCACCAGCGTGACGAACGTCGGCGCGCCGTTGAGCAGCGCGAAAGAATCTTCTACCCAGTTCGTCCGCACAGACATTTCGCGGCAATAGACCCGGTAAGAAAACCGGACCTCTCTCGCGCCACCCGTCGCGATCCGCCAGCGATTCTTGCGCGATTTCGAAAACGCGAGCTGCTTGCCGGCCGCATTGGAAACCGCGATCCCTTCGACGTTCCGCGCGTACTCGCGTACAAGGTAGGAGCCAGGCGTCCACACCGGCATGAACACCTCGACGTCGGCCGCGCCGTCCGTGGGAAGCAGGGCTTCAATCGAAGCGTAGTGCGTCTTCGGGTCGGGGAACCGGACGGTATAGCGCACCGTCTCGGAGGTTTGGGCATCGAGTGTCGTGAGGGTAGTTGCCATTGTCGCTGCGATCCATACCGCCAGCCCCAGCCTCACGGCAAGTGGATGAAACCGGGCGGCCTGGTGGTTTTCAACCATGGGTCGAATGTCTTATGATATCCCGAAGTGCCAAGGAATCAAAAGGTTAGCCTTTGGGCCGGAGATTGCCGTTACCCGGTTGGGCGGGAACGACTATGGGACGCATCAGATTAGCTTTGGTTTGGATCGCGGCCGCAACTATTTTGTCCGGACAGCAAGGGCCGCCTCCGCAGGCTTTCCCCCCGCAGCAGGGTGCACCTTTCCCCCAGCAACCTTTCCCACAACAGCAGGGAGCGCCGGGACAACCACTGCCCGGACAAATCCAGCAAGACGCGCAGGACCAGCCTGGCCAGGCCGTCGCTCGCCTGAGTGTGATTAACGGCGACGCATCGGTACGCCGCGGCGATTCCGGCGACTGGGTTGCCGCCGTGATCAATGCGCCGCTGCTGGCCGGAGACTCCGTTTCAGTCGGGCCCAACGGCCGCGCCGAACTGCAGCTCGACAATGGCAACTTTATCCGCATCGCGGGCGATTCCGAAATTCGCATTGGCGATCTGGAAAATGGCCGCAGTCAAATTCAAATCGCGAAGGGACTGATTACCTGGCACTCGCTGCGTGACACCAACATGCAGTCGGAGATCAGCACGCCGGCGGTTGCGGTTCATCCGCAGCGCCTCGCCGAGGTTCGCGTGGAAGTCGGACCCGATGGTTCCACCAGAATTACCGTGTTGCACGGCGATGCCGAAGTGGCCAGCCCGCGCGGGAATGAGCGTGTCCACGAAGGCAGCATGATGATGGTGCGCGGCTCGGCCGACGATCCGGAATACCAGATCGTCAACGCCCCCGTGCGCGATGGCTGGGATGGCTGGAACGATGAACGCGACAGCCTGCTGTCTCGCTCGCAGTCCGATCGATACGTCAACCCGGATATGACCGGGACGCAGGATCTCGATCCCAACGGCCGCTGGGGCTACGACCCTTCGTATGGCAATGTGTGGACCCCGAACGTTCCCGCCGGCTGGGCGCCGTATTCCAATGGCCAGTGGGTTTGGGAAGACTATTACGGCTGGACATGGGTGGATTACGACCCGTGGGGCTGGGCGCCCTTCCACTACGGGTCCTGGTATATGCGGCCGGGCTTCGGCTGGACTTGGTTCCCTGGGCCGCGCTATGGCCGCCTCTGGTGGCGTCCGGCGATGGTCGGGTTCTTCGGATTCGGCGGCGCTGGTATTGGCGTCGGCTTTGGGTTTGGCAATGTTGGATGGATTGCGCTCGCCCCGTTTGAGGTCTTTCATCCGTGGTATGGGCCGGGTTGGTTCCGCGGCGGTGGCGCCCGTTATGGGTTTGCTGCCAATGTGGTAAATAACGCGAATATCGGCAACTTCTACCGCAATGCCGGCGTCCTCGGAGGCGCTCGGGCCGTGACGGCCGAGGATTTCCAGCGCGGATCGTTCCGCAACCAGATCGCGGTGAACAGCACCCAGTTGCGGCAGGCTTCGCTCGTGCGGGGTGCGGTTCCCGTGACGCCCACGCAGAACAATCTGCGATTCGGCGACCGGGCGGCTTCGGCGGCGACGCCGCGCGCGGAGATGGGCAATCAGCGTTTCTTCAGCCGTACGACGCCGGCCGGAGGCGCCGGCGCGGCAGCGCAGCGCACTCCGTTTACGCAACAGCAGGCCGCGGTGCGATCGGCTTTCGCAGGTGCAACGCCCGGCGGCGTGCGAGGTCAGACGCCTGCCGGAAATGCCGGTGGTTCGGGCTGGGATCGATTTGGCGAACCGAACCGGGCCGCGAATCCGGCTGGTTCGGCCGCTCCCCGTGCCAGCGGCGGCGGAGGCTGGGATCGCTTCGGCAGCCCGCAGGCGCAACAGCGGTCTGCCGAACCGCAGCAGCAGCGTTCATTTGAATCGCCCAACGCGAACCGTTCCGCCGCGCCGAACTATGGCGGCTTCCGGTCTCTGCAGGTTGCCCCGCCCATCGTTCAACCACGCAATGCCCAGCCGCGTAACGCCGCGCCCTCGGGCGGTGGCTATCGTGGCTCACCCGCGCCCGCATATCGTGGTGGCGGCGGCGGTGGCGGCGGCCGCACCAGTGGTGGCGGCGGACATGGCCGTCGCTGAAGCCTGAAGCCGTAGCGCCGGATGCTACAATTTCTTCAGTCCTCCTTCTCATCCCTCACGGCGGCTGTAGCTCAGTTGGTAGTAGCGCCAGATTGTGGTTCTGGATGTCGTGGGTTCAAATCCCACCAGCCGCCCCAATAAAAAACGGAGCCCGCGAGTATCTACTGGCCGTTGGCTGAGATGGCCACGTTGACCGTGTTGGACGCGCCGCTGCCCACGGTGACGTTTACCGGAATCGCACTTCCCAGCACGTTCGGCGGCAGCGTGACGTTGATCTGATAGAGTCCAGCCTGCGTCGGTGACAGGCCCGAAAACAGAGGCGTTGCTGTGACCGCCGGAGGGGCGAGAGGACCGCCGCCGAACGACACAGTCGTGGTGGCGGCATTCTGGAGCGGCGATGCTGTTGCGGCCACGCCCTCCACCGCCGGTGGCGATGTCTGACCGAAACCAACCCCATAGAACGTCAGCACGTCTCCTGGTTTCGCGGGGTGTGTCACAAACGATGGGCTGGAAACCGACGAAGGCAATGGCAAGCTGCCGTCCGATGCATTGAAGGCCAGCGCATAACCGGAAGACAGCACCAGCAGGCGCGGCGAATTGGCGACGATGGTGATCGGCCGCAGGTTCCCCGGCACCCCGCCCGAAACCACCTGCGCTGTCGCTGTCTGGCCCGCGGTGAGGCTGTAGGGAATCTGGAAATTGATTTGCGTGGGCGACACGTAGTAGAGAGGCGCGGGCGATCCGTTCACCAGCAGCTGTGTGCCGCCGAGATTTGTCGCAAGCGGCGGGAGGCCGGGATTGGTGGCCGCGGTGCCTGCGCCGGCAAAAAATGTGCCGAAAACCGATGCGATTTCTCCCGGTGCAAACGGTTCGGCAAGGTAAGTAATCGGATTGACAATACCGTTAGCCGAAATGGTGCCGATGGCCGCGGCAGAGACCACAAAGTCCACGGGCACCGAGACAGCGGCATTGTTGGCGGCGTTCGACGAGATGGTGACGTTTCCGTGATAAGTGCCGGGCGAGAGACCGGTGGGGTCGGCGCTGATGGCGATGGTAGTCGGGCTAAAAACAGATGCGCTCAGGAACGCTGTCGAACCGGTGGCGCCTGTGATATTCAGTGCGCTGCCGCCGGTGGTTGCAGACGTGATACCGGTGGTGGTTGCAAACGTGAGATAGGAAGTTGTTTTCCCGCTGCCGGGCGCGCCGAAGAGTTCCATGGTGGAGATCTGGGAAAGATCGATCACCGGACTGGCTGTGACGACAAGGGTGACCGCAATGGTCTTATTGTCCGTCGCAAGCGTGGAGCCGCTGATGGTTACCGAGCCCGTGTACGTTCCCGGGGACAGGCGGGAGGCTCCGACATTAATTGCGCTGGGCGAAGCCACGATGAAACTGCCGGCCGGATCGAAGCCCAGCCAGTTGCCGCCGGTCTGCGTCGAAACGACAGCGGTGACCGGGCTGGCCGGGTAGATATACGCAAAGGCGTTTTCGTTCGAAGTGCCGGCGGG
>Ga0181530_10002762_pt1 | contig 20425 bp, 18 predicted proteins | sample PEATcosm2014_Bin_42_FD_119769 | JGI IMG/M metagenome (GOLD analysis project Ga0181530, IMG submission 119769) | Peatland microbial communities from MTU Mesocosm Facility, Houghton, MI, USA - PEATcosm2014_Bin10_60_metaG | ecosystem: Environmental > Terrestrial > Soil > Wetlands > Peat | place... | reverse complement strand
GGTAACGCGATAGAGGTTATACGAATCGGCGATTGCTTCCCGTTTGTGTTTTCGCGAAAAATTTATAGACCTGCAACATTCGACTTTTGCAACACAATCGGCCACAAGCGGACTCATGCACTGCAGCAAAATTCGCTCATAAACGTCAGTACAGCACAGCAAATTGTCGACTTCTGAAATGCGCCGAGCAAATGGATTAAGTCGGCCTATTTGATCGCGGGCAAAGGCCTTAGTTTTGATATGGCCATGGCTTGTCAGGAAAAGCCTGGCGTGATTAAATTTCGACAACGTTTGCAGAGTATGCTCGATGGCGGCGGGGTTGTCGTTTGATGCCTAGTCTGCCGGCTTGTTTCGATAATTATTAATTGCTCACTGTTATTATGAGCGGAATGCTTGGAATTCTCTGTCATGCTTGCTCGATCGCGGGAAAGCCGGAAAAGCGTGCGACGTTGGATGCGCCGCGACGCGCAAGTAGTATTTGAGGGGCAAGAGCAGCTCATTGGCTGTGTAGTCCACGACATTTCAAATGGCGGCGCGCGCCTTAGCTTTACTGTTCCACTAGCTGTCTTACCTCGCACATTCACCCTGGTGCTGTTCAAGGACAGTGTTCAGCGCGATTGCAAATTGGTGTGGAGTGATCGTGGAGTCGTAGGTGTCAAATTCATTTCCCAGTGGTTCGGTACCAAATCATCTGAGCGCGTGTCTGTTTTCAAAAACCCACGCCCAGGGGGCCCGCGTGAGCCAAAGTCCATTGCCTAAGCCCCAATCCGCGCAGGGCGCAAAGCCAGCGCATATGCGCAAAGCAGGTGCCAGCCAAAAGCGTAGGCGACTTGCGAAGATGTCGCTGGGTGTTTTTGCTATAGGCGCCTCGATAGCCGTCGTGGCTGTGCTCGCAATAGGCTTCAGCACAGCGCCTGCTCCAGTCGTAGAAAATGGGGTATCTCATGCCGACCCGAACAGCGTCGCAACTATCGTCCTGCACTCTAGTACAAGCGGCTGTCAGCAGAGGTCATTCAACAATCTGACTGGCCAAATTTCAGACCAAACATCGCCGTGTCACAGCGATGTGGTCCTCGATGCCAAAAGGATGCCAATGCCGACAGGAACAATTCACACTCTCGATTCCATCAGCAAATCGTTCAAATGACGATGATGGATATTCGACCAAAGTCATCGTCTCGTAAAGGTACTCTGCGGGCGACCTAACTCGATCCGCCTTCCTCCACCAAACGGAAAACGCGCCCTACGTGGAAGTGTGATCGGTCTGCGTGGAGCGGGTCGTTCAGTGCTGTTCCAGCCGCTCATTGCTACGTCCACTACGGGCCAGACGCGGACATCATGCAATGCGATGGGCGACGAGGATTCAGGAATTATCTTCTGGCTTTGTAAAGAGCTCAGCTACCGTCCGAAGATCTTGAATCATTAGAAACTCAATCGCAAACCCTTCAGGGATTTGGCGCGCGACCCGACCAACAATCTTTCCCACAATTAGCACTGCGCCAAGCTCGGGGGTGATGTCAGCAGACACTGCAGCACTGGATATTGAATAGTCAATGATCTGACACGGTATGACACCGCCGCCTGGCAGGCACAATGTCGAACGCGGATTGCGCGGTATGAACCGGTCGTGCTGCCTTCTATCGCGGTTTTTCTTGTTTTGGACCCATTCGATTTTGCGGTCAATCTTGTTGCGTTCGTCGTTGGTGGCCACGATCCGCATGACCAGGACGCGCTCGCCCTGGCGAATGATTGGGCCTTCAAACAGCCCAAATCTGTCTAAATGCACAGCGACCCAATCTCCGACCGAGCCGGTCACAGGCCCAGTGATCTTCATAACCCCTGATGACATTTTCAACACACGGCACGAAAACTCGCGATGACCGCCGTTCGCGTCACGCCAGCTCTGCAATTGATATAGTCCCCGCATGCCGACAATGGCGCGTTCGACTTCGCGACATTCAACGAAGATGGTGTCGCTTTCCTCTTGTAGCGGATTATCGTCCAGCCTGTGCATCGACCACTCTAGCTTGTCAGCGAGTTCGGATCGGACAAGTATTGGTATCTTTCAAAATGCATTGTAGAACCGCAACACCCCTATCAATCAATTGGCGTTCAACTTTGTCGGCGCTGATTTAGCTTTATTGGAAATGGTGGATTGAATTCAATACCGACTGCATTTTGCGTTCGCCAAACCACTAAGCATTGACGGCGCAACCTTCCATCATGCGAAAGCAACAGCACAAATTTGTCTGGAAGCGTCAAAGCGTTTTCCAATTCCAGCTGCGCCCCAAAGGCCGAAACGTCGAGCATCCGACAGTTTTGCAGACCGGAGCCGCCATCGCAAACTATCCTTGCGCCATGGACTACGTAGCGACGTCTGCCCTTTCGTCTATCAGTTAACATCTAATTAAATCTCTCGGTCGTGTTCTATTTTCCAGCAATCACATAAACAATTTGTTATTAAGTGATGGCGGCGCTGTCATCGCCGCCATTGTTTCAAACTCCGTGCAGATCATGCCCGCTGATCGCGAAGCCGGCCGCGGCTACAATCAGTGCTTACCAAATATTGGTAGGTTCTCGCCTATTATGGAATTTGGTGCCGTTCTCGACCCGTAAGCCATTGGCAAATCCGGCGCAGAATATATGTCCAGCGACCGTGCGATCCTTCTGATTTCGGATCGTCCAGACCGAAGCCGGGAACTGGCTCACCGGCTCCGTAGCCTTTGCGCATGTCAAACGATCGGGCTGTATGAACAACACACCACTGCGCAGCCCGGGGCCGCGGTCGTCACCGATGTCGGCTTTCGTAATCCCGCCGACATTGAGCGACTGCGTCAACTCTTGTCGCAACCGCGTGCAATAGCAACGCCAATCGTCGCCATCCTGCGGGACAACAGTCACCTGGAGCGTGTTCAGGCGGTTGCGGTTGGCGCAACCTTCCTGTTCCCCGCTGATGTATCAGTTTCCGATATTGCCGCCGTGCTTGCGCCGATCATTCCATCGACGACCCCTTGGGTCGAGCCGGCCACAAGCTTGGCGCCCGGGCAGAACATCGAGCAGGCCCGGGTCCAGTTTGGAACCATCTTTAGCGCAGCCGCGCGCGGCGAAGGTTTCAGCAGGACGAGTGTCGACAACGCAGCAGCGTCCGTGATGGCCGCGATAGCCGAAGGCGGCATCCGACAATGGCTCGAAGTTGTTTGGACCTATGATGAGGCCACCTACCAGCACTGCCTGCTGGTCACCGGCCTCGCCGCGGAGTTCGCCAGCAGCCTACACTTCGCGAAGCACGATCAGAAGCACGTCACAAGAGCGGCCTTGCTCCACGATCTCGGCAAGGCGAAAATCCCGCTCGCCATCTTGAACAAGTCCGGAGCCCTGACGAGCGAAGAAGTTGAAATCATGCAGACGCATGCCAGAATTGGCTATGAACTCCTGCGCGGTCGAGGCGATTACGAGCCCGAGCTACTCGAAGTCGTGCTCCGGCATCACGAGTTGCTCGATGGGAGCGGTTATCCGGACGGTCTCGCCGGCCCGCAAATCAACGATCTGGTGCGCCTTGTGACGATTTGCGATATCTATGCGGCGCTGATCGAACGCCGGTCATATAGGCAGGCTATCGGACCGGCGGCGGCGTTCAAAATCCTTCAAGAAATGGAAGGCAAACTCGAAGGCGCTCTCGTGCGAGCGTTCGCGCAAGTCGCCGAGAAGTCGGCAGTACCGGTTGCGAACGACCGCTTGGGACCAGCCTGCCCTCACTACAGTAGGTCTATCTATTACTAGCGGCACGAGACCTCGAACCCATCAGTGGCTGCCTCTACAAGACTTCAAAGTTCATTATTGGAGATCACGACCTAGGTCCGAAATGGGTCATAAATTAAGTCTTATTCGACTTCCCTTGTGATTTCCTCGTCACACTCGTCGCACCTAAAATTTTCGATGGTGGGGAAACCACCTCCGGCAGGGAGAGAAGCCATACACTTCATCGGCTGCCCGCACTTGGGACAGCGTGGTGGATCGTCCATGTGCGCCCCACACAGGGATATAAAGAAGCTCCGGGGAGTGCTTCGCCGGGCTTAGATGATGACCCAGCATAAACCACATTTCTTTCTAGCAAATTATCGCAGTGCTTTGGAAGTGTACGAGTAATCTCGCAGCTTACAAACACCAAATCATTCAAAGGCCAAACCGATCCTTTTCCCGAATCTCCATACAACGCGGCAAGCGCGCATTACGCCATCAGTGCTCATTGCGAGCGTAAACGAGTCCGGAATCCGAGTGGGGCTTTCTGCTTCTATACAAATGCCAGTGGTCGAGCGATTTTGGATTACGCATTCAATATTTGTGCCGTTATCGAGGAAGATCTTTGCTGCTTTCGAGCATCCAACACGAGGTTCCAATTTTCGACCAAGCATGGATCGCCCTCCAAGCATGGATCGCCCCCCAAGGCTAAGACACTTTGCTACAAAGCAAACAAAGTATTGGTTAAAATATTATTGAGATTTCCCACTTCTGTGCCAGGCCGTGGGGAGTGGGTGAGGTCTCAGCCGAGTCTTCGGGGTGACCTTGGAAAGACGCCACAACGTTTGCAGTACGATGTCGCCATGTCTGAGAAGGTGAATGATCCTTTCGCAGTGCGGCAAATGATAGCGGCGAAGTGACGTGATGGGTCAATCGCGTTGTTCGCGCGACTTCCAGCGGCGTCTGCTTTGCCCCCAATCGCGACCAAGTCGGTGCGGGCAACAAACGCCGCTCCGGCCCAATACCAAACATCACCGATGACGGAGCTTTGCTTTTAAGACCGAGCGTTTCCTCAACCGCGAACTACATTACCGGCGCACCACTGTATCTCGACATAGATACTACTTATATATGCGGATTGGCAGGCAGAGGTTTTCCAAGAGATTTGTCGTCATTGCTTGTATAACAGTTGCGGCAGCTGTCCTATAAGAGCGCCCCAACAGGAAAGGAACCCGATGTCTTTCAAATTTCTTGTTGGGCAAGCAGTTGAGTACACGCCCATCGGCGAGAAAGTAGCCGGTCTTTATAGGATTAAAAGGCAGATGCCGAGGGAAGCGCAGGCGCTCGACTTAAAATATTGCATCAAGAGCGAGGCCGAAGCGTACGAGCGTAATGTGCTCGAATGCCAGCTGAGTTCTGATGTGCGTCCTGAATGCGAATATGCCACGAGTAAGCCCCGTCCCTCGCAGGGCTCACACCGAAAATAGACATTGAAAGTACCGGCGAAATTACCGGCAGCAGAGGGCAGCCATGGCCGTGACATACTACGTAGCCCTGCCGTTTGTAAGGACAGAAGAGGGCGTGGCGCCAGGCGAAGCGCAAGAGATGCCCAATGAAGGGGCTGCGATCCGGCGAGCTGCGTCGATGTCGCGGAATCCTGCCAACGCCGGTGCACTCGCGTTCAAGCGCAGCGGCGATCCGAACCTAGGAAATTTCGGCGACGCCACAATTTTGAAAACATTCGGCGAGGTGCCGGCGAACTTGGACGAACTATGACGGCTTGATGCCAGTCCCGCCGCACCTTTGGCATCTCACGATCTTATCTCCCTTCTTGAGAGTGCCCTTTCCTTCGCAATTTTCACACGGTTTCTTCTTTTCTCCCGAACTCTTCCGCATTCAGTCCTCTCACAGGTTCGATTGCACGATTGTATAGCCGTGGTGACATTAGACGCTCCAGCGACGGTCGCTATACCCCCTGAAAGCGAACATTCGGGTGCAATGCAATATTAGTCGCGATGGGCCACAACCGGCCTCACGCACTGCAGCAAATCCGAGAAGATTGGTAATCTACCCTGCGATCTTGGATTTGATGGAACGGCTTCATATTCGGCTCCATGTTCTTACGGGACTATGCGCGCCGAGCGGTTGTCGGCATAGTTGACCGATGTCCAAACTAGCAATGTGGAACTGGCAATACGATGGGGTCTACCTTTGGGAAGACGAGGCAACACGTAACAAATATGGGGGGCTGTTATGGATTTTCGGAAAAAATTCGTCGTGCAGCCCGTTGCTAAGCTTAAACTTGGTGATATTGATCCCGCCTACAAAGGCGAGCATGAGACTCACGAAAGCGCTGCGTTAGAAATTGCGCGTCATACCGCTAACCTCGCACAGCTCCAGTACAGACTTTACGCGGAAGGCAAGCGATCTCTTCTCATTGTGTTGCAGGGTCTCGACGCCGCAGGAAAAGACGGCGTCATCCGCCACGTCATCAGCGGCACGAATCCACAAGGGGTTAATGTAACTCGCTTCAAACAGCCTACACATGAGGAACTCGCCCATGACTTTCTTTGGCGGGCCCACAATCATACTCCGGCAAAGGGCGAGATCATGATTTTCAACCGCTCCCACTACGAGGACGTTCTCGTGGTTCGGGTGCACGATATCGTTCCGAAGTCGGTCTGGTCAAAGCGCTATGAACATATTTGCGAGTTTGAAAAGCTGCTTAGTCAAGCGGACACGCAGGTCATTAAGTTCTATCTCCATATTAGTCCGGAAGAGCAGCTCGCCCGGTTCAAGATGCGCCTCGATGATCCACACCGAAATTGGAAGATCAGTAATTCAGATTATACTGAACGCAAATACTGGCCACCCTATATTGAGGCATTGGAAGACGCCATGCGCGAGACGAGCACATCGCACGCGCCCTGGTATGTCATTCCGTCAAACCACAAGTGGTTTCGCGACCTGGCGATCTCATCCATTCTCGTCGATACGCTCGACGAAATGGACCTTAAAATTCCCAAGCCATCAGTCGATCTCAATGCAATCCGTCTCCAGTACCATTCGGCTAAAATTGAGCAGAAAAAAGAATGAACGACCTGATATTTGCGCAGGCAAACGCGAACGGGTATCGGATCATGAGCGACCGAACCAAAGCGTCCACGCGATGTCCGCTTCTCACCCGTACGCGACCGAACCACAGCGTCGCGCTAAGTGAGCGATCGGCCAGCGGAATAAATGCAATCGCGACGAGATCACGTTATTCTCATTTGCCATGGGCGATTCGATCAAGCGGCTCTATCGCGCAGCACAGGCCTGCCGGCACGACGATCCATCGACCTCGCGGACGGCGCGGCTCCTTCGCTCCGGTCGCAGTAAAATGGCAAAGAAGTTCGCTGAGGAAGCCGTCGAACTCGTGATCGACACGGTTCACGGCGGTCGCGATGCCGTAATCAAAGAAAGCGCCGATCTCATATATAATCTCGTGGTGCTGTGGATTTCCGCCGACGTCCGTCCCGAAGTTGTTTGGAAAGAGATGGACCGCCGCGAACGGCGTCTTGGCAGTGCCGAAAAGGTGCCCAAGAAGCAGCCAAACCGTAAAGGGCGATTTGGCGACTGACGCACTACCGTTTGAAACATAGTTGCCGTGACTGCAGCGTCTTAGCTGGACGCGCCAACTCAACGTGATGTCCGCATTGGGTTGCCGGCTCAAGCGGCCGATGCAACACAAGCACGGGCAAAAAGCAGACGTCCCGTGGATTAAAAGAATGGCCTCACACTTCAGCGCCCACCATTTGCGAGCCTACGGCCATCGCCATCGAACAGATCCACGCGGCAGGCCGCCGCATCGATCCACACATTGCAATGCTCGGGCGCCACGAAATCCGCCGGTGCGCGGGCAACGAGAGCACCGCCCGGCCAGCGCGCATGGACCAGGATCTCAGACCCGAGTGGCTCGACCAGAGCGACTTCAAGCGGTGTGGCTTCGGGCAGCGGCTCGCTCGACAGCCGCAGCCATTCCGGGCGGATGCCGACCTGGATCGGCCGGCCGGTGGCGGCGGCGGGGCCGGCGTGCGGCGCGGCAAACAGCGCCAGCGCCGTGCGCACCGCGGCGCCGTTCGGGCCCGTGACGACCTCGCCGTTGAGCACATTGAGGCGCGGGCTCGACAGAAACTGCGCCACGAACAGCGTCGCCGGCGCCCGATAGACGTCGAGCGGCCGGCCCACCTGCTCGAGCCTGCCTTGATTCATCACGGCAAGGCGGTCTGCCAGCGTCATCGCCTCCTGCTGGTCGTGCGTCACATAGAGCGTCGTCACGCCGAGCCGGCGCTGCAGTTCCTTGAGCTCGGCGCGCGTATTGGCGCGGATCTGCGCATCGAGATTGGACAGTGGTTCGTCCATCAGGAAGATCGCCGGCTCGCGCACGATGGCGCGCCCAAGGGCGACCCGCTGCTGCTGGCCGCCGGAGAGCTGGTGTGGCTTGCGCTCGAGCAACGCCTCGATGCCGAGCATGCGGACGACGCGTTCAATGCGCCGCGGGATCTCGTCGCGTGGTACGCGATGGCGCTTGAGGCCGAAGGCGAGGTTGTTGCGCACAGTCATGTGCGGATAGAGCGCATAGTCCTGGAACACCATGGCGACGTTGCGGGCTTCGGCGGGCACATGGGTGATGTCGGTATCGCCGAGCAGGATGCGGCCGGCATCGAGCTCGGCGAGGCCGGCCACCGCGCGCAGCAACGTCGTTTTGCCGCAACCGGATGGGCCGAGCAGCACGAAAAACTCACCTTCGAGCACCTCGATGTCGAGACCCCGCAGAACGGCCACCTCGCCGTGCGCCTTCGCAACCGCGGACAGCGTCAGTGCGACGCCCCCCATCTAGCGTGCCATTGCCGCGTTGGCGTTTTCGACGGCTTGCTTGGTTGCCGGTTCCAGCGGCGCCTTGTTGGCGAGCACGTCCTTGATCAGCGCGTTCAATATGTCGCGCGCGGGCGCGTACTTGGCCGAGGCCGGCTCGGCCTTTGCGTCGGTGAGCTGTTCCTTCGTCACCAGCACTTCGGGGTGCTCTTTGACGAATGCCTGCATCTCCGGTCCATCCCAGGAGGCGATGTTGGTCGCCAGATAGCCCGAAGCGATGCTCCAGCGCGCCGCCTGCGGCGCATCGCTCATCCAGGTCATGAACGTCCACGCCGCTTTCTGCCGGGCGGAATCGGTGGCGTACATCAGCATGTTGCCGCCGCCGGAAGGCGGCCCGAACTGGGTATTTTTGGGGATGCGGCCGAGACCCCAGTGGAATTTCACATTCTGCCGAATGAACGCCTGCGATCCCGTGGAGTGCCAGACGATCGCGGTCTTGCCGGCGATGAATTCCTGCGGGCCGTCGTTCCAGGGCGTATAGGCCGGTGTCACTTTGTATTTGTTGACAAGGTCGTGCCAGAACTGCAGCGCCTCGATATTTTTCGGCTGATCCCACTGCACCTTGGTGCCGTCGGCGCTGAGCGTTTCGCCGCCATTGGAATAAGTGAGGGCATAGTAGAACCAGTTGAATGCCTCGAGCGGTAGCTCGACGCCCCAGCGCGTGGTGCGGTCGCCCTCGCGCAGAGTGAGTTTTTGCGCGGTGCTCGCCAGCTCGGCCCATGTGATTGGCGGATTTTCGGGGTCTAGGCCGGCCGCGGCGAAAGCGTCCTTATTGTAATACATCACCGGGGTCGAGCGCTGGAACGGCACGCCGTAGACTTTGCCGTTGTAGACGCAATTGAGCAGCATCGACGGCCAAAACCGGCCGAGAAACTGCTGGCCGCCCGACGCGGCAATGGGCGCGTCGAGTGGTTGCGCGGCGCCGAGCGCGGCCAGCACCGGCACCGAGCTGATCTCGGTCACCGCAAGATCGGGCAATGTCCCGGCGAGCTTTGCCGCCTGGATCTTCTGCAACGTGACGTCATAGTTGCCGGTGTAGGTCGCCGCCACCTGGATATCGGGATGTGCCTTGTTGAAATCGCCGACCAGGCCGTCGATCACCTTGGCAAGGCCGCCGCCGAGGTCGACGGGATACCAGAAACTCAGTTGCACTGGCTCGGCCGCAAAGGCAGGCGCGGCCCAGGTTGCGGCCGCGGCCGCGAGCAGACCGGCGAACATCCGGCGCGTGTTCATTGGCGTTCCCTCCCCATTTTAAGCTTGGCATTGGCGTCTCGGACCAGTCCGCGACGATGCGGGGTCAAGCGTACCGAGCATTTAGGAACCGAGTCCAGGCCTTCCGCGATACCTAGCGTTTCAGTCCCGCATGCATGTGGCTGCGGATGAAATAACGCTGGGTGAAGAAAAAGATGACCAGCATCGGCGCCGCCACGAACAGTGTCGCCGCCATCAGCAGGTTCCAGTCGGTCGTCACCTCCTGACTGACGAACATGGCAAGGCCTATCGGCAGCGTGCGGATCGCGTCGCGATTTGTGACGATCAGCGGCCAGAAATAGTCGTTCCAATGGGCGACGAGCGCAACCAGAGTGAAAGCGAGCACGGTTGGCCGCGACAGTGGCAGAAGAAAGTGCCACAGGAACGCCAATCCGGTGCAGCGATCGAGCCGCGCTGCGTCCTCCAGCGCTTCCGGCACGGCGAGAAACGATTGGCGCAGCAGAAACGTGCCGAACGCGCTCGCGGCAAAAGGCGCGATCAGCGCCCAGTAGCTGTCGAGCCAACCGAAATGCTGCAAGGTGATGAAATTCGCAAGGAACGTCACCTGGATGGGGATGATCAGCGCGCCGATCACGGCGAGCAGGATGAAGCCGCGGCCGGCGAAGCGGCGGCGGGCGAGCGCAAAGGCGGCAAGGCTCGAAGTGGTAAGCTGCAACAACAGGATCGCTGCAACGACCAGGACGCTGTTGATGAAGTAGCGGCCGAACGCGGCGCCCTGCCAGGCGAGCACGAAGTTCTGCCATTCCAGGTGAGACGGCAGCCAGCGCGGCGTCGCTGTAAAGATCTCGTCGCTCGGCTTGAACGCGCTTACCACAAGCCAGTACATCGGCATGGCGACGACCGCGGCGACTGCCAGCACGGCGACATAGATTGCGGCGCGGCGCGACGCCCGCATCATCGGTTGAACCAGAAACTGACGAATGCAGAAATCGCGTAGACCAGGCCGAACATGACGACCGCGCTGGCGGCGGCGTAGCCCAGCCGAAAATACTGGAAACCGTGCTGGTATATGTAGAACACCAGCAGGTTGGTGGCGTTGCTTGGCCCGCCCTGGGTCATGATATTGATGAAGTCAAACGCCTGAAACGACAGGATGAGCGCGATGACCGTGGCGAACCAGGTGGTGGGCCGCAACAGCGGCCAGGTGATCGACCAGAACCGATCCCACGGCCGCGCGCCATCGAGCCGCGCGGCCTCCAGCACCGCCTGCGGCAGCGCCTGCAGCGCGGCGAGATAGACCAGCATGAAATAGCCGAACGTCTTCCACACCCCGATGGCGACGATCGTCCACAGCGCATAACTGGAATCGGTGAGCCAGCCGACCGGCGGTCGCCCTAGCAGCTCCAGCAAATAATTGGCGAGCCCGTAATTCGAGTTGAAGATCCACAACGCGACGGTCGCCGCCGCTACGGTGGGCAGTACCACCGGCGTATAGAACAAAGTGCGGAACAGCCGCGCCCCGAACAGTCGCTGGTTGAGCGCAACCGCAAGCGCCAATCCGAGCCCGATGCTGAGCGGCACCGTGAGAAACGTATAGATCGCGGTGTTTCTCAGTACGCGCCAGAACAGCGGGTCGGCGAACAGCTCGCGGTAGTTCGCCAATCCGTCCCAAGTGGGCACCGGCGAGCTGGCGTCGAGCTTGTGAAACGACAGGTCGACGAGAAACAATAGCGGGTAATAGTTCCACAAGCACAGGGCGGCTAGTGCTGGAAGCACGTATAGATATGGAGCGACCCCGCGGAAGTTGCGCGAGAGTCGGCTGGCGCGTAATGAAGCCGCGGTTTCGGTTGCGGGGCCCATCACGGCGGATGATCGCTGCATGGCTGGTTGAAATCAAGCTCGCGCAAAACGGGACATCTTGGCAATCGCAGACGACGTGATCGTATAAACCTTTCGCACTGCGTCAATTGACGCGGTCGAAGTGACGCTATGGGTCAATCGCGTCACATGGATGGTGTCCCCGCGATGTCCGCTTCACCCCCGAAAGCGACAAGATCGCTGCGCCGCACTAAGTGACGCTCCGGGCCACGAACGGACTCATGCACTGCAGCAAAACAGCATCACTCAGTCACCACGTCGACGCGGGGTGAGGACCGATTCTGAGATCGCAAGTCCTGATGTCTTTCGCAACCGGCCGAACGCGGCGTTCGCCGAACGCTCATGGTGGCCTTTTCTTCACTCTGCGATGATTCCGGCGCGTGCCAGGATCGGCGGCCATCTTTCCATTTCCTCGCGGAGGAAGACGCTGGCGTCGCGCGGACTCGATCCGACCGGGATGAAACCCTGGTTGATCAGTGACCGGCGAATGCTTTTATCCGCGAGGGCGTCGACGGCCGCCCGATTAAGCTTAGCGATCACGGCGTCGGGCGTGCCGGCGGGAGCGAACAGGCCGAACCACGAGCCGGCATCCAGCTCGGGCATCGGGTAATCAAGCTCGGCAAAAGTGGGCACGTTCGGCAACAATTGCATCCGCTTCGTTCCAGTGACGGCGAGCGCCCTCACCTTGCCGGCATCAATAAATCCCTTGAACATTGCCCCATTGAACGTGATCTGCACACGATCGGCGATCAGATCGTTGAAAACGGCGGCGCCGGTCGGATAGGCACATGCTGTATGGCGAGGCCGAAGCGCGCCTTGAAAACCTCGGCCGCCAAATGCGGCCCCGTGCCGCGGCCGGGGGAGCCGTAATTCAGCGACGAATCATTCTTGTACTTCTCAAGGAACTCCGGGAAGCTGGAAACGCCGAGCGACGGCGCGACATACATTACGTGCGGAGAATCGACGAGCCGCGACACCGGCACGAGGTCCCGCGCGGCATTGTAGCTGACAGTCTTGAACAAGATCGGATCCAACGCCAGTGCGGTGCCGTTGATCAAGAGCCTATACCCATCCGGAGTCGATCGGGCGACTTCGGCGGTGCCGATCATGGTCGCTGCCTCGGGTTTATTTTCGACAACCACCGGCTGTCCGAGTTCCTCCTGCATTTTGGTCGCGATGCTGCGAGCAAGAGTGTCCGGAAGGCCGCCGGGACCATAGGGCACCACGAGCGTGATAGGTCGGTCTGGATAGTTTTGAGCGGAAGCCGGAGAGGCCGAGCAGGCGAGCAAACATAGCCCGACGGCGGTATGAAGCCTGATCATGGTTGCGCTCCTTGCGACCCACGCACCATGCCATGCGCCGTATTCGAAAGGCTTTGAGAAGGGCTTCATTCTTCTTCCAGATTGCCTTAATTTTCATCGTGGCCGAGCGTCCTTTGGTACGCGCCAGGACAGCGATCTTGCGCTATTCATTCGATGTCTACGTCTTCGACACCGACGGCGTGAGCTGCGTCGGGGGACCGAACCCGTGGCGTTGGAGCCGCAGGTCTTCGACCTGATCCAATACCTCATTTGCAACCGCGACCGCGTGGTTACCAAGCAAGATATTCTCAACGCCATCTGGAATGGCCGCGCCATATCGGACTCGGCACTGAGCACTCGGCTCAATGCCGCAAGGCTTGCGATTGGCGACAGCGGCGTGCAGCAGCGCTTGATCCGTACCCTGCCGCGCAAAGGAATCCGCTTCGTCGGCGAGGTACGAGAGCAAGAACCTGCAACAACACACGCACAAACTGCGGCTCCGGCCGCGCCGACACTGTCCGATTTGCCATCGATTGCGGTGCTTCCATTTGACAATCTCAGCCGCGATCCCGATCAAGATTATTTCGCGGATGGGATGGCGGAAGAGATCATTACTGCACTGGCGCGGTGTCCCTGGCTTTCCGTGATCGCCCGCAATTCGTCATTCACGTACAAAGGCAAAGCGTTCGACGTGCGGCAGATCGGACAAGACCTCGGCGTTCGCTACGTGCTCGAAGGCAGCGTCAGGCGGGCCGGCGAACACCTGCGGTTTGCTGGCCAGCTGATCGACGCGATAACCGGCCTGCATATCTGGGCCGAGCGCTTTGATGGCGAGATGAGCGACGTTTTCGCGTTGCAAGACCGATTGACGGCGAGCATCGTCGCCGCGATCGAGCCGCGGCTCCAACTGGCCGAGATCAAGAGACAGGCGCGCAAACCAGCCGATAATCTCAACGCCTATGATCTGTTTTTGCGCGCCTTGCAGCGCCACTATGAGTTCACGGACGAGAGCATCGTAGCTGCGCTGAACTACCTCCGAGAAGCGCTAGCCATCGACCCGTCCTATGCACCCGCGATGGCACTTGCGGCGCACTCCTACGCGGAACGGCGCAACCAGGGCTGGGCGAAAGACATTAAAACCGAGGCGGCCGAGGGGATACGGCTGGCGACGCACGCGGTCGAACTCGCAAAGGACGACAGCAATGTGCTGTGGATGGCGGCGTGGGCACACTGGATACTCGCGCAGGACACGCAGCGTGCCCGCGATTTGGCCAACCGTTCGATAGAGCTCAACGCAAATTCCCCAGCCGCATTGGCACTGGCCGCATGGATCGAAGTTGCGAGCGGAAATTCGGATGAAGCCTTCGCGCTGATTGGGCAAGCCCGCCGGCTGAATCCGCGCGACCCCCGCGAGTGGTTCGTGTTGACGGTTATGGCCGCGGCTTGCCTCGCGGCGGAGCGGTTCGACGAGGCAGTCGCCTGGGCCGAACGAGCCTTGGTACAAAACCCGCGCTTTAGCACGCCCCTTCGCATTCTTGCCGCAAGCCTGGCGATGCTGGGGCATCAGAAGCGGGCGATCGAGACTATGCAGAAGGTCTATGAGATCGAGCCAGGTTTGACACTGAGCTCGCTCAGGTCGCGCATGGAATATATGGATCGGGGCGTTTGGGAGACCTACTCCAAGGCCTTGAGGCGTGCCGGCGTGGCTGAGTGAATCGGCGTCGCTCAGAGTCGCCGTCTCCCGAATTGGGAACGCCAGGTTCCAAGTGAGGCCGTGGTCGTGCGAGAGGCTGGGTAAGCAATGCAGCATATCGGCGCCCGGCGACGGGGGCCGCTTGTTTGGGTCGCACCCGCAATTTGCTACCGGCCTCGCAGACCCTTCGGCATACGTGGTGAAGCAATAGATCGGGACGGCTACACGCTGTCCGTGCTGCGTTGCACCGAAGTCTCGCAGCCAAATGACGTTAAGGGTCAGGAGCGACTGAATTGCGATGGTCGTGCGACTTCCGCTTTACCCCCGATAGCGACCGAATCACTGCGTCGCATTAAATGTCACTTGCGGCCAGTAGCAGCCTCAACCAGGTTCCATGCCTTGCGATTTGATGACCGGGATTGCGACGGGTCCGGTCAGGAATTTGAGCAATGCGCGTGCGACATCCGGCGCGCGTGAGTTGCTGGAGACCGCGCCAGCGAATGTAATGTAGGACTGAATTTCGGGCGGCAACGGGCCAACCAGTTGCACGCCTGGCGTCGTCAGAATTTGTGTAATGACAACCATGCCAATCTCAACGTCACCCTTTGCCACGAGCTCGGACACAATATCTGTATCCGGGCGCTGCACCTTCGATTTGATTGCGTCAGCAATACCCAGCCGATCAAGCAAGCCCGCGAGATAGAGGCCGCTCGCGCCGTCCTTGAGGTACGCGATCGATTTTGCATTGAGCAGCGTACTCTTAAATGCGTCAACGGAGCCAATGTTGGGCTTCACCGCGCCGGCGCGGACCTCCATACCGATACCTGAGCGGACGAGATTGGTGCGCGTGTCGGCAATAACTTTGCCATCCTTGATCAAGCTGTCCACCTGAGCGGGCGTACCGGCAAAGACATCGAACGGCTCGCCCCCGTTAATGCGCCGGATTAGCCCCGCGCCGACATCGGAGGTTACAACGAGCTTGGAGCCCGTTTCGTGCTCGAATTGCGCGCCAACGCTGTTCAACACGGTGGCAACCGCCCTGGGGACATAGACGTTGAGGTCGCTGGCACCGGCTGCTGTTGCCTGCGCGAATGGAACCAAGAGTCCAAGCCCGATTGCTGCAAGTTTAGCGCCGCTACCCCGCATAGCTTCCTCCCGAATAGAAGTAGAAACCAATATACAACCGGATCAGCATTAGTCCGATAGGCTCAACGTGCCAGCGGCGCCGTTCGTGCGCGCCGACGAGGCGACCAAATGAACCATTTGCAGTGCGTCAAATGACGGTGGCGAAATGACGCTGTGGGTCAGGAACGACCGATTTGGGGGGGGCCGCGCCATGCCCGCTTCTCCTCCGAAAACGACATTGCAGAGGGGGGAGCTAGTCGTGTTGTCCTAAATGCTGGTTGATGATCTCGACCATGCGATCCGCTGCGGTCCCGGGCGGGAAAAACCCCAAAAATTCGCCCGATCTACCCATCAAATAGATGAAGCCGGTATGATCAATCAAATACACAGCGCCGTCGGGCGGCGTGTATCGGGCGTAGTACGCCTTGTAGGCGTCCGCGGCGACGCGGACCTGCGCTGGCGTTCCTGTGAGGCCGAGGATGCGCGGATTAAAATTGGCGACGTATTTGGCAAGCACATCCGTGGTGTCGCGCTCCGGATCGACCGAGATGAACAGCGCCTGTACGTCGGCGCTCGCGTCGCCCAGCTTATCGAGCGCAAGCCCAATTTGCATCAAATCGGTCGGACAGATGTCCGGGCAGGTGGTGTAGCCGAAATAGACCAGCATCAGCTTGCCGCGGAAATCGGCGTCGGTCCGTGTCCTGCTGGTCTGGTCGGTCAGCGTGAATGGCCCGCCGACATGGCCGCGGCCCCACATTAGGTCGTCCATCAGCCGCGCTGCGCGGGCGGGATCGGGCTCCTGTGCCCGCGCCGGGGTGGCGGCCGTCATTGCGATCGCGGCCGCCACGCACAACAGACGATGACGCGGCCGCATAGCGCCGACCCAGCCGCCCATCAGGCTCCGAACGTCAATGTCGCGCCGGTCGAACCGAGAAACAGCCGGTCGGGCGCGATCTCGCGCATCGCCTCGACGAAATTCTCGCCGCTACAATGCATCGGTACGACGATGTCGGGCTTCAGGTCCACGATCTCGGAGGCGATATGCTTGGTGTAGTCCATCGGCGCAGGACCGAGATGGAAGCCGCCGAGCAGGGCGTGCAGTTTGTCGACGCCTGAGACTTCCTGGGCCTGCTTTACGGCATTGACCACGCCGCGATGGCTGCACGACGACAGCACGACAAGGCCCCGGTCCTTCACGTGGTAGACCGTGACGTGCTCGTGGTAGTGCTCATCCGGGACGGTCTTTCCGGCAAGCTCCGCCGGCGTGTAATGCGAGGCGTCGCAGCCGAGCCCGTCGGTGATGCCGAATTGCTCGAAGGTGTTAGGCAGGATTTTCTCGTCGGTGCGCCGCTTGATCTGTCCCGAAGTGAACGCATGGCCGCCGATCACCGTCGGCTGCTCGCACAGCACCACGCCGACCTTGCGCGCAGCCAGCGCCCGCCGATCGAGAAAGCCGAAATCGCTGAATTCGCCGGGCGTGCCGGTAGCCTGGACGCGGTGGCAGAAGTTGTCCTCGCCGCCGGCATAGAGCTTGACGTCCGCGGGCAGCGCCGAGCGATACTTGTCGAGGAAGCCGATCAGGCCGCCGTAGTGGTCGAAATGGCCGTGGCTGACAATCAGCGCGTCGATCGTCTTTGGGTCGAGCCCCAGCAGCTCGAAATTGTTGAGCAGCGCTTCGGGCGTGTAGCCGTAGTCGAGCATCAGGGTGCGCGTCTCGCCGTCTTTAACTGACTGAAGGTAGTAGGACAGGCCCCACTGTGTGTGCAGCTCCTTGGTGTAGTCCTTGGCCCGCGCGGCGGGCGTCACCGTCATGGCGTTGAATGTCGAGGGCTTGAGAAAGATGTTGTGCGTGAGATCGATCAGCACCTTGACGTTCAACCTGTCTACCACCGGCGGTTCGATTGCCGCGGCGCTGGAAAACTCGACGCAGGAAAAGCCGCCGGCCGAGGCTCCGGCGAAGGCTGCCGAAGCCTTAAGGAAATCTCGTCTTTTCATAGGAATACTCCCGTTGCCAGGTAGAGAAGTTTTCGCGCTACCACGCGGGGGCTCGAAAGGCGCGCAGTGTACCCGACTAAACGGGTCGGTTCAAAGGTGATGCCTCGTCGGCTCCCGGGGTCGATTTTTCACCAACGCTACCCGCGCGCCCGACGCGGTGATCGAATGACCCTTTCGCAGTGCGTCAATTGACGGGCGCAAAGTGTCGCGACGGGTCAATCGCGTCATCTCGGGCGCGGGCTCGGACTTCCGCTTCTCCCCCAATAGGGGACATTGCGCTGCGTCGCACTATAATATGAGCTTTTAATCTACAGTCATGCTTGTAAAAGATGGCTCTACATGCTGCTCGCGCTCACCGGCGCCACCGGCTTCATCGGGCAACACCTACTGCGGGAATTGCCGAAGCGCGGCTACCGCCTCCGCGTGCTGCTGCGCCGGCCAGCTTCGGTGCCGATGCAGACCGCGAGCGCGGTGATTGGCGATCTTGCCCGACCGCTAAACATGTCGGCCGCGCTGGAGGGTGTGGATGCAGTGATCCACTCGGCCGGGCTCGCGCAGGCGATGACCGGCGTTCCGGAGGATGATTACAGGGTGCTCAACACAGAGGCGACGATCAGCCTCGCACGCGCCGCGTGGCGAGCTGGCGCCAAGCGCTTCATCTTCCTCTCCTCGATCCGCGCCCAGTGCGGACCGACGGCCGACACGGTCCAGCGCGAGGCGGTCGAACCGAGGCCCACTGATGCCTATGGAGAATCCAAACTCGCGGCCGAACGCGGTCTGGCCGAACTCGACCTCGATTGGGTGTCACTGCGGGCAGTATTGGTTTACGGGCCTGGCGTCAAAGGCAACATGGCCGAACTGATGTGGCTTGCTCGCTCGCCCTTTCCATTGCCGTTCGGCAGCCTCAAGTCGCGCCGCTCGCTGCTCGCGCTGGAAAATCTGTTGGCGGCAATCGAAGTCGTGTTGGCAGCACCCGGAACGCTGCGGCGAGCGTTCATTGCCGCCGACCCGCAGGCGCTGACGGTCGCGGAAATGATCGCGGCCATGCGCCATGGGCTCGGGCGCCGGTCTAATGTTTTTCCGCTCCCCGCGGCGCTGCTCCAACTCATTCTCCGCGCCGCCGGTCGAGAAGAAATCTACCAGCGGCTATCCGGCTCGTTGGTCGCCGATCCCTCGGCCTTGATAAGTCTGGGCTGGGCGCCGCCGCTGGCCACGCCGGTTGGACTCACCAAGTTGATGCAGGCAAGCGGGGTATAAAAACCCGAACGGGCGGCCTTTTGACCGCTCGCCGCAAAGCTCCTTAAGCCGATCTTGCCGCGGGCGTTCTACGGTAGCTCGCGGACACCCGTTGCTGCGTGGCGCGCCCGCCTCTTGCTGACATCGCGGCGCTCGACCATGATCGATCGCGAATTTAAATTGTCAGGGCAACGCGGTGGCCAATTCAAGTACATCCTTATGGCAACTCCGCGACTCTGAGCGGATGATTGTGGGCAACGCGGAGCTTTTGGCACAGCAGCATTTCTTGATCGGAATCACCCGGGTTCGCAATGAGGCGCTAATCCTGGGCGATACGCTGGATTTCGTCAGCCGGCATGTCGACGCGATCATCGCCTACGACGACGCTAGCACAGACAGGACGGTAGAGTTGCTCTGCAATCACCCGAAGGTCGCCTTGATCCTGGCCAATGGGGCGTGGGAGACCGACGTCAAGGCGCGTCGAACGGCCGAACATCGCCATCGTCAGCTCCTGCTGCAATGTGCCCGGGAACAATTGCGATTCGACTGGATGTTCTGCTTCGACGCGGATGAGCGCATTGTCGGCGACCTACGGGATTTTGCGAGCGGGCCGCGCGCCGAACGTTGCGACGGCGTAAGCATTAAGCTGTTTGACGCCTACCTGACGCCTGACGATTACATGCCCTATCAACCCGGCCAGGAACTGTTGGGCTTTCGTCGGTTCTACGGCCCGGAGCAGCGCGACATCCTAATGCTATGGCGCAACCGGTTGGAGGTCTATTTCGCCGAGGGCCACGAGCGCCAGCCGGGTGGGATTGGCCAGATGCGCACCGATCTCCACTGCCAGCACTATGGCAAGTCGCTGTCAGTCGAGCATTGGGAGGAGACCTGCGATTACTACATCAAACACTTTCCGTTCGAAACTTACGGACGGAAATGGCTTGCGCGTAAAGGGCAAGCGATTCATACCCAATCCGATTTCATGCGGCCGCTCTATGAATGGGGCGAAGCGCTGTTTGCGAACGCTGTCAAGATTTGACCTTTGCCCGTTCTCTACTCGTCGGCATCGGGTCAGAAGCGACGGATTAGCGATGGTCGCGCAGTGTCCGTTTCTCACCCGTAAGCGACCGGATCGCTGCGCACTAAGTGACTCGACGGGCCAATAGCAGGCATCGCGCATACTGCTCATAACGATCTCATACGCGGCTGCGATCCCACAGCCGCCAGTGGGTCGGTCTAATTGGCACCATTCTGTTCAGCCGAATATCGGACCAACCCACTCCATTTCGCCGGCAGGGAAACGCCAATATGTGGTATTCCTCACCCTCGT
>Ga0181530_10002760_pt1 | contig 20431 bp, 15 predicted proteins | sample PEATcosm2014_Bin_42_FD_119769 | JGI IMG/M metagenome (GOLD analysis project Ga0181530, IMG submission 119769) | Peatland microbial communities from MTU Mesocosm Facility, Houghton, MI, USA - PEATcosm2014_Bin10_60_metaG | ecosystem: Environmental > Terrestrial > Soil > Wetlands > Peat | place... | reverse complement strand
TCCAGATGCGGCACTTCGATGTCCAGCTGATCGGCGGCGTGGTGCTGCATCAGGGCAAGATCGCCGAGATGAAGACCGGCGAAGGCAAAACGCTGGTCGCGACTTTGCCGGTGTATCTCAATGCGCTCTCCGGGCGCGGCGTGCACGTGGTCACCGTCAACGACTACCTGGCCAAACGCGACTCGGAGTGGATGGGCACGATCTATCGCTTCCTCGGCCTGAGTGTGGGCGTGATCGTGCACGAGCTGGACGACGCCGAACGCCGCGAGGCCTACGCCGCCGACGTAACCTACGGCACTAACAATGAGTTCGGCTTCGACTACCTGCGCGACAACATGAAGTTCGACCTCGGCGATTGCGTGCAGCGCGGCCACAACTACGGCATCGTCGACGAAGTGGATTCCATCCTGATCGACGAAGCCCGCACCCCGCTCATCATCTCCGGCCAGGCGGAAAAATCTACGGAGAAGTACGACCGCGTCAATCGCATCATCCCCAAGCTCGAAAAAGGCGAGGAGATGGACACTGCGCCGGGCGAGCCCAAGGTGCTGACCGGCGACTTTGTGGTCGATGAGAAGCACAAGACCATCACCGTCACCGACGAGGGCTGGGAAAAGGTCGAACAGTTGCTCGGCATCACCAACATCGCCGATCCCGAGAACTGGGACCTGAAGCACCACGTCGAGACCGCCATCAAAGCCCACGCGCTCTACCGCAGGGACGTGGAGTACGTGGTGAAGGACGGCGAAGTCCTCATCGTGGACGAGTTCACCGGCCGCCTCATGCCCGGCCGCCGCTGGTCCGACGGGCTGCACCAGGCCGTGGAAGCCAAGGAGCGCGTCAAGGTCGAGGCGGAGAACCAGACGCTCGCCACCATCACCTTCCAGAACTATTTCCGCATGTACAAGAAGCTGGCCGGCATGACTGGCACGGCGGAGACGGAAGCCGAGGAGTTCCAGAAGATCTACAACCTCGACGTGATCGTGATCCCCACCAACAAGGACCTGCGGCGAGTGGAGAACGCGGACACCGTCTACCGCACCGAGAAGGAAAAGTATCTCGCCGCAGCCGACGAGATCCAGCAGCTCAACCAGAAGACCCAGCCGGTGCTGGTGGGCACCACGTCGGTGGAGAAGTCGGAGCGGCTCTCGGAGATCCTGCGCAAGAAGAACGTGAAGCACGTGGTGCTGAACGCCAAGTACCACGAGAAGGAAGCCGAGATCGTGGCGCAGGCCGGACGCAAGGGCGTGATCACCATCGCCACCAACATGGCCGGCCGCGGCACCGACATCCTGCTGGGCGGCAATCCCGAATTCATGGCCAAGCAGGAGTGCTTCAAAAAGGGCCTGGCGCAGCCGGTGCGCCGCGCCGAAGGCCGCCTGGGCGATGGCGCCACGGAAGAGAACGTCATTACCTGGTATTACCAGGGCAACGAGTTTCGCGTCGACAAGCAGAAGTGGGAAGAGATCCTCACCCGGCACAAGGCGCAGACCGACGCCGAGCACGACGAGGTGGTCGGCCTTGGCGGATTGCACATCCTCGGCACCGAGCGCCACGAGGCGCGGCGCATCGACAACCAGCTTCGTGGCCGCGCCGGTCGCCAGGGCGATCCCGGCAGCTCACGCTTCTATCTCTCGCTCGAAGACGACCTGATGCGCATCTTTGCCAAGGAGTGGGTCTCGAATCTTCTGCAACGGCTGGGCATGGAGGAAGGCGTGCCCATCGAGTCGCGGCTGATCTCCCGCCGCATCGAAGCCGCGCAGAAGGCCGTGGAAGGGCAGAACTTCGAGTCCCGCAAACACCTGCTCGAGTACGACGACGTCATGAACAAGCAGCGCGAGGCGGTGTATGGCATGCGCCGCCAGTTGCTGGAGGGCGTCGATCAGAAAGAACTGATCCTCGACGACTACGTCGCCGGCATCCTCGCCGACTTGCTGGAGAAGTACTGTCCCAAGGACGCGCACGCCCATGAGTGGGACATCCCGAAACTCAAGGGCGACATTTTCACCCGCTTCGGCGTGGACATCCTGGCCGAGGGCGTCGAACCCGGCAAGCTAAACCGGCAGGAACTGGGCGACGCCATCTTCGACAAGCTCAAAGAGCGCTACGTGGCCAAGGAGAAACTGATTGGTCCCGACGCCATGCGCTACCACGAGCGCATGATCATGCTCAGCGTGCTCGACCAGCTATGGAAAGACCACCTGCTCAGCATGGACCACCTGAAGGAAGGCATCGGGCTGCGCGGCTACGCCCAGCACGATCCGCTGGTGGAGTACAAGCGCGAGTCCTTCGATATGTTCGAAGCCATGATGCAGCGCTTCCAGGAAGACACGGTGCGGTACCTGTACCTGATGCAGGTGATCGAGCCAGCGGCACAGGCCGAGGTTCAGCCGCAGACGGTCGAGGCGCCTGCGCCCGGCGACGGCAACGGCCGCGGAGATGGCCGGCGTCCGCGCCGCGCTTCCACTTCAATGGATGACCTGGAAGAAGACTTCCAGCGCCGCAAGCGCCGCGAACTGGAACAAGCGCGCATGGCCGGCGCCGGCGACTATCAACCCGTCCAGCAGGTCGTGCGCTCGGGCGCCAAGATCGGCCGCAACGATCGCTGCCCCTGCGGCTCCGGCAAGAAGTACAAGAAGTGCTGCGGGGCGTAGGAACAGCAGTCAGCAATCAGCAGTCAGCACTCAGCCGTCAGCAACCTGCTTTGAAGGGGCGCGGCTTGAGCCGCGCCGCATGGCCCAACTAAGAATTGTCATCCTGAGGAAGGGCGACGAAGGATCTGCGTTTAGGCTGTCATGCCAATGCACTCATCCCCGCAGATCCTTCGCTTGCCCTCGCTCGCTCCGCTCGCTCGACCCGCTTTCAGGATGACAGTTTCTTGTTCTTAGGAACCTTCTCAGCCCCGCCCACGGCCGCGAATGTCATCTCCTCGGCAGGACTGCCGGTGCGGCGCTTCCACTCCTCGAACATCGCGCCATAGCTGAGCGTGATGTAACTGGTCGGCAAGATGCCCAGCACCTTGGCCGTGCGGTCGATCCAGCGCGGAGGACCTTCGATCTCGGCCACGGTGCCGATGGGGGTCTCGTCGATCACCACGTGGCCCTGGCCGTCCGCCCACTCGCTGCGGAACTTCTCGTAGCGGAAACTGGGTGAGAATCCCAGAGCGCGCAGAATGCGGTCGAGGCTCGCACCGTCGGCCACCGTTGTTTCAAGCTCCTGGCGTGCCTTGTGCCGACGTGCTGTGCCCTTCGACTTGTGCGTCATCGTCCAGCGCTGGCCGTACTTCCGTAGCCGTAGGATCTCCCCGCGCTGCCGCAACGGATACCCCGGCCGGTCGTAGAGGACATTCATCTCGTGCGTGCGCCGCGTGACCAGACGGAACCCGGATGCGCGCAGCCGCCGCGCCAGCGCCTTGGCATCCGCCACCAGGAATTTGATCTCGACTTCGCGTGCCATGACGGAAGAAGTATAAAACCTGCCACAGAGACACAGAGGCACGGAGATTGTTAGGATTCCTCTTTTCGGAGGACGGAATGAATCAAGGCAAACACGAGCGGCGGTACATCAACATCGGCGGACGTCCCGCCAACCTCCCGTTCAGCGACGGCGTTCTGGTCGGCGACACGCTGTTTCTCTCCGGCAGGATCGGGATCGATCCCCGCACCATGCAAGCAGCCGCCGATGTCGGTGAAGAAATCCAGTTAATGCTCGATGGCATCCGCGCCACGCTCGAGGCCGCCGGGATGACGATGGACGATCTCGTCTACGTGCAGGTGTATTCCACGGATCTGTCGCTCTACGACCAGTTCAACGCGGCCTATCGCAAGTATTTTGGGAAGGATTTGCCGGCGCGGGCATTCCTCGGAGCCGGGTCGCTGCTGCGCAATGCGCGCTTCGAGATGCAGGCCATAGCGATGCGCTGAGTGCTAACTGCTGACGGCTACTTCTCCCTTGCCACCACGAATTCCGGCGCCCACAGCAGGGCGCGCTTGATCTCCGAGTCGGGAAGATCGCAGATGGCGCTGCGCGCGTCGGCGGCGTATTGATGGGCGCGGGCGGTGGCGGCGTCCAGAGAACCATAGCGGGTCGGGATCGCAAGAATCTGCTTATGCGTCACTGACTGGAACGCGCGTTCCTCCAGCACCGTCTGAATGAGCGCCTTCTCTTCCGGCGTGCAGCGCGCGAGCGCGTGGATCACCGCCATGGTAGCTTTGCCTTCGCGCAGGTCGCTGGCCACGGGCTTGCCGAGAACATCTTCTGATGCCGTCAGGTCGAGCACGTCATCCACCAGTTGGAAAGCCATGCCTAGGCTGCGGCCGTAGCGCGCCAGTTTTTCCTCATCCTCTGCGGAAGCGCCGCTGACGATGGCGCCCAGCCGCGTGCAGGTGGAGAACAGGCATGCGGTCTTGCGCTGGATCAGGTCAAAGTGCTCGTCGAGCGTGATCAAGCGGCCCAGCTTCTCCATCTGCAGCAGTTCGCCCTCGACCATCTGTTGCGTCAGCTCGATGAGCACGTCAAGAATCCTGAAATTGCGCTCCTGCACCGCGATCTTGAACGACTGCATGTAGAGCCAGTCGCCGGCCAGCACGCACTTCGAGTTGCCCCATTTCGTATTAGCGGCGGGACGTCCGCGGCGGGTGCGAGCCTCGTCGATGATGTCGTCGTGCACGAGCGTGGCGGTGTGGATCATCTCCACCACCGCGCCCAGGCGGATGGCGCCGCGCCCGCGGTAGTCGAAGAGTTTGGCGGAGAGCAGCAGCAGGGCGGGGCGGATGCGTTTGCCGCCGCCCGCGCGCAGGTATTCGCCGATCTCGGTGATCGCCGGGACGCTGGAAACCGTGTCGCGCCCGAACTCGCGCTCCACCGCTTCCAGGTCGTCGCGCAGGAGTTCGAAAACTTCTTTCGCTTTCACTCCGTTGATGGCGGGCGTGCTCACGTCAGTTCGACCTGTAGTTGGTGAAGTGCATGTCGATGCCGAGGTCGGTGTTGCGCAGCAGGGCGATGATCTCCTGAAGGATGTCGCGGTCCTTGCCGCTCACCCGCACCAAATCGGCCTGGATCGAGGCCTGAACTTTCTTCTTCGACTCCTTGATCAGTTTCACAATCTCGCGCGCCTTCTCGATCGGGATCCCCTGCTGCATGGTGATGCGCTGCCTGACCGTGCTGCCGGCCGCCGGCTCGATCGCGCCGTAGGTGAGCGCCTTCAGCGGCACGCCGCGCTTGACCAGCCGCTGCTGCAGCACGTCGTTGACCGCCTTCAGCTTGAACTCGTCTTCGGAGTGCAGCACGATGGCCTCTTTACCCTCGAGCTCGATCGTCGACTTCGAGTTCTTCAGGTCGAAGCGCGTGTGCACTTCCTTGAGCGCCTGCTGGATGGCGTTCGAGACCTCCTGCAGGTCTACCTTGCTTACGATGTCGAACGATTCGGCCATGCTCCCTCAGCAGTGCAATAGATTACCGTGCCGCGCCCCGCGATGGGGAAGGAATCGGCATTCCGGCGTTACTGGTTGGCGGCAGATTGAAAAACCGGCAAAAGTTTTGTGCGGTGCAAAGACCCACCTCCTCCGCCGAGACACCGCGCAGTTCGCCGATCTGGCGCGCGACCTCCTTCACGAATGCGGGTTCATTGCGCTTCCCGCGATGCGGTACCGGCGCCAGGAACGGGGAATCGGTTTCGATCAAGATGCGGTCGAGCGGCAGCTCCCGCGCCGCGTCGCGAATGTTCTGCGCCTTGGGGAAGGTCACATTGCCGGCGAAAGAGATCATGAAGCCCAGGTCGAGCGCGCGCCGCGCATGTTCCATCAAGCCCGTAAAGCAGTGCAGGACGCCGCCCAGCCCGCTCGGCGCCCACTGTTCGGCGAGGATGCCGAGGCACTCATCCCAGGCGTTCTGGCTATCCTGCGATGGCCGGCAATGGATCACTATCGGCAATCGCGCAGCGCGCGCCTGATCGAGTTGCTTCAGAAACACCGCCCGCTGCACCTCGCGCGGCGAATGATCGTAGAAGTAATCGAGCCCGATCTCACCCCAGGCGATGACCTTGGGATTGCGGGCCAGCGTGCTCAGCTCGTCGAAATCGGCGTCAGTGGCGAGTTTTGCTTCATGCGGATGAATCCCGACCGTCGCGTAGATTCGCGGCTCGTCTGCCTTGTTGCGATTCGCGAGCTGGATGGCGCAATCGAGCGAGCCCGGCCCGGTGCCGCTGCCGATCGCGACCACGGTCCCGATGCCGGCCTGGTGCGCCCGCGCCAGCATGGCATCGCGGTCGGCGTCGAACTGCGGCATCTCGAGGTGCGCGTGCGAATCGATGAACATTGAGTCATTGAGCCATTGAGCCATTGCGCCATTAGCCCTAGGTGTTCAATGACCCAATGACTCAATGACCCAATGGCTCAATTATTTCAGTTTCGCGCCGACTGGCACGTCCTCCAGGAACCCCGCCAGTACCGGCGAGCCCTTCTCACCGACCGATGCAGCGACGATCATCCCGTTCGATTCCAGGCCGCGCAGCTTGCGCGGTTGCAGGTTAACGACCAGCACGACCTTGCGCCCGACCAGCGACTCCGGCGCATAGGCCTCGGCGATGCCGGCCACCACCTGGCGGACTTCCGTGCCGATGTCCACTTCCAGGCGCAGCAGCTTGTCGGCGCCCTTCACCTTCTCGGCGACTTTCACCTGCCCGACGCGCATCTCGACCTTGGCGAAATCGTCGATGCTGATGCGCCCGTCGGGAGTGGCTGCGGGGGCGGGCGCTGCCGGCACAGGTGCGACGGCCGCCTGCGTCGGCGGTAGTCCAGCCTGAGCGGGCGCAGCCGGCGCTACTTGAGCTACGGTGCGCTGCTGTTCCATCTGCTGCATCCTTTCGATCGCGGATTTGTCGGCGCGCGGGAACACGGGCTCTACTTTGCCCAGCTTGGTGCCGTGCTGCAGTTGGCCCCACTTCAGGTCCGTCAAGCGGAACTCGGAGATCGCGCCCAGCCCGAGCTGCTCCCATATCCGCGCCGTCGCCTCCGGGATCACCGGGTGCGCCAGCGCGGTCGCGATGCGCAGCGCCTCCGCCGTGGTGTAGAGGATGGTCGCGAGACGCGAGCGGCTGCCCTCGTCCTCTTTTTCGGCCACGGCCCAGGGCTCGTTTTCCACGATGTATTTGTTGACTGCGCCCACCAGCGACCACGCGGCTTCGAGCGCGCGCGAGAACTGGAAATCATCCCAGAGCGAAGCGAAGTTGGCGATGGCCTCCTCGGCCGCCCTGGCGATGGCGGCGTCCGCTGCGGTACGCGAGCCGCCGGACGAGGGATACGGCATCTCGCTGCGGAAGTAGCGCGTGATCATGGTGAGGGTCCGGCTGGCGAGGTTGCCGAGATCGTTGGCCAGGTCGGAGTTGTAGCGCTGCACCAGCGCGTCGAAGGAGAAGCTGCCGTCCTGTCCGAAGACCACTTCGCGCAGCAGGAAATAGCGCAGCGCGTCGTTGCCGAGCACGTCGATCACGGTCTCGGCGCGCACGATGTTGCCGCGCGACTTCGACATCTTGCTTTCCTCGAACAGCAGCCAGCCGTGCGCCACGATGGACTTGGGCAGCGGCAGCCCGGCGGCCATCAGGAACGCCGGCCAGTACACGCAGTGGAAGCGCACGATCTCCTTGCCGATCATGTGCACGTCGGCAGGCCAGTAGTGCGCGAACTTCTGCTGGTCTTTTTTCTCGGAAGAGCCGAAGCCGATGGCGGTGCAATAGTTGCTCAGAGCGTCCAGCCACACGTAGATCACGTGCTTAGGGTCGTCCGGCACCGGGATGCCCCACTGGATGGTGGTGCGGCTGATGGAAAGATCGCGCAGCCCGCCGCGCACGAAGGCCATCACCTCGTTGCGGCGCGTCTCCGGGCGGATGAAGTCCGGCTGCTCGGTGTAGAGCTTGAGCAGCTTGTCCTCGAACGCCGAGAGCTTGAAGAAGTAATTCTCCTCGCTCACCGTCTCCGTCGGCCGTCCGCACTCAGGGCAGGGCGAGCCGGGGCCGGCTGCGTCCACGTAGAGCTCGTCGAACACGCAGTATTGTCCGCTGTAAGAGCCTTTGTAGATGTAGCCGTTGTCGCGGATGCGGCGAAACATCTCCTGCACCCCGAGCTTGTGGCGCGGTTCGGTGGTGCGGATGAAGTCGTCGTAGCTGATGTTCATCCGGTCCCACAGCCCTCGGAATTCGCCGGCGATGCGATCGGTGAGCTGCTTGGGAGTGATGTCGGCCTCGGCCGCCGAGCGCTCGATCTTCTGCCCATGCTCGTCGGTGCCGGTGAGAAAGAAGGTGTCGGCGCCCAGCATGCGCTGGCGGCGCGCGATGGCGTCGCAGGCGATGGTGGTGTAGGCGTGCCCGATGTGCGGGCGGGCGTTGACGTAGTAGATCGGGGTCGTGATGTAGAACTTCTCAGCCATTCTGACTTTCTAAATACTGCCTTGTCGCTTCCTGCATCACCTGCTTGAGCGGAACTTTGTGTTGGTCGGCGATGCGGCGGCAGTCCTCGTATTCCGGCGCGTAGTTGGCGATGGAGCCGTTCAGGTTCGCAACCTTCATCCGCACCTCGCCCCACGGCGTCTGGACCGCGACGGTGCGGCGCGCGAGCGTCTGCCGGCGCTCCTGGCGCATGCGGATGCCCAGGGTCGTGGTCTCGCCGAAAACCAGCTTCGTCAGCCGCGACGCGTCTTCCGGCCGCGCCAGCACAGTCAGCAGCATGCCGGGACGGCCCTTCTTCATCTGAACCGGTGTGCCGAACGCGTCGAGGGCGCCCTCGGCGAGCAGCCGCTCCATCACGTAGCCGAAAACTTGCGGATTCAGGTCATCGAGATTGGCTTCGAGAACCGCGATCGTGTCTTCGGGTATGTCCGGAGATACAGCGAGCTGCGTCTCTACACCGTCACCGATGGTCAGGCGGACGACGTTGGGCTGGCCGGTAAAATCGCGCGAGCCCGCGCCGTAGCCGGTAGCGGCGATCTTCATGGCGGGGAAGGGAACGAAGCGCTGGCAGAGAGTCTTCACGATGGCAGCGCCCGTCGGCGTGACGAGTTCTGCGTCCACACCCGAGGAATACACGGGCGCGCCGCGCAGCAGTTCGACCGTCGCCGGCGAGGGTACGGGGAATCGCCCGTGCGCGCACTCGATTGAACCGCCGCCCACGTTGAGCGGGGAGCAGACCCACTCGTCCACGCCCAGAGCGAGGCTGCCGACGGCCGCGCAGACGATATCCACGATGGCATCCACCGCGCCGACTTCGTGGAAGTGAATCTTTTCCACGTCGGTGTTATGGATCTTTGCCTCGGCTTCGCCCAGCGCCTGGAAGATGGCCAGGGCGCGCTCCTGGGCTGCGGGCGCAATCGTCGCGCTGCGAATAATCGTGCGGATCTCGTTCAGGCTGCGGTGAGGATGCTCGCCCTGGTGCGGGCGAGACGCCCGCACGACAGCCGGCGAGACGCCGGCGCTACTGTGCTGGTGCGCGTGCTCGTGCTTGTGCGCGTGCGACACCTGCTCGCGCGGAAGATCTTTTTCGTCGCCGATCCAGACGTCCACCTTGGTTGCCGAAATGCCGCTGCGGGTGACGCGCGAAATCTCCAGGCGCGCCCCGACGTTGAGCGCGGCCACGGTCTCCTCGAGCACGCGAGCGGGCAGGCCGGCTTCCAGCAGCGCTCCCAGGAACATGTCGCCGCTGATGCCCGAAAAGCAGTCGAGATAGGCGATGCGCATGGCAAACACTCCGCGCGGTCGGCCGCGAGGCAAACTTTCATCATAGGGAAGCGAGTGCCTCGCGGTCAAACCGGGGCGCTCCGACACGTTTGCTATAATCGGTTTTTTCTCAGCGACTTACGAAGGCTTCCCGAGAGTGTATCTGCAATTTCAGAAGCGTCTCGCCGAACGCGTGCGGGCTTTCCTGCGCGAGAAGTACCAGCTCGAGCTGCCCACCATCGTGGTCGAGCAGCCGCCGAGCACCCAGTTCGGCGAATACGCGCTGCCGCTCTCGTTCGAACTCGCCAAAAAGCTGCGCAAGGCGCCGCGCAAAATCGCAGAAGAGATCGTCGCCGGGCTGGAGGATGTTCCGGGGTTCGAAAAACTCGAAGTCGCGGGCGCGGGATACATCAACGCCCACGTAAACCGAGGCGAACTGGCCGCCGCGCTCGCCACTGGCCCCGAGGCGGCACCGGAAATCCCCGGGAAGATTTTGGTCGAGCACACCAGCATCAATCCCAACAAGGCGGCGCACATTGGGCACCTGCGCAACGCTATCCTGGGCGACACCTTCGTGCGGCTGCTGCGCGCCCATGGCCGCTCGGTGGATGTGCAGAACTACATCGACAACACCGGCGTGCAGGTGGCGGACGTGATTGTCGGCTTCGTCCACCTGGAGAAGAAGTCGCGCGCCGAGATCGAGCGCCTGATCGCTTCCGACCCACGCTTCGATTACACCTGCTGGGACCTCTACGCCCGCGTGACGCAGTGGTACGAGCAGGACAAAGGCAACCTCAAAGTCCGGTTGGACACGCTGCACGCTATTGAGCAGGGTGGCAACGATCTGGCCGCGATCGCCGATCAGATCTCCACCACCGTCCTGCGCCGCCATCTCGAAACCATGCAGCGGCTCGAGGTCGAATACGACTTCCTCCCGCGCGAGAGCGAAATCCTCCACCTGCATTTTTGGGACCTGGCATTCCAGCAAATGAAGGACAAGGGTGTGCTCACCAAAGTCGAGGAAGGGAAGAACAAGGGCTGCTGGGTAATGGAGCGCGATCAGCGCAAGGCTGAAACGCCCGAGGAAGCCGAGCAGAACCAGAAGGTAATCGTGCGCTCGAACGGCACCGTCACTTACGTTGGCAAGGACATCGCTTATCACCTGTGGAAGTTCGGCCTGCTGGGACGCGACTTCGGCTATCTCCGCTTTTACCGCTATCCCGACGGCCACCAGTGCTGGATCTCGGCCGAGCAGGGCGAGCCCGACCACCCGCATTTCGGTGACGTGGCCGAGATCTACAACGTCATCGACTCCCGCCAGCAGGACGCGCAGAACAACGTCATCGAGGCGCTGCGCGCGTTGGGCTATATCGAGCAGGCCGGGCACTACACGCATTTTTCCTATGACATGGTCGCGCTCACGCCGCGCTGCGCGCAGGAGCTGGGCTATCAGCTCGCGGAGGACGACTGGGTCAAGCCCTACATCGAGATCTCCGGCCGGCGCGGCTTCGGCGTCAAGGCCGATGACCTGATCGACACCCTGATCGCATCGGCACAAAGAGAAGTGGACAGCCGCCACCCCGCGCTGGAGAAAGCCGAGCGCACGCGCATCGCCACCCAGATCGCCGTTGGCGCACTGCGCTACTTCATGCTGAAGTTCACGAAGAATTCGGTGATCGCCTTTGACTTCCGCGAGGCGCTCAGCTTCGAGGGCGAGACCGGACCTTACGCGCAGTACGCCGTGGTGCGCGCTACCAACATCTTCCGCAAGGCGGGCACGGAGCCGGAAGTGGCGCTGGCCGAAAAGATCGATTACGCGAGTTTCTTTTCAGGCGAGGCGGGGAATGAGATCTGGGATCTCTGGCTCACGGCTTCGCGCTTTTCGCAGGTGGTCGAGCAGTGCATCGCCACCACCGAGCCGGCACACATGGCCAAGTACGCCTTTCAACTGGCGCAGGTGTTCAATAACTTCTACCACCGGCATCACATCCTGACCGAGCCGGACGAAGGACGGAAGAAGTTCCTGCTGGCGACGGCTGCAGTGGTGCGGCGGGAGCTGGTTCGTGCGCTCGAGGCGATGGGCATCACCGTGCCCCCCGTAATGTGAACTTCTTTCGCCGCGGATCAAGCGAGAAGCAGTCAGCATTCAGCAGTCAGCACTCAGCCAAAGCGGCTGAATGCTCAGTGCTGACTGCTGAATGCTGGGTTACACCGCCATGTCCTTCACGAACTCCACGATCGAGCGCACGGCGATGCCGCTCGGCCCCAGCGCGATCCAGCTCTTGGCCTCTTCCGTCCAGGCGGTGCCGGCGATATCGAGGTGGATCCACGGTATGTCCTCGACAAACTCTTTCAGGAACATGGCCGCGCTGATGGCGCCGCCGTAGCGTCCGCCGGTGTTCTTGATGTCGGCGATGCCGGAGCGGATCAGCTCGCGATATTCGTCGTCGAGCGGCATGCGCCACATCTTCTCGCCGGCACGCTGCTCAGCTTTTTCAAAACGAGCGTACATGTCGTCGTTGTTGGCGAAGACGCCGGCATTCACGCCGCCGAGCGCCACAACTACCGCACCGGTCAGGGTAGCGGCATCGATCAGGTGGGTAGCGCCGAGCTGGCGCGCGTAGGCGAGGCCGTCGGCCAGCACCAGGCGGCCTTCAGCGTCGGTGTTGATGATTTCGATGGATTTGCCGCTCATGGCGATCTGCACGTCACCGGGCTTCTGCGCTTTGCCGGACGGCATATTCTCCGTTGCGCAGACGATGCCGATGACTTTGACCTTCGGCTGCAGCAGGGCGATGGCGCGCATGGCGCCCAGCATGGCGGCGCCGCCCGCCATGTCGTACTTCATCTTCTCCATGCCGTCGGCGGGCTTGATGGAGATGCCGCCGGAATCGAAGGTGATGCCTTTGCCCACCAGGCCGAGCACCGGTTTCTCCGGCGCGCCCGGTGGAGAATATCGCATCACGATCAGTTGCGCGGGCTCGTCGGAGCCCTGGGCCACGCTCCAGAAAGCGCCCATCTTGAGCTCGCGGATCTTCTCCGGGCCCAGCACCTCGATGGCAAGGTGCGGGGAGTTGACCTCCGCCACCATCTTGCGAGCGCGCTCGGCGAGCATGGTTGGGGTCATGCGATTGCCGGGCTCGTTGACCAGTTCGCGAGTGAAGTTCTGCGACTCGCCCATCACACGTGCTTCGGCAAGAGCCTTCTCGAGCGCGCCGCGATCCGTGCCGGCGGGCGCGAGCAGCGTGATCTCCTGGATAAGCTGGTCCTTGCGGTCGCTCTTGTAAGTATCGGGATCGAAGTTGCCGACGTACGCCCCTTCGACCGCAGCCTTTACGGCATCAGCCGCTCCCGACGCCAGGTCCGGCAGCAGGAAGGCCAGCGAGCGAATCTGCCTGGGCTTGAGGAAGCGGACGGCTGTCCCCGTGAGCTTGCGCAGCTCCGACAGGGAGAAATCCTTTGCTTTGCCGCCGCCGACCAGCAGCAGTCGGCGCGCTTTAAGCCCCGTCGGCCGGTGGATCATCACGGTCTCGAACATCTTTCCCGAAACCTCGCCGCTCGTGAGCAGATCAGAGGCGGCGTTTTGGACAGCCTGGTTGCCGCCGAGCACCACCGGCGCGGGCTTATCTTTCTCGCCCTGGTCCACGATTACGACGGCCAGGCATTCGGTTTCTAGTTCAGCAGAATTGGAGTAAGAGAGAGTTATCTTCATCGGTCGACCTCAGGCTGAATGGGTTCTCCGCCGCGTTTATCCGCGGCGAAATGAATTCAAATGTTCCCCGACTTGCGGCTGCGGGCCATAGCCTCGCGCGCTTCGCGGTCGGCGGTGCGGCGGCGTTCGGTCTCGCGCTTGTCCCAGAGTTGCTTGCCGCGGGCCAGCGCCAGCTCGACTTTGACCCTGCCATTCTTGAAATACAAGCGGGTGGGGATCAGCGTCAGCCCTTTTTGCTGGGTCTGGCCTGTAAGTTTTCGGAGTTCGTCCTTATGGACGAGCAACTTGCGCGTCCGCGTGGCTTCGTGCTGCGCGTACCCGGCGTTCTCGTAGGGTCCGATGTGAGCGTTGAGCAGCCACAGCTCTCCGTCCTTCACCAGTCCGTAGGCGTCTTTCAGGTTGGCTCGTCCGTTGCGAATTGATTTAACCTCAGTGCCATGAAGGGCAATCCCGGCTTCGAACCGATCCTGCAGGTGATAGTTGTGGGACGCGGCTCGGTTGACGGCGGCATCGCGCTCTCCCTTGGCGGTGGGGTCGCGGCGAGGCTGCTTTTCCGGGTTGGGCCGGACCTGGTGCGTGGGCTGGCGTGCCATGCGGACCTGGCCTCTCCGCGCAAGAACTAACATGCTAGCACAGTTGAAGATAGCGGCCCCAAGCACCCCGTCACATCAAATTCGGGCGGGATGGGGACCCCGGCAACTGGCTGCACTTCTGGTGCTATAATCTCAGCCTCGCGCCATTCGCAAAGGCGGGTTTTAGCCGGAGGACGGAGTTTCCTTCTTTGTGCACCAGAGCGGCAACTCAACCCGGCCAAGGAGTCCAATGAGTCGCCTCAAACGGGCTGCAACGCTGATTCTTGCCTTCATCCTACTGCTCCCGGCAGCCGCACTCGCTGATCAGGCCAAGAAGCTCTACGACCAGGGCAAAATCGCGGAGGCCCGCGAAAACTACGAAGTGGCCTACGAGTTGTACAGCAAAGCCTTCGACCTGAAGCCGACGGACATCCGCTACAAAGCCGCCCTTACTCGCACGCGGTTCCTGGCGGCCACTTCCTACGTGCACCGCGGGCAGAAGCTGCGCGAGGACGGCAAACTCGAGGACGCGCTGGTGCTGTTCGAGAAGGCTTACGTGATCGATCGAGCCAGCTTCATCGCACAGCAGGAGATTCGCAAGACCAGGGCCATGATCGATGCCAAGAGCGGCGGCGCCGCCGCCAAGCCGGAGTCCATGTCGCCCACCCGCAAACGCCTGGAGCAGGCGCAGGAACCGGTTGAACTGGCCCCCATCTCCAACGTCCCCATCACGCTCAAGCTGACCGAAGACAGCAAGGTGATCTACCAGACCATCGGCAAGCTGGCGGGGCTGAACGTGCTGTTCGATCCCGACTACACCTCGCGCCGGGTTTCGGTGGAGCTCAACGGGGTTACGCTCGATCAGGCGTTGCAGGTGCTGGCCATGGAGTCCAAGACTTTCTGGCGCCCGGTCACGCCCAACACCATCTTCGTGGCCAGCGACACCATCGCCAAGCGCAAGGAGCTGGAGCAGAACGTCATCAAGACCTTTTACCTGTCCAACGTCTCGCTGCCCACCGAGCTGCAGGACATGGTGAACGCCATCCGCAGCATCCTGGAAGTCAGCCGCATCCAGCAGTTGCCCACGCAGAAAGCCATCGTCATCCGCGGCACTCCCGACCAGGTTGCCCTGGCGGAGAAGCTGATTACCGATATCGATAAAGCCAAGCCCGAGGTGATCATTGACGTGATGGTGATGACGGTGACCACCGACGTGATCCGCGACTTGGGCATCGTGCCACCGGGCAGCGCCAGCGTCGCCCTGCAGGGCACCAGCACCACCAGCACCAGCAGCACCGGCAGCACCACGACCTCGGGCGCTTCGACCACCCCGAATACTCTGGTTCTGAACCAGTTCGCCAACCTGACGGCCAACGATTTCCTGGTGACCATCCCGCAGGCGACGGCGAATTTCGTGTTCAGCAACGCCGGGACCAAGATCATCCAAAGCCCGCGCATCCGCGCCTCGGATAATCAGAAGGCGTCGCTGAAGATCGGCGAGCGCGTGCCGGTGGCCACCGGCTCGTTCCAGCCCGGCATCGGCGGCGTCGGCATCAACCCCCTGGTCAATACCCAGTTCCAGTACATCGACGTAGGCGTGAACGTGGACATCACCCCGCAGGTGCATGCCAACCGCGAGGTTTCCATGAAGGTGACGATCGACGTTTCCGAGGTGGACAATTATGTCACCATCGGCGGCATCTCGCAGCCGGTGATCGGGCAGCGCAAGATCGAGCACGAGGTCCGCCTTAAGGAAGGTGAAGTCAACCTGATGGGCGGGATCCTGACGGATCAGGACGTCAAGAGCTGGAGCGGCATCCCCGGCCTGGGGCAGATCCCGATTCTGAAATACTTCTTCGCCAGCGAGCACACCGAGAAGCAGCATAGCGAGATCGTGTTCGCTCTGATTCCCCACATCGTCCGCGGCCAGGAGCTGAGCGCGCTGAACGAAAGGGCGCTGGACGTGGGCACCGGGACATCGATTGAACTGCGCCGCAAGATCGAGAGCCCGGGCGGCGGCGCTCCGCAGGGCAGCGCGTTTTCGCCCAAGAGCGGCGAGCCGCGGCCGGCGAGCACGGCGCAAGCGCAAAATCCGCCGGCAGCCGCTCCCGGCAGCGCGGCAATGCAGCCGGCGGCGCCGCCTCAGCAGCCTGCCAGCCCGGCGGCCGCCTCCGACGCCATTGCTTTCACCTTCGATCCGCCCACCGCTTCGCAAGCGACCGGAAGCACCTTTCCCGTGAACGTGATGCTCAGCGGCGGGCTGGACGTCTTCTCGGTTCCCCTACAGATCAGCTATGATCCCAAGCTGCTGCAGTTGGTGAACGTCTCCAACGGTGCGTTCCTGTCGCAGGATGGCCAGCCGGTGGCGCTGGTGCATCGCGACGATCCCTCCACCGGCATGCTGCAGGTGACCGCAACGCGCCCGCCCGCCTCCGGCGGCCTCTCCGGACAGGGTACTGTGCTGACCTTGACCTTCCTGGCCAAATCACCGGGGCAGGGGACGGTGGCCATCACCCGGCCCGGGGCGCGCAACTCCAGTGGCCAGGTAATTCCGGCGTCGGGAGGACAGGCCAGCGTCACCGTCCATTGAGTCCCGAGTGTCGAGTATCAAGTACCGAGGACGGAGTTCCGAGTCTCAGTACTTGGTTACTTGGTACTCGGTACTGTCGATACTTGGTACGGTCTGTACTTGGTAGTCGGTCCTCAGACAGGGACTGCTAGAATAAGCCCATGCAGTCATTCCCCCGCATATGGTATGGCAGCCGGCGGCCCCGCACCCAGGCTCGCGTTGAGCCCAGGCGGCGCGGGGTCACGCTGATCGAGTTGATGATCGCCATCACCATTTTGCTGATCCTCACTGGCGCCGCCATCCCGATTGTGCGGGTGCAAATCAAGCGCGAGAAGGAAGTCGAGTTGCGCCGCGACCTGTGGGAGATGCGCGACGCCATCGACCGTTACAAGGACCTAGCCGACCGCAACGCCTTCCAGATCAAGGTGGGTTCGGAGGGCTATCCCCCCGATCTGGAGACCCTGGTCAAAGGCGTGGATTCGCAGGGTAAGAAGATTCGCTTCCTGCGCCGCATCCCGATCGACCCCATGACCGGCAAGGACGAGTGGGGGCTGCACTCGATGCAGGATGATCCCCAGTCCACCTCCTGGGGCGGGCAGAACGTGTTCGACGTTTTCACCAAGTCCAGCGGCACCGCCCTGGACGGAACCAAGTACGCGGACTGGTGATGGTGAATATCCCCAACCGGAAAAAACGCGGGTTCACGCTGATCGAGCTGATGATCGTCATCAGCATCATCCTGATCCTCGTCTCCATCTCCATCCCCATCTACACCAACTCGGTGATCCACTCCAAAGAGGCAGTGCTGAAGGATGACCTGTTCACCATGCGCTCGGTCATCGACCAGTACACGTTGGACAAGCAGAAAGCGCCCCAGTCGCTCCAGGACCTGGTTTCCGCCGGCTACCTGAGGAGCATCCCCAAGGATCCGCTCACCGGCTCAGCCGACACCTGGCAAACCACCAGCGACGACACCATCATGGACCCCAACCAGAGCCAGCCGGGAATCACCGACGTCCATTCCGGCGCCAGCGGTGTCAGCACCGAGGGCTCCGCATACGCCTCGTGGTGAAGTAGCGCGGGCGTCCCCGCCGGCTCATTGCGCCTTCCCGCCCTCGCGCACTACCATCTCCCTATGCCGGTGGAAACGGAAATCAACGCGTACACCCCGATCAAGGCCCCGCGCGGCACCCTGATCTCCTGCAAGTCGTGGCAGCAGGAAGCCGCTATGCGCATGCTCATGAACAACCTCGACGAAGAGGTTGCCGAGCGTCCGCGCGATCTGGTGGTCTATGGCGGACGCGGCAAGGCGGCGCGCGACTGGCCGTGCTACCACGCCATCGTTGCCGCACTCAAGGCGCTGGAGGACGACGAGACGCTGCTGGTGCAGTCGGGCAAGCCGGTTGGCATCTTCCGCACCCATGAGTACGCGCCTCGCGTTCTCATCGCCAACTCCAACCTGGTCGGCCACTGGAACGACTTCGAGAAGTTCACCGAGTTCGAGCGCATGGGCCTCACCATGTACGGGCAGATGACCGCCGGCTCGTGGATTTACATCGGCTCCCAGGGCATCATCCAGGGCACGTTCGAGACTTTCGCGGCCGCGGGCGAGAAGCACTTCCACGCGGGCCTGGAAGGGAAGCTGATCGTCTCCGGCGGCATGGGCGGCATGGGAGGCGCGCAGCCGCTAGCGGCCACCATGGCGGGAGCGGCGTTTCTGGGGGTCGAGGTCGATCCCGAGCGGATCAAGAAGCGCCTCAAGAGCGGTTACTGCGACTTCATGGTCAACTCGCTCGATGAGGCGTTGCGCATCCTGAAGAACGCGGTGCGCAAAAAGGAAGCGGTCTCGGTTGGGCTGGTAGGCAACTGTGCGGACGTGATTCCCGAGCTGGCCGCGCGCGGCGTGCTGCCCGACATCCTCACCGACCAGACCTCGGCGCACGATCCCCTGAACGGCTACATCCCGCAGGGATTATCGCTGGAGCAGGCGGCCGAACTGCGCAAGGACGATCCCAAGTCCTACATGGAACGATCGCTCGATTCCATCGCGCGCCACGTCGAAGGCATGCTGGCTTTGCAAAAGATGGGCGCCGTCACCTTCGACTACGGCAACAATATCCGCACCATGGCATTCCAGCGCGGGGTCAAGAACGCCTATGACTTTCCGGGATTCGTGCCGGAGTATATCCGTCCGCTGTTTTGCGAAGGCCGCGGGCCGTTCCGCTGGGTGGCGCTTTCGGGCGAACCCTCCGACATCGCCATCACCGACCAGCTCGTGCTGGACTTGTTTCCCGAGAACCGTACTCTCAGCCGCTGGATCGAGCTGGCGCGTAAGCGGATCAAGTTCCAGGGACTGCCGGCGCGCATCTGCTGGCTGGGCTATGGGGAGCGCGCGCAGTTCGGGCTAGCGATGAATGAGCTGGTAAAGAAAGGGAAGCTCAAGGCGCCCATCGTCATCGGCCGCGACCACCTCGATACCGGCTCCGTCGCCTCGCCGTTCCGTGAGACCGAAAGCATGAAGGACGGCTCCGACGCCATCGCCGACTGGCCGCTGCTGAACGCATTGCTCAACACCGCCAGCGGCGCGTCGTGGGTCTCGATTCACAACGGCGGCGGCGTGGGCATTGGATATTCGCAGCACGCCGGACAGGTCACCGTGGCCGACGGAACCGATGCCATGGCGAAGCGCATCGAGCGCGTGTTGACCAACGATCCCGGAATTGGCGTGGTGCGCCACGCCGACGCCGGGTATGAGCAGGCCATCGACTTCGCCGGGAAGACCGGGATCAAGATTCCGATGAAGAAGTAATTGCGACAGAAGCAGGCCTTCTTTCGGAGGGGCGCGGCTTCAGCCGCGCCGTCCAGGGCCAAAAATGAACGTGGCTTTAGCCGCTGAGGTCGATTATGAAACCGCAACGAGTCCATAACTTCGGGAGTTATTTCGTCACCACCCAAACCTGGGGCCGGCGGAGTCTTTTCCAAGTCGATGACCTCGCCAGACTTTTCATTCAGACCCTCTACAACTATCGCTCCAAAGGAAACTACCTTCTGCACGACTTTGTGATCATGCCCAACCATGTTCACCTGATCGTCACGCCGACTGGCGTGACGCTGGAACGTACCATGCAATTGATCAAGGGTGGCTATTCACACTCCTTGCGCGTGAATGGGCGTCCGACTCTCGAAGTATGGCAGCCCGGGTACACCGACCACCGAATCCGGGATGAAGAAGATTGGGGGCGACATGTTGAATACATCCACTCGAACCCTGTTCGCGCCCATCTGTGCAGCAGCCCGGAAGAGTTCAGGTACAGCTCGGCATGCGGTTCATATGAACTCGATCCCATCCCTCAGCGGCTAAAGCCGGTGGCTGTGGAAGGGGAGAGACGGCATGGCTAAAGCCATGCCCCTCCGAAACAAGGCTGCGGAAGCCATGCCCCTCCGAAAAAAGAATGAATCCGTCCTTCTCCTCCTCAACATTCGCCAACTCCTCACCCTGTCTTCTCCCGCTGCCGGACCGCGCCGTGGACGCGACCTCGGCGGCCTCGGCCTGATCGAAGACGGCGCGGTTCTCTCGGTCGGCGGAAAGATTGTCTCGGTCGGCAAGACCAAAGACGCGCTCCGCGACTCCTGGATTAAGAAGAATCGCAAGAAAACTCGCGAGATCGACTGCGCCGGCAAAGTCGTGCTTCCGGGATTCGTCGATTCGCACACCCATCCGGCGTTCACCGTGCCGCGGCTGGTGGATTTCGAGCAGCGCATCGCCGGCGCAACCTATGAGCAGATCGCCGAGGCGGGAGGCGGCATTCGCTCTAGCGTTGAAGGTGTTCGCAAGGCGACCCGCGCGGCGCTCGCCGGGCACGTGCTCAATGCCC
>Ga0181530_10002753_pt1 | contig 20461 bp, 9 predicted proteins | sample PEATcosm2014_Bin_42_FD_119769 | JGI IMG/M metagenome (GOLD analysis project Ga0181530, IMG submission 119769) | Peatland microbial communities from MTU Mesocosm Facility, Houghton, MI, USA - PEATcosm2014_Bin10_60_metaG | ecosystem: Environmental > Terrestrial > Soil > Wetlands > Peat | place... | reverse complement strand
CCGGCACCGTCGGCGGTCCGTACGAGGTAGCGGTGAGCGCGCCCGGCGGCACCACCCCGGCGGCCAACGTCTATCAGGGCTACCTTGGCGTGGTTGGCAGCAACACGGTCACGTTCTTCGGTGTTCCCGTGCTTCCGCCGGTCGTGAGCGGTGTTTCCCGGGTGTTCCGCATCGTTAACATCCGTTACCCGGTAACTGCGATTAGCCATGGAAGCCCAGTTTCGGCTGCAATTTCCGCCAGCCCAAGTCAGGTGCTTCCCGTGTCCCCTGCGTCTTTCCCGGTCGGTAACGTCTACGGCCCGGGGATGGTGGCTAGCGTCAATCCCGCGCCGGCCGGAGGCAAGGGGCCGTTCTCTCAATGCGCTTCGCCAACGGCGCCGCAGCTGTCGGCGCAGGTTCGTTTCCAGGGGAGTTTTATCGGCGCGTTTAAGACTCGCGTCGTACCGTTGACCAACACCGCCTGGGCGACAACCGTTCCCAATACCGGGTCACCCGGCCAGAATATACCGGGAGGTCTGTACCTCGGCTTCGCAGGGAACACCGAGTCCGGATTCATTCTGCCGTCGGACACGGCCACCATTGGCTCGGTTACCTACACCGCCGGCTTGACCGATTATGGGACTCGCCTCAAGGCTGTTTTCACCAACATTCCAGCGGGTGTCACGCTGTACGTTTCTACCAGCAACGCGGGCGGTTACGCGGTCCCGGGTGGTACGAGCACGGCCTCATACGCCGCCCTGGTGTCGGCCAATCCGAGCAACGACGCAATCTACGACGGCGCCGCGCTCACGCCACTCACTTCCGCCTTGACCGGCAGTGACGGCCTCACCGCCTACGCGTTGGCGCCCACAGGCGGCGTCGCCGCGGCCATCTGGGAAGTGGTAAACACCAACCATCTGGCTGCCGATACGCTGACCTTCAGCGTATACATCAGCTACGCCTCGGGTGCGCCGGTGCCAGTCAGTTCCGGAATGCCGGTTCCCAACGTCGCGCTCAGCTACGCGCCGGAACCGGGCGGCGGCTCGTTCAGCGCGGCGCAAGGGCCCACAGCCTTGACGAGCCCTCTTCCGCGCTTTGTGGTCTTCGCCCCGCAACAAGGCTCGTGGGTGTCGATCACGCTCTGCTCCGTGGTGCCGGCGATTTCTCCCGTTGGCCTTTCGGCGCTGGGACTGCTGCTTGCCATAGTGGGCGCGTGGACTCTCGCACGCCGCCGCGCAGCGCACCATCCGTCGCCGTAAAGAGCCCAAGCCCGCTGATCGCAGATGTTAGGATGTAGAGGCGCTTATGCCTCTTGAGGAGTACGCTGCCAAACGCCGCTTCGAGAAAACTCCGGAGCCGGCTTGCGCGGGGGAACGGTCTGCGTCGGGATTTGAACACTTCTCCTGGAGAAGTGTTCAAATGGAGTTTTCGGAACACGCGCGGGATGCCGCTGTTCGAGCGAAGCAGATCGCGCGAAGGATGTGGTATAGGTGACCTACGTCAAGAGAATCATTTGCTTGGCGAATTCCTTCAAGACAAATGGCCGCTGCATTGCGGGGCGGGAAGTGCTTGTCCAGGGATACGGCGGTTGGATTAGACCTGTGAGCGAGCGGAATACCGCTGAGGTATCATTTTCAGAATACCGACACGAGGACAATCAAAGCCCTAAACTTCTCGACATCATGGATGTGCCATTGTTGAAGCCTGACCCCAAGCACCATCAGACTGAGAATCACCTCATCGATAAATCGTTGCGGTGGGTAAGGGTAGGCGAACTGCCGTGGGGCAAGCTGCCACAACTCCGCGATCGTCCGGTAACCCTCTGGATTAACAGTGATCATACCTACACGGGAGCTTTCAACTGCATCAGTCAAGCAGAGGCGGCCACACAGCACGACTCTCTAGCACTGATCCGACCGGAAACGTTTGCCGTTGAAGTTGGCAGCAGTACCCGGGATGGCAGAACGAAGAAAACCTACCGGGGGAATTTCAGATACAACGGCACCTATTACAGTTTGAGCTTGACCGACCCCGTCGCCTGTGAAGCGTTCAAGCCGAAAGACGCAGGTGAATATCCGTTGAGCGATGCCTATCTTTGCGTGAGTTTGACCGAGCCTTACGACAAGGACGGTCGATGCCACAAACTTGTGGCAGCGATTTTCACTAATCCGCCATTGTGAGCGAAACCATGTGCGACACCGTTTTCACCATCGGACACTCGACGCATCCGCAGGAGCGTTTCATCAATCTATTGAAGCTGCACGGCATCACTGCCCTTTGTGATGTACGGTCGAAGCCCTATAGCCAATTCAATCCCCAGTTCAACCGCGAGGATCTGGAAGTAGCCTTGATGGAGCACGGCATTGCGTATCGCTTTTTGGGCAAGGAACTTGGCGCGCGGAGCGATGATCCCGCTTGCTACGAAGGGGGCAAAGTGGTGTACGCGCGCATTGCGCAGGCCGAGCCGTTCAAACACGGTCTGAAGCGGGTGCTGAGTGGTCTAAAGCAGGGTCTACGCATTGCCATCATGTGCGCCGAGAAGGAACCGCTTGAATGCCATCGCACAATTTTGGTGGCGAGGCATCTCGCGGAGCTCGGTTTACGGGTCGAGCATATTCATGCGGATGGTCATCTCGAAAGCCATGACGCCGCACTGAGCCGGTTGGCGCAGATCTTTAATTTGCCGGAAGGCGATATGTTCCATACGCGCGAAGAATTCCTGGCCGATGCCTATAGCAGGCAAGAAGAACGCATTGCCTATGAGATCGCGGACGAGACAGCGGACGATGCGACGTTGAAGGGTGCCACCGGATGAAAATTTTTACGATTGGATTCACGAAGAAATCGGCCGAGATGTTTTTTACGCGGCTGAAAAGTGCAGGGGTCAAGCGCTTGATCGATATCCGGCTGAACAACGTTTCACAGCTCGCTGGCTTCACAAAGAAGAATGACCTCCGGTATTTCACGAAAATAATTTGCAACATCGATTACGTGCATCTTCCCGAACTTGCGCCTACGGCCGATATCCTCGATCCCTACAAGAAGGCTAAGAATGGCGATTGGCAACTGTACGAGCGGCAGTTTCTCGATCTGATGCGGTCGCGCCATGTCGAGAACTCACCGCGCGAAATCCTTGACGGCGGATGTCTGCTATGCAGCGAGGAAGAGCCGCACCACTGCCATCGCCGCCTGGTTGCCGAGTATCTCAAAGAGCATTGGGGCGATGTAGAGATCGAGCACCTTCCGTAGCGATTCGAGCTACGAAGCCAAGGCCAACCGGACGCAGATGTTAGGATGTAGAGGCACTTATGCCTCTCGAGGAGTACGCCGCCAAACGCCGCTTCGAGAAAACCCCGGAGCCCGCTCCTTCCGCGGCCCAGCCGCGCCCCGCGGGCCATTACTTCTGCGTGCAGCGCCATGACGCTACCCGGCTGCATTACGATTTCCGCCTGGAGATCGACGGCGTCCTGAAATCCTGGGCCGTGCCCAAGGGACCGACTCTCGATCCCTCCGTCAAACATTTCGCCGCCCACGTGGAGGACCACCCCATCGAGTATGGCGATTTCGAAGGCACCATTCCGGCCGGTAATTATGGCGCCGGCAGCGTGATGCTGTGGGATCGCGGCGCCTTCGACTTGATCGGCGATGCGACCGGGCTCCAACAGATGGCCCGCGGCGACCTCAAGTTCCGCCTCCACGGAGAGAAACTCGAGGGCGATTTCGCCCTGGTCCTTATGAAGGGCCGCGGCAAAGGCAACGAATGGCTGCTTCTCAAGAAGCGCGACCAGTTTGCCGTGGAAGGCTGGGACGTGGAGGCGCATGCCACCAGCGTGCTTTCCGGCCGCACCCAGGAGGAGATTGCCCGCAACCTGCCGGCCCGCAAGACCAAGCGCCAGACCGCCGGCGATAGCAAGCGTGTCTGGGCCTCCAGCCGGCCCGCCAAAAACGCCCGCGCCTCCGCACCGCCGGAGCCGCACCCGCCGGCGTCGCGGACCGCAAAACCCAAACTGAAGGTCGATCTCGCCGCCGTGAAAGGCGCGCGCAAAGCCGCCATGCCCGCGGCCATCGAGCCCATGCTCGCTACCCTGGCCGGGCAACCCCCGCGCGGCGCCGACTGGCTCTTCGAAGTGAAATGGGATGGCGTGCGCGCCATCGCTTTTATCGAGCGCGAGGAAGTTCGCATCACCTCGCGCAGCGGCCTCCGCTGCGAACGCCAGTATCCCGAGTTGGCCGTCATCCCCCACCAGGTGAGCGCTCATGAGGCCATCCTGGACGGCGAAATTGCCGTGCTCGACGAAACCGGCATTTCCCGCTTTCACCTCATTCAGCCGCGCATCGCCAACTCCGATCCCAACTCCATCGCCCACCTGGCCCGCTCCCGGCCCGTGGTCTATTTCGCCTTCGACCTGCTCTACCTCGACGGTTACGATCTGCGGGGCGCGCCGCTTGCCGTCCGCCGCGAGTTGCTGGAAAAGGTGGTCGCTTCGCGCGGCGTGCTGCGCGTTTCCGAAGTCTTCCCCGGTGCCGGCGCGGAGATGCTGGAGGCCGCCCGTGAGACCGGCCTCGAGGGTATCGTCGCCAAGCACTCTTCCAGCGCGTACGAATCGCGCCGCAGCCGCGAGTGGCTCAAGATCAAAATTGTCGGCGAGCAGGAATTCGCCATCGGCGGCTTCACCGCGCCTCAGGGAGGCCGCGATCACTTCGGCGCGCTGGTTCTGGGCGTCTATGACGACGGTGCGCTGCGCTGGGCCGGCAACGTCGGCACCGGCTTCGACCAGAAATTGCTCGCCTCGTTGCATGCCCGCCTGCTGCCGCTGGTTACCAAGACCTGCCCGTTCTCCGAACGCCCCACTCCCGATAAGGGCATCACCTGGGTTAAGCCGGAACTCGTCTGCCAGGTGAAGTACGCCAACTGGACGCCCGACAACCGTCTGCGCGCGCCCGTATTTCTGGGCCTCCGCAATGACGTCGCGCCGCAACAGGCCGTGCGCGAAGATGCCTCCCCCAGGCCGCCCTTGCTCGCCGATGTCAAGGAAGCTTCGCTCCAGATCGATGGCCGCGCCTTGAAGTTCACCAATCTCAAGAAAGTTTTCTACCCCGCCGAAGGCTATACCAAGCGCGACGTCCTCAACTATTACGACGGCGTCGCCGATCTCATCCTGCCGCACCTCAAGGACCGCCCGCTGTCGCTCAAGCGTTACCCCAACGGCATCCAGCAGCAGTACTTTTTCCAGAAGGATGCGCCCGACAGCTTCGCGCCCTGGCTCCGCACCGAGCTGATCGACGACATCCACTATGTATTCGCCGGCGACCGCGCCAGCCTTCTCTACCTGGTCAACCTCGGCTGCATCGATCAGAATCCCTGGATGAGCCGCTCCGGCTCGCTCGACCATCCCGATTTCATCCTCATCGATCTGGACCCGCAGGAGTGCCCCTACGATAAAATCGTCGATGCCGCGCTGCTCGTGAAGCGCCTGCTCGACCGCATTTCGCTCACCGGCTACCCCAAAACTACCGGCGGTGATGGCATGCACGTGTATATTCCGGTCGAGCCGGTTTACACTTACGAGGAAACGCGCACCTTCGCCGAACTGATTGCGCGCCTCGCCGTCTCGGAGCAGCCGGACCTCTTCACCACGCCGCGCTCGGTCTCCAAGCGCCAGAAGAACCGCGTATATTTCGACTATCTGCAAAACGGGAGGTCCAAGACCATCGCCGCGCCCTATGTCCTGCGCGCCTACCCCGGCGCTCCTGTAGCCACGCCGCTGGAATGGTCCGAAGTCCGCCACGGCCTCCACCCCGCGCAATTCAACATCGCCAACGCGCTCGAGCGGTTCAACGCCCGCGGCGATCTGTTCGCCGGCGTGTTGAACCAGCCCCAACACCTGGATGAAGCCGTGGCGAAGCTCGAACAGTGCCTCCGGTAAGGCACTTATCCAAGGCTACTGAGTATCGATCTGCACCGCGTTCGCCGCCACACGCGCGGCCGTGAGCTGAGCTTCCACCGTGCCTTTGCCCGCCAGCGACGCCAGCGCGTGGGTTTTCTACTGAATCGCGATCTGCACTGTGTTCGCAGCGATGCCCGAGGCCGTGAGCTGCAGCGCCACCGTTCCCGACCCTGCCAGCGATGCCGGCAACAGCACGTTAATCTGATCTACGCCGCTATAGCCTGCGGAGCCGGCATACAAGACCTGCGTGCTGACTCCGTTCACGCTTACGGCGACATTGGCCAGCCCGGCCGCCTGTACGCCCGTGGCGTAAATCGCCAGGTAAACGTTATCCGTCGCCGATCCCATGTTGATCGGCGCAGCCGAGAACGATCCTTGCGCGTTCACGGCGTAGGCCGGCTCCACGGTTTGCGTCCCGCTCGCCGAAACGCGGACCGCATAGCCCGCGACCAGGCCGTTCCCGTTCACGGTGAACACCGCGGGCGCGACGGGGGCGATTACAACGTTGCTTGCCGTCTGGGAAGATCCTGGCGCCTTCACGGTCACAGAAGCCGTCCCGGCGGCGACGCTCGCGGGAACCTGAAACGTCACCTGGCTGGGCGAGACGAAGATCAGCGGAGCGCTGGTGATGTTTCCCTTGGAATCGGTGATGGAGACCGAAACGCCATCGTAGGTGGTGGGCGATGGCCCCAGGATTTCGTCGCCTTCGGGCGCGAGATTCTGGCCCATGGCGAAAGCCAGTCCGCCTTGTGCAATCGAAGTCACGCTGGGACTTGCGACCGAGAGGATTAAAGGAACATTGCCCATCGAGGTCGAACTGGGGGCGAACGCTATGCCGCGTAGCACCTCGCCCGCCACGGCGGTACGCAAGGTGGTAAAGGTTTCCGACGCGGCCCCGGCTGCGGTGGTGTTGGCCAGCGTATCGGTGATGGACACCAGCTTATTGGGGTCGGCGCCCTGGTCGCCATTGGCGCTCACGGTGGAAGTGACGGCATAGATAGTCACGGTTCCGTTGGAGTTCACAACGCCTGTCATGTTGCGCAGACCGGCGGTGGCGGGGTTGATCGCGGCCGGGTAATTCGCGATCGAGTAGGGCTGGCCCAGGTTCAGGCCGTTTTGAAGCACGTAGGCCATCTTCCAAGTACCGCCTGACAGGATCCACTTCTGCAAGCCGGCGGTGGTGCTGCCGGCGGCGTCGGCGAGCACGCCGTCGCCCTCATCGGCCACATACAGCGTGGTGGCGTTGGCGAACCAGATCCCGAAAGGATAGTCGCTGGTCGCGCCGGCGGTCTTGGCGAGGGCGGTGGGAAATCCTGGCAGGATAGCGATGGGCGCCGCAGCGGCGTTGGCCGGCGTAGGCAGGCTGCCCGCGTTCCCCACTTGATACACCGTATCGATACCGTTGCCGCCGCTGCCCTTGGTGACGTAAAGCGTGTTGTTGAAGATGGTGAGTCCGCGGAAATTATTGTCCTTGCCCAGCTTGTCCGCGGCGTAAGGCGTGCCCGTGGCGGGATTGGTTACCTGAGTGATGCTAAAGTTTCCGACCTCTGTCGGCGCCGTGTTTGCCGCCTGCCCGGGTGTTGCGACTTCGACGCCGGTCGAGGTAATGACGTTGGTCGGTGTCCCGGTTCCGTTGTTGGCGTTGCCGACCATGTAGTACAACCCATTGGACAGAATTGCCGCCCGGCCGTTGTTGCCGCTATAGGCGTTGGTGGGGGTGACCTGGATCGCTCCAGTGGCGTCCACTTGGGCCACGGCCCGGAAATAACTGCCCCCGGAAGGATTGGTCGGATCGTAGACCGCGGGTGTGTTGGAGTTCGAAACATCCACCGTGTTAGGCGCTGAGACGTAACCCATGAAGGTGATCACGCTTCCGTCCGTCGACAGATTCAGTCCCAGCTCGGATTTGGAGCTGAAGCTGGTGACGATCATGTTGCTGGGGACCGCGAAGCTGTTGACTGTGGTACCGGATGGAGTGAGCTGATCGAGGAAGATGGGCGAGGTGACTCCGAAGCTTCCGTCGACCGAGTCGTTGTTCCACACGTTGTTGGAGTTGCCGGTGGAAGGATACAATCCGTTGTTCGTAGCCTTTGCGCCGCAGGCCCCGGCCGACGCGGCGTTGGCGCTCGCCGGACAAACCGGCGGCAATACCGAGCCGACGACCACGGTGCTCGGATCGCCCGCATAGACGCTGCGCGAGAGCACCAGATTCCCCGGGCTGAAGCCGGTAGAAGTACTCTGACCCGAAATCGTGACGTTGTCAAACCGCCAGTTGCCCGAGTTGTTATTCAAGGCAGTTCCCGAAGCGCTGGTATCGTCGGCGCCTGTCGAGGCGTTTACCATCTCAACGGCGAACTTGGGATTGTTGGCCGCATTCGGATCGCTGATGGTCGCGGTCAATCCGGTGAACCAGCCCTGCCCGGCGCCCCCGGTGATACTGACATACCACCCGTTCACCGTATTGGCGGAGGAGCTGTTGTTCATGAGCGCCAATCCGGCATCGGATCCGGCGAGGCTCAGCGGCGCATTGTGCCAGGTGCTGCCATCCGTGGTGTATGCAAGTTGCAGCTTTGCCTCACCCTGATTCGTCGCATACCAGTCGAAGCTGACAGTGATGTTGTTGTAGCCCACGGTGCTGGCGGCGAACACGACGCCCTGCGTCCCGATAGGTGCAAGGCTCGACCAGCCATTCGCTGCCCCGCTAGCACCGGCCTGCGCACGGACCCGCCAGATTTGGGTGAGATCTGCAACACCGTTCACGCCCGTGTCTCCCGTAGACCCCGCAAGGACGTCGTTAGTGGTTACTCCGATATTTGGAGTCGGGTAAGTGGCCATGCCAATCGAGCTGGCGGTACCCGATCCGGTCGAGGGAGCCGGGCCATTGTTAACCCCTATCGCATTGTTCTCGAACGTCCAGGCGGTGATGACTCCGGTTTGAGCAAAAGCAACTGGCAGAGATGCAGCAATCAATGCTGCGATCGATACGATTTTTTTCATGCAGGATCCTCCCTTTTTACCAAACATAAAAAGGAAACGAGTTGCGATCATATCATGTTGGGCGGGATGCTCCTAGCAAAACTCGGTTACAGTTCCGTGTAATTTGATTCTCGCCAAGTGCGTTGGCGCGCCTCCTCGTACATTATCGCCGGAGGACCTTGGATTCCGATCGCGCCGCCCGCCTGAAGTAACTGATCCGGCGGTGGCCGAGCCTGACCCGGCCGGCATGTTTACCGCGGTACAGGCCGCACTACAGGCTCTCGGGCCGAAACTCGATCTGGCCAGGGCACCGCGGGAAATCCTGGTCATCGATGGCGTACGGCGCACCCGCGAAGACCAGCCGCATGTCCCGTTCGCCCTGTTACAAAATGCGAACGTACATGCGGCTGCTGAAAACGGGGGACGATCTTACCGCATCATCGCCGGGGCGCCCAACCCACGGTAAACGTCATCATAATGCTGCGCCCGGGCAGTAGATTCAACTGATCGTTCGGACTCTCCACGTAATGCGCGGCCGCCGTCGGGCCGGTACCGGGCGTGATTCCAACAATATTGTGGCTGTTGGCTAGATTGTCGACCGACAGTCCGATTCTACTCCCGCGCAGCCAGGAACTGCCCTTGATTTCGTAATGCGCGAAGACGTTCACAACATTGAACGGAGCGATCGTGACTGCCTGATCGACCGGGAAGGGGATCGAGACTCCGTTGACCAGGTAGTTTAGCGTGGCGTTGTCGTTGTACAGCGTGCCGACCCGCTTGTCGACTAGACCGAAACTCCAGTCGGTGTGGTGCCACAGCAGGCTGATGGTCTCGACGTTCTCGGGCGCATCGGCCACCCAGAGGCCGCCGTTGGGATAGTTGGCGCCCGTCTGGTACTTCGCCGAACCCATTGTGCCGTTGGCGTACAGCGAGAATCCATAGGGGAGTACGAAGCTGGTCTCCGCTTCGATACCCTTGGTATTGCTGGGCCCGGTCGCGACATAGACGGGTTCGTTGGTGGTCGGATCGGTGTACATATCGTAGCCGTTCTGGAAGTGGATGTAGTAGGCGTCGACGTCTAGAGTCCAGCGGCGGTACTTCATCACGGAGCCGACCTGATAAGTCTTAGCCAACGTCGGCTTGGGGGGAACCAGAACATTCCCGCCTGGAACGTCGAAGACGCTGCTCAGGGGAATAATGCTGCCCTCGGCAAACTGGGAATATACGGACCATCTGCTCTTGAGGAAGTAACGGGCCGCGACATTCGGCAGCCAGTTGTTGTAGTTGATGGAGTGCGTGACAAACTGGGGGCCACCGATGCAGATGGGAGCGCCGGTGACCGGATCGGTCCCCGCCTTTCCGCCAAGGCAGCCGACGATCTTTGCGTCCTGGTACTGATTGAGCGACATCCCGTAATCGGCGGCCTTGATGCCGACCGTGAGCACGAATTTCGGCGCCGCGTGCCATTCGTACTCGGCAAACGGCTGCACTGACGTAGTAATGAAATGCTCGTGGAAGTTCCCGAAGGGCGTGTCTAGTTGAGTGATAATATTGGACGGGATCTGATAACGATCGGTATAGGCCCAGTCGAACCAGACGCCTGTTCGAAAGACGCCAAACTTGGACTCGTAGCTCAGGATGGCCGTGTCCCCGGCATGCCGGTAGCCGTTGAGCTTGTCGACGCCGCTCGGCTTATTGGAGCTGAGGTTCACCGTGGCTCCATTCTGGTAGAACTGTTTGTTCCAATAGCGCGTTGTGTATAGTTTCGTATCGAACTTCCACCCGTGCCCCAAATCGGCATTGTAGGCGGCATATTCGAAATCGGTTTGCACGTGATAGAAGTCGTAGCCGTAATAATAGGGATCGGGCGTGCCGTTCGCAAGGAGTGGGGTGCCGTCCAGCAGGTAGTTATCGCCGAATTGCGCCACCTGCGCGCGCGTGGGGTTGGTCGTGTTCGGAGTATTCGTCCAAATGTCGACCAGCCCGCCGTACAACGTGAGCGAACTGCGGCCCGAGAGCCGGTATTGGTACTTCCCATACCCCGCCACCCGCTTCTGACGGTTGTAGGTTTGGTATCCGTCCGACAGCAATTGCTGGATGTCCATCAGGAAGCTGTTCTTGTTGTCTTTTCCAAAAAAACCGCTGTCGGCGTCCAATTGGAGCACGCGGGTATTAAACGAGCCGTAATCGAACGTCGCGCGGATGTCCGGGTCCGGAAATAATGGGGGTGACTGTAGATTGATCGATCCGCCGAAGTTGGTGGGGCCAAACGTCGATGCGAGGCCCGGGCTGCGGTCGAAATCGACGGAGTCGGTCCAGCCACTCGGAAAGTTTGCCCAGGAATGGTGCGTCGGCGAATTGGTATCTTCGAACGGAATCCCATCGAAAGTCATGGTGTAGTCGCCGTCCGCGAAACCGCGGTAAAAGGTCTTGCCTTGGCCGAGCCCTATCCCATTCGGATTCAGGCTAAACGTGCCCGGCGCATAATTCACATATTCGGCATAGTCGGCCACCGGCGACATGAAATTCTTGATGAAGTCCGAGCTGACTTCGGTTTTGGCCGAAGTCGCCTCGAGCAGATTGCCCGAGGGCGCTGTAGCGGCCGCCAGCGATATGGTTTCGCTGACCGTAATACTGCTCGCAACGGACTCAACCGACATGGTGATAGGCATGTCCAGGGTCCCGCTGGCTGTGACTACTCCGCCGGAGCGCGTGGTTGAGGCGAACCCGGGCGCTGAAACTCGAATGGAATAGCTTCCGGCTGCGAGATCGGAGGCCGAAAACTTTCCTTCGGCGTCGCTTGTCACGCTGCGAGGGGCCCCCGTGGATTCGCTCTTGCACTCCACCGTGGCGCCTTGGATCGCCTTTCCTGTTTGGTCCAACACCGTCCCGGAAATTGTTCCGCTCTGTTGTGCGTGAAGTTGGCTCAATCCCGCGGCGCCGAGCAATACGCCGACGGCAAAAACACTAATCACTCCCTTTAGAAACCTCAACATTGTCTGCTTTTCCCCCTAGCTATCGTAGCGAGCGCATGTGACAGCAGCGTGACTTAATCGTTACAGAATTAGGAGTTACATAGAATCCCCAGCGACCTGATGATGTCGCCGGGACGCAGCGTCTTGTTCACGGTAGTGTTCAGGTTGGCGTGCCACGGCCATCAGGATAGACCTATCCTGTCGGCTCCGGTCCATAGGCCGGTGTACTCGAAGTCGTGTCTTTCTTTGTGTTCCTATGTACTGCCGGATCTCCCTGATATCACTTCCCGCCGGCGGGGGCTTCGTTCCCGCCGCTGGGAGCGCCGCGAGGATCCGGCTTCACAGTGACCGGCTGTTTATAGGTCTGGCCATCCACGGTGAGGCGCACGGTGTACGGGCCGGCCTGCAAACCTGCGGCCCCGCCGCGTCCACCACCACCGCCGCCGCGTCCACCACGGCCGCCGCGTCCGCCCGCGGGCGGGTTCGCGGCAGCGGCGTCCGGAGCCGCTGCTGGAGGCGTACAGGCGTCTTGCACCGGCGCACCGCCGCCGCCCCGTCCGAAACCACCGCCACCGCCGGCGCCCCGTCCGGCCGCGCCGCCGAGCGCAAAACGGTGCATTCCGGCAGCGGCCGAAAGCGGCTGCGCGGGTTGTTCCCAAATGGCCTGCACGTTCAAGGTTTCGGTATCCACCGGGCGCACCGGCGTGTCACTGGCGGCGCAGGACCGCACCGCTCCGGCGCCGTCCACCAACTCCAGCTTCAATGGCCTGGCGGCATCGGTCTTGAGCCAGTAGTATGCCACGACGCCCGAGGGTGGATTCTGCATTTGCGGTTCCTCATGCGGCAGCGGCGTGCCGTTCATGCCGCCCTGCCGGATGGCGTAGGTTTCACCTGGCTGGAACAGATAAGCGGTGGAGGCAAGGATCTGCGCCCCCTGCGCGGCGATCTGCCGCAGCGCCGCCATTTGATCCATCACCCAAAAACCCCGGCCGTGAGTGGCGACGGCCAGATCGTCGCCGTGCACCACGATGTCGCGCACGGAAGTCACCGGCATGTTGTTCTGCAGCGGCTGCCATTGCTCGCCGTCGTTGAAGGAAACATAAACCCGCAGCTCGGTGGCGGCGTAAAGCAGCCCCTTGGTTTGGGTGTCTTCCTTTACTGAGTTGACGTACGCGCCTTCGGGGATGCCGGCGGCCACGTTCCGCCAGGTCTTGCCGCCGTCGTGGGTGCGATAGATGTAAGGCTGGTTGTCGGCGATGCGATGGCGATCCACCGATGCGTAGGCCGTCCCGGCGTCGAAATGGCCGGCTTCGATTTGCGAGACCTTGCTCCACGCGGTCATGGCCGGAGGCGTGACGTCGGTCCAGTGCTTGCCATCGTCGCGCGTGACGTGGATCAAGCCGTCGTCGGTGCCCACCCAGATGGTGGCGGCCTGAAGCGGCGACGGACCAATCGTGTATACCACGCCGAAACGGTCGGTCATCTGCTCATCGATGTCCTTGGCCGTGACCGGGTCCAGATTGGCGGGCACGGGCGGGCGAAGCCGCGAGAGATCGGGGCTGATTTTTTCCCAGGTGCGGCCGCGGTCGCGCGAGCGCATGACGAATTGATTGGCGTAGTAGAGCGCTTCATCGGCCTGGGAGAAAACCTGCGGTAGCGTCCAGGTTTTGCGGTTGGGGTCGTCCGGATCGGGCGGTGGCAGTTGTCCGCCGAGCGGCGCGGCAATGTTGAGCGCCTGGTCGCAGCGCCCGGCGCCGCTGCCATAGAGGATGTTGCCGTCCTTGGGATCGGGGATCACGGTGCCGCTTTCGCCCGCGAGGCAGGTGGGCTCCCAGTTGCGGAAAGAGAGCACGCCCTGCCGCGACCAGGTGCTGACGCCCACGCCGCCGCTATCCTGCTGCGCGCCGTAGAGCCAGTACGGGAAACGATTGTCGGCCGCCACGTGATAGATCTGGGCGGTGGGTTGGTTATACCAGGTGCTCCAGCTCTTGGCGCCATCCACGCTGACCACGGTGCCCTGGTCGCTGCTGAGCACCATGCGGTTGCCGTCCTTGGGATTGACCCAGAGCTGGTGGTAGTCGTCGCCGCCGGGCGCTCCCTTCACCGGAACAAAAGTCTTGCCGGCGTCGGTGGTCATGTAAGTCGCGGTGTTCATCACGTAGGCGCGGTCGGGGTTGGTGGGATCGACGGTCACGGCTTCGAAATACCAGCCGCGGCCCCACAGCCGGTTCTCGCTATTGACCAGTTTCCATGTGGCGCCGGCGTCATCGGAGAGGTAGACTCCGCCGCCGGTGCTCGAAGCCGCGCCGCCTCCGCGGCGTCCGCCGGCTGCCGAGGCTGCGCCCTCAGCAGGCGCCGCGGCCGCAGCCGCGCCGCGACCGCCGCCGCCGCGCGCCACACCACTGCCCAGATCGTCCACCACCGCCCACAAACGTTTGGGGTTGCTGGGCGAAACCGCGATGCCGATTCTGCCGACGAACTGGTCGGTGGGCAGCCCACCGGCCAATTGCTTCCAGGTGTCGCCACCATCGGTGGATTTGTACAGCCCGCCGCCCGGCAGGTTAGTGGGCGCGTAGACCGACCACGGCGGACGGCGCGTGGCCCACAGCGAAGCGTAGAGCACGCGCGGATTCCTGGGGTCGATGGCCACATCGATGGCGCCGACATTATCGGGATCGTTAGTCTTGAACAAAACTTTCTTCCAGGTCGCGCCGCCGTCCACGGAGCGATAGACGCCGCGATCGGGATTGGCGTCGTAGACATGGCCGAGGGCCGCCACATAGACGCGATTCGGATTCGCCGGGTCCACCACTACGCGCCCGATCTGCCGCGTGGCTTCCAGGCCGATGTGGGTCCAGGTCTTGCCCGCATCCATGGATTTATACATCCCGATGCCGTAGGAGTGTTGGCTTCGGATGTCGGACTCGCCGGTGCCAACGTAGATCACATTGGCATTCGACGGGGCCACCGCAATGGCGCCGATCGAGCCGATCGGAATGCCCTCATCGGAGATCGGGACCCAGGTATGGCCGGCGTTCTCGGTCTTCCACACGCCGCCGCCAACGGAGCCGAAATAGAACGTGTCGGGCTGGCTCGCGTGGCCGGCCACGGCAAACGTGCGTCCGCCGCGCATGGGTCCGACGTCGCGCCAATGCAAACCGGACAGCAGGCTGCTGGGGTACTGGCCTCCAGGATTCCCCTGCTGGGCTAACATTCCGAATCCCAGCAAGCCCAACAGGCAAAGCGGTGCGAGAAATACAATCCAACGAGAAAGACGAATCACGGCGGTTGCTCCTATCCGGCTGGCTACTACAAGCCGTAGCAACACTGTATCAAAAGGATGGCGGGCCACGCTGCATCCATGTAGAACACGCGGTCATCACTTCTTGTCTGCGCCGGCTTCTCGTCAGCTCGCCGGCGGAGCCTATGGTACCTTTAGTACCTCAGTTCCAGCTCCGGCGTGCCGATGTAAGGGGCATGCATACGAACTTCGACCTCAAACCCATCGCGACAGCGTCTCGCCAGATGCCGGCGAGCCTGTCTCTTGCACGCTTCCTTGCGATCTGCGCGATTGCTATCTGCCTCTCCACCACGCCATCTGCCGCTTCGGTCCAGATGACTTTCGACGGCGTCAACGGCTCGCAAGCGTTCGGCGTGTACCTCAGCCCGTACTTCGGGACGATGGACGGCACACCTGTCGTTCTGTTCTGTGTGGACTTCTCAAACGAAGTGCAGTTGGGACAGCAGTGGAACGCCAACTTGACACCGATCACCCCCGGGGCCGACCTGGGCGATACACGCTTCGGCGCCGCGCCGGACGCGTTGCAGCTTTATGAGCAGGCGGCTTGGCTGGCTCTCCAGTTCGCGTCACAGCCGGCCAGCCAATATGGCGATATTCAGGCCACCATCTGGCAGCTCTTTGAGCCAGGCGCTCCGACCCCAAGTACGTCGTACTGGCTCCAGCAGGCGCGCGGCAACTACGCTTCGGCGGATTATGGGGATTTCTATATCATCACCAATACCGGCCCTGTGCAGCAGTTCGGGCAAGTCCAGGAGTTCCTCACCGAGACACTGCCGGCTGCCGCGCCCGAGCCCAACGCACAACTCTTGATCGGTCTGGTCTTGATTGGCGCGAGTTGCGTTTTGCGCCGGCGCCGGAGGACGCAGTGATTCGGGAAATCACTCCCTTACGGTCGTGGCTCCGGCCGGAGCCGCGCGCCTCGGACGGCTGCGAAGCCGAGCCGCGACCGTGAGGGAGCGGTAAAGGGACTTCGGAATCATGACACTTAGTACTCTGACCGCCTGATTTGAGGCCTTTGTGCGACCCATCGCTCATGCCAATGGCCCCGATGCGAGCCGCGACCGTGAGGGAGCGGTCTCCCGCAAGAGAACAACATCATGCAGTCAAGGTACTAGTGATGGAACTGAGCGCATTGCGCCGTAGACCGGAAGCCGGGCTGCGCAGCGAACCAGTCCAGGTGTCGGCGTATGTCCCGGACCAGCATATCGGCCAGGTCGCAGGTAAAGCCGTTGCGCACAACTACCCGCTGCACCACCAGGTCCTGGCGATTCGCGGGCATACGGTAGGCAGGGACCTGCCAGCCCCGGTCGCGCAAGCGATCGGCCAGATCGTAGAGCGACCAGTGCAATTTCTTCTTGAGTCTCCATGCGAACACGGGGAGATCGGTGCCCTGGCTCACCAGCTCAAAGGGGCCGATGGCGGCAATCTGTTTGGCGAGGTGAACCGCGACATCCTGGCAGGCCTTGTGGACTTCGCGGTAGCCGGACTTGCCCAGGCGGATCAGGTTGTAATACTGCGCCACCACCTGGCTGGCCGGGCGGGAAAAGTTAATGGCCAGCGTCGGCATGCTGCCGCCGAGATAATCGACGTTGAATATCAGGTCCGGGTGCAGATCGGAAGCTTCCCTCCAGATCACCCAGCCAACACCGGGAAAGACCAGGCCGTATTTGTGGCCGGATGTGTTGATGGACTTCACGCGGGGCAGGCGGAAATCCCAGATAATCTCAGGTTGCAGGAAGGGAGCGACGAAGGCGCCGCTGGCGCCATCCACGTGGATCGGGATATCGAGCCCGGTCTTCTCCTGGAGGCGGTCGAGCGAAGCGCTCAATGCCTGCGCATCCTCGTAGTCGCCGGTGAAGGTGCTGCCGAGCACGGAAACGACGCCGATGGTGTTCTCGTCGCACAGGGCCGCGGCCCGTTCGGGATCCGTCACGAAGCTGTCACCCTCCAGGGGCACCGCGCGCTCCTCCACATCCCAATAGCGGACGAACTTGTGCCAGCAGACCTGGGTATTCGTGCCCATCACGATGTTGGGCCGGCCGGTGGACTTGCCGGCCTTGCGCATCTTCTCGCGCCAGCGCCACTTGAGTGCCAGGCCGCCGAGCATGCTGGCTTCACTCGACCCGATGGTGGAGGTTCCGATGGCGCCATCGGCATCGGGCGAGTGCCAGAGTTCGGCCAGCATGTGGACGCAGCGCATTTCCAACTCGGCGGTTTGCGGATACTCGTCCTTGTCGATCATGTTCTTGTCGAACGTCTCGGACATCAGCTTCTGAGCTTCCGGCTCCATCCACGTGCCACAGAAAGTGGCCAGGTTGAAGCGCGAGCTGCCGTCCATGATCAGTTCGTCGTGGATGAGTTGATACGCCGTGCTGGGCGGCATTTCCTCCTCGGGAACGGCGTGCCGGGCAGCCGGTCCGAGCAGCGCATGGCGGGCGTACATGGGCCGCATGACGCGCGAGCCCTCGTGCTTGGGATGGGTTTTGTCGTCCATGATCGAATACGACTCTACCATTCCTTTCGGACGCGCCGAAAGTGCGGGGCCGGTCAGTTTCCCGCGTCTACACGCCGGCGGAGAACAATTTGCTTTCCTTTCGTCGAACCAGGGTATGGGACCGTTCCCTTCAGGCGCGGACCTCGATAGACTTGCAACCATGCGGACTCACATTCTGGCTCTGATCCCGATGGCGCTGCTGGCCGCGCTGCCTCTCTCAGCCGCGGAGACGACCCTCTGGCGCATCGGCACGTTCGACCACTCCTCGGCCGAGTTTCGCGGCCGCGAAGCGGAAACGCCGCCGGTGATCGACGCCGGCGCGCCGGACGCGGCGGCGCACTGGCCCGCTCGCCAGGCCGGCTCGCGCAACGTCAAGGCGGGGTCGAAGCCGCATCCGCGCATTGTGCGCTTCCGATTGGACGATGCCCCGAGCGGCGTCTACACGCTGACGGTGGCTGTCCTGGCGGGCAATCCGCGCGTGCCGCGCCTCGAACTGGACTTGAATGGCACTCCCGGCTCCGCCTACCTGGACCGGCGCTTGACTTACTACGCAGAGGGCCGGCAGGACTCACCCATCAACGGCGAAGCACGGGCGCGGATCACGGTGCCGGCGTCGGTACTGCGCCCGGGGCAAAATGAGCTGAAGATCACGGCGGTGGATGACGAGCCGGACCAGACCGGCGATTCGTCCATTGAATGGGATGCGCTCGAATTAGTGCGCGATCCCGGCCTGGCGGAGCCGGCTGCGGGTGTCGAAGCCTCGCCGTCGTATTTCTATACGCGGACCAGCGGGGGCGTGCGTGAGCTGGTCAGCGTCACCGTCTCCCTAGCCGCGGTGACGGGCCCCGCGGAGTTGATGTTCGCAATCGCCGGCGCGGAATATAGCGCCACGCCCGCGCCCGGTCGCTTCGGCCAGCAGCGCTTCGAATTCGCGGTCCCGGAATTCGCCGCGGACACTCCGGCAAGTGTGGCGTTGACCCTGGGGCGGAGCAGGATCGAACACACCGTGCGCCTCACGCCCAGGCGCAAATTCACCGTCTACATGGTGCCGCACAACCATCTCGATATCGGCTTCACCGATTACCAGCCGAAAATCGAGGAGCTGCAGAACCGCAACTTCGACCGGCTTCTGGAAGAGATGCGCATGGACCCTTCGCTGCGCTTCGCGGTCGACGGCGTGTGGCCGGTGGAGCAGTTTCTGCGCACCCGGACGCAGGCGGCGCAGAAGGAGTTCCTCGACCAGGTGCGCGCCGGGCGAATCTCGGTCCCGGCGCAATACGCCAACCTCATGCTGGGCGGCGCCGGACTGGAAACGCTGGTGCGGTCGCTGTACGCCTCCCAGGCGTTGAATCGCGCCGCGGACCAGAATGCCGACTACGCCAATATCACGGATGTGCCGGCGTACCCGTGGGGCTACGCCTCGGTGCTGCACGCGGCGGGGGTGAAGTACTTCGCCGCCGGGGCAAACGACGACCGCGGTCCGCAGCCACTCTACGGGCGCTGGCAGACGCATTCGCCGTTCTGGTGGCAGGGGCCGGACGGGGAGAAGGTGCTGATGGCCTACACGCGGCAGTATTCGCAGGTGTGGTTCGTGTGCGGGCTGCCCCCTCAGGAGGCAGGCTGCCGCCAGGGTCTGCCGACGCTGTTTCAAACCTATGAGGCGCCGGGCTACCTGCCGGACAAGCTGCTGATGTTCGGCAGCCAGCTCGAGAACACCGATCTGATTCCCGGCGAGGGTAAGTTCGTTCAGGATTGGGACGCGAAATACGCCTGGCCGCGCCTCGAACTGGCCACCTTCCGCGACTACTTCCAGGCGATCGAGCGCGAGTTTGGCAACCAGCTCGAGACCGTGCGCGGCGACTTCGGGCCATATTGGGAGGACGGCACCGGCACCGACGCGCAGTTCGCCGCCGGGTATCGCGAGACGGAGAGCCGCGCCGCCGCGGTCGAGACCCTGGCATCGGTAGCCGCGAACTTGCAGCCGCAGTTGGCCGCTCCGCTGGACCGTCTGCGCCGGCTGTGGCAGGACCTCGTGCTGTACGCCGAGCACACTTACACTTCCTGGGGCGGCTACTCCCGCCCGGATAGCGAGGAAAGCGTGCGCCAGATCGCCACCAAGCACTTCTACGTCACCGACGCGCGCGAACAAACCCACTGGATTTCCCAGGAGTCGATGAGCCGCCTGCTCGATCGGATCGGCGTCGAGCCACCGGCGCTGGTGGTTTTCAACTCACTGGGGCATGCACGCAACGCGCTCGTCGAGGTCGATCTCGACTCTGGCACGGAACTCGTCGAGGCGGCCAGCGGCAAGCCCGTCGAGGTCGAGCCCGTGCGCATGGGCGAGGGCTACCGGCGTGTCCGCTTTCTTGCGCAACGCGTGCCGCCTTTGGGCTATCGCGTTTACCAGTTGAAGGCGTCCGCCGCCGGTGGGACCGCGGCGGAATCGGGACGCGGCCCGAAAGCTGCCGGCACGGTTGAAAACGACTTCTATCGTGTCACGGTCGACCCGGCGCGCGGCGGGGTGACCGGCATCTTTGACAAGCAGATCCATCGTGAAATCGTGGATGCCGGGAGCCCGTACCTTTTGAACCAGTACCTGTACGTCTCCGGGGGCGACGGAACGCGGCTGATTTACATGCACGACCATCTGCCCAACGCCGAATTGAGGATCAGCCCGGCAGGTGGCGGCGCCGCCTCCACTGTGCGCGCGACGCCGTGGGGCCAGACGGTCAACTACACGCTCGCCGGACTGAACGCGCGCGAAATCTCGACCGAGGTTCGCCTGTAT
>Ga0181530_10002752_pt1 | contig 20462 bp, 18 predicted proteins | sample PEATcosm2014_Bin_42_FD_119769 | JGI IMG/M metagenome (GOLD analysis project Ga0181530, IMG submission 119769) | Peatland microbial communities from MTU Mesocosm Facility, Houghton, MI, USA - PEATcosm2014_Bin10_60_metaG | ecosystem: Environmental > Terrestrial > Soil > Wetlands > Peat | place... | reverse complement strand
GCACAAGCTGGAGCAGCAAGGCTGGATCGAGGCGGAGTGGAAGATCTCCGAAACCAACCGCCGCGCCAAATACTACTCGCTCACGCGCGCCGGACGCAAGGCGCTCACCGAAGAGGCCGCTAACTGGAAACGCCTGTCGACAGCCATTACCGCCATCGTGCGCGCCGTTTGAAGGATGACGTGGGATGACACGCCTGATCAAACAATCTCGCCTCACATTTCGGTCCGTGTTCCACCGCGACCGCGTCGATGAGGAACTCGACGAGGAACTCCAGTACCACATCGAGCGGCTGATTGACGAAGGAATTGCAAATGGACTCCCGCCGCGGGAGGCGCAGCGCGCCGCGCGGCGCGCCATGGGCGCAATCGCCAAAAGCAAGGACGAATGCAGAGACGCACGAGGAGTGAAATTCATGGATGACTTCATACGCGATCTTCGGTATGCGGGCCGGTCCCTGCGCCGGAGTCTAGGCTTCGCGGCGCTGGCCGTTCTGATCATGGCTCTCGGCATCGGCGCCAATACCGCGGTCTTCAGCGTGGTGAACGCCGTGCTCCTGAAACCGCTGTCGTATCGCGATCCGGACCGGATTGTGACCCTGACGAATCCATCGACGGCTGGCGAGTCGCACACCGCGCTGGGAGTCAGGCTGGTCTCGATTCCCAACTTCAAAGACTGGCACGACCAGAGTTCTTCCTTCGAGGCGATGGCCTACTACTACGGGGCGGAGGCTCCCGTCATGGCGGGTTCCACGGCTGAATACGCGCAAGTCACCCGCGTGAGTGCCGATTTCCTTCGTGTCTTTGGCGTTCAGCCGGTCGTTGGCCGTCCCTTCAATGCGGAAGATGTAAAGCCGGGCAGCGGCGGTGCGCTGTTGATCAGCTATGCGTACTGGCAGAACCATTTTGGCGGGGACGCCCGCGTGCTGGGCAGGACGGTTCGTGTCTATGGCAATGCGAGGCCGATCGTCGGCGTACTGCCACCGGGCTTTCACTTTCCCGATCAGACGGATCTCTGGGCCCCGCACGGTGAAACGGATCTGATGAAATCCCGCCTTGCGCAAAACGACCAGGCGGTCGCTCTGCTCAAACCAGGCGTTTCAATCGAACACGCTCAAACTGAGATGACCGTTATCGCGCGCCGGCTGGAGCGGCAGTATCCGGATACCAACAAGGGCCGGACTGTCGCCGTGACGCGCGTACAGGACGACATGGTTGGTGACGTTCGCCTCACTCTCTACCTGCTGCTCGGCGCCGTAAGCGTGGTGCTTCTGATTGCCTGCGCCAACACCGCGACGCTGCTGCTTGGCAAGGCGATGGCCCGCACGCGGGAGGTCGCCGTTCGAGCTGCGTTGGGGGCGAGCCGGCGGCGCATCGTCCGGCAAATGATCACTGAGAGTCTCCTGCTGGCGTTGGTGGCGGGCGCGGCGGGGCTTCTGCTCGCAAATTGGGGATCGAAGGCGCTCGTGGCGCTGGCTCCCGCCGATCTGCCGCGGCTCGGCGACACCCGCATCGACTCCTGGGTTCTGGTATTCACTCTTGGCGTTTCGCTTGCCACGAGCCTGCTGTTCGGTCTGGTTCCAGCACTCTGGGCGTCGAAAGCGGATCTGAACGGCGCGCTGAAGCAGGCGGCGACTCGATCCGTAACGGGCGGAGGAATGGTTCGAATGCGGGGAGCGCTTGTGGTAGCCGAGATCGCGCTGGCCGTAGTGCTTCTCTCCGGAGCGGGGTTGCTGACCAGGAGCTTCGTGGCGTTGCAGAAAGTTGCTCTGGGTTTCCGGCCGCAAAACGTGCTGGTCATGAGGGCCACTGTGCCCGCCCCCATACCGGAAGCCAACCGGTTCTTCAACGATGTAATCTCTCAGATTGGCACTCTGCCCGGCGTGTTGGCAGCCGGCGCAACGATGGCGCCGCCCGGACACGTGGAGTCGTCGGGCGGTTACTTCCTCGATCACATGCCGGCGCAGCCGGACTGGACGACCGCCCCGCATGTCGCGCTCAATGTCGTGGCGCCGGGCACATTCGCGGCACTGGGAATTCCGCTGACGGACGGGCGCGATTTCAACGACGGCGATACGCATGACAAGCCCCTTGTCGTAGTCGTGAATCAGGCGCTGGTTCGCAAATCCTTTGCCGGCGAGAGCCCTCTGGGCAGAACGATCTTCTGTCCGTACGACACCTTAAAAGGCATGACGATCGTTGGTGTTGTCGGGGATGTGCGGCAGAGCGGCCCTGCCAGCGACCCCATACCGGAGTGCTACATGACTTACCGGCAACACATGTACAACCAGACGGCGCTGAGTATTGTCGTGCGGACCGCCGGCGATCCCGCCGCACTCACACAGACTCTAAGAGGCATTGCGCGCGCAAGGCTGCCGGATGTCCCCGTAAGGTTCACGACTATGGAAGCTATCGTCTCGGATAACGTCGCCGCGCCCCGCTTTCGCACCCTGCTGTTCGGGCTCTTCGCGGCACTGGCGGCGAGTCTCGCCATCGCCGGTGTCTATGGCGTGATGACCTACGCGGTAGGCCAACGATCGAACGAGATCGGCCTCCGGATCGCCCTGGGCGCCAGTACGATTTCCGTGCTTCGTCTCATCCTCGGCCAGGGACTGGCCCTCGCGGGTTTCGGTTTGGCCCTGGGACTGGCCGCCTCGATTGCCGGCACGCGGTTGCTTACCACCATGCTGTTTCAGGTCAAGCCGAACGATCCTTTGGTGTATCTTGCAGTCGCGGTTCTGTTGGGCGCGGTAACACTCCTGGCCGGCTACGTACCGGCATGGCGCGCGTCCCGAATCGATCCCCTGGCCGCACTGCGCCAGGAATGACATTCCCGACATCGCCGCGGAAGTCGACCGGCTCACTGCAGGGGATCCGCCGTCTTCCGTCCCGCAAGATCGATTAGCCCCTGCACAAGACTGTCGCGCCAGTTGAGATAGTCATGGGCACCATTGAACTCCTGGTACCGAATAGCGTAGCCTCTGGCGGTGAGAACGTCGCGGAAGTGCCGGTTCGTAACAAGTTGGCTCGCGCGTTCTTCCATGGTTCCCACCGCGACAAAAAACCTGAGCGGCAGCTTGGCAGACCGCACGAACTGTCTTGTGAGCCATTCGGCTTCGCTATCGTCTTTTGGACTCCACCAGTAAGAACCCGACAGCGACATTACGTTCCCAATCACGTCGGGATGGGTGAGACCGGCGAAACTGGCCGCCAGTCCGCCCAAGCTGGATCCGCCGGCAACCGTTCGGGCCGGATCATTCGCGGCGAAAAAATTTTCTCGCGCCCACGGGACCGGCTCATTCGCCACGAAATCCGAAAAAAGCGCGGAACACTGAAGCTCGACGCCTCGATTTGTGTTGCCGACGAAGACCGCAACGATCGGCGGAATGCTCTTGCTCGCGATCAGGTTGTCAAGGATGACAGGTGACGGGACCATCGAAACATAGGCTCCTCCGTCGAACATCACGAGGAGCGGGTAGCGTTCACCGGTGCGGCTGAAACCAGGAGGAGTGTAGATCCACACCGGCCGCTCGTTCTTCAGAACGGTGCTGCGCAGACTTCGCTCCTCGACCTTGCCCGCCGGCGCCCCTTCGACATGCAGGAGCCAGGGTTCGGGCGGAGCGCCGGTTAACTCCACATACGACGGATAAAGCCCGGGAAAGTGCCGGGGATTCAGCGAATCGGCCTGAAACGCGATCGGTACTCGCGCGGGATCGAGGAGGGATTGCAGTGTATCGTCAGGCGAGAATGCATAGGTGAACCGGGCATCGTTCCGAATCTCGTACGTCCTGTACCAAACGTCCGTGCCGGCCAAATGAATCACCTGGTTCTTGGCTGGCTCCGCGCCATTGATTCCGTTGACAATCGCAACATTCCGGGTGCCGGCTGCGCCAGGCCACAGGAACGTTACCAGCGAATGACGATCGTCTCCCGGGATAGCCTCGATCAGCGGCGTCCCGTTCTTCCGCATCTCCGCCCAAAACTGCTCAAGGGCCGAAGTCTTTCCCGATTCGATATCGTTGCGAAGTTTCGAAATTCCAGGGCTGGCTGCCGCATCCGCCTCGCGATGCGGATATGGGTTCAAACCCTGCGCCCGGCAGAGCGCGAATGCGCCGGCAATCGCTGTGAAAGCGGTCTTCTTCAGGTCAAACATGGCGACGCCCCGCTTGACTGCGATTCCCCCGGCATGCTAATTTACGCGCAGGCTGTTTATTTTTGCGCATATCTTTCACGTCCGCTATTCTAATCTGCGCCGGAATGATTTGTCCAGCCTGCGCCGTCCACCAGCCCGTTACCGCGAACTGGCGTCTGATCCGGCAGCAATCGGGCGATGTCCTGGTCCCGCCCGGCGTGGCCAAACCCGACCTCGCTGCGCGAACATTCGCCGTGGACCTCGCCGCCGGCCATGGTCCCTGTCCGCCGGCCATCCGCGTGAAAGGGAAACGCGTGTTGGTCACGGTGACCCGCGACATGCTCCTCTATCCTCAACAAGATCAAGGCGGGCAGCCGCAGGGATGGCTGGCGGCGTGGGCGGCCGGGATCGAATCGCAAGGCTGCATCGGGCCTGGTGAAGGTTCCCTGCTCGCTGCGCGCATCGCCGAATCTCTCCCGCTCGATCCCGCCCTCGCCTTCCACCTGCTGTATCCGAACGACCGGCAGAGCGGACAGGTGGATATCGCGCCACCGGTGCGTCTCCAGGTTGTCAGCCCGATACTCCGCGATGGCGCGGCGCCGGACGCTCCGGTTCTTGACACGTCCGGCAGCGGCAACAGCATCACCGTCACCCTGAAGTCTTCCGATAACCTCATCGGCTACGAAACTGCCTGGTATGCGGCCCAGCCCAAAGCCTCGGGAGCCGGATCCACTATCGCGCCCCTCTACGCCGAATGGCATTTGAAAGACACAACCGAACGCCGCGCGCAACCGGCCACTAATTACCTTCAATTCCCCGCGGACGCGGCATTCTACCGGCTCTTCTACAAATCCGGCCGGACCGACTTTACGGCGCTCGTCGTCGCCGCTCCCACGCGCGCCGAACTCGATCGCCGCACCGGAATGCTCGACACGGCGGCTGCCTCCTGCGACAAGCTGAACGGCAATCAGTGCGTGGCGATTCCCCGGCGTGTGGCCATAAACCCGATGGTTCCCGTCACGGTCAACGGCGCGGAGGTTATGGTCGCCTGGGGCGCAACCGTAGCCGAAGCAATCCGCAATTCAGGCGAACGCCAACCTGAGGCGGTCCTGTCCCAACTCGCTGTCTCGCGGCTGTTCAACGGCCATCCGGCGCCAGTGGAGTTCGACCATTCGAGCCCGTCGATCCTGCGCCTGAACCTGACCGGCGGCGAGATCGTTTCGTGGAGACGGCAATGACCAGACTCTGCGCGCTTCTGTGTCTCATCCCGGCCGCTGCCTGCGCGCAGAATCCCCCCGGGCAACTGGTCGATGTCGGCGGCTACCGCGTTCACATCTATTGCACGGGCTCCGGCTCCCCCACGGTAATGATCATCGGCGGCTTCTCTTTCGATTGGGCTCTGGTCCAGCCGGAAGTGGCGAAGTTCACGCGAGTCTGCACCTATGATGCTTCGGGAAACGCGTGGAGCGAGCCCGATCCCGGGTCCGCGCCGACGTGTCCCAGCCGCGTCGATGAAATCCACCGGCTGCTCCGCGGCGCGAACATCGACGGACCTTATGTGCTCGCAGGCTTTTCCACAGGAGCCCTCTTCGCCCGCCTGTACGCCAGGGATCATCCGAACGAAGTCGCTGCGATGGTCTTGATCGATCACGCATACATCCCTCCTAAGTCTGCCCCGCCGCCAATCGTTCCTGGCCCCGACAGCCCGCCGGCCGTGATCTTCGCCGCGCCCATCGAGATCGGCGTAGAAGATGAGCCCGGGTTCGACAAACTGCCGCGGCGTATCCGCGATCTCCACCGCTGGGCGCTGTTAAATAATGCGTCCCGTAATCCAGCGCGGCCTGACGCTGCAATCGCCGAGGCTTGTATCTCCGAACTGGGAAACGCCAAGCTCGGCGACCTGCCTCTCGTCGTGGTCAGCACTGCGAACGATGCTCCCGGTTACGCGAAATTGCAGACGAGCCTGCTGGCGCTCTCGCATAACGGCAGGCAGCTCATTGCCGGTGAAAGCTTCCACTCCATCGAAGTCAGCCAGCCCGAGGTCGTCATTCGCGCGATCCGGCAGGCGGTCGGGGAATTACAGCGAAAATGACAGATAATCTCAGCCGTCGCGAACGCCAAATTATGGACATCCTCTTCTCGATGGGGCGCGCCAGCGGCCCTGAGATCCAGCAGCGCCTGCCCGATCAGCCGAGCTACTCGGGTGTCCGGACCATCCTCCGCGTGCTGGAACGCAAAGGCCATATCTGGCACATCGAAGAAGGCATGCGCTACGTTTACCTGCCCGTTATGACGCGGGAGAAGGCGACCAAATCGGCTATCGAGAGACTCGTCGCGACTTTCTTCAAAGGCTCCATGAAAGCCGCGGCGGCGGCATTTGTCGATCCATCCACCGCGAATTTGTCGAAAGAAGACCTCATGGATCTGGAACGTATGATCCGCAAGGCGCGTAAGGAGAAAACATAATGCCCGTGCTTCTGACCAAAGTCACAGTGCTCTTCATGGCGGCGCTGATTACCCTCTTCGCGTCGAAGCGATCCGCCGCCGCCGTGCGCCATCTGCTGTGTGTCTGCGCTCTGGCGGGGTCTCTCATCCTCCCGATTACCACGCTGTTCCCGGCGCGCGCGATCGCAATCCGCCTGCCTGCAATTGACGCCGTGGCGGTTTCCCGTACCGTGGCGCGAGCGGAAAGCTGGTCTTCTTCCACCGCGATCTTCGCCTTCTGGGCTTTCGGCTGCGGTGTACTGATCCTTCGCCTCGCGATCGGTCACTGGCGCGTCGCGCGGCTGGTCCGTTCGGCCACTCTCATCGAGCCGGACAAACTGTTCCTGGCCGATGTGAACGTTCCCATTGCCTGCGGTTTGTTCCGGGCCGCGGTATTGATGCCGCGATCTTCCCCGCAATGGCCGGACTGGCAATTTGACGCCGCGGTGCGTCATGAACGGATGCACATCCGGCGGGGAGATCTCCGGACGAGCTTCGTCGCGCAGCTCGCCTGCGCGGTCTGGTGGTTTCATCCTCTGGTGTGGATGCTTTCCCGCCACCTGCGCGACTGTCAGGAAACGGCGTGCGACGATGCCGTTCTTTTCTCCGGTTTTGAACCCGCGACATACGCCGAGGCCCTTCTGGCCGTGGCGCAAACCCCAACCCCAACCTCAACCCTGCTTCAAGGATGTCCCATGACAACTCAAACGAACCTGAAATCCAGAATCGCGCGCCTGCTGGATCGCAGCATCGCGCGAACCGCCTCACGCACCAACCTTCTTCGAGCTGCGACCGGATTTGCCGTCGTTGTAGCCGCAATCGGAACGCTGGGTCTTCAAAAGAGCGGCGCTCAATCCGATCAGGTATATAAAGTGGGGGGCGACGTTACTTCACCAAGCGTCCTCTATAAAGTGGACCCCGCGTATACAGATGACGCAAGCCAGGGCAAGATCGAGGGCACGGTCATTCTCAATATGGTGATCGGGACCGACGGGCTGGCCCACGATATCAGCATCGTGAAAAGTCTGGAACGGGGTCTCGACAGGGCTGCCGCAGAAGCTGTGCAACAGTGGCACTTCGCGCCCGGCACGCTCCATGGCGAACCTGTTGCCGTGCGCGCCACCATCGAAGTCAACTTCAGGCTGAAGTAGCAGCGTACCTCGTGCGATGCTGAAGGTTCATGCGAGAACCTGAAGTTGTGGAAGCCGAGCTGGTTGAGATCAGCGCCATGGCCGACGACGAAATGAAATTGAACAGCATCATCGTCTGGTGCACGACCCATCCGGATGAGGTCCCGCTCGCTATTCACATGTTGCTCGGCGGCAGGATCTCGCCAGCCGCGGCATCGAAAAAGGATTGACCGAAACGAAGGCTGACGAACTCTAGTGGTTGTGCGTCAGCCGGTCGTACGTGAACCCGGCTCCAGCGCCCGTTATGGCGCCAATGGCCGCGCCCGGGCCACCGCCGGCGATAGCTCCGATCGCAGCGCCCGCGGCTGCCGTTCCGGCGACGATCTCTATGGAATGCTTCTTCGATCTCCCGTGATGCCGGACACGGTGTGCGCGCCACGTCTCCCGTTCGCCAGTCGCGTACGGGCCGTCCGAATTCTGATTCGCAACCGGCTGCGGCTGAACGGGCGGCGGCTGGCTGATGTAAGCCGGAGGCTGAATACTGGGATAATACCCATCGCCACCGCTGACGACCGTGGCCGCGGCGTAGTTCGTTGCCCCGGGTTGAACGGCATTCACATCGACAGCAACCGCCGGCGCTGGTACCGAACGGCTTTCGAGGTTATGAATCCAGGCTGCGGCGCCGACGCCCGCCAACAATAAAACCCCGGCGGCCATCGCGACATTTTTTCTGTTGTTCAGAGACATCCATGAATACCTCTGGCGGAACCTCCTGCGCGTGAAGGTCCAAATACAGTGGCTGCAAAACTGCAATGCATAATCAGGAGCGATTCATACATGAAGAAGTTCACAATTTCCGGGATCATTGTCCTAAGTGCTCTCGTTTTGGAATCCTGCGGCGGCGGGAGTCTGCACCCCGTCGTGGTTAACGGACGTTACGGCTACATCGACCGTGCCGGGAAGCTGGCCATCGCACCACAGTTCGATGCAGCGGCCGAATTCGCCGAAAACCTCGCACCGGTTCAAATGAACGGCAAATGGGGCTATGTCGACCGCACCGGCAGGTTGGTCATCACGCCCCAGTTCGATCTGGCCGACCCGTTCTCGTCCGACGGACTGGCTCTGGTGGGAACAAACGGAACCCTCGGGTATATGAAGAAAGACGGCAAGTTCGCGTTTCAGTCGACTTACATCGGTGCGGGCGGATTTGGCGACCACCTGGCCCCGGTGCTGGTGAATAACCTTTGGGGCTACATCGATCCGAAAGGAGCGCTGGTGATCATGCCCCAGTTCGATGAGGCGAGCAGCTTCTCGGAAGGATTGGCCGCCGTGCGCGTCGGCAATGAGAGCGGCTATATCGACAAGTCGGGCAAGCTGGTCATCAATCCGCAATTTGACGTGGCTGGCGATTTTCACGATGGCCGGGCGGCGGTTGGCGCCGCCGGCCGCTACGGCTACATCGATAGAAACGCGAAATTTGTTATCCAGCCTCAATTCAATGCGGCCGGTGATTTTAACGATGGTCTGGCGTTGGTGGCGGTGGGGCCGAGATTCGGATTCATCCGCGAGGACGGCAAGTTTGAAATAAATCCGCAGTTCGACAAGGCCGGAACTTTCGAGCATGGTCTGGCGCCGGTTTGGCTGGCCGGCAGAGAGGGTTACATCAACAAGCAGGGCAAATACGTCTGGAATCCCAGCGCTTAGACATCTCAACAGCAATCCCGCGTTAGAATGAATACAGTTCGGCATGTGGTCCGCTGGCCGACTCCCCAATCATGAAAGTCGGTTTCATCAGCCTCGGGTGCCCCAAGAATCTCGTCGACAGCGAAGTCATGATGGGCCAACTCGCCACACACGGGCATGAGCTCACCCCACATCCCGACCAGGCCGACGTTCTCGTTGTCAACACCTGCAGCTTCATCGACCCGGCCAAGAAAGAATCCATCGACACGATTCTGGAAATGGCGGAATACAAGAAGGTCGGGCGCGCGCAAAGGCTGGTCGTGGCCGGCTGCCTGGTCGAGCGGTACCGTGGCGATATCCGCAAGGACATGCCCGAGGTCGATGCGGTTATCGGCACCAACGAGATCGACCGGATCGTTGCGGTATGCGAAGGTATCGACGCCCCGGTTGCCGAACCCGCGCCCTACCTGTATCACGACCTGACACCGCGCGTGCTGGCCACGCCGCGCCATTTCGCCTACTTGAAGATCGCCGAAGGCTGCGATCATCCCTGCACCTTTTGTGTAATCCCCCAGTATCGCGGCAATTTCCGCAGCCGCCGGTTTGAATCGGTGATTTCCGAAGCCACGCGGCTCTATTCGCAAGGCGTCCGTGAAATCAACCTGATCGGCCAGGATACCACTTGCTACGGGGAGGATTTAGGGCTGAAAGACGGGCTGGCCCAATTGCTCGCGCGGCTCGCCCAGATCGAGACGCCGCTGCCGAAGTGGGTCCGTTTCCTTTACGCTTACCCGAACAAAGTCACCCAGAAGCTGCTCGACACTATCGCGGAGCATGCGGATCTGGTCAAATACATCGACATGCCGCTGCAGCATGCCAGTGCGCCGGTCCTGAAACGCATGAAGCGTGGAGCTTCCGGGGATATTTTCCTGAAGCTGATCGAACGGATTCGCCGGACCATTCCGGGCGTCGCGATACGCACCAGTTTCATCGCCGGATTTCCAGGCGAGACCGACGCCGATTTCGAGACGCTGTGCCAGTTCGTGGAAGCGGCACAGCTGGATCGTCTGGGTGTTTTCTCGTATTCCGATGAAGACACCAGCAAGAGTTATGCGCTCGACGGCAAAGTCGATGGCCGCACCATTTCCAATCGCAAACGCCGCCTGATGGCGATCCAGCGGAAGATTTCGCGCGCGAAGAACCGCGGGATGATCGGGCGCGAGGTTCCGGTGCTCGTGGAAGGCCCCTCGCCGGATACCGATCTGTTGTGGGCAGCACGCATGTCGACGCAGGCTCCGGAGATCGACGGTGTGGTGCTGATCAATGATTTCGAAGGCGCGGAGCCGGGTCCTGGACAACTGCGCCTGCTGCGGATCACCGAGGCGCACGACTACGACCTGATCGGCACCCTGCTCGCGTCAACGGAACCGGCCGTACGGAGCCAAATGCCGGCACTCATTCATATTGCCCCGGCTTTCGTGATCCCGAACCAGATTCCAGCGCGATGAAGCCGCACAGGCGCAAGTCCGTTGTGCGGCGATATCTAATATGAAGTGTCCGATTTGTAAGAGGCCGGTTAACTTGAAGGACCCCGAAGCCCCTTTCTGTAGTGAACGTTGCCGGGAGATCGATCTGGGCAACTGGGCTACGGAAAAGTACGTCATTTCGACCCCCGCGCATCCCCCGCCGGACCGCGAACCCGATGACGAATAATGGGAAATAGACCGGCTTGGCTGTTCGCCACTTGTCTCGGCTGCGGGTACTCGCGCATCGCACCGGGCACCGTAGGTTCCCTCGCAGCCATTCTGCTCGCTTGGCCGCTGTCGCTGGCCGGGTTCGGACGGGTCCATTTCCTGGTTTTGGCGTTCGCGCTGCTCTACCCGGCAGTCCGGGCAGCCGGCACCGTGGCTGCACTGTCGGGGCGAAAAGACCCGCAAGTCATAGTGATTGATGAAGTTCTCGGGCAGTGGCTAACGCTGGCGGGCGCTTTGCGCTTCGATTTATTCACGTTTGCGCTGGCCTTCGGACTGTTCCGGCTCTTCGATATCTGGAAGCCTCCTCCCATCCGTTTGATCGAGCAGATTCCCGGCGGCGCGGGCATCGTTCTGGACGACATGATGGCGGGCGCGTACGGCGCACTTGTCTTATTTCTGGTGGGATGGTTCAATCATCATTAGTTAGTTCGGCAGTTAATTCGACTTCGACAAGCCATGGCAATTCGCAAAGATTCGAACGGCAGACCCGTGATTTCCCAAGTCCAGCCTGAAGCGGCAATTACCGGCGGTGAACTGTACATTCGCGGGAAAGGCCTCGCGACGTCGGACCGGCCCCATGTTACCATCGGCGACGTATCCGCGCCCGTTGTCATCGGCTCCAACTCGCTGGTGATCGTCAAGGTGCCGGAAGGCGCTTCGGCAGGCGAGTTGATCGTCGAAAATGGAACGCAGTCGAGCGAAGCCTGGACCTGCGACATTGGCCTTCAGATAGCGGAAAATCTGCACCCCGTGACCAGCCCCGCGGTCGATTCGATCGGCAATATTTACACCACGTTCAGCGGGTCGCGCGGCCAAAAGGTTCCGGTCGCCGTTTATCGTATCGACCTGAATTTCAACGTGACGCCGTTTATCAACGACATGATGAACGCGACCGGAATCGCCATCGGGCCCGACGGGCTCATCTATATTTCCAGCCGCTTCGACGGTATGGTTTATCAGGTGACGCCGAACGGCAACATGTCGGTGTTCGTCGAAGGCATGGGCGTGGCCACCGGCGTCGTTTTCGATGACGAGAACAACCTGTATGTGGGGGACCGCAGCGGCACTGTATTCAAGATCAGCCCCAGCCGGCAGATCTTTGTTTTCGCGACCATTGAGCCTTCCATTTCCGCATACCATCTCGCCTGGGGGCCGGATCAGCATCTCTACGTCAGCGGCCCCACCACCTCGAGTTTCGACACTATTTACCGGGTAGCGGACAACGGTGACGTCGAGACGTTCTATCGCGGGCTGGGGCGTCCGCAGGGCATGGCCTTCGATGTGGACGGGAATCTGTATTCGGCAGCTTCTTACATGGGACGTAAAGGCGTCGTGAGGATCACGCCGGATCGCAAAGCTGATCTCTTCGTCTCCGGACCGGGCATCGTTGGTCTTGCGTTTTCGCCGACCCGGGCGATGATCGTTTCCACCACCAACGCGATCTTCCGGGTGGATGTCGGCGTCCGCGGCTCGCGGTTTGCGTGACGGCGAACCCATAGCAATAAACCAATGAACGCCGAGATCATAGCGGTCGGCTCCGAAATGCTGACGCACAAGCGCGTCGATACGAATTCGCTCTTCGTCACGGAGCAGCTGAACAATCTGGGCGTCGAAGTGACGGCCAAACATGTGATCGGCGACGATCTGGAGCGGCTGGCCGGCACCATACGCCGAGCCCTGGGATCCGCTCAGTTCCTGGTCATCTCCGGCGGCCTGGGGCCTACGGAGGACGATCTCACGCGAGATGCGGTCGCCATGGCGCTCGATCGCCGGCAGGTTTTCAATGCCGCGATTAATGAGGGCATTGAGCAGCGCTTTCGCGCCATGAACCGCGCCATGCCCGAAATCAACCGCCGCCAGGCGATGGTGATCGAGGGGGCGCACGTGCTGTCGAACGATCGCGGCACCGCGCCCGGCCAGTGGATCGAAGAGGGTGGTGGCGTCCTGATGATCCTGCCCGGTCCGCCGCATGAACTGAAATCGATGTTCACCCGCCAATGCCTGCCGCGCCTGCAGCGCATTCTGCCGCCATTGGCCATCCGCACGCTGGAGCTTCGGATCTCGGGCATGTCGGAATCCGAGCTCGACCAGGCCATCGCGCCCATCTACAAGCGGTACGAAAACCCCGTCACCACCATACTCGCGCACAATGGCGACATGCAGGTGCATTTGCGCGCGCGCTGCTCAACGGAGGCCGAAGCGGTCGCGCTGCTCGCCGAGGTAGGTAGCAAGATCGACGCCGTGCTGGGCGACCGGATTTACTCGCGTAACGGAGATCCCCTGGAAGCGGTGGTTGGCAGGAAGCTCGGGAATTTGCGCGCTACGCTCGTCGTGGCGGAAAGCGCCACCGGCGGCGGTCTCGCGGAGCGGATCACGAGCGTACCCGGCAGTTCCGCCTGGTTCCTGGGCGGTTTCGTGACCTACACGAAGCGGATGAAGATCGAGTTGCTCGGTGTCCCCGCGGAAATCCTGGAGCAGTTCGGCGCCGTAAGCGCGGAGACTGCCGAGGCAATGGCAATCGGCGCGCGCCGCCGCACGGGAGCCACGTGGGCAGTCTCAGTCACGGGCAACGCCGGTCCTACCGCCGACGGAGAGCAGGCCCCGGTGGGTATGGTCCACATTGGGATCGCCGGACCTGGGGAAACAGTGACGTATCATCGGCACTGGCCGACCGGCGATCGGGTGCGCGTGCGGGCGTTCGCCGCGCAGATGGCGCTCGATCTTCTAAACCGGAAACTGAGCCAGTAAGGCGCGGACAGCATCCAGACAGAGCGCAGCCGCGTGTTTCGATTCGTTCGAAAGTCCGCCGACAGCGTGTTCGATGTCGCGGGTGGTAAGACTCCGGAGACCTGTCCTGTCACGTCCGGCGATGAGCTCGGTCAGCGCGGAACCGGCCGCGATGGATGCCGTGCATCCACGAACCTTGAAGCCGCATCGCGTGATGCACCCGCCGTTTATCAGAGCGGAAAGCCGCAGGATATCCCCACAGACGGGGTTTGAAACCTCGACCGTCACCGCTGGCGGAGGGAGTTCACCGACGTTGCGCGGATTCTGGAAATGCTCGATCAGTTCGGGAGACACGGGAAAATCGGCGGATCAGTCCACCATATCATCATGTACCGCTGGTGGTACCGCTTGCGGCCTTGCCACCGGCGTTCTCATCGGGATATCAAACGCGCCATTCTGGCAGAGGAAGTATTACGATCATTGGATACGCTCGGAGAAGGAATTCTTCTCGATCGTTCATTACATCGAAAGGAATCCGGTTATCCGCGGGCCTGGTCGCACTACCTGCGGAACGGCCCAGGAAAGGAAAAGGTGTCATGACTACGGTTGTGGCTGGCGTACTCGAACGTGACGGAATGATTCTGATTTGCAGGCGGCGTGCGGATCAGCCGCATCCCCTGAAATGGGAGTTTCCGGGCGGCAAGCTGGAGCACGGCGAGTCGCCGGATGCGGCGCTGATTCGGGAATTGCGGGAGGAACTGGGAATTGAATCTGAAGCCGGCTCCGAAATCATGCGCTATGAGTTCGCGTACCCGTTGAAGCAACCCATTCTGCTGATCTTTCTCGAAGTTACCGCATGGCGGGGAGACGTCGAAAACGGGATTTTTGAAGCGACCCGCTGGGAACGTCCCGAGGCTCTTTCAGCTTATGATTTTCTGGAAGGCGACGCCGCGTTCCTTACGGCCTTGAGCGCAGAGGCCGGAGGGATTAGTTGCCCGCAATCGAGAACGGCACGTCGTTCCGCTGATTCAGCGACTTCGTAAGGGTGAGATCGATCAAGTCGAGCGATGCCTGGTTGTGCGTGTTTTGCGTCGTGACGTAGTGCAGCGTCTTGTCTTCCACCCAGTAAGCGAGCGCCGTATAAACCGCGTGATTCTTGTAAGCGATCAGATAGTAATTCTGCGGGCTTCCGATCGGATCGCCGGGCGTCTGCGCATTGCTGTTACTCGCTTCCGGGGCATTGACCTGTTGCGGGCCCGGCGCGCCAAAATACTGATTGATGATCACGGGCTGCTGCGAAACCGGCGCTAAAGCCGGTGGAGGCCCGTAATAAGCGGATGCGTCCGGAGGAGGCCCGTACGGGGCGCCGTACGCGTACGGCGCGGCATATTGGGGCTGAGAGTTGAGGTAATCGAAGTAATCCGGCACCCAGACCGAATAAGCGTAAGGATAGCCGCCGTACAACGGAGCGCGCGAGGCGCCGCGGTAATTGCGGCCGGCTCCGAAACCGGTGAAACCCGGCGCGAATCCGCCCAGCGGGCGGCTGATCGCACGCGAGCCGAGACTGCCGCCGAGAGAGCCCGTCCGCATGCTGTACTGAGCGGCCGCGGGCGCAACTGCAATAAGCCCCGCGAAAACGACTGGCAACCCAAAAGCGCACAGGCCGAGGGGTCCGTTGTGCGCGGGCAACCCAAAAGCGAAGAGAGTCTTCATGCCGATCTCCTTCGCTATCAGGTTAACACTCATTTGGGCGCTGGAGTGGTTGCCGCGGGAGCCGCCGGACGAGGCGCGGCCGGCTTTGGCGCCGGCGAGCTCGTGGCGGGTTTGGGCGCCACCGGCGCTGCCGCGTCATACATCGTGATGATGTCGCGCGTAATATCGATTGTGTTCGATGCAAAGAGAATGTTGTTCGGCTGGCCGCTGACGTCGAAAACCATCGTGAGTTGTTTTTCGGCCGAATACTTCTGCAGCACCTGCATCATCTTCCCGCCGAGTTCATTCAGCACTCGCTGCTGCTCCTGATCGACATCCTGCCGCGCGTCGTCGGTATCCCGCTGCAGGTTCTTGGTAATCGCATCGATATCGCGGGCCAGCGTTGCTTTGGCCTCTTCGCTGATCGTGTTCTCCGTTTTGCGGTACTGCTCCTGTTTCGCCTGCAATTCCGCCTGCCGCTTCTCGAATTCCTGTTGCTTGGGCGCGAATTTCGCTCTCAGCTCGGCCACCGCCTTCTCACCGTCCTTGGTACTTAGCAGCGCTTTCTGCATATCGATCACGCCAACCTTCAGCGTGGTCTGCGCGGAGGCAACGCCGCATGTGAGCGCGAGCAACGTCGTTAATAATGTCGAAAACGCCAATGTCGAGAATCGCACTCCGGACCGGCGCCTTTGCGGCAGCATCAATTCACTTCTCACGTTTCAACTCCTTCACACAAACTCAAGCTTAATACAGCCCCGGCGCCCGGTGCGTTGGCTCGGGAAGCACCGTCCGCGTCAAAACGTCCTGCCGATGGTGAAGCGGAACGTTCCGCGCTGCTCGAACAGGGGATACGCGGTCCCGTATGACGTAATCGCGTTGTTTAACGTCTGTACGTTGGGGAACGAGTCGAGAGGCATCACCACGGGCGGCTGCAGATACTCGCGCACAGTCGTGGGATTGTATGCGTAGTATACGCGGAACGGGGCGTTCACAACGGGCAGAATGACATCGATCTCAAGGCCGGTGGACATGCGGACCTTCTGCGTCCCCGGCGCGATACTGACGTTGTTGGCGGTGAAATCCGCCTCCGGGAACTGAGCGTTCAGACTCGCCACCTGGCCGGGATTCACGGTCAATTGATTCCGGTAAAGGATTCGGTTTATACCTGCGTCGAAGAATGGCACCAGCGAGATCGGCCCCACCACCGGAATCCGGTATTCGAAGTTGAACACGCCGTGCGTGTCGCCGCCCGGCGTGATGATCTGATAAGTCGGTACATTCTGGGTGACGTTCACCGCCGAAAGAACTCCATTAAGGAATTGGTTCTGGGTACGCTGGCTGCCGTCCGCATTCAGCACGTTGACGCTCCCACTGCTCGGCAGGTAGGCGACCGGCGTGATGCTGAAGAAATAGAACCCGCGAACGTCGTTCTCGCCGCCCATGAAGGCGCGCGCAAACGGAGGAATCTCTTTCCCGCCATAGCCGGTTATGGTCGTGGCCATGAAGTGAAAAGCCAGTACGTTCTTGCGCCAGCGCGGGCTGACATGATAATACTGCGCGTCGAAAGTGGGCTGAATTGAGTTCACATTGGCGCCCAGTACGCTGCCCGACGCCTTGATTGAGAAGAAGATACTCTTCCCGGCGGTCGGGTTCTGGAAGCTGTTCTTCGAGTTGTAGCTGTACGAAGGCGTTATGCTCAGGGTCTTGATGCCGTTCAGCGCATTGGGCCCGTTGACACGCTCGAAGTCGATGTAATTGAAATAGGTCGACGCACCCGAGGATTCCGGTGTGATATTGGAAATGTCATATCCGAGCGCTATCCCCAGCCGCGCGAAAGTGCGCAGGATCGGATAGCTGGCTGAGAAGGTGATCCCCTTGGAATCCTGCACATAGTTCAGAACATTGGCGCTGCCGAGCGAATTGTAAAACGCATTCAGGTTCGTACCGGTCAGCAGAGACTCCTGACGGGCTTCATTGTAGTTGTACCGGCTGAGGTAGACCGTGACCCCGGCTTGCAACGGGCGATCGAAGAGATACGGCTCCGTGAAACCCAGCGTGACGCGATCCTGGAGCGTGCCGATCTGCGACTGCATCGTCAGCGTTTCGCCCAGGCCCAGGAAATTGTTGGTGGAATAGTTGAGTCCGATGAACGTTCCGGAGATTTCCGAAACGCCGCCGTTCAAACTGATGGAATTCTTTCCGCGCTCCTTGACCCTCAGGTTGATGTCGACCGTATTGGTGCCCGCGTTGCGCTTCAATTCGTAGGACTCGTTCTCTTTGAGAACTTCGAAATATCCAAGCTGGTTCAGCCGCAGAATACTGGCGTCCCAGAGAGTTGAATTGTACACGTCGCCTTCGTCGATGAGGATCTGGCGGCGGATGACCCGGTCGCGCGTAGTCGTGTTGCCGGTAAAATCGATCCGGCGTACAAAGAACTGTTTTCCTTCATCGGCGTTCAGGGTCAGATTAATCTTGTTTGAGTTCGGAACGATGTCGATCTGCGGCTCCGCGACATAATCGATGTAGCCGAACTGGCTGTAAACCTTGGTCAGGTTCTTCAAGCCGTTGCGCAGTTTCTCGGTGGAGAAAACATCGCCCGGCTGCATCTGGAAAAGTCGCCCCAGAAAGTCGGTGGAACGGAAGAGTTTGACTCCCTCGAAATCGATCTTGGCGAGGTAGTAGCGGTTCCCCTCTTCCACCGGGAGCGTGATATCCTCCACCTTGCCCGGCTTGTTCTCCTTGATGATCGGGACGTGAAATCCGCCGTTATACCCGCCCACGTCGCGGATCTTGAGCGTCTGGTCGAGAGCTTTGGCGGTGAAGTAGCCTTGCTTCTGGTAGGCATCCCGCACGCGCTCTTTGTCTTCTTCCAGCTTCGCCGCATCGAAGGTCACCGGAAACAGCTCTTCGAAGAAGATCGAATCCGGTATCCCGATCGCGTGCAGATTCTTCATCGCGCGCACCACATCGCGCCGGGTAAACGCTTTGTTGCCCAGGATGGTAATCTCGCCGACCTTGATCTTGGGCCCTTCCACAACGTTGAAGACCACTTCCAGAGAGGAGGGCGGAATGCGCCGCAACTCGGGCGTCACGGTCGCGAACTGATGCCCGTGCTCGGCCACCAGATCCTTCAGCACGACGGCCGCGTGGTTCACCACGTTCGGGTCGTACATCGATTCCACCGTTAACCCGACCTTGCGTTCCTTGAACCGGTCCAGAATGTCCGAGGTCGAAACGGACTTCGCGCCTTCATATTTGATGTCGCGGATCACGGGCCGCTCGGTCACCACGAATCGGACAATTACGCCGCCGCGTTCGCCCTTCTCGGTTTCGAGCTTGATGTCGTCGAAGCGGTTTGTGTTCCACAGCGCCATAAAATCGCGGCGCAGCGTGTCCTCGTTATAGATATCCCCGACTTTGCTGAAGATCATGGCGCGCAAAGTATCCTGCGGAACCCGGCGCGCACCGCGGAATTCGATGCCTTCCACCACATTCGAACCTACGGTCGGTGCCTGCTGGCCCGGTTCGACCGTTTTTGGCGCTTCGAACTGCGGCAGGGCCGGAGCCGTGGGCGGTTTTGCCGGCTCGGCCTGGGGAACCGTTTCAAATGGGTTATTTCGGTTCTGCTGCGGAGCCGCCGGCGGTTGCGGCTGACCCGCCGCTGGAGTCTGCGGATTCTGCGCTCGCGCGGACACGACGGTCAACAGGCCGCAGAGGCAAACGAACGCACTGTTCAGGCGCATCGGCCTGAGTGAAATCATGAAGACCCGGTTCCTTTCCATCTTGCGCAAGGGATCTCTTCCATAAAGCCTGGAGCACGCCACGTTCAGGCAGTGACGCGCCGCTTCGGCCTCGCGTTTCCCATTTGCACGCTTGCGCGCTTTGGATGAATTATTCATTCTAGCGGACTTGCCCTCGCGGCTCAATGTGCCTCGCGAGCACAGGTGGGCAAGGGGAGCACAAATAACTTGTCGGGCGTGTACTGCCGGACTCCGAATTTGTACCGCTGGTGACCTTGTCACCGGCGATTTGCTTGCGGCTGCGGCTGTTTCGGGCAACCCCTGGCCCGAACGCTCCCAGCTGAAATCGGCTGCGCATTGCGCAAAGCCGGCGGTGCCTGCGCCCCGCCCGGCACGAACCAGATTTCCACGCGGCGGAAGGCAGCCCTCTTATCGGACTCGGCCATGCCTTGTCCCGGGCGTTCATTCGTGGACGTCCGACGCCTGGTCCGTTCCCACCGCGCTGGCCCGCGACTGCAGCTTCGTCCGGTTGGTCAACCCGCCGAGACTGTCACTTCGGGACGCAGGTTTTCCCCCGGAAAAACATCGCCCGCGCCCGTTAGCGCCGAGATCCGGATAACGGGAACTGGTTTAACGCGCGGGCGGAACCACTGCCGGCGCAGGCGCCGGCGCGCAGTTGCACTCGCCCGGATTGAACAGGTTGAACATGTTCGAGAGCTTGCTCGAAAGAACGAAATAAACGCCCTGCTTGACCGGATTCGTCAGGAAGTTGGCGGCGATCTCGTCCGCCGATTTGTAGTTGTATCCCAGTCCTACCCGCAGATCCTTGAGAATCCAGTAGCCTCCCTCGGCGCCAACGGTCCACTGGTCGATGGAGGTGGCCGGCTGCACCACGAAGCGCCCTTCCAGCGCGGCGTCGAACCGGCGGCTGATCCGGAATTGAACGCGTCCCTGGTAGAGGTAGGTCAGCGTGTTTTCGGGAGCGCTGCCCGCATAGTTAAAATCCCGATCGCTCAGAGCGAACTTCCCGTACAGTTCCACACGCCGGTGCGGCTGGTAATAGGCATCCGTCATCAGCATGTCCACCCGGTCGTTTTGCGGCAGCGTGGTATTGACGCCG
>Ga0181530_10002751_pt1 | contig 20463 bp, 15 predicted proteins | sample PEATcosm2014_Bin_42_FD_119769 | JGI IMG/M metagenome (GOLD analysis project Ga0181530, IMG submission 119769) | Peatland microbial communities from MTU Mesocosm Facility, Houghton, MI, USA - PEATcosm2014_Bin10_60_metaG | ecosystem: Environmental > Terrestrial > Soil > Wetlands > Peat | place... | reverse complement strand
GGTGCCGCACGGAAGGGCCAACTCCTTACTGCGCGCGCAATCCGCCGGCGCTGGAGCCGGAGGGATTGAACCGGGTGGTGCGAGCGTGCCTGGCCCAAAACTCCGCCGGCCGATCATGCTGGTGAAGAACTTTCGCTAACCTCGCTCGCGGCGACGGTTCCCTGGCGGATGAAATCCTGGATGGCCGCCGCGTCGTAACCGAGTTCGGCCAGGACCGCCCGCGTGTCCTGCCCGATCGCCGGCGGATCGCGGCGGATGGCGAAGTGCACATCCTGCAACGTGACCGGCAGCTTCGGCAGCCGGGCGTGCACACCGTTGGGCAGCGTGGACGGCATCAGGCCGCCGGATGCCATCAGGTGCGGATCCTGGAACAGATCCTCGGGCCGCGCGATCATGGCGAACGGAATGCGCGACCTCTCGCACACCGCGGTGGCTTGTTCCATCGTCATGCCGGCGAAAACCTGGCGCAGGGCGGGAATGAGTTGCGGCCGGGCGGCGATGCGGTCGTTGTTGGTGGCATAGGCAGGGTCCCGGGCCAGATCGTCACGGCCCAACTCCGCGCAGAAGCGTTGCCAGTGGTTGTCGCTGGTGATGCCTACGAAAATCTGGCGTCCGCCCGAAACCGCAAATGGCTCATACACCGCCCAGGCCGAGACGCGCTCGGGCATCGGCGGGACAGGGGCGTTGGACTGAGCCGCATAACAGAGATGCTGCCCCATGAAAAACACAGCGGTCTCGAACAGGCCGGATTCGACTAACTGCCCCACCCCGGTCCGATCGCGCTCGCGCAAGGCGATCAGGATGGCGATCACCGCGAACATGCCGCCGCCGATGTCCACAATCGACGTGCCGGCCCGCAGCGGACGGCCGCTCGGCCCGGTCATGTACGCCAATCCGGACATCATTTGCACCACCTCATCCAAGGCCGGCCGCTCCTCGTAAGGCCCCTTGAGGAAGCCTTTGAGGCTGGCGTAGATGAGCCGCGGATTGACCGGGCGCAGCGTCTCGTATCCCAGGCCAAGCCGTTCCATCGTGCGGGGCGCGAAGTTTTCGATCAGCACATCGCAACGCGCCACCAGGCGATGGGCGATTTCTTTTCCCGCCTCGGTCTTCAGATCGACCGCCATGCTGCGCTTGTTGCGGCTGAAATACCCGAAGTATCCCGCACCGAAACCCTTTAGGCGCCGAGTCGGATCGCCGGCCGGCGCCGGCTCGACCTTCAGCACGTCGGCTCCCAGGTCGGCAAGGATCATGCCGCAGGATGGGCCCATCACTGTGTGGCCCAGATCGAGTACGCGCAGACCGCTGAGCGGCAAACCTGTAGCTTCGCTCATCCCGCGGACTCCTCGAAATGCCGCAACGGTGGGCCATCATACGTGTAGGGGATGGATGGGGGCATGGGGCCCTTGATGCGCCCCCCCTGGCAGGACTGTTCCCAACTATGCGCCAGGATACCAACCGAACGCGAGAGCACGAATAGACCACGGCCCAGAGCGGGCGGGAACCCCAGTTCCGAGAACACCACGGCAGTCACTCCGTCGATGTTCATGGGAAGGCGCTTTCGCTTGGCGGCGGCCAGGGCCTCTTCGACCGCGCGGCCGATCGCGGCATAGCGGCCAGAGACCGCGCCTTCCGCGGCTGCCGCGTCAACCAGAGCCAGCAGGCGGCCCGCTCGGGGGTCAATCGGATGGAAACGGTGGCCGAAACCGGGTATCGACCCGCCTTCCCGTAGCCGCTGCCCGACCTCCGCGGTGGCGGCTTCCTGCAGAGCGGCCCCGCTCTCCGTACGGGCGGCGATGCGCGCGTAGAATTCCATGCATTGCTGTCCGGCGCCGCCATGCACATCGCCGAGGGCGTTGATGCCGGAAGCCATGGCGCTGTTGATGCCGATGCCGCAAGTGATCGCCATGCGGGCGATGGCGATGCCCGGCGCCTGCGGGCCGTGGTCGACCGACGCGACCAGCGCGGCTTCCAGCAAGCGGCTCTGGCGGGGCGTAGGCAGGCCGCCGCGCAACATCAGCCAGATCATGTCGGGAAAGCTGATGCGCCCAATCAACTCCTCGATGGGATAGCCGCGCACCTGGATGTGCCCCGGGCTGATGTCGATAATCGAGGTGCGCCACCAGGCGACGGCGGCCTCTTCGCGAGTCTGCTGCGTAACCATGGGGCCATTCTAACAACATGACTCCGGAGAGCCGTTCCGCACCAGTAGGGCCGGCGTCAGGTTCCGGAGCGGCAACGGCCGGCGCCCCGAAAGGCCTTTCCCGAGTCCATATGCAGGCATAGGCTCCAAATCGGGACCGGGCCGCTACTCGTCCTCTTCCCCACCGCCCCCGCTCGCGTCGCGCCGGCCCGGCGCGAGTGCTCCGCCAGGCGAGCTCTCTCTTCCGCGCGCAGACGCGCCCGTCGGGGAAGGCAAGCCACAGGCGCCGCGCCTTCTTCTCCCCGCTCCGAGCCGCGAGGGCGTTCCAGTCCGGCGGGCACTTCTACGACATGGCGACTATACGCTCATGTGGATTGCTTCCTGATTGCCTACCATTCGTTTCCGACGTGCGGCCGCATTGGCTGGCACGGTTGAGTGGAGCAGACATGCTGGGCGAGATCGCAGCCCTATTCTACGGCGCGCCTATTCGTTACGATCAAGGAGATGTAGGAACCCTTCAATGGAGCCAACGAGGCCGGGGCCATGGGAAATTTGACGCTGAACGGAATTCACTTCTTGCTCACCTATTCGTGCACGCACACGTGCGACCACTGCTTCCTGCATTGCTCGCCAGAGGCGCGCGGTACTTTCACCTGCGAGCAACTCCGCCGAGCATTCGCGGAGATCGAGCGCATGGGCACGGTGGAGACCGTGTACTTCGAGGGCGGAGAGGCCTTCCTGTACTATCCCCTTTTGTTGGAGGGGCTCCGGTTGGCTGCCACGTTGGGTTTGCGGGCCGGCATTGTGACGAACGCATATTGGGCCACCTCGACCGAGGATGCCGAGATCTGGCTCGGCCCCATCAGGGACATCGGGATAGCGGACCTCAGCGTGAGCGATGACGCTTTTCACCAGAGCACAGATGGAAGCAATCCCGCCAAGCTGGCTCTCGCTGCTGCAGTGAATTTGGGAATCCCCTGCGATACGATCTGTATCGAGTCGCCAGCCCCCGCGGCCTGCCAAAGAGAATCGCCAAGTAAGGGCCTACCTGTCATAGGAGGCGGAGTTTTGTTCAGAGGACGCGCGGCAGAGAAGCTCACCGTGGGGTTGCCGCGGCGGCGGCGCAAGGAATTGACCAGTTGCCTGCACGAAGAATTAAGGGAACCCGCGCGGGTCCACCTCGACTGCTACGGAAATGTCCACATTTGTCAGGGACTGAACATGGGCAATATGTGGGAAACGCCGCTTTGCGATCTGGCTCTCGAATACAATGCCCGCCAACATCCAATTTGTGGTCCGCTGTTGAGCGGGGGCCCGAGCGCTCTAGCAAAAGAATACGGACTTGAACTGGCGGATGACTTCGTCGATGAGTGTCATTACTGTTATACAGTGCGGAAAGCTCTCGTTGATCGATTTCCGGCGTATCTCGCGCCAAAACAAGTGTACGGGTTGAGCTAGCCGAGCGGCCAATCATCACCCCGCGCCCACCAGGCTCCCGCGCGCGTGACGCTCTGACCAGTTAGCGGGGTGGCCTCCGGGGCTTTCAGAACTGCGCGGAGTCAAGCGGTTTGGCCGATCGCCAGGGAACCTGGGTGTAGACTAATCAGAAGCCGGGAGTTTCCAAAATGGAAATTCCGGTGCCGATCAAGATCCGTGCTGGCCCAGGTGAGGATGCCCGATTGGAAACAGTGCGAAGGCGAACTTGCCGGCGGGGAGTTCCCACTGGAGCGGTATCTCGGCGGCAGTGAAGGGAGCGCGGTCTTCCTCACGCGGTTTCGCTCGGGCAGGGCCGCCATCAAGCTCTTGCTCGCAAGCCATGCGCAAGGCGGGGAGCTTGTAGAGCGCTGGAATCGCGCCGCCACCCTCCGCCATCCTCACCTGGTACGCATCTTTGTGGCCGGAACTTGGGCGCTGGCAGGCATGCCGCTGGCTTATTTCGTCATGGAGTACGCTGAGGAAAACCTGGCGGAAGTTCTCCGAGAACGCCCGCTCACCACGGACGAAACCGGCGAAATGCTGGAACCGGTCGCGGATGCACTGGCGTACCTGCACGGCCAGGGCCTGGTGCATGGCAATTTGAAGCCTTCGAATATTCTTGCGGTCGAAGACACGGTGAAGATCTCCAGCGACGCGGTGTCGGCCGGCGATTCGGCCGCGGACATCCAGGCGCTGGGAGAAACGCTCGTACAGGCTTTGACGCAGCAAGCGGCAATCGTGACGCAAGACGGCCAGGGGCCGGCCGTTGACGCGCTACCTTTTCCCTTCCGGGAGATGGCGCAAAACTGCCTTCGCCATGACCCTCAGTTTCGATGGTCCGCTGCCAGGATTGGGGCTTGGCTCCGTTCGCCCGGCCGGCCTGCATCGACCCTCCCGGCATATACGGCGCCGATCACGAAGCCCACCGCGGGGAAGCCGAGGCACCGGTATTATGTCGCAAGCGTCATCCTCGTCGTCCTGGGAGCAGCGATTGTCGGGGGCTTGGTGATGCATCGGGCGGCCGCTCCCGTGCCATCGCCCGCCAAGCCCATGCAGCCGGCATCTGCCTCTGCCCCACCCGAGCCCCTGCCAACCGGGCAGACGGCTACGTCGAAGGCCGCCTCGCCTGTCGTGCCAGACCGCGAAGCCAAGCCACCGCGTGGCACACCGGCTGCACAGGATGGAATCACGCGCCGCGTACTGCCCGACATTCCCGCCACAGCCCGGCGTACGGTTCACGGCAAAGCGACGGTGGTCGTCAGGGTTGCGGTGGATCCATCAGGGAATGTAACCCAGGCCACGCTGGAGCCCGGTGGCTCGCCTTATTTCGGAAAGCTGGCGCTGGAGGCAGCCCGACATTGGCAATTCGCCCCGGTGGAGGGCGCGGGCCCGCGGAACTGGATCCTGCGTTTTGAGATCATGAAAACCGCGACGCAGGTAATCCCACTTAGGGCAGGCCGGGAATAGTTCACACACCTATGAAGCATGAACCCAGGCTGGCAGGGTCCGGCCCACGTCGGCTCAATGCAACGGGTGGCGTCCGCTGGTCCTCGGGTGTCACCCATGTCTAAGGAGCAATCTGTTACCCATGTCTCCGGTCCGGACAGTCCGGACATTGAGAATATGGAGCCGGCGGAGGGGCTTGAACCCCCGACCCTCTGATTACAAATCAGATGCTCTACCAACTGAGCTACGCCGGCCTGTGGATGGAGCGGGAGACGGGGATCGAACCCGCGACCAACAGCTTGGAAGGCTGAGACTCTACCACTGAGTTACTCCCGCCCGTTCCTCTTTCATTCTACCAGCGCCGCCCCTTTCACACCATTCCCGGCCCTCGCGCCGCCTGTGATAATCTCGAAGCTTATGCTGTTCGAGTCCGATAAGGTGATGTTCGAGATCTACAAGGAAACCGAGTACACCGGCCGCTACCGCGTCGTCTACTTCACCGAACTGCAGGACCACAACAAAGAAGCCGAAATCAATCACGCCCTTGCGGGCGAGCACCTCTTCGACGGCTTCATCAAGAATTTCCGCAAAGACGAAGCCAAGGAAATCATCGCCTCCCTTCTCGAACGCCTCAACAACGGCGAGCCCGTGGCTGCCCCCGAAATTGAACGCGCCCTGGGCGACCACATGGCCTGAGGCTTCCTTTGCGCATCTCCCGTTTCCCCAGCCTCACCCAAGCCCAGTTCTTCGGATGCACCGCCGCTTTCGTCGATTCCCTGTCCGGTGAATTGAACGCCGCCACTATCGCCCTGCGCCGCCTCGAAGGCCAATCCAAAGGCTCCGCCTTCGCCTATGAGATGACTTTCGACACCCATCGCTATGGCGCGCTCATCGTGATCGATCGCTGGTCCACGCTGCTATCGGCATTCGGACCGCACCTCGAACTCTCCCACCACCAGGCCATCATCTCGAGCGCTCCCGAGCGCATCCGCGCCGCCGAAACCATCCTGGGCGCGGCCAACCGCCTGGTGGATGCGGCGGACGCTTATTCTCCCGCGATCGTGGAAGCCTGCGCGCTGGCTTTCCAGTCTCTCGACAGCACCTTCGCGGAAGAGCGCGCGGCGGCGGATCAGTCCGCCAAACTCGGTCCCATGCTGCCTGAGGACTACACCAGCGCCCGCCGCATTTTCCTCGAAGACCTGGCCGCCCGCTGACGCCGCGGCTTCCGCGTTAATGCCAAAACCGCGGGTTTCAGCCAGGCACGACAGACCACCAAACCCGATGGTCTGTCCCACTGGGGCCGAAGCATTCTGACTCTTGACTCCTGAATTCTAGCTCCCGTATCTCGCGGGGATATAGAGAGCGCAGCCATCGTTTATTTGGCCGCTTCCAGCTTGCTGAACGCCTTCACGAATTCCGTGTACGGCTGCGCGCCCACCATCAGTTCGCCGTCCACGCCCAGCGGCGTGCTCTTGCCCACCACGAACGTCGGCGTCGCCTCCGCCCCAATCTTCATCGCCTCCAGCACGTCCGTTTGCACGGCTTCTTTATATTTCTGGCTCTGCACACACGTGCGGAACGCGTCCACGTTCATCTTCAGTTCCGCCGCGTCCGCCAGCAGGCTTTCCAGGTCCAGCTTGTTGGGGTTCGCTCCCATGGTGTCGCGCATCTTCCAGTATTGTCCCTGGTCCGCCGCGCACCGCGCCGCCTGCGCCGCGCGAATCGCGTCCGGGTGGATCGCATCCAGCGGCAGGTCCCGGCTGTAGAAGCGCACTTTTCCGGTGTCGATAAAATTCTTCTTCAGATCGCCGTAGACCGTCGTGTGGAACTGGCGGCAGAACGGGCACTGGTAGTCCGTGAATTCCACCAGCGTGATCGGCGCGTCCTTCGATCCCAGCATCTGGAAGCCTTCCAGGTTGAGCTTGGCGCGCGCCGGCGCCGCGGGCGCGTCCTTCTCCCCCTGCTTCTCCAGCAACTGGCGGATCTGCCGCAGCTCGTTCAAAATCTCGTCCGCCTGCTCGCGCGTGATGCCCTCGTCTTTGGCATTCTTCTTGGTTTGCGCGCCGAGCGGCAGCAGCAGGGCCAGCGGCAGCACCGCCCATCGCGTGTATCGCAAAATCCGGTTCATGGCCTAATCCTTTTCCAGCACCAGCATATATTGCACATTCTTGACGTGTTCTTTTTCCATGATCAGGTGGAAGTGGTTGGCTTCCACTTCCTTGATCAGGTCCGGCATGTCCAGCCGGATGTGTGTCAGCGCCCGTCCGTTGGGCATCGCCGATTCGCGCTTGTAATATTCCACGATCACCAGCTTGCCCTCGGGGCGCAGCGCCTTGTGCAGCGCCGCCAGCATCTTCTCCGGGTAATCGAAGTGATGGTAAGCATCCAGCACCAACTCCATGTCCACCTGCCCTTCCGGCAGGTTCGGGTCCGTCTCCGAGCCTTTCACGAAGGTCACGTTCGACAGGTTCTGATTCTCCGCCGTCTGTTTGGCCGCGGACAGAAAATCGTCGAAGATGTCTTCCGCGATCACGTGCCCGGCCGGTCCCACCCGCTTGCTCAGATACGGCAGCATGTATCCCACGCCCGTCCCCACATCCGCCACCGTCATCCCCGGCTGCAAGCCCATCGCCACCACCAGTTGCCCCGGCTTTTGCGCCTGCTCGCGGCTCGGGTCCGCCAGCGATTTCGCCACCGATTTCCGCGCCGCCTCCGTCTGGTAACCGGAGTTTGCCTGCTGCGCCACCTGCGCCGCCAGCGCGCCCGCCAGCGCCATGGCCGCTATTGCTATCTTTCGCATTCTCTTCATAGTGCCGTCTCCATCGGCAGCGCCAAAGGCGCCTCGTTCAGGAAATCCAGCTCCGACATTTCCTCCACCGCCTCGCGGATGGATTGCTCCGACGTCTCCTCCGTCGTGATCACAAACGGCAGGTCGTGTTTGGTTTCGCACGGTTCCTGCAGCACCGCTTCCAATCCGATCTTCTTGCTCGCCAGAATCCCCGCCAGTTTCGCGATGATGCCGGGCCGGTCGTTCACCCGGAATCGCAGAAAGTAGGCCCGCTTTTGCAGCGTCACCGGAACCGGCTTGTTGCCGCCCAGGCGCTCGTGCGCGAATGGCGACACGCGCTCCGGGCTGCCGCTGCGGATCTCGCGCGCCACCCGCATCAGGTCGCTCACCACCGCTACTCCTGTCGGCAGGGCCCCCGCGCCCCAGCCGTAATAAAAAGTGTCTTCGCCGTACTCGCCCTTCACCCACACCGCGTTGTACGCCCCCCGTACTCCGGCCAGAATCGTCGACGCCGGAATCAGCGCCGGCCGCACCGAGAGAATGATCCCTTCCGGAATCCGCCGCGCGCCGCAAATCAGCCGGATCGAGTGCTTCAACTGCCGCGCATAGCGGAAGTCGACTTCGGTGATGCGCCGGATGCCTTCCAGGAAGATATCCGAGGGGGTAATCTTTTCCCCAAAGGCCAGCGCCCCGAGCAGCACCAGCTTCGACCGCGCATCGTAGCCGTCCACGTCCGCGCTGGGGTCGGCCTCCGCATATCCCAGCCGCTGCGCCTCTTTCAGCGCCACCTCGAGCGGCACGTCGCGCTTCTCCATCTCCGTCAGGATGTAATTGCACGTGCCGTTCAGAATCCCGTACAGCGCCATTACGCGGTCGCCCGAAATCCCTTCGCGCAGCACCGCATGAATCGGGATGCCGCCGCACACGCTGGCCTCCATCGCCAGGTTGATGCCCGCGCGGATGGCGCGATCCCAGATCTCCGGCCCGCTCGCCGCCATCAATTCCTTATTGGCCGTCACCACCGACTTGCGATGTTCGATGGCCGCGTCCAGAATCTCCGCCGCAACCGCCGTTCCGCCTACCAGTTCGGCGACGATCTGCACATCCGGATGCTTCACCACCTCGCGCCAGTCCGTGGTCTGGAACACCGGCCCCAGTGCTTCCGGCAGCTTCTTGGATGCCACCGACCGGCTGCACACCGCCGTCACTCGCAACCGGAACCCCAGTTTGAGTGCGATCTGTTCCTGGTTCTCCGCCAGAATCGTGAGTGTTCCCATTCCGACGTTGCCCAGCCCCACGATTCCGACCTTCACTTCGTCCATATAGAAACAGGATAGCCCGATTCCGGGCCGCGACCGTGCTACAGGCCGTAGGTTCTCTCAGAGCGGTTGAGGATACGAACCACGAACACCGTCCTCCGAGGATGTCCAATCAGGACCTTGAGACGCTCCTACGGCGCGCGCCACACGCTTCTGAATGGCCCTTCGCTGCGCCAGACTCATCCGCGAGGGCGGCATAAGGCGCGCGTTTTTCCGGCGGTGTTGGAACTCACCGCGGCAGGCACCCAGGAGGCAAACCGAGGACAGCTATCCAATTAATCCCCCGAGGCCTAATATTACTCCGTTGAGTATTAAGGTGCGCGCACCCGGCTACCGCAATAACAGCACCCCCTGTCCATGTGCAAAGAAGTCGCTGAATTTCACGACGCGTCCTCGGCAGGGTCCAGCCAGAAGTTTTTTTGTTGCGCAACGTTTCTAACGTCAGAAAACTGTGGGCGAGCATAACGAGCGTCACATGGTGATGCCACCCGTTCCAGTTGCGACCCTCGTAGCGATCCAGTCCGAGTTCCTCCTTTAACTGCTGATAGTCTTGCTCGATCTTCCGTCGTCCCTTGGCGACTTGTACCAATCGACGAAGGCCGTAATTCACCGGCAGGTCGCAGAAGAAGTACTTCGTCGGTTCCACAGTCTTGTCGGGCACCGGCTTCGAGCAGGTGAGTAGCGAAACAGTGGCGCAAAGTGTGCGGATGAACCTCCTTGCGGATGCCGGCGCGCGTGGCCGCTTCCCGGCAGGCCAGCCAGGCGATCTTGGTGGTGATCGGATGGTCGGCGGTGTGCCAGCGATTGCCCGGGAACAGCCACACCTTCGGTTTTCGCCGCAAGCCGCGCCAATGCTCCCGCAGGGCTTCCAGCAACTTGGGGCTCAGCATGATGTCACGGTCCTTGCGGCCTTTTCCACCCTCTACGTCAATCACCATTCGCTGGCTGTCGATGTCGCTGACCTTCAAATGCGCCAACTCGGCTCGGCGCATTCCGGTGGCGTAGAGCGTCATCAGGATCGTGCGATAGAACGGAGTCGTTGCGGACTCGATCAACCGCGCGACTTCCTCCGGACTGAGTATCTTGGGTAAGCGGATGACCCTCTTCGGGTACGGAGTCTCGTCGACACTCCAGGTCCTTTTGAGTGTCTTGATAAAGAAAAACCGCAGTGCCCCGACTCGTTGATTTACGGTGTTGGCGGCCAGCTTTCGTTCACGGAACAAGTAGGCCTGGTACTCGCGCACGTGCTCTGGGCCCAATGTATCGGGCGGCTTGTGGAGGTAACGGGCGAAATCCTCGATCGTCACGAGGTACGTCCGCACGGTATTCTGAGAGTAATTTCGACGCTCGAGCTCTTCGAGCATCAACTTGCGTAGATGGGGCACAGGGATGACCTCCTTGTGACCCGACAATACACGCTACCGACGAATGCTGCCAGGGAACACGCGAAGCGTCTGCCGTCAGGCTTCGTTCAAGCCCCGGTCACGTCAACTGGCGCGCCACACGCGCGAGCGCCGGCGAAGAGCACGAGCGGCGCCGCTTGCACGTGCACGGGAGTCTGGCGGACGCCCCGTAACCGCCCGGCCGTTCGGGAGCCTGCGCGTTCGGCCCGTAGCCAGCGCGACGGCGCGCGGGGAGCAGACGGCGCGTCGCCTTTAGCACGTCGAAATGAGGATAGACTACGCAGTAGAGTAGGCTTCGTAAAGCGGTCCGAAGAGCGATGACAACATCCGATGCGGATAACACGGCGGTGCCTTCAGTCAGCGCTGCCGGGACAGCAGGCTCCAGCCTCGCAGGGCCCCCTGTGCGCCCGCAAGAGCCAGCGATTCCCACGAAGGCGAAGCACCAGAACATTCGGGTTTCAGCCGCTGTCCTCGACGCCGCCGGGAAGGACGGCGAAGAGCTGCTCCAATCCTTGCGGACGACTGCGGCGGGACTGACACAACCGGAGGCCGAAGAGCGTACCCGCACGGCGGGTCCGAATGAAGTGGCGCAAGAGCGTCGGCAGGGCTGGCCCGTACGCCTGCTGAAAATCACCCGCAACCCGCTGGTGATCCTGCTGACGACCCTATCGGCGGTTTCGTTCGCTACGGGCGACGCGCGCGCGGGAACCGTGATGGCGGGCATGGTGGTGCTGAGCGTCGCTCTCCGCTTCATCCAGGAGGCTCGGGCGGACGCGGCTGCAGCGAAGCTCAAGGCCATGATCCATGTGACTGCCACCGTCATTCGGGATGGCGCCGCGAGGGAGATGCCACTCCGTGACCTGGTGCCCGGGGATATCATCAAGCTGTCCGCGGGCGACATGATCCCCGGCGACGTGCGGGTGCTCTCTTGCAAGGACCTCTTCGTGAGCCAGGGGAGCCTCACCGGGGAGTCGCTCCCTGTCGAGAAGTTCCACGACCCTGAAACTGAAGCTAAGGTTGCAGGCTCACCGATAGAGCTCAAGAACACGTGCTTCATGGGCACGAGCGTCCAAAGCGGCACGGCGACGGCGGTCGTAGCTGCGACGGGGATCCACACCTATCTCGGCAGCATGGCCGGCTCGATCACGGAGGCCCAGGCGCCGACGAGCTTCGATCAGGGTCTCAGCCGCTTCACATGGCTCATGATCCAGCTCATGGCGGTTATGGTGCCCCTGGTCTTCCTTATCAACGGTTTCACAAAACACGATTGGAAGGGCGCCTTTTTCTTCGCGATGGCCGTGGCTGTGGGCCTCACCCCCGAGATGTTGCCCATGATCGTCTCCGTCTGCCTCGCCAAGGGTGCGCTCGCCATGAGCCACAAGAGGGTAATCGTCAAGCGCCTCAACGCTATCCAGAACTTTGGGGGCATGGATGTCTTGTGCACCGACAAAACCGGCACGCTCACCGAGGACCGCGTTGTCCTCCAGCGGCACTGCAACGTCGCAGGTCGGGAAACTGAGGAAGTGCTCCTGGATGGCTACCTGATCAGCTACTTCCAGACGGGCCTAAAAAACCTGCTCGACGTGGCCATCCTGGATAGCCCCGACTTCCACGGGAAAGCGGTGGTCGAGAAGCACAAGAAGCTGGACGAGATCCCTTTCGACTTCACGCGGCGCATGATGTCCGTACTGGTGGAGGATCCCGAAGGCAAAGCCATCCTCCTCACAAAGGGGGCCCCGGAAGAGGTCTTCCAACAGTGTTCTCAATTCGAGCTGGACGGGAAGCTGTCGCCGATGGCCCCCGACCTGATAGTCGGGCTGAAGGAAGAGTACAAAAACCTCAGCAACGACGGCTTCCGGGTCCTGGCGGTGGCAAGAAAGGAACTGCCGGGGAAGCAGGCCTGCACAAAGGATGATGAGCGCGACCTCGTGCTCAAAGGGTACGTCGCGTTTCTGGACCCGCCCAAGAACACCGCGGGACCTGCCATCGAGGCTCTTCACAAGCATGGGGTGGCAGTAAAGATTCTGACCGGCGACAACGACCTCATCAGCCGCAAAGTGTGCAAGGACGTGGGGCTCTCGGCCGATCCAATGTTACTGGGCGCAGACGTCGAAAACATGCCCGATCCGGAACTGGCCGACGCGGCGGAGAAGACCACGCTCTTCGCCCGCCTCTCTCCCGCCCACAAGCAGCGGGTCATCCGCGCCCTCAGGAGCCGGGGACACGTTGTCGGATTCATGGGCGACGGAATCAACGATGCTCCCGCCTTGCGAGCCGCGGATATCGGCATCTCGGTCGACACGGCTACCGACATCGCCAAGGAGTCAGCGGATCTGATCTTGCTCGAGAAGGACCTTATGGTGCTGGAAGGGGGCGTGATCGAGGGCCGGAAGGTCTTCGCCAACATCCTCAAGTACATCCGGATGGGGGCGAGTTCCAACTTCGGCAACATGTTCAGCGTGTTGGGAGCAAGCGCCTTTCTTCCTTTCATTCCGATGGCCCCGATCCAGGTGTTGACCAACAACCTCCTGTACGATTTCTCGCAAGTACCTATCCCAATGGACGCGGTGAAGGAAGAGCAAGTGGCGCGGCCGCGGCCCTGGAACATCGATGAGATCAAGCGGTTTAGCGTGTTCATCGGCCCCATCAGCTCGATTTTTGACTATACGACTTTCTTCGTCATGCTCTGGGTCTTCCACTGCTGGGACCCATCCCGCGCGGCGGTATTTCAGACGGGCTGGTTCGTCGAGTCGTTGATGACGCAGACACTCATCATCCACGTCATTCGCACAAATAAGATTCCATTCCTACAGAGCCGGGCGAGTTGGCCGCTAACGGTCACAACGCTATCCATCATGGCCCTGGGAATGTGGTTACCGTATTCCCCACTGGCGTCTTCGCTAGGCCTCACAAGCCTGCCGCGGATGTACTGGCCGATCTTGATGCTGACGCTGCTTAGCTATATGACCCTTACGCAGATTATCAAAGCCTGGTTACTGCGGAAGAAATGGATCTAAATGCTGGCCCCGATCATTGGAGCCTTGCCACTCGCGGTGGGCTCCACGATTGAGTCATGTTGGCGGGCAGGCGCGACACGGTGCCCTGCCATTCGCCCGCCTTGGCGCAGGATTAGCCATCCGCGCCAGCGCGACGCGCGCGCCGGCGGCGGCTAAAAGCACAAGCAGCGCCGCTCGGGCTCCGTTCACGCGCGCGGGAGTCTGGCCGACGCGCCGCGGGCGCCTGGCCGCTCGCGCGCGTGGCCCGGTTCGACAACGATGTTGCCTCTGGCGCCGGGCGCGCCTGCGCGGAAGCGAAAACGCGCCACGCTGTCGCTCCCCGGCGCCGCGCCGGTGCGACGCGAGCGCGGGCAGCCGCGAAGAGCACGAGCAACGCCGCCCGGTTCCCGCCTCGCGCGCCTGGCCTCTGCGCGTTCAGCTCGCAGCCAGCGCGGCCGTGACCTTCGAGCGGGGAAAGATGGCAGGCGCGGGAGGCGCGGGCGCGCTTCGGCGTCGACGGTGCCTTCAGCCTCGGGCGCGTGTGAGCGCGATTGAGAGGTCGCTGGCGCAGCACTCAAGCCGAGCCGGCGGCAGGTCTTTAGTACCACCAGGCGAGGCTTGGTGTTGCGCGGCGCAGCGCGCTAAGCTCAGATGAAGAACGCTACTTTCGGCTAAGGAGAGACTATGAAGGATACAAGAGCGGGAGACCGTGCGGCATTCTTCCTCCTGGGGGCCACGCTCGGTGCGGCGGCAGCATTGCTAATGGCACCGGCGTCAGGCGCACGAACTCGCCGGAGATTAGTCGGCAAAGGAGAAGAAGTCGCGGATTACCTGATCGACGCGGGCAAGGAACTGGTAGAGAAATGCGAGGATCTCTACGAGCGCAGCGGGGAACTCTTGGGGGATGCGACGCGCGAGTTGTCCGGGAAGTATCGTGCGCTGCATAAGCACAGCAAGCAATTACTGGACGAGACCGAAACGATCCTGCGGCGTGCAAGAAGCGGCGCCACGGGCCGGTAATTGCGAAGGCCAATCGCGGCGCGTGTGGTTTGATCGGGCGCCGCTTCACCGCCGCCGGTCCCTCCGGTGACGGGCGCGTCTGCGCGCGGAGGAGAGCGCGCCGCGTTGCTGCTCCCGGGTGCCGCGCTTGCGCCGAGCCGGCGCGACCCGACCGTGAGCGGCGGTGCAGAGCACGAGCAACGCCGCTCGGCTCCACCTCGCACGTGCACGGGAGTCGGGCGGGCGCGCCGCGGCCGCCGGGCCGCTCGCGTTTGACACCGCGGCGGCTATCGGCCCGCAGCGGCTATTTTCGGCCGATCTTCGATCCGGATCTGGCTGAATCCCATGCTGAGCTTATGCACACCACATTGGGGGCAGCGCTCCGCCGACGACCAGGCACCGCACCGCGGGCATGCGCTTTGGGTCCGTTTCAAAGCCACCGCCTTAGCGGTCCATCGTTGTCGCATCTTTCCTTGCCTCAAGGGCGGTGGCCCTAGGCAAGTCGATTAGTGCTCGTACCCGAAGTTGGCGACTGCTGGGGCCGCAGAAACATCATCGACCAATTCCATTCGAATTGGAACCTGGGATAGTACTCTTCCGGTACCAGCGCCCGGCGTCAGATACCGGTGTTGCGGAACCTCAATTTGTGGACGGTGGCTGCTCGCGCGTGCCGGGGCTTGTCGGCGGGCGCTCAAACTCGCCGGCCCGCGGCGTTGACATCGAGTAGGGCGAAAAAGGGCGGAGCTGAGCCCCTGAATCGAGATTCCCGGCGCTAACGACTTGTCGGGAGTAATCCGGCGGCCCGGATGGTTCCAGCGAATCCGATGTCTCAAATCTGATACATTTGGCGACGACGAAAATCGTGCGCCTCACGCTGACCATTGCATGGGACTCGCTGCTCTACAACGCGGCGCTGCACCGCACGGAACTATTGCGGAATTTCTACCGCGTGGAACAGAGGCAAACCGAGCGGACCAGGCCATGGGGCTTCGTGATTGCGGGGAAACAACGCGACCCCGGAGCGGCACGGAAGCTCATCGAGACGCTGCGATTCGGACAGGTGGAGGTGGGACAGGGCGCCGACGGAAGCGCGGTGGTCGCGATGCATCAGCCCTATAGCGGGTGGACTTCACGCCGTCGCACAATCCGCCGCCCGATGGAGGCTTCGAGCCGCGCGCGAGCGCCTCTATCGCGCCCTATATCTGTTCTTCGCGTCAGTCTTCGCGCGACCCCCGGTCGCGCCGCCGCATCAACCAAGTCTGTCGAAATGCCTGCCCCCCTTTAAAGTGAACCGTATTGCGGTTAAGGGGCGAGCGGTCTGCTTTCTCTTCTTTCCGAGGGACCCGCCATGATGCGCCGCGGCAAGTGATCCGGTTCACCGAGCGAGTGAGGTCACGTCGGGCGCGTCCGGCTGGAGCAGCGGCGTCACCGGGTTCAGGAACTTCCAGAGCACCACGGCCACCAGGTAAATGGCGGCCGACACGTAAAAACCGACGTTCCAATTGCCGTGGAACCACCGCAGCAGATAGCCGTTGACGGTGGCGGCAATCGCGCCGCCGATGTTGCCCCACATGTTCATCGCGCCCGAAACGGTGCCGGCGCAAGGGCCGCCCATGTCCATCGCGGCAGCCCAGGAACAGGGCATGGAGAGGTCGGCCGCAAAACTCGAGACGCCAATCGCCAGAACCGCCAGCAGCGGAGATTCGATGTACGTGGAAAGCAGCAGGAATCCGGCGCCGGCGATGAACCCGAGGGATGCCACCGTGCGGCGGGCGCGCGCCACGCTGCCCCCGCTCCGCGCCAGGCGCGCCGCGGCGTAGTGCCCCGCCAGGCTTCCCAAGCCGCCAAAAAACAGCGGCAGCACCGCCAGCCACTTGGCGGAATCGAGCGGCAGGTGGCGGCCGCGCTGCAAGTAACTGGGTAGCCACGTGATGTAGAAATACCATCCGTAGGAGAGACAGAAATACTGCCACATCAGCAGCCAGACCTGCGGGGAACCAGCCAGGCGCAACCAGGGCACGTGAGTGTGGCCGGCGGCCAGCGCGGCCTCGTCGCGCAGCAACTCACGTTCGGCGGCGTTCAGGCTGGGGTTGTGAAGCGGATTGTCGCGATACCAGAACCAGAACGCGGCGGCCCACACCACGCCCAGGCAGCCGAAAATTTCAAAGGCGTGCCGCCAGCCCACCCGCCCCATCACCAGCGCCACCAGCGGCGGCGTGAACGCGCCGCCCCAGCGCGCGCTCAGCCACATGATGCCTTGGGCGCGCACCCGTTCCTCGGGCGGAAGCCAGATGGTGAAAGCCTTGGTGAGGTTGGGAAAGCAGCCGGCTTCTCCCATGCCGAAGAGAAAACGCGTCACGGTGAGTGAGACCACGCTCCACGCCCATCCGGTCAGGGCGGTGAAAAAAGACCACCAGAGGACCACGCGCAGCAGGACTTTGCGGGGGCCCATCCAATCGCCCAGAAAACCGCCGGGAATTTCGAACAGCGCATAGGCCCACGCGAAGGCGCTGAAGGCCCAGCCCATCTGGACATCGTCGAGCCCCACATCATGCTGGATGTAAGGCGCGGCAGTGGCGATGGAAACCCGGTCGATGTAGGTGATTACCGCCAGGAGAACAGCGAACACGATCACCCAGTAGCGCACGCGCGTGGCGCGGCGGGCGGCGGGCGGCATGCCCTAGATGCCCCTCGGGCGGATTCCGAAACGATAGACCAGCGCGCCGGCGCCGACGGTTGCAAAGGCGCTGATGGAGGCCAGGGGGTGTTGCACGAGGCCGAAAACCACCATGCCGGCGCCCACCACAATATAGGAAGCGGGGATCAGCGGCCAGGCGAAATCGAGGGCGCGCAGGCGCTGCCAGCCCGGGCGGGTGCGGCGAAACACAAAGACCGACGCCACCGACAAGACGGTGAACAGCGTGAGGCTCATGCCGATGTAGATTACCAAATCGGGAAAGGGAGTGGCCGTCATGAGCATGGCGCAGAGGCCCTGGCTGACGATGGCGACGACCGGCGTGCGCCACCGCGGATGCACCCGGGCGGCCGCGGCGAAGAAGGCGCGGTTCTTCGCCATGGCGTAATAGATGCGCGGCCCAACGGTCACCTCCGCGCTGACGGTGGAGACGATGCACAAGGCCATGAGAGCCGAAAACGCGCCGCCCACGTTGAGCCCGAAGAGATTTCTGGCCGAGATGCCCCCGATGGCAATTTCACCCTTCATCTGTTCCAGAGGCGTGGCGTAAATGAAAACAAGATTGAGCCCCAGGTAAACCACTGCGACAATGGCGGTGCCGGCGGCCAGCGCGGCAGGCAGCGTGCGCTCCGGACGGCGCACTTCTTCGGCGACGTAAGTGGCCGCGTTCCATCCGCTGTACCCCACCATCACCCACAACAGGCTGACGATGAACTGCGTAGGCAGCGCGGCCGTGGACGTGCGGACGGCCGGTTGCGAAAAGTGGCCCCAGCTTCCCGCGCCGGAGGCAAAGCCCAGCACCACGAAGCCGGTGATGACGATCAGCTTGGCGGAAGTGAGCACGTTCTGCACTTTGGAGGTGCGACCCACTCCAAAACAGTTGAGCGCGGTGAAAGCCGCAATCAGCGCCGCGGCCGCCAATTGGCCCGCGCCCAGACGCACCGTGAAAATGCCCGAACCGAGAACCAGCGAAGCGTTGGCCTGCTTCAGATTGGGGAAAAAGTATCCGAGGTAATCGGAGAAGGCCAGGGCAGCGGCGGCGATGGGCGCGGAAAAGCCGGCGAAGAAAGAGACCCAGCCGGTCATGAAGCCCCATTCCCGGCCGAAGGCGTGCGTGAGGTAGACATACTCGCCGCCGGAACTCGGGAAGTTGATGCCGAGTTCGGAATAGCTCATGGCGCCCGCGATGGCAAAGAGCGCGCCCACGCTCCAGCAGAGCAGGATCAGGCCGGCGCTGCCCAGGTCGCCCGCCATGTAGCCCGTGGTGGTGAAGATGCCCATGCCAATCATGTTGGATATGACCAGGGCGGTGGCGCTGAAGAAGCCGAGCTGGCGGATCAGGCCGGGGGCGTTTCCCCGGGCGGCGCCTGGCGACAGAGGATTGGGCATTCGAGACCTAAGAGTTAGGATAAGATATTCCTGAAATGAAAATGTCCCCAAGAACGCTCGCCCTGGGCGCTGCCCTGTGCTGCTTCGCCGGTTACAGCCCCGCGGACGACGGCGCCGTGAACCCCCAGGTGGTCAAGGTCATGAACGGGGTGTCCGAAGACCGCATCAAAGCCATCATTGAAAAACTGGTAAGCTTCGGCACGCGCAACACCATGTCGAACCCCACCGACGCGGCGCACGGCGTGGGCGCGGCGCGGCAATGGATCTTCGACCAGTTCCAGAGCTACAGCCCGCGCCTGGAAGTGCGCTTCGACAAATTCCGCGTGAAGAAACAGGGACAGAGAATCTTCAAGGACGTGGATCTCTACGACGTGATCGCCGTGCTGCCGGGCAAGACCATGCCGGAAACCCAAGTCTGGATCAGCGGCCACTACGATTCACTCAACCTGGGAACGCCGCCGGCCGGCCCAGCGGCGGCGGGGACGGGAGGCGCTGCCGCGGCGCCGCAGTTGACGCCGGCCGATTACGAGAAGAACGCCGAATTGCCCGCGCCCGGAGCCTGCGACGACGGCAGCGGCACGGCCGCCGTAATGGAGCTGGCGCGCGTCATGAGCCAGTACGATTTCGACAAAACCATCGTGTTCGCGGCCTTCGCCGGCGAAGAGCAGGGCCTGGTCGGCAGCCAGCTCGAAGCCGAGAAGGCGCACCGCGAAAACACGGTCATCGAAGCCGTGCTGAACAACGACATCATCGGCACGGAAGTGAGCGGCAGCGGCCGGACCGGCAACGCCACGGTCAACGTCTATAGCGATGAGTCGCTGGATTCTCCCTCGCAGGAATTGTCGCGCTACGTGCGCGATATCGGAGAGCGGTACATTCCGTCGATGAAGGTGAACACGGTCTTCCTGGGAGACCGCCTGGGCCGCGGCGGCGACCACACGCCGTTCCAGTGGGAAGGCTACGCCGCGGTGCGGTTTTCGACGCCCAACGAAATCTATGCCAACCAGCACCATTCGACCGACACGCTGGAAAATATGTCGGTGCCCTACACCGCCAGAGTGGCGCGCATGAATGCGGTGGTGGCGGCCAGCCTGGCGCTGGCGCCGAAAGCTCCCCTGGTTTTTCGCGCCACGGGCCAGGGCGGAGGCCGCAATGGCGCGGGCGCCCCGGACGGTGGAACCAACGCGGGGGGCACACCAGGCGCGGCGGGCCGGGGCGCTGATGGCGCGGCTGCGCCCGCCGGCGGCGGACGCAGGCCGGCGCCCCTGATCACGCGCGGCCGGTCGCAATACGACGCTCAATTGCAGTGGAGACCGTCGGGGCCGGACTCCAGCATCAAAGGCTACGTGGTGGTGGTGCGGCCCACCACGGCGCCCTACTGGGAGCAGCAAATCTACGTGGGGAAAGTGACCGAGTACCTGATGAAGGACGTCTCCATCGACGACTTGAAGTTCGGCGTCAAGGCCGTCGGGACGAACGGAGGCGAGAGCCTGGTGACGCCGTACGTTTATCCGCCGCGGGTGAAGGCCCCTATCGAAATCGTGCAATAGAAGCGCCGCAGACCTGGAATTAGCCGCCGCCACCCGATACCATCGATAGGAGATGCCGCTCGCGTGGCTGCTGTTCTTCGCGTTCGCCGATTATCGCCTGGCCGTGCCCGGGTACCACTATCAGTTCCCGCGCGATCATTTCGCCCATGCCGAATTTCAGACCGAATGGTGGTATTACACCGGCAACCTGCGGGCGCGCGACGGCCATCGCTATGGATTCGAGCTGGTCTTTTTCCGCCAGGGGAAAGACGACGCGCCG
>Ga0181530_10002746_pt1 | contig 20490 bp, 11 predicted proteins | sample PEATcosm2014_Bin_42_FD_119769 | JGI IMG/M metagenome (GOLD analysis project Ga0181530, IMG submission 119769) | Peatland microbial communities from MTU Mesocosm Facility, Houghton, MI, USA - PEATcosm2014_Bin10_60_metaG | ecosystem: Environmental > Terrestrial > Soil > Wetlands > Peat | place... | reverse complement strand
GGGTCACCTTCTCCCCGAAGGTCTTCCTCCCGCTGACGATGCTCTGCCAGGACCGCTGTGGCTACTGCACCTTCGCCAAACCGCCGGCTCGCCTCACCGCCGCCTACCTGGACCCCAGCGAGGTACTCGCCATCGCCGGCGCCGGTGCCGCGGCAGGCTGTCACGAGGCCCTGTTCACCCTCGGGGAGCGTCCGGAGCTCCGCTACCCGGTTGCCGCGGAGTGGCTCCGAGTTCACGGGTTCGCCTCGACCGTGGACTACCTGGCGGAGTGCTGCCGTCTCGTGCGAGCCGAGACGGGCCTGCTCCCGCACGCGAACGCCGGGGCGCTGCTCGAAGACGAGCTGGCCCAACTTCGCGAGGTGGCGGTGAGCCAGGGGATGATGCTCGAGTCCCTCGCCCACGACCTCGCTTGCCACCGGGCGTCCCCGGACAAGACGCCCGCGCGCAGACTCGCAACCTTGGATGCCGCCGGCCGTCTGGACATCGCGTTCACGACGGGGATCCTCGTGGGCATAGGCGAGACCCGCGCCGACCGTCTCGTGGCCCTCCGGGCGATCGCCGCCAGTCACGCCCGGTACGGTCACGTCCAGGAGGTGATCGTCCAGAACTTCCTCCCCAAGCCCGCCACGGCGATGCACGCCGTTGCGCCCTGTCCCCCGCAGGAGCACCTCTGGTCGATCGCCGTCGCCCGGATCCTTCTGCCCCCCGACGTCCATCTCCAGGCACCCCCCAACCTGACCGAGGACTTCGCGACCCTTCTCGACGCCGGCATCGACGACTGGGGCGGGGTGTCGCCCGTGACCGCAGACCACGTGAACCCCGAGCGCGCCTGGCCGGCGCTCGAGCGCCTGCGGCATGTGACCGAGCGCCACCACCATGTGCTCGCCCCCCGCCTCGCCGTGCACCCGGAGTGGGCCAACGAGAGATTCCTCGCCTCCACGCTGCGCCCTGCGGTGCTGGACCACTCCGACGCCGAAGGCCTGGCCCGGGACTCGAGCTGGTGTGCCGGGGGCGAGGTGGCGCCACCACGCCTCTTGGACCAGGCCGCGCCTGGGACACCGCGCCGGCCCGGCGGCGGGGTGGCCTTTGCGGGCCCGGCGAAACTCACCTGCCGGGCGCGCGCGGGCGCCGGCGGGGCCGTCGGCGAGGTGTTGACCGGCGTCCTCGCAGGCCAGGAGGTCGGCGAGGACGAGATCGTCACGCTGTTCACGGCGCGCGGGCCCGAGGTCGCTGCCGTCGCGGAGGTCGCCGACGAGCTCCGCCGGGCAACGGTCGGCGACGTCGTCACCTTCGTGGTCAACCGGAACATCAACTACACCAACATCTGCACCTTCAAGTGCCGGTTCTGCGCGTTCTCCAAGGGCCCGCTGTCGCTGAACCTGCGGGGCAGCCCCTACCTGCTCGAGACCGACGAGATCACCCGGCGTGTCGTCGAGGCGGAGCAGGCAGGCGCCACCGAGGTCTGCCTCCAAGGTGGGATCCACCCGGACTTCGACGGCGAGTACTACCTCGAGGTGCTGAAGGCCGTGCGGGCCGGTTCGGACAGCATCCATATCCACGCCTTCACCGCGCTCGAGGTTCACGAGGGGGCGCGTCGCCTCGGCGAGCCTCTGGACACCTACCTGGTACGGCTCAAGCAAGCGGGCCTGCGCACCTTGCCGGGCACCGCCGCGGAGATCCTCGACGACGAGGTCCGGTCGGTGCTCTGCCCCGACAAGATCAACACCGAGCGCTGGCTCGAGGTGCACCGCGTCGCGCACAGCGTCGGCTTGCGCTCCAATGTCACGGTCATGTTCGGGGCCGTCGAGCAGCCGCGCCACTGGGCGCGCCACATCGTGCGCACGCGTGCCCTGCAAAAGCAGACGGGGGGCTTCACCGAGTTCGTCCCTCTCCCCTTCGTCCACATGGCCTCGCCGATCTACCTCCAGAAGAAGGCGCGCCGGGGCCCGACGTTTCGCGAGGCGCTGCTGATGCACGCCGTGGGCCGCATCGCCTACCACGGCTGGATCGACAACATCCAGGCGAGCTGGGTGAAGATCGGCCTCGAGGGCGCCCGCCAGCTGCTCACCGCCGGGTGCAATGATCTCGGTGGGACCCTCATGGACGAGAACATCTCCCGGGCGGCGGGAGCCAAACACGGTCAAGAGATGCACGAGTCAGACTTCCGCGCGCTGGCGGCCTCGCTCGGGCGTCCCCTCGAACAGCGCACCACCCTTTATGGACGTGTCCTCCAAGCGGCCAGCTGAGAAATGACTCCGACAGCGCCCGCCGGGCTCGGCGAGAAGATCGAGGGCCGTGTGGCGGAGCTCTTGGACCTGGTCGGCGCCCGGGGGAACCGCGACCTGCTCCGCGACATCCTCGTGACTGGCCTCTCGCTCGCCCGCATCGATGCCAGCCGGCTGGACCTCAAGATCGCTGCCTCGGCGCTGGACGAGATGGAGCGGGCTTTCGAGCTGTTCTCGCACTATCGGGGCATCCCGAAGCTGACCATGTTCGGTTCGGCGCGAACGGCGGTGTCCGACCCCCTCTACGCCCAGGCGACCGACCTCGCCGCGCGTATGGCCCACGAGAAATGGCTGGTGGTCACGGGAGCCGGTCCCGGCATCATGGCGGCGGGAACCGACGGCGCCGGCACCGACATGTCCCTCGGCGTCGAGATCCGCCTCCCGTTCGAGACCGCCTCGCATCCCCAGCTCGCCGCCGAAGGTCGCCTCGTCGAGATGAAGTACTTCTTCACACGAAAGCTCATGTTGATGAAGGAGTCGTCTGCGTTCGCGGTGCTGCCGGGCGGCTTCGGGACGCTGGACGAGTCCTTCGAGTTGTTCACGCTGCTTCAGACGGGCAAGGCCGAACCGGCGCCGATCGTCCTCTTGGACCTGCCGGGCGACCCCTACTGGGAAGGGCTCGAGGCGTTCCTGAACGGCGAGGTGATGCGCCGGGGCCTTGTGGACCCTGACGACGCCGCCCTCTACCGCATCACCGACGACGTCAGCACGGCCGTCGAGGAGATCCTGGGCTTCTACCGCAACTACCATTCCCGCCGCTTTGTCGGAACGACGATGGTCATCCGCTGCCGGTTCGCGCCCTCGGACGGGGAATTGGCCGCGCTCAACACCGAGTTCGCCGACATCTGCTCGCCGAAGGGGATCTGGAGGACCGGTCCCCTGCCCCCCGAGCGAGCGGACCGCGACCACCTCGAACTGAAGCGTCTCGCCCTCGAGTTCGACCGGCGTTCCCACGGCCGGCTCCGCCTGCTCATCGACACCATCAACTCCTGGCCCGCGGCGAGCTGAGCTCTCAGTCGGAGGCCTCGGCGCCTTGCTCGAGCGTCCCGTCGCCCGCCTGGGTGGCGGCGCGTTCGGCTTGCGCTACGAGCGACGAGGCGCGTTCGACCGCGTTGCGGGCGCGCGACAGCAACTTCTCGCGCCGCAGGTCCGGGTCGGTCTTGGAGGGCTCGGCTCCCCGGCGGAGCTGGGCCCGCAGACAGTCGTAGGCGGCGTCGGCGAGCCGCTCGGCCATGGTGTCGAGCTCAGCCCTGATCTGTTCCAAGGTCTCGTCGCCCACAACGCCTCCCCGCGTCCCGCCCGCTCCCTCGCCGCCCCTCCCCGCCCGTCGGGAGGTGGCCTCATGCCCGGTGCCGGCGGGACGCCCGATCTCGGCTAAGAACCATCAGGTCCCGTTGCCCCTGGGTAATCTTGCCATCATCGGGGGGTCATCGAGGAGGTTGCCGATGAGGCAAGGCGAAGGACCGGACGCGCCCGGCTTCAAGACGGAGCGATTAGACAATCCGATGCTCCGCGCGCTTGAGCCCCTTGCTGCCGCCCGCGCCGGGCCGGTGCTGCTGTTCGCCTGCGACCGCGAGGGCGTACTCACCTTCCTCGACGGTGGTCTCTTGGCCGAGCTGAGCGAGGAGCCCGGTTCCCTGCTCGGCAGGAGCTTGGCGGACATTCTCGCGGACTACCCGGACATGGCCGCGCTCGCCCGGCGCCTGCTCGGGGGCGAGCGACTCGAGTTCGCTTCCGTCTCTTTGCCGCGGCACCACCTGGAGGTCTGGGGCGTCCCGTTACACGGCGAACTGGGCGAGCCGGACGGGGCGGCGGGGATCATCCTCGACAGCTCGGCCCGCGTCGCCGCCGAACGGTCCGTGCTCGACGGCGCCCGGCGGGAGATGGCTCTGGTCGAGCACGCCTCGGATGTCATCGTCTTCATGACACGCGACGGTCTCCTCCTCTCCACCAACCCGGCCGGCCGCCGCCTCTTCGGTCCCGGGTGGAGCGAGGGCGAGGCGCTCCAGCTGGAGACGCTCGTTCACCCCGAAGACCGAGTGCGCGTCCGGCGCCACTTCGCCCAAGCCGCCCAAGACCCAGGCAGCAGTGCGCCGATCGAGCACCGGATCCTGGACCCGGACGGCAACTGGCGCACTGTGGAGTCGATTGCCAACAACATGGTCGCCGACCCGGCCGTCGGCGGCTTCATCGTCACGATCCGGGACCTCACGACCCGCCGCGAGAGCGAAGAGCACCTGGCTGCAAACGCCGCCCGCCAGGCCGCGCTCACTGACCTCGGCCGCTGGGCGCTCGTCGGGCTCGCCTACTCCGACCTTGTCGAGGACGCCGTCAGCCTTCTTGGCGAGCAGCTCGCAGTGGACTTCGTGCACGTGTTCGAGGCGACGCCGGACGCAGCCTTCGTGACGCTGACCGCCAGTCAGGGTCACAGCCCCTCTGGTCCGGAGGTGCTCTCGACCGATCCGACGTCCTCACCGGTCAGCTTCGCGCTCGTCACCCAGGAGACCGTCGTCTGTGACGATCTCGCCCGCGAGGCGCGTTTCGAGGTCCCCGAGCTTTGGACCCGCGCGGAAGCCATGAGCGTCATCGAGGCGCCGATCCCGGGACAGGACTCGCCGGCCGGTGTGCTCGGAGTGGGCTGCCGCAGCCCGCGCCGGTTTGCCGAAGAGGACGTGAACTTCGTCGTGGCTGTCGCGAACGTCCTCGCGGCGGCGGCCGCCCGCAGCCGGGCCGAGGACGCCATCCGGGACCAGGCGCTGCACGACCCGCTGACCGGCCTGCCGAATCGCCTGGTCCTCGCCGAGCACGGCCACACGATCGCGGCGCCGAACCAGTCCGAGATGAGCGGGGCGAGGCGGACGGTGCTCGTGCTGGACATCGACCGCTTCAAGGAAGTGAACGACGTTCTCGGGCACGCCGTGGGCGACCTCGTGCTGGTGGAGGTCGCGCGACGGCTCCGCGGTCTTGGCGACCCTGTGGAGCTCGTGGCCCGCCTCGGCGCTGACGAGTTCGCGATCGTCGCCTCGAGCGCCGCCTCATTGGCCGGCCCCGATGTCATGGCCGCGGGTGTGCTCGCGGCGCTGGCCGAAGCGATCGACGTCGGCGGCGTGAGGCTGCGCATGCGCGCCAGCGTGGGCGTCGCGGAGGCCGACGTGGACGAGAACGGCCTGAGCTTGGGCGTGCCGGCCCTCTTGCGCCGCGCGGAGGCGGCCATGTACCTCGCCAAGGCCGAGCACCGCGGCGTGCGTCACTACAGCGACGAGCTCGAGCGCTCGAGCGTGTCGCGCCTCGCGCTCGCGAGCGAGTTAGCCGACGCCCTCGAGAAGAACGAGCTCCGCCTCGTCTACCAACCCAAGGTCGACGCGCGCACAAAGGTGGTGACGGGAGTCGAGGCCCTGGTCCGGTGGCGCCACCCGAGCCGTGGGCTCCTGCTCCCGGACGCCTTTATCCCTCTCGCAGAACAGACCGGCATGATCCGCGAGGTCACGAACTGGGTCCTCCAAAGAGCCCTCGCGGAATGCGCCGGTTGGCATCGCGCGGGACGCCTGCTGCCCGTCGCCGTGAATCTGTCGGCCGCCACCGTGCACGACCCTGAGCTCATGGATGCGGTCGCGAAAGCGACGAGCCATTCCGGGCTGCCACCGGAGTCCATCGAGCTCGAGATCACCGAGAGCGCCGTCATGTTCGACCCTGAGGGAGCGCTGCGCAGCCTCCAGTCCCTGGTCGACTACGGCGTGCGGCTGTCCCTCGACGACTTCGGCACGGGCAACTCCTCGCTCTCGTACTTGCAGCGCCTCCCGGTCTCCGCGGTCAAGATCGACAAGTCCTTTGTCGCGCCACTGCTCAGCGACGAGACGGCGAAGGCGATCGTCCGGGCGGTGGTGGACCTTGCCCACAGCCTGAACCTGTCGGTCATCGCCGAGGGGGTCGACTCCGCACCGGTCATGGAGCAGTTGACGGCGCTCGGCTGCGACGCCCTGCAAGGCTTCTACGTGGCAAGCCCGATGAGCCCGGAGAGCCTCGAGCGGTGGATAGCCACCAACTCGCCGAGAGCGGCCCGGCGCGCGAACTAGCCCACGGGGACGTGCGGCGGGAGGCCCGCGCGGGGCGCCGGCGGCGCCCCGGTCAGCTGAGAGCCAGCTGACCGGCCAGGACGGGCGCGACAAGATCACTCCGGCCCAGCAGGTAGCGGTCCACGCTCGCCGCGGCGGAGCGGCCCTCGGCTATCGCCCAGACGACCAGGCTCTGGCCCCGCACCATGTCGCCGCAGGCGAACACACCGGGGACGGAGGTTGTGAAGGACTTGTCGACGGCGACATTGCCCCTCGGGTCCAGACCGAGCCCGAGATCGGCCACACATCCACCGACCTCAGGGCCGACAAAACCCATGGCGATCAGGATGAGATCGGCCTCGAGCTCGAAGGCCGTTCCCGGCACTGGCACGAACGAAGGGTGCCCGTCGACGGTGGTGAGCTCGACTGTCTGGGCGCGCAGCGCGCGCACCGACCCGGTCCCGTCGTCCAGGAGCTCTGTCGTCCCGACCGAGAAGAGCCGCTCGCCTCCCTCCTCATGGGCCGCGCTCGAGCGAAGGATCACCGGCCAGGTGGGCCAAGGGTTGTCCTCTCCTCGGACCGGTCCGGGCATCGGGAGGATCTCGAGCTGCGTGACCGAGACGGCGCCCTGGCGGTGGACCGTCCCGAGGCAGTCCGCCCCGGTGTCGCCACCCCCGATGATCGCGACGCGCTTGGCGTGCGCAGTGATCCGCGGCTCATCCAGGGCACCCTCGCAGACCAGGTTGGCCGACTTCAGGTAGTCCATGGCGAAGTGAACGCCCCGCAGCTCGCGCCCGGGCACGCTGAGGTCGCGCGGGCGGGTCGCACCTGCAGCCAGGACCACGGCATCGAAGTCGCGCACCAGGGCGGACGCCGGGATCACCGAGGCGTCCGGGGCGCCCGCCCCCGGGACCTCCGCGGAGCGCGATGGCGCGTGCCCCCCGACGAAGACCCGCGTGCGGAACTTTGTGCCCTCCTGTTCCATCTGGGCGAGGCGCCGGTCCAGCACCGCCTTTTCCAGCTTGAACTCCGGGATCCCGTAGCGCAGCAGGCCCCCGATGCGCTCGGCCCGTTCGAAGACGACGACCGCGTGCCCGCAGCGTGTCAGTTGTTGGGCGGCCGCAAGCCCGGCGGGGCCCGAACCGACGATGGCCACCTTCTTGCCGGTCGTCCTCGGCGCCCGGTGCGGGGCGAGCACTCCGGAGCTGGCCGCCCACTCGGCGGTCTCAAGCTCGACCTGCTTGATCAGTACCGGCTCCGACACGAGCCCCAGCACGCAGGAGCCCTCGCACGGCGCCGGGCACAGCCTACCCGTGAACTCGGGGAAGTTGTTCGTGGCATGGAGACGGTCGCTCGCCTCGGCGAAGCGCCCACGCTCCACCAGGTCGTTCCATTCCGGGATGAGGTTGCCCAGCGGGCAGCCCTCGTGACAAAAGGCGATGCCGCAACTCATGCACCGGGCGGCCTGCTCGGTGAGCTCCTCGCGCCCGAAGGGGAGGTACACCTCCCGCCAGTCCCGGACGCGGGCCTCGACCGGCCGGCGCTTGGGACCGGTGCGCTCGTAACGGAGGAACCCCCGGGGATCAGCCATGAGCGGCCGCCATGACCTCGTCGTCCACGGAACCGCCCGCCTCGATGGCCCGCCTCGTGGCCTCGAGCACCCGCCTGTAGTCCCGGGGCATGACCTTGACGATCTCACGCACGGTCTGTTCCCACCGCTCCAGCAGACGCGCCGCTAGTTCCGAGCCCGTCGCGGCCAGGTGTGCCCGGCACAGCTCCTGGACCGTGCCCTGGTCCTCCTCGTCGAGCTGTTCCAGCTCCACCATCTCGGCGTTGAGGCGCCTCGGCAGCATCATGCCGGGGTCGTGCACGAACGCGACGCCCCCCGACATCCCCGCCGCGAAGTTGCGGCCCGTCGCGCCGAGCACGACCACGGTGCCGCCGGTCATGTACTCACAGGCGTGGTCGCCCACACCTTCGACCACCGCCGCGGCACCGGAGTTGCGCACGCAGAATCGCTCGCCGACCTGCCCGCGGATGAACGCCCTACCCGAGGTCGCCCCGTAGAGCACGACATTGCCGGCGATGATCTGCGCCTCGGCCGCAAAGGGCGAGGTCTCGGGTGGCCGCACGGCGATGATCCCGCCCGAAAGCCCCTTGCCCAGGTAGTCGTTCGCGTCTCCGATGAGCTTCATCGTGATGCCAGCGGGCACGAAGGCGGCGAAGCTCTGACCAGCTGAGCCCCGGAAGGTGAGCGAGATCGTGCCCTCCGCCAGCCCCGCCCCGCCGTGGCGCCTTGTCACCTCCGAGCCGAGCATGGTCCCGACCGCCCGATGGACGTTGCGGATGGGGAGCTCGAGCTCGACCGGGCGCCCATCCGCGATCGCCGCCTCGCAGGCCTTTATGAGCTGGCGGTCGAGCGCCTCCTCGAGTCCGTGGTCCTGGTCACGTGTCCGGCGCAACGCGGTCGGCAGAGACGTTTTCACCGGCTCGAGGAGCGGGCGCAGATCGAGCCTGCCCGCCTTCCAGTAATGGTCGATGGCGCGGGCGGTGTCGAGACTCTCGACGTGCCCGACGGCTTCGGCGATCGTGCGGAACCCGATGGCAGCAAGAAGCTCGCGACACTCCTCGGCGATGTAGAGGAAAAAGGTCTCGATGAACTCCGGTCGACCCGTGAACTGCTTGCGTAGCTCCGGGTTCTGGGTCGCGATGCCGACCGGGCACGTGTCGAGGTGGCAGACGCGCATCATCACGCATCCCGACACGACAAGCGGGGCGGTCGCGAAACCGAACTCCTCGGCCCCGAGCAGCGCGGCGACGATCACGTCCCGCCCCGTCTTCATCTGACCGTCGACCTGGACGGTGATGCGGTCGCGCAGGCCGTTGCGGAGCAGGGTCTGCTGCGTCTCGGCCAATCCGAGCTCCCAAGGCGCACCCGCGTGCTTGAGCGAAGTGAGGGGCGCGGCCCCGGTACCGCCGTCGTGGCCGGAGATGAGCACGACGTCGGCATGCGCCTTGGCCACTCCGGCTGCGACGGTACCGACACCGACCTCCGCCACGAGCTTCACGTGGATGCGGGCGGCCGGGTTGGCATTCTTCAGGTCGTAGATGAGCTGGGCCAGGTCCTCGATCGAGTAGATGTCGTGATGCGGGGGCGGCGAGATCAACCCGACGCCGGCGGTCGAGTAGCGGGTCCTCGCGATCCACGGGTAGACCTTGTGGCCCGGCAGCTGTCCGCCCTCACCTGGCTTGGCTCCCTGGGCGATCTTGATCTGGAGGTCGTCGGCGTTGACGAGGTACTCGCTCGTCACCCCGAAGCGTCCGGAGGCAACCTGTTTGACGGCGCTGCGGCGCAGGTCGCCGTTGGCGTCGGGCAAGTACCGGCTCGGGTCCTCGCCCCCCTCGCCCGTGTTCGACCGGCCGCCCAACCGGTTCATCGCGATCGCGAGCATCTCGTGAGCCTCGGCGGAGATCGACCCGTACGACATGGCCCCGGTCGTGAAGCGTTTCACTATTTCCCCGGTCGGCTCGACCTGGTCGAGCGGCACCGGGGGACGCACCGCGGCCTCCCCGACACGCAGGTGCAACAGGCCCCGCAAGGTCGCCAACCGCTCCGACTGCTCGTCCACGAGGCGGCTGTACTCCCGGAAGATGTCGAAGCGCTTGGCGCGCGTGGCGTGCTGCAACTTGAAGACGGTCTTCGGGTTGAAAAGGTGGTATTCACCGTCACGGCGCCACTTGTACTCGCCCCCGACCTCGATCTCGAGCTGGCCGGGGCTCGCCGGGGGCGCTTCGTAGGCGTGGCGGTGGCGCCGGGCCACCTCGTCGGCCAGCTCGGCGAGGCCAATGCCCCCGAGGCGGCTCGCGGTCGAGCCGAAGTACCGGTCCACGAGGCCGCGATCGAGCCCGATCGCCTCGAAGACCTGCGCGCCGGTGTAGGAGGCGACCGTCGAGATGCCCATCTTCGACATCACCTTCAGGACGCCCTTGCTCGCGGCCTTCAGGTACTTGCGGAAGGCCTCCCGCTCCGAGATCTCCCCCAACAGGCCGTCGCGCACCATCTCGGCGACCGACTCGAGCGCCAGGTACGGGTTGACCGCCGCCGCGCCATAGCCGATGAGCAGGGCGAAGTGATGCACCTCGCGGGCGTCGCCGCTCTCGACGACGAGACCCACCCGGGTGCGCTCCTTCTCCCGCACGAGATGGTTGTGCACGGCGGCGGTGAGCAGGAGCGACGGGATCGGGGCGCGCGTCGGGTTCGCGTTGCGGTCCGACAGCACGATGATGTTGGAGCCGAGAGCGATCGCCTCCGAGACTTGCCGGCAGACCTTGTCGATCGCCGCCTCGAGCCCCGGCCCACCTTCACGCACAGGGAACAGTCCGTCGACGGCGAAGCCGCTGAAGCCCGGCGTCTCCCCGTGCTCGTTGACGTAGATCAACTTGGCCAGGTCGTCGTTGTCGATGACCGGGTACGGCAGGCAGATCTGGCGGCACGAGGCCGGCTCCGGCTCGAGCAGGTTCCGCTCCGGCCCGACCGTGGCCTCGAGGGAGGTGACGAGCTCCTCCCGGATGGCGTCGAGCGGGGGGTTCGTCACCTGTGCGAAGAGCTGGGTGAAGTAGTCGTACAACAGGCGCGGGCGCTCGGAGAGCACGGCGATCGGGGTGTCGGAGCCCATCGAGCCGATGGGCTCGGCGCCGGTCCTCGCCATCGGCTCGATGATGAGGCGCAACTCCTCGTTGGTCATTCCGAAAAGCCGCTGATGGCGCACGACCGAGGCGTGCTGGGGAGTCAGCATGATCCTCGGTGGCAGATCGCCGAGATGGACGAGGCGTCTTGCGAGCCACTCCCCGTAAGGGTGCTGCGCGGCCAGGGACGCCTTGACCTCGTCGTCGGAGACAATGCGCCCGGCGGCAGTGTCCACGAGGAACATGCGTCCCGGCTGCAGCCTGCCTTTGACGATGATCGACGCCGGATCGAGGTCGAGGACGCCCACCTCGGAAGCGAGCACGACGAGCCCGGCGTCGGTCACCCAGTAACGGGCGGGGCGCAGGCCGTTGCGGTCGAGCACCGCTCCTACCACTGTCCCGTCGGTGAACGCGATCGCGGCCGGGCCGTCCCAGGGTTCCATCAAACAGGCGTGGAAGCTGTAGAACGCCCGGCGCGCCTGGTCCATCTCGGCGTGGTTCTGCCACGCCTCGGGGATCATCATGAGCACGGCATGGGGAAGCGTGCGCCCCGCGAGGTGGAGCAACTCCAGGACCTCGTCGAAACTGGCCGAGTCGCTCGCCCCGGGCGTCACGATCGGGAAGATCCGTTCCAGGTCGCCCTCGAAACGCTCGCTCGCCAGGAAGGCCTCGCGGGCGCGCATCCAGTTGCGGTTGCCCGCGAGGGTGTTGATCTCGCCGTTGTGGGCGATGAGGCGGTACGGGTGCGCGAGCGGCCAGGAGGGGAAGGTGTTGGTCGAAAATCGGGAGTGGACGAGCACCATCCGGCTCTCGAGCCGCTCGTCGCTGAGGTCGGGAAAGAATCCCCGCAGCTGCTGGGGCGCCAGCATCCCCTTGTAGACGAAGGTACGTGTCGACAGCGACGGGAAGTAGAGGCCGACCCCCGCATGTTCCACGCGCTTTCGCACGACGAACAAGCGCCGTTCCAACGCATCGCCGCTCACAGCCGTCCCAGCCGCGCCGGGACCGCCCCGGCCACCGGCGCCCGGCGAGGCGAGGAAGACCTGCGCGAACCTCGGCGCGACAGCCCTCGCCCCCTCCCCCGCCGCGGAGAGATCCACAGGCACGTCGCGCCAGCCGAGAACCTCGAGGCCTTCCTCGCACGCAACCTTGGCGACAAGTTCGAATGCCTGCTGGGCCGCCCCGGGCTCGCACGGGAGGAAGGCCATCCCCGTGCCGTAGCTTCCCGGGGCGGGCAGGTCGAAGCCGGCTACCTCCCTGTAGAGCCGGTGGGGCACCTGCACGAGCGCTCCGGCGCCGTCGCCCGTCCCGGGGTCAGCCCCGAACGCCCCCCGGTGAGCGAGGTTCTCGAGCGCCGTGAGCCCGAGCTCGACGACGCGATGGCTGGCGGGGCGCTCCAGGTCCACAACGAACGCGACCCCGCACGAATCGTGCTCGAACGCGGGGTCGTAGCAACCCACCACGTCATCTTTCCTGGTCATCGGCGTCCTCTTGGCGATCAAACGGACCTGGCGACCATCTCGGCCCCCGGGTCGGGCTTGTTTGCGGCTCAGCCAGGCGGCTCTTTGCCGACGGCTGATAGCCGGGACGCCCTTGGCCCAGCAGATGTGGCCAGAGATTACACGGAAACCCGCCGCCGCCCAGTAACGCTTCGCGCGAGCTCACGGCGGAGCCCCCCGCGCCTCATGGCGTCACAGTGGGTCTGTGCCGATCTTCCCGGCGTCGGCGACGTGCTCGGTAAACCTGGTCCCATCCCAGTAGCGCAGCTCGTGGCGCCCGCTCGGATCCGGGAGCCACGACCGCGGCGTAGGCGGCGGGGCCGGCGGTGGCGCCGATCCGTAGGCCCCGTCCGCAGGTCCGGGCCCCGGGAACACTGTCCCGGGGGGAGGAGGTGCCTCCCATCCGCCCGGGGGTGGCGCGCCCCCGTGGCCGGGCGGCGGTGTCTGCCACCCGCCGGGAGCCGGCGCGTCCCACCCCTGTGGCGCGCCCGGGCCCCACTGGCCGGGTCCGGCACCGCGCGGACCCGGGCCCCAGGGCTGGGGCCCGCCCGCCCAGTCCGTCGGCCCGGCCTTCGGCCGCGTCGTAAAGCAGGCGATCACGTACATGAGGACACCGATGAGCGAAAGGAGGAAGAGCAGGACGGCCCACATCCCCGACGGCACTTTCCAGGGAGTGACACCGTGGGACCGCTTGTAGCGTTCGGACAGAAAATAGCCGAGGGATCCGAGCACCACGCCGAGCACGAAACCGTCCAACAACGTCGTGCTTGTGTAGACAAGGGTCAGGCCGAGGAGCCTCTCCAGGTGCACGCACCGAGCGTATCCCCCTGTTGCCCACCTGCTGCGAACCTGTCACCGGCGGGGCGAGGCCGCCCGCGCCTCGGCGCGTGCCGCGACCTGCGCAGGGCCCGCGCCCGGGCGCCGGGGTCCTGGTCGGCGAGACGAACCTAGGATCGCCGCTGTGGATGACGACCTGCAGGCGCCCGCGCCGGGGCCGAGCCGGACCCCGAGGGTCGCCCTCACCATCGCCGGGAGCGATTCCGGAGCCGGCGCGGGCATTGCTGCCGACCTGCGCACTTTCGCGGCCCTGGGCGTGTTCGGGACGCTCGTGGTGACCGCCGTCACGGCACAGAACACCGTCGGCGTGCGTGAATTTCTTGCCATGACCCCCGCCCTGGTGGCAGCGCAGCTTGACGCGGTCCTCTCCGACTTCGACGTGCGCGCCGCCAAGACCGGGATGCTGGCCACCGCGGACACCGTTGACCTGCTGGCGAGCCGCGGCGCGGCCGGGCAGCTCCCGCCGCTCGTGATAGATCCCGTGCTCGTCTCGTCGCGCGGCAAGCCGATGTTCCCCGGCGACGACGTGACCGGCGCCTACCGGGGCCTGTTCGCCTACGCCAGTGTCGTGACGCCCAACCTTCCCGAGGCCGGGCTGCTCACCGGCCGTGAGCTCGACGACCTCGGGGCCATGGAAGAGGCCGCCCGGGAGCTGCAGGCTCTCGGGCCCCAGCTCGTCATCGTCAAGGGTGGGCGCCGGCCCGGCACCGAAGCCGTCGACGTCGCGTTCGACGGCCGTTGCGTGACCATGCTGCGGGCCCCGTGGATCGACACCGCGAACGTCCACGGAACCGGTTGCACGTTCTCGGCCGCGATAGCCGCCAACCTGGCGCGCGGGCTCGAGCCACTCGAGGCCGCGTTCGAGGCCAAGCACTTTGTCACCCGGGCGATCCTCGGGGGCGCGCGGTGGCACCTCGGTGCCGGCCACGGGCCCCTCGACCAGCTCGGCGCCGCCGCGGCTCAGACCCGCTCCGACTGACGGGGGCGCGGCTCGGCGGGGCCGCCGCGGCCTGACGAAGGCGCCAGCAGGCTCACAGGCGGCTCGGGGCGCCGTAGGCGTGGAGCACCTCGGGCACGGTGACGTGACCCTCCGGATCCTGATTCGCCTCGAGCAGGGCGATCAGGAACCTCGCCGTCATGGCGGTCCCGTTCAAGGTGTGCACGAACCGCAACGATCCGTCCTCGTCACGAAAGCGGACGTTGAGCCGCCGGGCCTGATAGTCGGTCGTGTTCGAGCAGGATGTGATCTCCCGGTACCTCTGCTGGCTCGGGATCCAAGCCTCCACGTCGTACTTCTTGGCTGCGGACGGCCCGAGGTCACCGGCGGCGGTGACCACGACCCGATAGGCGAGCCCCAGGCCGCGGACGAGGTCCTCCTCGATGGCAAGGATCTCCTCGTGGTGTTCGCCGGAACGCCCCGGATGGGCGAAGAAGAACATCTCCACCTTGTCGAACTGGTGCACCCGGAATATGCCCCGCGTGTCGCGCCCGGCTGCCCCCGCCTCCCGCCGGAAGCAGGTGGAGTAACCCGCGTAACGCAGCGGGAGCTCCTCGGCCGGGAGGATCTCACCCTGGTGCAGGCCGGCCAGGGCCACCTCGGAGGTCCCCGTCAGGTACAGCCCGTCACTTGTGACCTGGTAGAGGTTGACCTCGTCGGTCGGGAGGAAGCCCGTGCCGTACATGGCGGACTCCCGCACGAGCACCGGCGGCAGGACCGGTTCGAAGCCGCGCCCGACCAGCCGGTCAAGGGCGTAGCGGTAAAGGGCCAACTCCACGAGGGCGACGCCACCTCTCCGGTAGGCGAAGCGGGCGCCGGCAATCCGGGCCCCCCGTTCGAGGTCGAAACCGGGACGCCCGAGGCCGTCCCCACCGGCGGAGCCCGGCGCCGAGGCCAGCTCGACGTGGTCGCGGGGCGGGAAGGAGAACTCCGCCGGGGTCCCGATCCTGCGCAGCTCCAAAGCGTCCTCGTCGCTGTAACCGTCCGGTGCAGAATCGTCGGGCGGGTTCGGCAGCGCGGTGAGCAGCTCCGAACGGCGGCCCTCGAGCTCTTCGAGCCTGGTCTCGGCGGCCCGCAGCTCCTGGCTCACGAGGACGAGGGCGGCCCGCTCCTCTTCGGTTGGCTTACCCCTGGGTTTCGTCCGGCGGCGGAGCTCGTCGACCTCGGTGGCCAGCTCCCGCCAGAGCCCGTCGACCTGCAAGAGCTTGTCGAAGTCTGCCTCGGCACCCTTGCGGGCGAGGGCGCGGCGGAATTCCTCTGGGTGCTCGCGGGCCAGCCGGATGTCGATCATGGCGAGCAGCCTAGAAGCCGCGGCGCAGCCGGCCCGAGATCTCTCCGGTGCTCATGGTGTTGCCCTGCACCGCAGCTACCGGCGCTTGCCCTTCTTGCGGGCCCGCGGTGGGGGACGACGAGCCGGCGTGCCGGCACGGGGTGCGCCCGCGGGCGGCCTCGCGGCTGCGCCGCCGGAGGGTGCCCCGGTCGCTCGCGGGCCTGGCGCCATCTGCTCCCCGTCGGTCGAGCCCGGCGAACCGGCCGTTGCGCGGGAGCCGGCCGCGCCGTTCTCCTCCGGGGCCTCCCCGTTCCCGACCGCCGCGGAGCTGCGCCGGGTTGCGCCGGGGCGAAGCGTCGCGGGCTTCGCCGGGGCCGCCCCCGAGGAGCGACGGCGCTTGAGCGAGCTCGTGGGCTCCGCGGTGCTCAACGCCCCCGCCGCCACGGCTGCAGGCGAGATCAGGAGCGTTGCGTTCCCGCGCGACTCGAGTCGCTCGCGGATCCGCCGGTAACGCTCCTCGTGCTCCTTTTCCATCGCCAGGAGCGGCGACGCGATGAAGATCGACGAGTAGGCCCCGCTCGTCAGGCCGATCAGGAGGGCGAGGCCGAAGTACTCGAGCGTGACCGCACCGAGTATCTCGGCGCCGAGGACCAGCACCGCGAGGATCGGCAGGATGGCGACCAGCGAGGTATTGATGGACCGGGCGAGGGTCTGGTTCATCGAGAGGTTCACGACGTCGGTGTACGACAGCTTCCCGGTCGCGCCGAGGCCCCGCGAGTTGTCCCGTACACGGTCGAACACGACGATCGTGTCGTACAGCGAGTAGCCGAGGACGGTCAGGAACGCCACGACCGTGTCCGGCGTGACGAGGAAGGCGAGCAGGGAGTAGATCCCGACGGTCACCAGGATGTCGTGCGCGACCGCGACGATTGCCGCCACCGCCATCTTCCACTCGAAGAAGATCGAGATATAGGCCGAGATCACGATGAGGAACACAATCAAGGCCTCTACCGCTTTGTGGGTGATGTCGCTGCCCCATGTCGGCCCGACGTTCTCGACCGACACCGAAGAGGCCGGCTTGTGCGTCAGCGCCGCGAGGGTTGCGGCCACCTTGGCGGCTTCGGTCGTGCTGACCCCGGCCGAGTTCTTGGCAAGCTTCGCCTCCACGTCAAGGCTCTGCTTGGAGCCGCTCCCGAGCATGGTGATGGTCGCGCCCCCGAAGCCCAGCGGGACGAGGGCCTTCTGCGCCTGGGCGACTGTCACGCCGGGTGCTGCGACCTGCCAAGAGGTGCCCCCGACGAACTCGATGCTGTAGTTCAGGCCTCTCGTGCTGAGCGAGGCCAGGCCCGCGATGATCACCAGGGCGGAGGCGGCGAACCACCATCTCCGCCTGCGGACGAAGTCGAAGCGGGTCTGCCCGTGGTAAAGGCGTAGCAGCGCCATCGGCCTGCGCGCATCGGCGCCGCCCAGCTCAATGGAAGCGGTGCTCATGATGTGGCCTCCGAAGTTGCGGCCAAGCCGCTCGCGACACCAAAGCCCCGGGCCTCGGTGAATATCCGGTTGCGCCCGAGGAGGATCACGAGGGGACGTGTGAACGTGTAGGCAGTGATGACATCGACGATCGTGGAGAGCCCCAGCATGAAGGCGAAGCCCCTCACCGCGCCAATCGAGAGCAGCCAGAGCACGAGCGCCCCGAGGAACGACACGGCGTCAGCGGAAAGGATCGTCCGGTAGGCGCTCTTGAAGCCCCGGTCCACCGAGGACCGGACAGACCGGCCCGATCGCACTTCGTCCTTTAATCGCTCGAAATACACGACATAGGAGTCGACAGTGATACCCACGGACACGATCAGGCCCGTCATGCCCGACAGGTCCAGTGTGAGGCCGGCCGACGTCGCTCCGAGCAGGCAGATGATCGCGTAGATGAGGGCGCCCGTACTGACGAGACCCAGCACGACGACCACACCGAGAGCCCGGTAGTAGAAGATCGTGTAGAGCATGACGAGGAACAGCCCGAGCAGTCCCGCGAGCAGGCCGGCCTGCAGCGACTTCTTGCCGAGGGTCGGAGACACCGTCGTGTAGGTGGCCTGCGTGAGCGCGATCGGGATCTGGCCGTACTTGAGGACGAGGGCGAGTGCCTGTGCCTGCGGCTGGGTGAAGTCGCCGCTGATCTCCCCGGAACCGCCGAAGCTCTGCGCGTTGATGGTCGGCGCGGATTCGACCACGCCGCCGAGATCGATCGCGAGCGGGAGGTGGTACTCCTTCTTGGCGATCGTGTCGAAGAACGCGGAGTACTGCGACTTGATCGTGAAGTTCACGACCCAGCCCGCGGTCGTCTGCAGCTCGGCGGTCGCCGAAGCGAGGATCTCGCCTGTCGCAGGCACGGTCCCGTCATAGGGCGTAGCCCCGAGCTCGTAGCGTTCCGGACAGGGGTTCGCCGTGGACGCGCAGATGAGCACGATCCGCGACGCCTTGTCCTGGCTCGGTGGCGTGCTGGACACCGAGTTGAGCGCCGGGTCGGGCGGCGAGCCGGGGTTCGAGTTCTGCGCGGTGCTGTACGTCGCCGTCGTGTACAGGTAGGCGGACCCGCACGCAGGCGGCTGTACGTACGCGCCACGCTTCTTCGGCTTCGGCACCGTCGTGGTTGTCGTCGATGACGCGGCGGTGGTCGACGTGGGAGCAGTCGTGGTCGTGGCGGACGTTGTCGTCGTCGTAGTCTTCTTCGGCACCGTCGTCGTGGTCGTGGTCGAGCTCGGCGCGGTGTACGCATTGGCGGCGCAGAGCACGGGGCGGAAGAACAACTGGGCCGTGTTGCCGATCTCTTTGATGACCGTCGAGAAGTTCTTCACGCCCGGGAGCTGCACGACGATGTTGCTGCCCTGGGTCCCGATGTTCGGGCTGGCGAGGCCGAGCCCGTTGGCGCGTGCCTGCATGATGGCCACGACTGTCTGCAACTGGGCGGGCGTGGCCTTCTGGGCTGGCTGGAAGACGACCGAGAGGCCGCCCTCGAGGTCAAGACCCAGCTTTGGCGACCATCCCGCCGCGATGACGCCTCCGAGCGCGCCGAAGCAGATGAGGCACACCAGAACAACGCTCACCACCAGGTTCCGTTTCAACGGTCACCGCCTCCGCTCCCAGGGCCTCCCGGAGTGTTGCCGTCGCCATCCTCATCGGAATCCGGCGACTTGTCCGCTTCGAGAGGCGGCACCGAGTACGGATCATGACCGGATTCGTCGACGAGGTCGTCATGGCCGTGCCCGTCGAAGGGAGAGTTCCCTGGGTAGGCGCCCCCAGCGTCGGTCCCCTCCTCGATGCGCCGGGACACGGCCGCCCGCAGAACCTCTATGACCGTTCCCGGGGCGATCTCGATCCTCGCGTTATCACCGTCGAAACCTTCGACCCGACCGAGGATGCCCGACGACAGCATCACCTTGTCCCCGACGGAGATCTGCTTTCCCAATTGGAGCTGACGCTGGCGCCGCTGGCGCTGCGGGCGGATCAGGAACATGTAGCCGACTCCGAACAGCAAGACGAAGAAGATCAGCGTGAAAGACCCGCTGGACTTCTTGGCGGCAGCCGCCAAAACAAGACCCGGGAAGGCTGCCAGGTGGCGGGGGCTGGAAAACGCGAGCACGTGGACGAGCGACATGGGAGGCCTATCGATCAAGGAATGATGCGACGCATCACCTTAGTCGCCCGTTCAGGAGTCCTCCGTGCAAGTCTCCCCGTCGGCCCCCGAGCTGAACAGGACGTCTTGGACAGCGCCGCTGCCTCTGGTTGCCCGCCACGACGCCAGGGCCGACTGGTCGGGGTCCGAAGCCGAGAGAAAGCTCAATGATTGCGGCGGGATCGGCAGGCCCAGATGCTCGAAGGCATTGGGTGCGGCGACCCTTCCGCGGGGCGTGCGCATGATCAGGCCCGCCTGGAGCAGGAACGGTTCGTAGACGTCCTCGACCGTCTCCGGCTCCTCCCCGACGCTGACCGCCAGCGTCGAGAGCCCGACGGGCCGACCGCAGAAACGGACACAGAGGACCTCGAGGATGTGCCGGTCGATGCCGTCCAGTCCGAGCCTGTCGACTCCGAAGACCGTCAAGCCCTCGCGGGCCGCCTCCTCGGTGATCACACCGGCGCCGCGGACTTCCACGAAGTCGCGCACCCGGCGAAGCAGCCGAATCGCCAGGCGGGGCGTACCGCGCGAGCGCCGGGCGATCTCGCCGGCTCCCCCAGGCGTCAGCTCGACCCCGAACAGCTCGCCGGTGCGGTGGACGATCATCTCGAGCTCGCCCTCGCTGTAGAGCTCGAGCCGCGCGACGATGCCGAACCGGTCGCGAAGCGGCCCGGTGATGAGGCCCGTGCGGGTCGTCGCGCCCACGAGCGTGAACTTCGGCAGGTCCAACCGGATCGAGCGGGCAGTCGGTCCCCGACCTAGCACGATGTCGAGCTGGAAGTCCTCCATGGCCGGGTACAAGAGCTCCTCGACCGCTCGCCCCATGCGGTGGATCTCATCGATGAACAGCACGTCGCCGGGCTGAAGATCAGTGAGGATGGCGGCGACGTCCCCGCTTCTCACCAGCGCCGGCCCGGAGGTGATCCGAAAGCCCGCACCCATCTCACAGGCCAGAATGCCTGCCAAAGTGGTCTTGCCTAGCCCCGGCGGCCCGGCAAACAGCACGTGGTCGACAGGCTGGCCGCGCCGCCGCGCGGCCTCGAGAATGATCTGGAGCTTGTCGCGCAACTGCTGCTGGCCCACGAAATCTGCGAGGCGTTTCGGGCGTATCCCGACCTCGAAGCCGGCCTCGGCCTCCAATGCGCCGCGGTCGGAGAGCGACCCCGTGACGTCGGTGAGGACGGTCGGGCCGTCCGG
>Ga0181530_10002745_pt1 | contig 20496 bp, 13 predicted proteins | sample PEATcosm2014_Bin_42_FD_119769 | JGI IMG/M metagenome (GOLD analysis project Ga0181530, IMG submission 119769) | Peatland microbial communities from MTU Mesocosm Facility, Houghton, MI, USA - PEATcosm2014_Bin10_60_metaG | ecosystem: Environmental > Terrestrial > Soil > Wetlands > Peat | place... | reverse complement strand
GTCACCGGCACCTTCGGCACGCCCGCCTACTCCCAGTACGGTGACCTGCCGCTGATGCAGATCGTCTCGGTCACCGGGATGTGGAGCCTGACGTTCCTGATCATGTGGTTCGCCTCCGCGGTCAACGCCGCCTGGGAACACGGTTTCGGGCAGCGGGCCGCGTGGCGGCCGCTGGTCGCCGTCGCCGCCGCCCTGGTGGTGGTGTTCGGGTTCGGCTTTGTGCGCCTGAGCGCCTCCCCGCCGGCATCACCAAAGGCTGAGGTGGCGACGATCACCATCAGCCAGCCTGTCGCCAACCAGGCGCTGCAGGGCTTCGACTGGGCCATGTTCAACCAATCCACCAACGCCCAGCGGGCCGCGATCCGGCCCCGGTTCAACGCCACCCTCAACCAGATGCTGGCCCGCACCCAGACCGCGTTCAGCCGTGGCGCCAAGCTCGTGGTCTGGCAGGAGCAATCGGCGCTGGTGCTCGCCGAAGACCGGCAGGCGGCCATCAACCGTGCCGCGGCACTGGCCAGCCGTAACCATGGGTACCTGGAAATCTGGCTCGGCGTCTACACCCGGACCCGGTCCCTGCCCTACTTCCGCAACCAGGCCATCCTCATCGGCCCCACCGGCACGGTCATCTGGACCTACAACAAGACCCATGAGGTGTTCCCCACCGGGACGTCGGTCACTATCACCGGCCCGGGCGTGCTTCCGGTGGCCAGCACCCCGTACGGGCGCCTCACCACCGCGATCTGCAACGACGTCGGCTACCCCGAACTGCTGCGCCAGGCCGGGCAGAACCGGGCCGGCATCCTGCTGGTCCCCACCCACGAGATCTACTCGTTCGAAGCCTCCGCGGACAGCGCCGAAGCCGTCTACCGCGCGGTTGAGAACGGCACCTCGCTGGTCCGGCCCGCCGGCAACGGCATCTCGCTGATCACCGACTACCAGGGCCGGGTCATCGCCAGCCAGAACTACTCCCGCAACGGCGGGATCATGCTGGCGGCCGTCCCCACGCGCGGAGTCTGGACCCTCTACAGCCACACCGGCGATTGGTTCGCTTACCTGTGCGTGTTCGGCCTGCTGCTCCTGGCCGGGCTGGCGTTCGCTCACCGCACCCGGCCCGCCAAGGTGAAGCCGCCGCAAACGGGCCTGGCCGATCACCCGGTGCCGTCGCATCCGCAAGGTGCCGTGCCTCAAAGGTAACCGGGCCGCCCGTGACGGGAAGGTCCTATCCGCGGCGGGTGCTGCAGCGGACGCGCAGCACCCGCCGCAGGGTTGTTCGGTGAGCGTGCCACGCAGCCAGTGGCAGTGAAGCCGCTCACCTTGACCCATGCCTCACCCGGCGGGCCTGGCGGTATCGGCGGAACTGCAGGAGTGCCATGGTCCCGACTGCCGACAACCGTTTGGCGCGTTCGGGCGGCCAAGGTTCCCTGCCAGGCGTCGGCCCGTATTCCTGCTCAGCCGCCTGGACATCGATGAGGGCGTAAGTCTTGCCCACAACCGCTATTGTTTCCTCCCGGGGCGCTGGCGGCGCCTGACGACGACGGCCCCGCCAGGATCAGGAACCGGCGCTGCAGGACCAGGAGCGTGAGGGCGATGGCCACCACGTCGCCGGACAGGGTCAGCAGCCGCGTCACGCCCGGCAGGTCATCGCGCCGGCTGGCGGGGAGGGAACCGGTGGTCATCGCTCCAGCCTCCAGATTGCCCGGGGTCGATCGGTGCCCCTGTGCCGGGACTAGCCCAGGTTCGGTAACGGGTATCCGCGCGTGGCTGGGCGGCGGGCCGCGGCAACGGCCTGGCAAACGGCGCACCGGCTGGCCGCTACAGTAGTCGCGGGCAAGCACGGCGGCGCAGGGCGGAGCAGCACGTGAGCGGGACCACAGGCGACGGTGAGCCAGCCGAGAGGATCCGGGCCTCCGACGCCGAGCGGGACGCGGCCGTCGAGCGGCTGAGCGCGGCCACCGGGGAGGGGCGCAATCCCGCCGTTCTTCGCGCACGTCGTCATGCCGTGGCCGGGGTCTGGCATGTGCCACTTGCTGGGGCACGTGATCAACATTACCCAGCGCTGGCTTTTTCGTCGCGAGCGCGGTCAGCGAGACTATTCGCTCCCGCCAGCACATCCTCCCGCATGATTGCCTGCGCTTTTCGTGGTTCTTCGAATATGGGGCTGTGCGCGGACCGCTCAAACGTGTAGAAGCCTTTCAGCGGCGCCCTCAGCCTCTCCGCATAATCTCTCGCCAGCTGGTAGCTCACGGTGTAGTCGTATACTCCGTGGAAGAAATAGGCGGGAAGGGCGAGCTCTGTCACGCGGTCAGCCAGATCAGTCGCCAGTATCTCGTCCCACAGGGCGCTCACGCCGAACGAGAACTTGCCGTGCCACAGCCTGACCTTCTCGCCCAGCGTGTAGTGCGGGCTCCGCAGCGATGGCCAGATAACGCCGCGAACCACCGAACTCGTGTCATGCATCGTGCCGACGCCGAGGCTGTGCATGGCTTTGTCGCGCACCGCAAGGTACCGGCCGGGCGTCCCGGCCGCCATGGTCACCGGCGCGGCCTCAAGCTTGCGCACCATTCTGGTGTTACCGGTCTGGTTGAACCGCTCGAGCGCGTACTCGTAGAAGAGCCTCTCGGACGTAAGCTGATGCACCATCTGAGCCACGCCGATGTAGGCGTGATACACCTCCGGTGCCCGGGCCGCGGCCTGCAGCCCGATGAACGCACCCCCCGAATGCGCCATGAGGTAGATCTTCTCTTTGCTGAAGCGGTCCCGCAGGTAGTCAGTCACCGACAGCGTGTCGGCTATAAACTGCTCCGCCGTCATCGTCTCAGGCGGGATACGGGGACTGTAGGAGAGCCCGGCGCCACGCTGGTCCCACCAGACCACCGTGAAGTCATTGTCAAGGCCCGTGGGATACCGCTCCGTCAGGAAGTACTCCGGCAGGCCCCCGTGCAGAAACAGCAGCACCGGACGCGCGGCATCCGCGTGCTGGATGAACATCCCCTGCCGCACGCCATTGATCTCGGCGAATACCTTCTCCGAGACGCCGCCCCGCAACTGAGCCCGTCTGTAACCTGTGACCCGCCGCCAGGAGTACCTGTGGTGCTGGGGTGCGCTTTCTGCGGTCATCGCCGTTGGCCTCCCTGCGCCTCCTTGCCCTGCACAGACCCACGAACCGGCTGACGCTGGTTTGGCCGACCAGCGTCCAAGGACAGGTCAGCCGCCCACAAACAGTCAAGTCTGCGGCCTGAGTGAGCGGAACAGCACAAGGTCCCAGGAGGCAAGGCCCTTGGTCTCGCCGGGGCCCAGCCACGCAGACCCACCGGGGCGCAGTTGATCTTCACCGGGCTTGAACGGCCCGCCCACGTACAGATAGCATCGCCAAGCCATCAGCATGGCTCTCGCTTCCAGCGGCCCCCGCTCATATCGGGATGTTCTGGCCCCAGCACCCACGCGGTGCGCTCTATACAGAGTGTCATCCGCCAGCGGCATGGGACCAGGTTGAGGGGTTTTCCGCCATGAGCATGGGACCACCCGGTCGCCAGTAACTGGACCAGCGGCGTGGTGCGCCGCTTGTCCGGTGTCATCCCGGTTTGATCTTCGCCAGTCGAGCGACTGGAGGTCGCCGGGATGGTGTTCCGGGAGGTATCAGTGATCGAGGTCCGTGAGGCGCTGAGGGCCTGGCTCGCGGGGAAGAGCGAGCGGGCGGTGGCCGCGCAGGCAGGCGTTGACCGCAAGACGAGCAGACGGTATGTGAGGGCCGGGGTGGCGGCCGGACTGTCACGCGAGGGAGGTGAGGAGCAGCTCACCGATGAGCTGATCGGGCAGGTCGTGTCGGTGGTCCGGCCGGTGCGCCCGGACGGGCACGGTGCGGGGTGGGCGGAGCTGGAGGCCCGCCAGCAGCAGATCGCGAAGTGGGTCGAGGGCGGCGTGCCGGTGGTGAAGATCGGCATCTTGCTGGCCCGGCAGGGCGTGGTGGTGGCGGAGCGGACGCTGCACCGGTTCGCGGCCGAGCGGTGCGGGGCGGGCGGCGGCAAGGTGACCACGCCGGTTGATGACGGGCCGCCGGGCGGTGAGCTGCAGGTCGATTTCGGGGACCTGGGCCTGATCCCGGCCGGTGACGGCAGGCGCCGTAAGCTGCGGGCGCTGGTGTTCACCGCGTGCTTTTCCCGGTACATGTTCGTGTACCTGACGTTCTCGATGACGCTGGAGGAGGTCATCGCCGGGTGCGAGGACGCCTGGGGGTTCTTCTCCGGCGTGTTCCGCGTCGTCGTGCCCGACAACATGAGCCCGGTCGTCGCGAACGCGGACGCGGTCAATCCGCGGCTGACCCGCGAATGGCTGGAGTACGCCCAGGCGCGGGGGTTCGTCACCGACCCGGCCCGGGTCCGTCATCCCCGCGACAAGCCGCGGGTCGAGGCCGGCGTGCATTACGTGCAGGGAAATTTCTTCGCCGGGGAAACTTTCCTGGACCTGGCGGACGCGCGGTCGAAGATGGCCGCCTGGCTGGGGACGGCGAACGCCCGGGTGCACGGCACCACCCGGCAGGTGCCTGCGGTGGTATTCGCCGCGCAGGAGGCGCCGTGCCTGCTGCCGGCCCCGGCGGAACGGTACCGGGTGCCGTACTGGGCGCAGGTGAAGGTCCACGTCGATTACCACATCCAGGTGGCCCGGGCGCTGTACTCGGTGCCGTGGCCTCACGTGGGAGCGCGGGTGATGGCCCGCGCTGATGAGCACCTGGTGAAGGTGTACTTGCGGGACCAGCTGATCAAGACCCACCCGCGCAAGCAGCCCGGCGGCCGGTCCACCGATGCCGCGGACATGCCGCCGGGGGTGGAGGGGTATGCCACCCGCTCCGTGGACCGGCTGGTCGCGCAGGCCACCAGCTACGGCCCGGCTACCGGGATCTACGCGCAGCGGCTGCTGGACGGCGACGCGCCGTGGATGATGATGCGGTCGGCCTGCCGGCTGATCGGGCTGGCGAAACGCTACGGCCCGCCGGCGGCGGAGGCGGCCTGCGCGCGGGCCCTGGACGTCGACGTCATCAACGTCTCCAAGATCGAGTCGATGCTCAGGAACGCCACCGAGAACACCCCGGCGGCCGGCCTGGCCGCGGCGGCCGGCGCCGGTCCTGGCCGGTTCGCCCGGGATGCAGCCGAGTACGCCACCACGACCGGGGTCCGGCTGCAGGTCGTCGACGGCGGCGACCCGGCCGGCGGCGGCCGGCCCTGACCTGCTGACCGCTGCCGGGAAGCACGTCGCCGCCTGAGCGCGGCGCCGCCCGCAGCTCATCCATTCCCCGGTTTTCTTTTCATTCCTTTTCTTCTCCCGAGCAGAAAAGAAAAAGAAAGGCCTCTGCCATGACCAGCCAGATGATTGACCAGAGCCTGCTGCCCGGCCCGCTTGCCGGGACAGCGGCACCCGATGCGCCAGGTGCGCGCCATTGCAAGCAGCCCGGATGCGGCAGCGAACTGCCCGCTGCCGCCGGGCGCGGCGCACCTCGCTTGTTCTGCAGCCCTGCGTGCTCACGCAAGTGGCACAACGATCACCGCCCCGCCGTAGAGCAGGCCGCCGCCGGCCCCGGCCCGGCCGCAGGGCCGCTAGCCGCCCTGCACCAGCTGCTCACCGATGCCGCCAGCCTGGTAGCCGGTGCTGCCGCCGAGCTGGCCACCGCCGACCCCGGCCGGGTCACTGCGGCGCTGGCCGCCGCGGACGCCGCCCGCCGCCAGGCCCAGGCCGAGACCGCCGTCGCCCTTGCCCGCGCGGCTCAGGCAGCCCAGGACGCCGGGGCAGCCGCCGCGGCGGTCCGCGAGGCCCGGCACGACACCCTGGCCGCGCTGGAGGCCGCCGACACCGCACGCGCCGATGCGGACGCCGCCGACGCACGTGCACAGGCCAGCCGCGACGAGGCCGGCGTCCAGATCGCCGGGATCCACCGGGAAGCCGGCACCGCCCTCGCCGCTGCCCGCGACGAGGCCAGCGCCGCCCGCGCCGGCCGGGACGCCGCGCTAGCCGCCGCCGAACAGGCCCGGCACCACGCTGACACCGAGATCGGCCGGGCCCGGCAGGCCGAAGCCGACGCCCGCGCCGAAAACGACCACGTCCGCGCCGACGCCACCCGCGAACGCGACGCCCAGGCCGCCGCCTGCGCCGCCCAGCTGCACGCCGTCCAGGCTCTGGCCGACACCTGGCGCGCCCGCGCCGAGCACGCCGAGCAGCAGCTCGACCTCGAACGCGACCACCAGCGCCGCCTCGCGGTCCAGCCCGCTGCCAGTGGCCCCGGCGGCGGCGCGTCCCCCGGCCCCGCTGCCCCGGCCGCCGCCCGGCCGGCCGCAGCCAGGGCCACCACCCGGGCCGGCGGCGGCAGCCGGCCCTGACCCCGCCGCGGGCAGGGGCCGCGCCCAGCCGCCCCTGCCCGCACCAGCCCACCCGCATTTTCACCGGAAGGACCACGCCATGTCACCGCTGACCGACCCGCTCGGCCCCGACCTCACCGCCACCCTGCGCGCCCTCAAGCTCGGCAAGCTCACCGCCACCTTGCCCGAACGCCTCACCCTGGCCCGCCAGCGCAACATGCCCCACGCCGACTTCCTCCAGCTCATCCTGTCCGACGAAGTCGCCCGCCGCGAAGCCGGCTCCATCGCGCTGCGCGCCAAAAACGCCGGCCTGGACCCCGCCATGCGCACCGAAACCTGGGACCCCACCGCCGCCATCCGCTACGACCAGCGACTATGGAACGAACTGGTCTCCCTGCGGTTCCTCGACGGCCCCCACGGCGCCCTGATCCTGGGGGCCGTCGGCGTCGGCAAGACCCACCTGGCCACCGCCCTGGGTCACATCGCCGTCCGCCGCCGCCGCACCGTTCACATGGCCCGCGCCGACAAGCTGTTCAAGCGCCTCACCGCCGCCCGCCTGGACAACACCCTGGACTACGAGTACCGCCGCCTGACCACCGTCGAGCTGCTCATCATCGATGATTTTGCGCTCCAGCCCCTGACCCCGGCCCAGACCACCGACTTCTACGAGATCATCACCGAACGCCACCGCAAGGCCTCCACCGTGGTCACCTCCAACCGCGACGCCAGCGAATGGCTCCCCCTGATGACCGACCCGCTGCTGGCACAGTCGGCTATCGACCGGCTCACCTCTACCTGCCACGAGCTCATCGTCGAAGGCGACTCCTACCGCCGCCGCCAGCGCCCCACCGCCAGCGCCCCGCCCCCAGTTGACGACACCGCCCCGGCCACACCATGATGCTCACGTGACCCGGCCAGGTGGTCCCTAGGTCGTGGCGAGCCGCTGGTCCCATCTCGCTGGCGGGTGACATACAGAGGCCGCGCGTAATCGGCGTTATGCGCGAGCGCAGACGATAACTTGAAATTCTCATCTCAGCTAATGTAATGCCGTTCTGAGTTCCTATTTGCGTAGCCGTCAGAGTTTGCCCTGCTGGTCGCGCCAGACGACCCAGCGCTGCTAACGGCACGGCGGGCTGATGTGACCCAGATCATGATGCATTTGGGCTACCAGTGCTGCCAGCGGCCCATACGGTCGTGGCATATTGCTGTCTTTGCGCGGGTAATGCCGCCTGGCTTCGTGCCGACGTCTGAGTGGCACATCAGGCATGTCCAGGCGCTCGACATCCTCGCCAAAGCGCACCGACCCGCCGTTCGGTGCGAGCAACTGGCGCCTGACGGCGCCTTCCGGATGGGCGCAGATCTGGGCGATCTGCGCCCACGCCTTTCGCCCCGGTGTTGCCTTTCCAGGTTAAGTGATCACGTGTCCGCGGCTGCGCGCGAAATGCAGGAGGCGAATGTGTTTTTCAGCCGACTTGCGTCGATGCTTCCGGCCGCGCCGATGGCGGACAGCGCAGCCTGAGCCCACCGCCGTGATCCGGAGAGCACCGCGCCGGTCAAGCTGACCCGGCCACTGATTCTTTTCGCGGTGATCCGGGCCGTCGCCGTGTCGATCACCCTCGCGGTCGCCTTCGGGCTGCACCTGCCCAACGCCGACTGGATGCCCATCGCCGCCCTGGCTGCGATGAAGTCCAGCCTGCAGCAATCCACCCTGGCCGCGGAGCAGCGGCTGGCCGGGGCGATCATCGGCGCCGCAGTGGCGCCCTATTCATTCCTGCTGACCGTTGACAGCAAAATCGCCCTGGAAGTGGTCATCGTCATCCTCGGCGCGCTGGCCGGGTGCATCTACGCCGCCAACTACGCCTTCTACTGCGCGGCGGTAGCCGCTGCCGTGCTCATCGACATAGGCCTGCCCCACCCGTCCAACCTCGCCGATGAGGGACGGCGGGTGCTATTTACCGTTGCAGACGCAAGGCTGGCTAGGGCGCCGGCGGCGCGCAGCAGGGTGCAGGCGATGGCAGCGCAGGTCAGCCACGCGGCGTTGGCGGCAAACGAGTCAACATATGGCAGGTGGGCCAGCGACCCGTCGGTGACGTCGGCGGGCCGAAGCCAGGACGTCGTGATGAGAATTCACTCCATATGCATGATGCGGGCCGACTTGGCGGGGGCCATTATCGGGGGAAGTGCGGCAGCTGGGACTGAGCGGAGATGATCATCCTGGCCGCTGCGAGCGAGCAACTCCGGCGAGGGGGACTCGATGGCGGATGCATCTGATGGCGCTGAGGTTGGTGGCGCCGAGGTTCCGCAGCCCGCGACCCCAGCGGAGAAATCTGACAAGAAGTCTGATGCCTCCATGCCCAGGGGGGCCGTGAGAAAGGGGATCGCGGGGCTCGTCGTCGTGTTGGTCCTGGCGTGCGGGCTTGCGGCCAGCCTCATCGGCTCGGCTCACCTGTTCAAGGTGCGCAACCTGGCGTTCGGTGTGGTCGGCTCGTCCCCGCTTGTGAGTGCGGTGGGCAAGGAGCTGTCCCTGAAGACGATCCAGTACCCGAACCAATCCGCTGTTAACCAGGCAATCGATCAGACCAACCTCTACGGTGCGCTGATCGCCGGAAGCAGCTCGGACACGCTGATCCTCGTTCCATCTGCGAGCTTCGCCATCCAGATCGAGCTCGGGCCCGCCTTCCGCGCGGAAGCCGCGAAACAACACATTAAACTCATCGTCCAGCAGTCGCACCCGCTACCCCCCGCCGACCCCGCCGGCGGCGTCCCCGGGCTCTTGCTAGTGCCGCTTCTGATCGGCGGCTTTCTGGCGTCTGTCCTGCTGATCAAGGCGACCGGAAGCGCAACGGCGGTAGGGCGGATGGCGACACTCGTTATTTACGCGTTCGTCGGGGCGCTGCTGACCGACCTGATCGCCGGGCCGCTGATTGGCGCCTACCCCAATAGCCAGTTCTGGATTCTGTGGCCCATCTTTGCGCTCATCACGGCCGCTGTCGCCATGGTCGCGGCCGTGCTCGAGCGGGCGCTGGGAGCACTCGGAACGCTGGTCGTCGTCATCCTGTTCATCGTTCTCGGCGGGCCTTCTTCCGGCGGCGGCGGGATCCCCCTGCTGCCGCCCTTCTGGCACGCCATCGGACCGTATCTGCCGCCGCAGAACGCGGTGGTCCTGATCCGCAACACACTTTACTTCGACGGCAACGGCACGACGCACGCCTACATCACTCTCGGGATTTACGTCCTCATCGGTGTCGCGCTCGGTGCCTACTTCAACTGGATCCGGCCGCAGAAGCCCCCCGAGAGCGCCCCCTCGCCGGGCCATGCGGCGCGGCGCCCGGGCCGGTCGCCAGTTGTTCCGCTGGTGGGCGCGCTGCTGATCGTGGCCGTCATGCAGTGCCTGTTTACGGCCAACTACACCACGGCCGAGCGGAACCCCGTCGCCTACAACCTGCCGTTCGGCGAGATGGGCTCCTCCCCGCTCACCGCACAAGTTCAGAAGCAGATGTCGCTGAAGACGATCCAGTACCCGAACCATTCCGCTCTTACCACGGCCTTCAATCAGAACAAGATCTACGGCGCTCTCGTGTCCAGCAGCGGCACGAACACCCTGATCCTCAACGGCGCCGCAAGTGCCTACGCGGGGTACCCGCTGACGACAAACTTCGCGAACGCCGCAATGCAACAGCAGGCGACCCTCACGGGCAAGACCACCAACGATCCGCCATCTGGCGACCCCTTCGGCGTGATCCCGGCGCTCGTCTTGCTCGCGCTCCTGATCTCGGGATATATATCGTCGACGATGCTGATGAGCGCGACCGGGACCTCGACGGGCCCGTTGCGCGTCGCGCTCCTGGTCGTCTTCGCGGTCGTCGCAGGACTGCTGCTCGACCTCATCTCGGGAGCGTTCGCCTGGGGATGGCCGATCCACCAGTTCTGGCCCCTGTGGCCTATCATGGCCCTCACCGTCCTTGTCGTCGCCCTTCTCGCCTCGGTGCTCCAGAAGCTGCTCGGGCCCATCGGGACGCTCGTAACGATCATCGTGGTGATCCTGTTCGGCAATCCATCCTCCGGCGGGGCAAACGGGGTTCCTTTCCTGCCTACCTTCTGGCGCGACATCGGGCCGTATCTGCCGCCACGGAACGCCTTGACGGCGATTCACAACACGATGTACTACAACGGAAACGGGATAACGCAGGCGCTGGTGATCCTCGGGATCTACGCCATCGTGTTCGGGGTGCTGAGCCAGCTCCTGGGCTCATACCGCACGCCGCAGCAGCCGGTCACGCCCGAAACCGACCTACAGGCCGCAAGCGTAAGCATCGCAGGCACAACGGTTGTGTAATCGCAGACCGGCGGTTCGTTGGGCGGCCCCTGTTCCCCTCCGCCGTCGGCACGGCAGTGTTCTGGCTGGGCATGGAGGCAGTCTTTTCGGTCATCTTCTCCGGGCATGGTTACCTCGGACGATAAGAAGTACGGGCCGATCGGCGTGGTCTTTGCCCTCATGTCCCGGCTGATCGCCATCGGGGTCGTGATCATCCTGGGCGCGGTGGCAGGCATCGTGTGGCGGGAGCGGAATCTGTCGTTCAGGGCTGCCCTCAAGAAATTGCGGCCGGACCGGAGCGCGCCGCGAGCCACGAGATCGTGACCGATCACCGAGCGATCCGCGCACCCTTTCGCACCGATGATCATGGACCGAGGTGATAACTCGTACCCGGATGCACCTTGTCCGGCCTGGCCGGCGGCCCGCGTACCGGCCGGTGGCAGGTGCCTGCCCGCCGTGGTACGGGGCCCGGTCCCACGTGGTCATGTCCTGCAGCGAGCTAACGATGCCTTGGCAGACACCGACGCCGCACCTGATATCTAGTGTCCCGCGCCGGACACTAGTCGCCGAGGTGAGATGTGCGCGCGGGCGCGGGCAACGTGACCTCAGATCAGCTCAAGCTGGCGGGCTCGGCGGACCGCCTCGCCGCGGCGAGTGGCCGCCAGCTTGCGGTAAATGTGAGTGAGGTGCGTCTTGACGGTGTGGGTGGAGATGTGCATCTCGGTGGCGATCTCAGCGCTGCTCAGCATGCCTGACACGTGCCGCAGCACCTCCCGTTCGCGTTCGGTGAGCGGCCCCGCCGCGAGAATGGGGGTCTGATCCGGGGCGCCCCGCGGAGCCGGGGGCTGATCCTGGCGCAGGGCCGGTGCGAGCAGGCGCCGGTGGGCGTGGGCCAGTCCAGGGTCACGCTGCAGCTCCGGCCCGATCCAGCCACTCTCCAGGACGAACGGCAGCCTGAGCTGCTCAGGTTCGGCCAGCCGCAGTGCGGAGGCAAGTGAGCGGCGGCCTCGCGCGCGGTCACCGCGATCGTAGCCGAGCCGGGCGTCAACCAGCCACGCTTGCAGGCGCATCCGGTCGGGTGCCTCGCTACCGGTGGCTAGCGCGGGTGCGAGCGCGCGCGTTGCGTTCTGGGCGTCTCCCGCGGCTGCCCACGCGCGCGCGAGCGTCACCGCCGCCTCCGGCGAGTCATCCCGGCCGACGCGCCCGGCGGCCGCCAATGCGGCCAGGATGTCGCCCGCGGCCGCGTACGCCCGCGACTGGACCAGGCTCAGCTGCTGGTCGAGCCAGGCCGGAACCGACCACCCGGATCGTGCTCTGGCTACGCTGTGTGCGGCCGCTGCGGCGCGTCCCTCGGCCAGGGCACCGTACGCGGCGGCCAGCCAGGCCACCGCTCCGATCAGCTTGTCCGGGGCTACGCCGAGGGCGGCGTCGGCCTGCTTGAGCCGACTGTGCGCCTCGCGCAGCTCATAGCGTTCCAGGTGCACCCAGGCCAGGGCGACAAGGGCCGCGGGGCTGGGGTGCGGGACCGCCGGCCGCGGCTCGTCGGCCGCCAGGGCCGCGGCCGCCTCGGCGCCCAGGGTTGCCGCGCGGCACAGCCGCCCGCGCAAAGCCTCCACCAGCGCCAGGTGCCCGAGGCAGTCGGCTGGTTCGCCCTGGATGCCGGAAGCGGTCTCGGCGGCCACCCCCGACTCGAGGACACGGGCCGCCTGGTCGAGATGGCCTGACCACAGCTCGACAGCTCCGCGACCGGCCAGTACGCGTGCTCTGATGTCAGGATGCCGGGCGAGCTTGTCGCCCGGGATCCTGCTGGCCAGCACCTCTGCATAGGCAGCGGCCGCCGCCGCCGCCATCAGGTCCCCGCTGCGAAGGGAGGCGGTCATGCGGATCATCGCGGCGGCCAGCCGACCCGCGGCCTGCTGGTCGGCGGGAAGACCCTCCAGGATGCCGTCGGCGGCATCCAGCGCGGCGGCGCATGATTCAGGTCGGCCAGCGGACAAGGCGACCGCGGCAGAGACCAGGTGCGGCTGCGGTTCGGTCCAGGCTTGGCCGTGCGGCATGGCCGCGAACTCCCCTGCCAGGGACCGGCCGCCCCGCGGCTCGATGATCTGGCTGATCGCCAGCCCGTCGATGACCATGTCGGCGGCCAGCTGCCAGTCGCCGGCCCGGGCGGCGTGCCGCACCGCCTCGGTGGGCTGGCGGTTCCGCTCATACCACCGAGCCGCTCGGCGATGCAACGTGACCACCCGGTCCGGATACTCGCGGCTCAGTTTCAGACGCAGCACCTCGGCGAACAACGTGTGGTAGCGGTACCACCCGGACCCGATCGGCTGAACAAACCCGTTCGCGTGCGCCAAGGCCGACAAGATTCTCCCGGCCTGCTCAGTGCCGGCCAATTCGCTGGCGGCCTGCGCGCTGACCTGCTCTAGGAGGCTGGTGTTCAGCAAGACGTCCCGGACATCAGGCGGCTGGGTGTTGAGAACCTCCTCTACCAGGTAGCCAGTCAGGGCGCTGTCCTCGGTGATCAGCTCCTTGACGAATTGGTCCGGGTCGGGACGGGTGCCCAGGGAGATCGCGGCCAGGCGCAGCCCGGCCGCCCAGCCCTCTGTCCGCCGGGTCAGGCACTCTAGCGAGTCCGCCGTCAGCGTGATGCCATGCCGGGCCAGGAGCTCCCCGGCTTCAGCGACAGTGAACGCCAGGTCGCTGGCCCGGATCTCGGCCAGCTGCCCGGCCAGCCGGTAGCGGTGCACCGGCAGCGGCGGGTCCATCCGCGCGGAAACCACCACCCGCAGGCCCGGCCCGGCGTTCCTCAGCATGTAGCCAAGCCCGTCCAGCACCTGGGGGTCGGCCAGCAGATGAAGGTCATCCAGGACCACCGTCACCGGCGGGTCCTGGGCCGCCAGCGCCGCCGCAAGCCGCAGCAAGAACACATGGCCGGCTGCCCGCCCCCGCGCGGCGGCCGGCAATGTCCCCGGGACGGAAACGCCGGACCGGCGCAGTGCCGCGACGAGATAGGCCCAGAAGACCCCCGGCCGGTTGTCGAACTCATCCAGGCAGACCCAGGCAACACTCCCGGGTCCGGCCGCCGCCCACAACGCCAGCGCTATCGTCTTGCCCGCGCCCGCAGGGCCGGTGACAACAGTCAGCGGGCACCACCGCCTACCCTGGGCGATCAGCCTGCTGATCCGCGGCCGCAGTAGCGCCCAGTCCGGCAGACCCGGCGCGGTGATCTTAGATGCCAGGACCGGAACGCCGGCGGAAACCGCCGGCCGTCTGGCGCGGGCCGCCAACCGTTCGGCAACATGGGTCGCCATCGATACCTCCCGCGCTTTCTCCCCTGCCGCGAGCCGGCCCACAGCTTGAGCAGGGCGCCGGGGCCGCGGCCCTGGCGCTCTGCCACCGCGTCAGCGGGCTGGCTCCCACACCGACTGCCACAGGTCGAGCCGGGCCTTCAGCGGATCCGGTCCGGCCGTCACACCCGTATTCGTGAAATCCAGCACGTTGCGCGTAGCCGGGTCATAGCGCGGCCAGTCCGGCAGGCCAGCGCCGTTCGGACCACCGGTCCGCACGAAGTTGGCCCAGTAGCCGCTGACGGTCCGGGACATCTCCCGATCGGCCCCCTTACTCTGCAGCAGGACAAATTCTTTTCCGTCGAAACCGACGGCATGTCGTGTGCGTAAGGTATTTCCAGTCCGTGGATGGCGCCGGGCAGCTGACCGCGGTAGGCCTCATCCACGTAGGAGAAGCGGTAGTAGTACGCGCGCTGGCCCGCCGTGGTCATCATCGCTGCCAGATACCGGGTCGGCTCAATCATGGTCCGGTCCGCGTAAACCGCCTGAATGAGCGCCTGGAGGCTAACGTCGCCCTGCGGGTCGTAAAGTTGGCGTGCTCGTGCCGCGAGCGCGCGGAACTGAGCGAACACCGCATCTTTGGTCTCCGCCACGCTGGGCGCAAGGTCGAAGTTGTTCGCCCCGCAGATCACCGGCACCATCGCCTGCCGGCCGCCGCGCAGCGCCGCCTCAGGCCTCTCGACAATCAGCCGCCCGTCGACCATCAAGGCCGTAAAGCCCGGTATCTGCGGACCGCCGGCATACTCCACGACCGCCGCCGCGAATTCGACGCCATATTCAGCGACCTTTTCCGCGGGCAGGGCGCGCAGCGCCGCGAGCACCGCCCCGTCCTTACCGTGGATGCCCGCCTCGCGCGCGTGCTCGACGGCTCTGGACTCGACGGAGTCCAGATTTCGAAGTGACAGCGCAGCATCGCGGGGAGACGGCAGGCCCGAAGACTCCAGGATCGCCCGGTGGAACAGGCCGCGTGCCATCGGCGAGATCATCAGGGCCAGCACCGAGCCGCCGCCGGCGGATTCGCCGGCAATCGTCACGGTGCCCGGATCGCCGCCGAACGCCGCGATGTTGCGCTGCACCCACTGCAGCACGGCGATCTGGTCCATGTAGGCATGATTGCCGCGCGGATCCTTCGGCGCCTCGGCGGCCAGCCCGGGGTGCGCGAAAAAGCCCAGCCGGCTCTCGCGGTAGTTGAACGAGACCACGACCATGCCGCCCTGACGGGTGAACCACTCCATGACGTAACGCGATCCGCGCCCCCGGACAAGGCCGCCGCCGTAGATCCATACCAGCACCGGCAACGGCCGGTCTGTCTGGTCTACGGGACGCCACACGTTCAGGTACAGGCAATCCTCCGATGTCGGCCAGGGTGCTGCGCCCGGCGTGGGGAGCTGCACAGCATCGGGGCCGAACTTCGACGCGTCACGAACGCCCTGCCACGGCTTGACCGGTTGCGGTGCACGCCAGCGCAGCGCGCCGACCAGCGGTTGCGCGAACGGGATGCCCTTGAAGGAGATCAGACGACCCTCCGCCGTGCCGCGGACCATCCCCCACTCGATGTTTACGCTCAGCTGGTCCTGTGCCACTCTGCTCTCCTCCCGCTGCGCTGCTCTTCCGCGGGCCGGATGGGCACCAGCCCTCACCGTTCGCTGGGTCCCCTCAGCTGACCACGAACCTGCCCACGGTCGCATCACGCAGAATGCGTGAAGCTGGGTCCAGGGTGGTTCACCTGCTGGTGACGCCTCGGTCTTCGGTTATCACCGTCGGCTGGTCGACCTGGACCTGCTCGTGCACATCGGCAGCCGTCGGCTCAGAGACGAATTCCGCATCGACCTCGAGACCGCCGATACGCTCTTTCCGTCGGCGGCGACCGCCGGATGCGCGATGCATTTCTTGCGCAATTTCCTCGACGTAATCGGCGCCGGCGGGGCCGCGCAGCGGAGTGTTCTCAGCCGTGATAGCTGGGCGCCGTGGCGCGGCAAGGGAGCGATCTTTAGGATTTGACCATGACCCTGGACTTGCAGGGGGGGCCCGCGCAAGCTCCGGAGCCCGGCCGGTTGCTGCTCGACGCCAAGTTTTCAGCCCCGCACCCTCGCCCCGCCGCCGTCAGCCGTGCCGGGCTCATCGAGAAGGCTCGTTCGAGCGATTGCCGGGTCGTCGGGGTCACTGCGCCTGCGGGCTATGGCAAGTCGACCTTCCTGGCGCAGTGGGCCCGGGCGGAGGATCGCCGCGTGGCCTGGGTGTCTCTCGACCGCTTCGACGATGATCCCGCGATCCTGGTCGCCGTGCTGGCGGCGGCGTACCGCCGGGTCGGCCTGGGCAGCGCTGATCTGATCGCCGACATGGGCGGTCTCGGCGTGTCGGTGCTGGGCCGCGCTGCGCCGCGGCTGGCCTCGGAGTTTCGCGCGAGCCCGGCTCCGTTCGTTCTCATGCTGGACGATCTTCACGAGCTGCAGTCGCCGGGCTGCCACGATGTGCTCGGCGTGCTGATCCCAGCGATTCCCCCGGGATCTCAGCTGGTCGCCGCGAGCCGTTCGGAGCAGCCTCACCTGCCACGGCTGCGGGCCTCGGGCGATGCACTGGAGTTCGGGGCCGCCGAGCTGGCCCTCGACGTGGCCGGCGCCCGGCAGATCTTCTCGCAGGCACAGGTCAGCCTGACCCCTGAGCAGGCAGCCGCTGTGACCGAACAGACAGAAGGCTGGCCGGTGGGCCTCTACCTCGCTGCTGTGCTCGCGAAGGAGAGCAAAGGCCAGACGCGGACAGTCACCGGTGATGACCGGTACGTGGCCGACTATCTGTACCACGAGGCCCTGATCCAGCAGCCCGAGGACATTCAGCGGTTCCTGCGATGGACGGCCGTGCTCGATCAGCTCTGTGGCCCGCTCTGCGATGCCGTCCTCAGGTCATCAAGCGCGGCCGAGCGGCTGCGCCGCCTGGAGGCCTCCAGTCTGTTCCTGATCCCGCTCGACCGCCGACGTCACTGGTACCGCTACCACGCGCTCTTCCGGGAGTTCCTGCTCGGTGAGCTTCGCCGCACCGAACCCGACGTGATCGTGACGCTGCACCAGCGGGCGGCTGACTGGTATGAGTCCAATGGATTCCCGGCGCTGGCCCTCGAGCACCTATTGAACACGACCGAATGGGACCGCTCGGTGCAACTGGTTGCCGCGCTGGCCCTACCGACATACAACGCCGGGCAGTTGTCGACCGTGCAGCGCTGGCTCTCGGCGATCGGCGGCCCGAACATCGAACGCTACCCGCAGCTGGCAGTGCTGGCCGGCTGGGCGAGCGTGCTGACCGGCGACATGACCGGGGCACAGCGGTGGGCCGCACTCGTGGACGCTGCCGCGTTTGACTTCGTGACGGCGGATGGCTCGGCCTCCTTCGACTCGGCCCGGGCTATGTTGCGGGCGGCGATGTGCGCCACCGGTCCAGAGCCGATGATGGCCGATGCGGCCTTCGCTGTCGCCCAAGAGCCCGCCTGGAGCCCATGGCGCGACACCGCGCTGTTGTTGCTCGGCGAGGCGCATCTGCTCGCCGGACGTCTCGACGAGGCCCGCGCCCTTCTCGCGGAATCGTCCGCCACAGCGGCCACGGTGAACAACACCGATTCGATCGTCATCTGTGAATCGGAGCTCGCGTTGCTGGCCATGGATCACGGTGAGTGGCAGGAGGCGGCCGCCCGGCTGGAGCTTGCGCTTGCCACGATCGACAAGAAACGGATGCACGACTACGTCATGAGTGTCTTGGCCTTCGCCGCGTCAGCCAGGCTTTCCTTGCATCAAGGTGACCTGAACGAAGCACACCGTCAGCTCGCCCGGGCGATGCGGGCGCGTACGTCAGCCACCTACGCGCTGCCGTTCGTGGCCGTCCAGCTGCGGCTCCAGCTGGCCAAGGTGTACCTTGCCATCGCCGATCCGGCAACGGCCCGCCAGCTCCTGCTCGAGATCGACGACATCCTGACCCACCGGCCCGCGCTCGGGACCCTCGTTGACGGGGTGAAAGAACTCCGCCGCGTCCTCGCGTCCACCGCCGCCACAGGAGCGACCGTCGGGTCGCCCCTCACCCCAGCCGAGCTACGACTGCTTCCATACCTGCAAACGCACCTCACCGCTGGCGAGATCGGGGCGCGGCTGTTCGTCTCCCGCAACACGATCAGGTCTGAGATCAGCTCGATCTACCGCAAGCTGGGCGTCTCATCGCGCAACGACGCAGTGCAGCAGGCGACCGTCCTCGGCCTGCTCGGCGCCTAGCCGACGCCACCACCAAGCCTAGGGCACCTTCGGTGCCACGTCTTTGACATTAGTCGCGCCGCGGACCGCCCTGCTGGCCGCCGCGGCCGAGGCGCAGCTGCTTTTGGTGGGCTGCCGCGGCCGCGCGGCGTGCCCGGCATGAACCTGCGCTCCGTGGCTCAGGCCATGCTGCACTATGCGCCGTGCCCGGTCGGCATCATCCACCCGCCGGCCAGCCCCGGCGATGGCGTCACCGCCGCCGACGGCTGAATGGCCCGCGCCTGGCCAAAGTCCGGCGTACCCGCCGCGGTGGCCGGGGCCGCCAGGTACGAAATAGCCCTGCGAGACGCCAGCGCTGCTCGCCGACCGCGACCAGCACCGGGCCCCAGCGATCCCCGATTTGCTCGTTGCCGCGGCGGCTGAACTGACCGTCCTGCACATGGATAGGGACTTCGAGGTCATCGCGGCCATTACCGGCCAGCCCCTCGAACGCCTGGACATCGCCTGATCGGCCGCTCAGACGTCGGAATAAAGCCAAGCGGCATTACCCCGCAACGACGGCAAAACGCTACGACGGTATGAGCCGCTGGCAGCACTGGTAGCCCAATTGCATCGTGATCTGGGTAACATCGGCTTGCCGCACCGCCAGCCTGGCAGAGCGCCGCCTGGCGCGGCCAGCCGGGCAAACCCTGACGGCTATTCGAAAACATGAACTCAAGGCGTCGGCTGAGGATCAGGAAACGCAGCCGCCGCTGCCCATATTGCGGGGGAGCGTGTCATCTTGCGAGCGCACCGGGAGCCGGATGTTGATGACCGGCTGCGCCATCCCATCGACCCCGAGGAGGAGGACGGCTATGGCTCCTCGTGGCGGCGGGAGTGGGATGGCCGCCGCTATCACACTCGCGAGCACCTGACCGCCGGCCGCGGGCCCCGCGATCCCGGCGCTGCTCACCGCCGCCACCCGCGGCGGCGCGATCCTCGCTAGTCACGGATCCGCGGCGGCAAGGCAATGATCGCCACCCTGCGGCGCTGGCTGATCAGCGTGCCTGGCCGGCTGATCCGCCACGGCCGCCAGCTGATCCTGCGGCTGCCGCCCGGCCAGCACCTGCTCGCCGAGATCCTCGAGCTCACCGAGGTGGACCGGGTTCGTCTGGCACTGCTACCTGCCGGGCGTCGGCCCGGGTCGGCACTATGGGTATCGCGTGCACGGCCCGTACGCGCCGGGCCGCGGTCACCGGTGCAATGCGGCGAAGCTGCTGCTCGACCCGTACGGCAAGGCCGTCGCGGGTCGGGTGCGCTGGCACGAGGCCCTGTTCTCCCACCGGTCCGGCGCGCCGGAGGCGATCAGCACTCGCGACAGCGCCCCTTTCATGCCACGCAATGTCGTTATCAACCCGTATTTCGACTGGGCGGGATGACCGGCCGCCGCGAACGCCGTATCACGAGACGGTGATCTACGAGGCGCATGTCCGCGGCCTGACCCTGCGCCATCCCGAGGTCCCCCGGGCAGCGCGGCACCTATGCGGGCCTGGCCCGCCCGGTCATCATCGACCACCTGACCCGGCTGGGCGTGACCGCCGTCGAGCTGATGCCGGTGCATCAGTTCATCTCCGAGCGGCAGCTGGCGGCGGGCGGCCGGTCCAACTACTGGGGTTACAACACGATGGCGTTCCTCGCGCCGCACAACGGCTACTCCTCATCCACCGAGCCGCATGGCCAGGTCACCGAGTTCAAGTCGATGGTCAAGACGCTGCACGCGGCGGGCATCGAGGTAATCCTCGACGTCGTCTACAACCACACCGCCGAAAGGGACGCCTTGGGTCCGACGCTGTCTTTCTTTCCGCGGCATCGACAACGCCGCGTACTACCCGCTTGCCGACGGCGACCCAGGGGTGTACCTGGATTACACCGGCTGCGGCAACAGCCTCAACGCCCGCAATCCGCACGCACTGCAGCTGATCATAGACTCGCTGCGGTACTGGATCCTGGATATGCACGTGGACGGGTTCCGGTTCGACCTGGCCTCCGCCCTGGCCCGGGAGCTGCATGACGTGAACCGGCTCGCCGCCTTTTTCGATCTGGTCCAGCAGGATCCGGTCATCTCGCAGGTCAAGCTGATCGCCGAACCGTGGGACGGCGGGGAAGGCGGCTACCAGGTCGGCAGGTTCCCGCCGCTGTGGCTGGAATGGAATGGCAAGTACCGCGACTGCATACGGGACCTGTGGCGCGGCGAGCCCGCTGCCCTGCCAGAGTTCGCCCAG